>R18__coassemble_1290_pt1 | contig 42765 bp, 44 predicted proteins | sample R18__metabat2_low_PE_019 | metagenome-assembled genome bin R18
CGACCTTGAATTCCGGTCCGAGCGCGGCCGCGACGGCGGCCGCCGCCGCGCGCGTGGCGCCCAAGAGGGCGGCGCGCGCGCCCAAGGCTGCTGCCAAGGCGAAGCGCGCCGAGGAGTACGCCGCCAAGGCCGAGGCCGAGGCTGCCAAGGCTGCCGAGGAGGCTGCAGCCGCCGAGGCCGCAGCCGCAGAGGCCGCGGCTGAGGCTCCTGCCGAGGAGGCCGCCGAGGAAGCTGCCGCCGAGTAGGCAAGGCGAGCGAAACCCGGCAAAGGCCGGGTAAGCGCAACGAGCACGGTTCGGTAAAAGGGGAGGGTCCCGCGTTTGATCGCGGGGCCCTCCTTGCGTTGAACGGGATTTTTCTTCGGGAGGGTGACTTTAATTAAGGTTCCCCGGACGGGTTCCGTCGAGAAGAGAGAGAATCCCGATCGTCGCGGAATCGAATCCGCTTGTGGGGGTTTGAAAATCCCTCCGTCAAGCTGCTCCCTCTCCTTTGTCGAGTGCAAGGCGCTGCATCGCGGAAAGAATTTTCTTGAGAAAATATGAAGAAAGCTGCGAAAAACGTGAAAACTCTCTTTTTACCTGCGGCGATGATGAAATCTTTTATAGATACTCCCGGGTGCGTGGCATTTGACAAGGGTTTTTCGACAGCGTAAAGTACCACCTCGCGTCGCTTTTGCGGCGTGTCTTTTCGTGTGCGTGTCAGCTGAGCGCACATGGAATTTTGGGAAAGCGCCTCCGATGGGGAGGCTAGGCAGTATATGAAGGAGTTAGTAAATTGCCTACTATTAATCAATTGGTCCGCAAGGGCCGCCTGAAGACGGCGGAGAAATCCAAGACGCCGGCTCTGAAGGGCAATCCGCAGAAGCGCGGCGTTTGCACCCGCGTGTACACCACCACGCCGAAGAAGCCGAACTCCGCACTCCGCAAGGTTTGCCGTGTTCGTCTCGTCAACGGCATGGAAGTCACCGCCTACATTCCGGGCGAGGGCCACAACCTGCAGGAGCACTCGATGGTGCTCATCCGCGGCGGCCGTGTCAAGGACCTTCCTGGTGTCCGCTACAAGGTCATCCGCGCAGCGCTCGACTGCGCAGCCGTCGACAAGCGTCGTCAGGGCCGCAGCCGCTACGGAGCCAAGCGCCCCAAGTAAGTAACCGTTAAGTCGCGCGGGCCCGAAAGGAGAAGGGCCTAATGGGCGAGAAAGGAAACGCCCCGAAGCGCGCAGGATCAAAGGAGATTTGAATGCCGCGTCGTGCAGCAGCCGTCCGCCGTGAAGTACAGCCGGACGCAAAGTACAACAACCGTCTTGTCACCCAGCTGATCAACAAGATCTTGCTCGACGGCAAGAAGTCCAAGGCCGAGGACATCGTCTACGGTGCGTTCGACCTTGTCGAGAAGAAGACCGGCGAGGATCCGCTGTCCGTGTTCAAGAAGGCCATGGACAACGTTCGCCCCACTCTGGAAGTCAAGCCGAAGCGTGTTGGCGGTGCCACCTACCAGGTTCCCATGGAGGTTAACTCCCGCCGTGCCACCACGTTGGCCATCCGCTGGATCGTCGACTTCTCCCGCAAGCGCAAGGAGCACACCATGAAGGAGCGCCTTGCCAACGAAATCATGGACGCCGCCAACAACACCGGTGCCTCGATCAAGCGTCGCGAGGACCTGTACAAGATGGCCGAGTCCAACCGCGCCTTCTCCCACTACCGCTTCTAAGGAGTCTAGGTAATGGCTAAGAAAATGAACCTCGAGGACACTCGCAACATCGGCATCATGGCCCACATCGACGCGGGCAAGACGACGACCACCGAGCGCATCCTCTACTACACGGGCAAGACCCACAAGATCGGCGAGGTGCACGACGGCGCTGCCACCATGGACTGGATGGTCCAGGAGCAGGAGCGCGGCGTGACCATCACCTCTGCGGCGACCACGTGCTTCTGGAACTACCCGGGTGGCGCCGAGGACGGCAAGCCCTACCGCTTCCAGATCATCGACACCCCGGGCCACGTGGACTTCACCGCCGAGGTCGAGCGCTCCCTGCGCGTCCTCGACGGCGCCGTGGCCGTGTTCGACGCCGTCGCCGGCGTCCAGCCCCAGTCCGAGACCGTTTGGCGTCAGGCCGAGCGCTACGGCGTTCCCCGCATCGCCTTCATCAACAAGTACGACCGCATCGGCGCCGACTTCTTCCACGCGATCCAGACCATGAAGGACCGCCTGGGCGCCAACGCCGTCGCGGCCCAGATGCCGATGGGCGCCGAGGACAACTTCTGGGGCGTCATCGACCTCGTCACCATGACCGCTTGGGACTTCAAGGCCGACGACAAGGGCATGACCTACCCCGAGCCCATGGACGCCATCCCGGCCGAGTTCGCCGAGGACGCAGAGCTCTACCACCAGGAGCTCGTCGACGCCGCCGCCGACTTCGACGAGGAGCTCATGGAGAAGGTCCTCATGGAGGAGGAGGTCACCGTCGAGGAGATCAAGGCTGCTTTGCGCAAGGGCGTTCTGTCCTGCGGCATCAACCCGGTCTTCGTCGGCTCCGCCTACAAGAACAAGGGCGTCCAGGAGCTGCTCGACGCCGTTGTCGACTACATGCCGAGCCCGGTCGACGTTCCCGCCATCAAGGGCACGCTGCCCGACTCCGAGGAAGAGGACGAGCGTCCCTCCGACCCGAAGGCGCCGTTCGCAGCACTCGCCTTCAAGATCATGACCGACCCCTTCGTCGGCAAGCTGACCTACCTGCGCGTGTACTCCGGCACGCTCGACGCCGGCAGCTACGTCGTCAACGCCACCAACGGCAAGAAGGAGCGCATCGGCCGCTTGCTGCAGATGCACTCCAACCAGCGCGTCGACATCGACAGCTGCTCCGCTGGCGACATCGTCGCGGTTGTCGGCCTGAAGGCCACGACCACCGGCGACACGCTGTGCGCTGAGAGCGCCCCGATCATCCTCGAGACCATGCAGTTCGCCGACCCCGTCATCGACATCGCGGTCGAGCCGAAGACCAAGGCCGAGCAGGACAAGATGTCCATCGCGCTCCAGAAGCTGGCCGAGGAGGATCCGACCTTCCGCGTCTCCACCAACCACGAGACCGGCCAGACCATCATCGCCGGCATGGGCGAGCTCCACTTGGAGATCATCATCGACCGCCTGCTGCGCGAGTTCAAGGTCGAGGCGAACGTCGGCAAGCCGCAGGTCGCCTACCGCGAGACCGCGACGACCGAGGCCCTCAACGTCGAGGGCAAGTTCGTCCGCCAGTCCGGCGGCCACGGCCAGTACGGCCACTGCGTCATCAACATGTATCCGCAGGAAGAGGGCAAGGGCTACGAGTTCGAGAACAAGATCGTCGGCGGCGTTGTCCCCAAGGAGTACATCCCGGCTGTCGACAAGGGCATCCAGGAGGCTCTGAACTCGGGCGTCTTGGCCGGCTATCCGGTCGAGGCCGTTCGCGTCGAGCTGATCGACGGCTCCTACCACGACGTCGACTCCTCCGAGGCTGCGTTCAAGGTCGCCGGCTCCATGGCCATCAAGGCTGCCCTGAAGCGCGGCAACCCCTGCATCCTCGAGCCGATGATGGCTGTCGAGGTCGAGACTCCCGACGAGTACACCGGCTTCGTCATGGGCGACATCCCCAGCCGCCGCGGCCTCATCCAGGGTCAGGAGATGCGTGGCACGACCACGACCATCAGCGCCAAGGTTCCGCTGGCCGAGATGTTCGGCTACGCAACCGACCTGCGCTCCGGCACCCAGGGTCGCGCATCCTACACGATGCAGTTCGACTCCTACGCACCGGTTCCGAAGCACGTGCAGGAAGAGATTATCAGCAAGGCTGGCGGCAGCGCGAACTAAGCGCTCCTGCTTCAAGCTAATTGGAGGTAAATTCAAGTGTCTAATCAGAAGATTCGCATCCGCTTGAAGGGATACGATCATGAGATCGTGGACCAGTCCACGAAGCTCATCGTCGACACCGCACAGAAGACGGGTGCAAAGATTTCCGGTCCCATTCCGCTGCCGACTGAGCGCAACCTGTACACGGTCATCAAGGGTCCCCACGTTGACAAGGACTCCCGTGAGCAGTTCGAGATGCGCACTCACAAGCGTCTGATCGACATCCTCGAGCCGACCCCGAACACGGTCGACTCCCTGATGCGTCTCGACCTTCCGGCTGGCGTCGACATCGAGATCAAGCTGTAAGGGAGGGCAAACATGATCAACGCAATCTATGGCAAGAAGATCGGCATGACCCAGATTTTCGCCGAGGATGACACGGTCGTTCCCGTCACCGTCATCCAGGCAGAGCCCAACAAGGTCGTTCAGGTGAAGACCACCGAGACCGACGGCTACGAGGCAGTCCAGATGGGCTTCGGCTACGTCAAGCCCCGCCGCGTCAACAAGCCGATGGCCGGCCACTTCGCCAAGCAGGGCACCGAGCCCACCCGCTACCTGCGCGAGGTCCGCGTCGAGAACGCGTCCGAGTACAAGGTCGGCGACACCCAGACGGTCGCGGCTTTCGCCGACGTCAAGAAGGTCGACGTCCAGGGCGTCTCCAAGGGCAAGGGCTTCGCCGGCGTCATGAAGCGCTACGGCTTCGCGGGCGGCCCCGGCGGCCACGGCGCGCACTTCCACCGCGCTCCGGGTTCCGTCGGCCAGTGCGCCACCCCGTCCCGCGTGTTCAAGGGCCTGCGCCTTCCCGGCCACATGGGCTGCGACACCGTCACGGTTAAGAACCTGGAACTCGTCCGCATCGACGAGGACCAGAACCTGATCTTGGTCAAGGGCGCTGTCCCGGGCGGCAAGAACGCCATCGTTCGCGTCCGCATGGCTTAAACGTTAGCTTAGTTACTGAGGAGCTTATACATTATGGCAACTATTGACATCAAGGACGCGACGGGGAAGGTCACCGGCACCGCCGAGCTCTCCGATTCCGTCTTCGGCATTGAGCCGAACGTGCCCGTGATGCACCTCGTCGTTCGCGCTCAGCGCAACGCGTGGCGTCAGGGCACGTCCAACACCCGCACCCGCGGCCAGGTTCGTGGCGGCGGCCGCAAGCCGTGGCGCCAGAAGGGCACCGGCCGCGCTCGTCAGGGCACGATCCGCGCACCCCAGTGGATGGGCGGCGGCGTCGTCTTCGGCCCGCATCCCCGTTCCTACGAGATCAAGGTGAACCGCAAGGAGGTCAAGCTCGCGAACCGCTCCGCGCTGTCCGCGAAGTTTGCCGACGAGCAGTTGACCATCGTCGAGGACTTCCAGATCGAGACGCCCTCCACCAAGATCGCCGTCGCAGCCGTCAAGGCGCTCGGCCTCGAGGGCCGCACCACCCTGGTCATCCCCGATGACGCGATCGAGACCTACCTCTCCTTCCGCAACATCCCGACGGTCAACGTCGTCCCCGCCCAGGAGATCAACACCTACGAGCTTCTTGACAACAAGAACCTCGTCATCACTGTCGATGCACTGAAGACCGTTGAGGAGGTGCTTGCATAATGGAGGCACGCGAGATCATCATCCGCCCGGTCATCACCGAGCGCAGCTACGACGTCATGGAGAACAACGTCTACACCTTCGAGGTCGCCCAGGGCGCCAACAAGATCGAGATCGCCAAGGCAGTCGAGGAGATCTTCGACGTCACGGTCGTCAAGGTCAACACCCTGAACGTCAAGTCCAAGCCGAAGCGCCAGCGCGGCGCTGCCGGCCGCACCCGCACCTGGAAGAAGGCCATGGTCACCTTGGCCCCCGGCGACACCATCGAGATCTTCTCGGCGTAGTCGTCCGCTTTCTCCCAAGCGACGAAGGAGCTCCCCTCGGGGAGCTCCTTTTTTTGTCTCAGGCTCCCTTTTCCCCCGAGGCGGCCCGCGCTCCGCGCGGGGGACGGGCCGTCTGCCTCGTCGCGGAGACGACGGGACGCGCGCAGGTGCGTTGGCGCGGGCGCCCGGGCCGGGCGCGGCCCGCGGGCAAATATTTCAACTGCGTAAACGGCGCGCTTCGCCCTTGTTTCTGAAAACGATACGCAACAAACGCTCCGTATCGTTCCTAGCGTCATCTTGCTACAAGGGAGGAGAACCATGAGCAATGTTCCTGAGCTGTATGGCTCGTTGGTGTTCAACGAGCATGTGATGCGCGAGCGTCTGCCGAAGGAGACGTTCAAGCAGCTGATGAAGACGTGCAAGGAGGGCGAGCCGCTGGACCTCGACGTCGCGAACGTCGTCGCGCACGCCATGAAGGAGTGGGCGATCGAGAAGGGCGCCACGCACTACACGCACTGGTTCCAGCCCCTCTCGGGAATCACCTCCGAGAAGCACGACGGATTCGTGACCCCGCAATCCGACGGCACGGCCATCATGTCCTTCTCCGGCAAGGAGCTGGTGCAGGGCGAGCCCGACGCCTCCAGCTTCCCCAACGGCGGCCTGCGCGCGACGTTCGAGGCCCGCGGCTACACGGCGTGGGACCCGACGAGCTACGCGTTCATCAAGGACGAGGTCCTGTGCATCCCGACGGCGTTTTGCTCCTACACCGGCGAGGCGCTCGACAAGAAGACGCCGCTGCTGCGCTCCATGAAGGCCATCGACGACCAGGCGAACCGCGTCCTGGCGCTGTTCGGCGAGAAGAGGCAGCGCGTCACCACGACGGTGGGCGCCGAGCAGGAGTACTTCCTGATCTCGGAGGACATGTACGAGAAGCGCATGGACCTCAAGCTCACCGGCCGCACGCTCTTCGGGTACTCCGCGTGCAAGGGCCAAGAGCTCGAGGAGCACTACTTCGGCGCGATCCGCCCGACCGTCAACGAGTTCATGAAGGAGCTCGACGACGAGCTTTGGGCCCTGGGCGTCTCCGCGAAGACCAAGCACAACGAGGTTGCCCCCGCGCAGCACGAGCTCGCCCCGATCTACGCGGACGCGAACCGCGGCATCGACGAGAACCTGCTCACAATGGAGAAGATGCGCCTGCTCGCGAGCCACCACGGCTTGGTGTGCCTGCAGCATGAGAAGCCGTTCGAAGGCATCAACGGCTCTGGCAAGCACAACAACTGGTCCATCTCCGCAGGCAGCAAGAACCTGCTCGACCCGGGCGACAACCCCAACGAGAACCTGCGCTTCCTGGTGTTCCTCGCGGGCGTCGTGCAGGCGGTCGACGACTACCAGGAGCTTTTGCGCATGAGCGTCGCCTCCGCGGGCAACGACCACCGTCTCGGCGCCAACGAGGCCCCTCCGGCCATCATCTCGATCTTCCTGGGCGACGAGCTCGGCGCCATCGTTGACGCGCTCATCGAGGACCACGAGTACGAGGGCACGAAGAAGGCCATCATGGACCTCGGCGTCGACGTCCTGCCGAGCTTCATGAAGGACAACACCGACCGCAACCGCACGAGCCCCTTCGCGTTCACGGGCAACAAGTTCGAGTTCCGCATGCCCGGCTCCGCCGTGAACCTGTCCGATTGCAACATGATCTTGAACACGGCGATGGCGAAGAGCCTGTGTGAGTTCGCTGACGCCATGGAGGGCAAGACCGGGGAGGACTTCGAGCACGCGGCGTTCGCGTACGTGAAGAAGACCCTCGCCGACCACCAGCGCATCATCTTCAACGGCGACGGCTACGCCGCCGATTGGGAGGAGGAGGCTGCGCGGCGCGGGCTTGCGAACAACAAGACGACGGCCGACGCCCTGCCCTGCCTCGTCTCGCCCGAGAGCGTGGCGCTGTTCGAGCAGTTCGGCGTCCTGACCGAGCCCGAGGTGCGGTGCCGCTACGAGGTGAAGCTCGAGAAGTACTGCAAGCTCATCAACATCGAGTGCCGCACGATGCGCCGCATGCTGCGCCGATCCTACCTGCCGGCCATCAGCGCCTACGCAGCCAAGATCGCCGCGCGCATCACCGACATCAAGACGGCGGTGCCCGACATCGACACGACCGACCAGGAAGAGCACCTGCGCCGCATGATGCGGGGCCTGCACTCCGTCCAGCTCACGTACAACGCGCTTGCCGCGAAGCACGCCGAGATCGTCGAGATGGACGACCTGCAGGCGGCGGCCGACGCGTACGCGCACGAGCTCGTGCCCTGCATGGACGCGGTCCGCTCCGAGGTCGACCAGCTGGAGATACTGGTGCCGTCGCAGGATTGGCCGGTGCCGTCCTACAACGACATCCTGTTCTACGGATAGAAAAGCACGAAAAGCCAGGCAAGGGCAAGGGGACGCGCAAGCGCCCCCTTTGCCGCGCTAGGGGAAGGGCGCCCGTCGGGGCGTTTGCGAAGAGAAACGGGAAAAGCAGTGGAATTCACGAAGATGCACGGGCTGGGCAACGACTACCTGTACCTCTATAGCGAAGAGGTGCCGGAAAACGTCGTCGACCTGGCGATCAAGTACTCCGACCGGCATTTCGGCGTGGGGTCTGACGGCCTCATCTACATCCTGCCGAGCGAGGTCGCCGACTTCAAGATGAGGATATTCAACGCCGACGGGTCCGAGGCGAAGATGTGCGGGAACGGCATCCGGTGCGTCGGCAAGTACGTCTACGACCGGGGCTACACGGACAAGACCGAGGTGACGGTCGAGACGCTCTCGGGCGTCAAGACGCTCAAGCTGGCCGTCGAGGATGGGCGCGTGGCGCAGGTGACCGTCGAGATGGGCCGCGCGGTCGTGGAGGACCAGCGCGAGGTGAACATCGCGTGCGGGCTGTTCTACGACGACGTGACGCGGAGGTTCTGCGAGTCGCGCAACGGGTTCGAGCCCGTCCCCGTCATCCCCGTGGACATGGGCAACCCCCACGCCGTCATATTCTGCGAGGACGCCGAGAAGGCCCCGGTCGACGTCGTCGGCCCCGCGATCGAGAAGAACGCGGCGTTCCCCGACGGCGTCAACGTAGAGTTCGTCCAGCAGATCTCGGGGAGCGAGCTGCGCATGCGCGTTTGGGAGCGCGGCAGCGGCATCACGTGGGCCTGCGGCACGGGCAGCTGCGCCAGCGTCGCGGCGGCGGTCGCCGCGCGCATGTGCAAGCGCGGCGCAGATGTCACCGTGCACCTCGACGGAGGCGACCTGACCGTTTCGGTCGACGCCGACAACAACGTTCTCATGACCGGCCCCGCTGCATTCGTATGCGACGGCACGACGATCGAGTAGGGGAGGGACGACATGACCTACATCAACACCCACTACGCTGAGCTCGAGCAAAGCTACCTGTTCCGCACCATCGACCAGAAGACCGGGGCCTACCTCGCCGCCAACCCCGACGCACGGCTTTTGCGGCTCGGCATCGGCGACGTGACGTTGCCCCTCGTGCCCGCGGTCGTCGCAGCCCTCCACTCGGCGGTCGACGACCAGGCGAGCAAGGAGACGTTCCGCGGGTATGTGCCCGAGGTGGGCTACGGGTTCTTCCGCCAGGCCGTCGCGGCCCGCTACGCCAAGCGCGGGGTCGCGCTCGAGGAGGGGGAGATCTTCGTGTCCAGCGGGGCGAGCGACGACCTCGGCGACCTGTTGGCGCTGTTCAACCCCGGGACGCGCGCGCTCGTGATCGAGCCCGCCTACCCGGCCTACGTCGACGCGAACGTGATGAGCGGCAACACCGTCGTGCACCTCCCCTCCGGCGAGGCGGACGGGTTCGCCCCCCTGCCTCCCGCCGACCTCGAGGCGGACGTCGTCTACCTCTGCTCGCCGAACAACCCGACGGGCGCCGTCTACTCGCGCGAAAAGCTCGCCGCATGGGTCGAATGGGCCCGGGAAAACGGCTCCCTCATCATCTTCGACGCGGCCTACGAGGCGTTCGTCTCGAGCGACGACGTCCCCCGCTCCATCTTCGAGATCCCCGGCGCCAAGACCTGCGCCGTGGAGGTCTGCTCCCTTTCCAAGACCGCCGGTTTCACGGGCACGCGCTGCGGTTACACCATCGTGCCCAACGAGCTCGAGCGCGGCGGCATGAGCGTGAACGCCATGTGGGTGCGCAACCGCACGACCAAGACCAACGGCGTGTCCTACCTGCTGCAACGCGCAGGCGCTGCGGCGCTTTCCGAGGAGGGCATGGCGCAATGCCGCGAGAACCTCGCCGTGTACAAGGGAAACGCCAAGGTCATCATGGAGGCGCTCGACGCCTGCGGCGTCTGGTACTGCGGCGGCGTGAACGCCCCCTATATCTGGATGCGCTGTCCGGGCGGGCTCACGAGCTGGGAGTTCTTCGACGAGCTTCTCGAGCAGGAGCAGGTCGTCGGAACGCCGGGCAGCGGCTTCGGCGCATGCGGGGAGGGGTACTTCCGCCTGACGACGTTCGGCTCGCCCGAGGACACGCGCGAGGCCGCGATGCGCCTGCAGCGCCTTTGCGAAAAGCTGCAGGTGTAGCGATGGCGGGCCTCAGAGAAGAATGCGGCGTGCTGGGTATCTACGCGCCGACCCCGAGGGCTTTGCCCTACCAGATAAGCGCGGGGCTCTGCGCGCTCCAGCACCGCGGGCAGGAATCGTGCGGCATGGTCATCAACCGCGATGGCCTGTTCTACTCCCACAAGGACCTGGGCCTCGTGAACGACGTGTTCACCAACGCCGTGCTCGACCGGCTCGGCGAGGGCTCGATAGCCGTCGGCCACGTCCGCTACGGCACCACGGGCGGCAACGAGATGAACAACGTCCAGCCCATGGTCGTCAACCACGTCAAGGGGCACATGGCCTTGGCGCACAACGGCAACCTGACGAACGCCCTCGAGCTGCGCTCCGAGCTCGAGATGGGCGGCGCGATCTTCCACTCGACCTCGGACACCGAGGTCATCTCCTACATAGCGACCCAGGAGCGGCTGCGTGCCCCCTCCATCGAGCAGGCCCTCAACCAGGCGATGGACCGCCTCGAGGGGGCGTACTCGCTTGTGGTCATGAGCCCGACGAAGCTCGTGGCCCTGCGCGACAAGAACGGGTTCCGGCCGCTTTGCTACGGCACCCTCGGCGGAGGCTACGTCGTGGCCTCGGAGAGCTGTGCGCTCGACGTCCTGGGCGCGACGTTCGTCCGCGAGATCGAGCCCGGCGAGATCGTCGTGTTCGACAAGGACGGGGTGCGCAGCATCACCGACCGGTGCGGCGAGCGGCCGCGCTCGCTGTGCGTGTTCGAGGCGGTCTACTTCGCGCGTCCCGACTCGCTGTTGGACGGGGTGTCCGTCCACTCGGCCCGCGTCAACGCCGGCAGGTTCTTGGCCCAGGAGCACCCGGTCGACGCCGACATCGTCGTCGGCGTGCCCGACTCGGGCCTCGACGCCGCGCTCGGGTACGCGCGCGAGAGCGGCATCCCCTACGAGCTCGGCTTCATCAAGAACCGCTACATCGCCCGCACCTTCATAGCCCCCGGCCAGCAGAACCGCGAGCTGAAGGTGCGCCAGAAGCTGAACCCGATGTCGAGCGTCGTCTCCGGCAAGCGGATCGTCCTGGTCGACGACTCCATCGTCCGCGGAACGACGAGCAAGTACATCGTGAAGATGCTGCGGGACGCCGGCGCGCGGGAGGTCCACGTGCGCATCTCCGCGCCGGCCTTCCTGAACCCCTGCTACTACGGCACCGACGTGGACTCGCGCGAGAACCTGATCGCGGTCGGGAGGACCACCGACGAGATCGCCGAGTTCATCGGCGCGGACAGCCTGGGGTACCTGAGCGTGGAGGGCGTCAAGAGGGTGTTGGGGGACCAGCCCGAGCTCGGCTACTGCACGGCCTGCTTCGACGGCGCGTATCCCACAGACGAGCCCGTCGACACGAGGAAATACCGCTTCGGCGGCACGATAACGGTTTAGGAGTCTTTCGATGAGCTGCGACGAGAGAGAAACGCTGTACAGCCCGCTTTTCGAACACGATGCCTGCGGCATCGGGGGCGTGGTCGACATCAAGGGGCGCAAGAGCCACGGGTGCGTGAGCGACGCCCTGAGCATCGTCGAGAAGCTCGAGCACCGTGCGGGAAAGGACGCGACGGGGGAGACCGGCGACGGCGTCGGCATCATCCTGCAGGTTCCGTTCGACTACCTGCGCCAGGCGGTCGTCGAGGAGGGCCTGGCGTCGCCTGCGGGCGGCGCGCCCGCGATGCCGGCCGAGGAGGGCGACCTCGGGTTGGGCATGTTCTTCTTCCCCCAGGACCGCATGGCGCGCCTGCGCCATATGCGCCTGCTCGAGGTCATCCTCGGCAAGCGCGGCGTCGACCTCGTCTGTTGGAGGCCGGTGCCGGTCGACCCCGACGTGTTGGGGAGCCGCGCCCGCACGTGCATGCCCGCCATTTGGCAGGCGCTCGTCGCGCGGCCGAGGGGCGTCGGGCGCGGGCTGGAGTTCGACCGGCTGCTCTACGTGGTGCGCCGCGAGTTCGAGCAGTCCGCCCACGGCACCTACGTCGCCTCCTTCTCCAGCCGCACCGTGGTGTACAAGGGCATGTTCCTGGTGACCCAGCTGCGCAGGTTCTATCGCGACCTCCAAGACGAGCGCACTGCCAGCGCGATCGCCATGGTCCACTCCCGCTTCTCCACCAACACCAACCCGAGCTGGGAGCGCGCGCACCCGAACCGCGTCTTGCTCCACAACGGCGAGATCAACACCATCCGGGGCAACCTCGACCGCATGCAGGCGCGCGAGGAGACCATGGCGACGTCCTGCTTCGCCGGCGACATGGGGTGCGTCATGCCCGTCGTCGACGCGAGCGGCTCGGACTCCGCCATGCTCGACAACACGCTCGAGTTCCTCATGTTCTCGGGGATAGAGCTGCCCAAGGCGGTGATGATGCTCGTGCCCGAGCCGTGGAGCAAGAACCCCAACATCTCCCTCCCGCGGCGCGACATGTACCACTACTACGCGACGATGATGGAGCCCTGGGACGGCCCCGCCGCGCTTCTGTTCACCGACGGCGAGGTCATGGGCGCCGCGCTCGACCGCAACGGCTTGCGCCCGGCGCGCTACTACGTGACCGACGACGACCGCCTGATCCTGTCGTCTGAGGTGGGCGTCCTCGACATCCCCGACGAGCACGTCGTGCGCAAGAGCCGCCTCGAGCCCGGCCGCATGCTCGTGGTCGACACGAAGGCGGGCGTCCTGCGGACCGACAGCGAGATCAAGGAGGGCTACGCCGCGCAGCACCCCTACGGGGAGTGGCTCGACTGCAACCTCGTCAAGCTCGAGGACCTGCCCAGCCCCAAGAAGGGCACCGACCACTTCGAGCCCGAGGAGCTCCAGCGGCTCTACAAGGTGTTCGGGTACGCCTACGAGGACATCTACAAGGTCATCCTTCCGATGGCCACGACCGGCAACGAGCCCACCGCCGCGATGGGCGTCGACACCCCGCTGGCGGTGCTCGACGAGCAGAACCGCTCGCTCTTCGACTACTTCAAGCAGATGTTTGCCCAGGTCACCAACCCGCCGATCGACTCGTCGCGCGAGCAGATAGTGACCGACACCACCGTCTACGTCGGCAGCGACGGCAACCTGCTCGAGGACGAGCCGGGCAACTGCGGCCTGCTCCAGATCGACTCTCCGATCCTGACCCAGATCGAGCTCGAGAAGATCAGGGCGCTCGACCGGCCCGGCCTGCGCGCCGAGACGATCAGCCTGCTCTACTACAAGGGCACCCCGCTCGACGTGGTCCTCGACCGGCTGTTCCTCAACATCGAGAAGGCCTACCACAACGGCGCGAACATCATGATCCTAAGCGACCGCGGGGTCGACGAGAACCACGTCCCCATCCCCTCGCTGCTGGCCGTCTCGGCCGTCGAGCAGTACCTCGTCCGCACCAAGAAGAGGACGGCCATCTCGGTCGTCTTGGAGAGCGGCGAGCCCGTCACCGTGCATCACTTCGCGACGCTTTTGGGCTACGGCGCCCGCGCGGTCTGCCCCTACCTCGTCCACCAGTGCATCCGCGCGCTCGTCTGGGACGGCGCGCTCGACCGCGACCGCTACGTTGCGATCAGGTCCTACAACAACGCGGTCCTGCAGGGGGTCGTGAAGGTTTCCGCGAAGATGGGCATCTCGGCCCTGCAAAGCTACCAGAGCGCCCAGATCTTCGAGATCGTCGGCCTGAGCGAGCACGTCGTCGAGAGCTATTTCACCAACACCGTGAGCCGCGTCGGCGGCATCGGCCTCGGCGAGATCGCCGACTTGGTGAACGAGCGCCACGACGCCGCGTTCGACCCGATGGGCCTCGGGGGCGAGCGGAGCCTCTCCACGGCCGGCTCGCACAAGATGCGCTCCGCCGACTCGGCCATGAGCCACATGATCAACCCGCTCACCATCCTGCTTTTGCAGAAGGCGGCCCAACAGGGCGACTACGACAGCTTCAAGCGCTATTCGGCCCTGGTCGACGACGACACGACCCCCCATACCCTGCGCGGCCTCTTGGAGTTCGCGCGCGAGGGGTGCACGCCGATCCCCGTCGAGGAGGTCGAGCCCGTCGACAACATCGTCAGGAGGTTCAAGACGGGCGCGATGAGCTACGGCTCCATCAGCCAGGAGGCTCACGAGTGCCTGGCCGTCGCGATGAACCGCCTCGGCGGCAAGAGCAACTCGGGAGAGGGCGGCGAGACCCCCGAGCGCCTCAACACGGAGAAGGGGAGCGCCATCAAGCAGGTCGCGAGCGGGCGCTTCGGCGTGACGAGCGAGTACCTCGTGAGCGCGAGGGAGATCCAGATCAAGATGGCCCAGGGCGCGAAGCCCGGCGAGGGCGGCCACCTGCCGGGAGGGAAGGTGTGGCCGTGGATCGCGCGGACGCGCTACTCGACCCCCGGCGTGTCGCTGATCTCGCCGCCTCCCCACCACGACATCTACTCGATCGAGGACCTGGCCGAGCTCATCTACGACCTGAAGAACGCCAACAAGGACGCGACCATCGCGGTCAAGCTGGTGAGCGAGGCGGGGGTCGGAACCATCGCCGCGGGCGTGGCGAAGGCCGGCGCGCAAACCGTGCTGATCTCCGGGTACGACGGGGGCACGGGCGCCGCGCCGCGCAGCTCCATCAGCAGCGCAGGCTTGCCCTGGGAGCTCGGCGTCGCCGAGGTGCACCAGACCCTCATCAAGAACGACCTGCGCTCCCACGTGCGCATCGAGGCCGACGGCAAGCTCATGACCGGGCGCGACGTGTGCGTTGCGGCGATGCTGGGAGCCGAGGAGTTCGGCTTTGCCACCGCCCCGCTCATCGCGATGGGGTGCGACATGATGCGCGTCTGCAACCTCGACACCTGCCCGGTGGGCATCGCCACGCAAAACCCCGAGCTGCGCAAGAACTTCAAGGGCAAGCCCGAGCATGTGGAGAACTTCATGCGCTTCATCGCGCAGGAGGTGCGCGAGATCCTGGCCAGCTACGGCCTGCACACGCTCGACGAGCTCGTCGGGCGCACCGACCTCTTGCGCGCCCGGGCCAAGGACGAGGGCGTGCGCGCCGGCACGGTCGACCTGAGCCGCATCCTCGCCGGGGGCCACGCCGACCAGACGCTGTTCGACCCCGCGAGCGCCTACGACTTCAAGCTGGACTCCACGTTGGACGCGCAGCGCCTGTTGCCGATGCTGGAGGGGCGCGACCCGCGGGGCGGCAGGCTCGACGGCGTCGCCATCACGAGCACCGACCGCGCGACGGGCACGTTGCTCGGAGCGGAGCTGACGCGTCGGTACGGAACGTCCCTTGAAGACGACGCGTTCCACGTGACGTTCAGGGGAGGGGCCGGCCAAAGCTTCGGCGCGTTCATCCCGAAGGGCCTGACGCTCGAGCTCGAGGGGGACAGCAACGACTACTTCGGCAAGGGCCTCTCCGGCGGCACGCTGATCGCGTACCAGCCGCGCGGCAGCAAGCGCCCGTCCGAGGACAACGTCATCATCGGCAACGTCGCCCTGTACGGGGCCACGAGCGGCCGCGCGTTCGTCTCGGGGTGCGCCGGCGAGCGGTTCTGCGTCCGCAACTCCGGAGCCGTCGCCGTCGTCGAGGGCGTCGGCGACCACGGCTGCGAGTACATGACGGGCGGATGCGTCGTCGTCCTGGGGGCGACGGGCCGCAACTTCGCCGCGGGTATGAGCGGCGGCGTCGCCTACGTCTACGACCGGTCCCACACGCTGTACCAGCGCACGAACAAGCACCTGGTCTCCATCGAGGCCGTGAGCGAGACCGAGGACGTGCTCGCCCTCAAGTCGCTCATCGAGGAGCACGTGCGCCTCACCGGCTCGCGGGTGGGGGCGGAGATGCTCGCGCGGTTCGACGACTGCAAGGGCGACTTCAAGAAGGTCATCCCCCATGCCTACAAGCGGATGACCGACCTGATCAACGGCAACCTGCGCAAGGGCATGAGCCCGGAGGACGCAGCGACCAAGGCGTTCCTCGAAAGGGGCGAGCAATAATGGGAAAACCGACGGGATTCATGGACTACCAGCGGGTCGTTGCGCCCGACACCCCCGCCCTTGAGCGCGTGCGCAACGCGGAGCGCTTCCACGAGGAGCTCGACGACGAGCGCCGCACCCAGCAGGCGGGCAGGTGCATGGACTGCGGAGTGCCCTTCTGCCAAGCAGGGCTCGTGGTCGACCGCGCCCTTGTCGGGTGTCCCCTGCGCAACCTCATCCCCGAGTGGAACGACCAGCTGTGGAGCGGCCAGCTCGCACGCGCGGCCGAGCGGCTGCTGCGGACCAACTGCTTCCCGGAGTTCACGGGGTACGTGTGCCCGGCGCCCTGCGAGGCATGGTGCGCCGCGGCCAAGACGGGCGCCGCCGTGACCATCAACGACAACGAGCGCTACATCATCGAGGAGGCGTTTCGCGAGGGGCTCGTCTCGCCGCGCGTCCCCTCCCAGCGCAGCGGCGCCCGGGTGGCCGTCGTCGGCAGCGGCCCTGCGGGGCTGACGGTCGCGGACCTCTTGAACCAGCGGGGCCATGCCGTCACCGTGTTCGAGCGCGACAAGACGCCCGGCGGCCTGCTCGTCTACGGCATCCCCAACATGAAGCTGCCCAAGGACGTCGTGGCGCGCCGCATCCGGCTGATGCGGGAGGAGGGCGTCGCGTTCGAGTGCGGCGTCGACGTGGGAAGGGACGTGTCCGTCTCCGAGCTCCAGGGACAATACGACGCCGTGGTCTTGGCCGTCGGCGCACAGGAACCGCGCGCCGTGCCCTTTGAGGGAGAGGCCAACGAGGTGTGCTTCGCGCTCGACTACCTGGGGGCGGCCGCCTCCGACTTCTTGGGGGAGGCGAAGCTGCCGGCGTCGAGGTGCGCCCGCGGCAAGGTCGTCGCCGTCGTGGGGGCCGGCGACTCGGCCAACGACTGCATCGCGACGGCCCTGCGCCAGGGGGCGAAGGACGTCGTCCAGCTCATCCGGCGTCCGGCCGAGGACTACGGGGATGCGACCGACTACGCCCACGAGGAGGCGAGCGCCGTGCTCGGCCGCGACATCCGCCTCTTCCAGACGCAGGTCCGCGCGGTCCGCGCAGACAAGCGGGGTCACTTGCGGGAGCTGGTCCTGTCCACGCCTGAGGGGGAGAAGGCCTGCAGGGCCGACATGCTCGTCGTCGCCTCCGGGTTCAAGGGCCCCGAGGCCTACGCCGCCGAGACGGCGGACGAGGCTGCGGGGAACCTGTTCCGCGCGGGGGACGCCAACCTCGGCGCGAGCCTCGTCGTGAGGGCCATGGCCGACGCGCGCAAGACGGCGGCCGCGGTCGACGCGCACCTGATGGGCTACACCACCATCGCATAGAGGTCCCCGGCTGTCCGCCGCATCGCCGGCGGGCAGCTGCCGGGGGTGCCTGGCGTCCGCGCTCTCCCGTTGTGCGGGAAAAGGGCCCCGCCGCATGCTACAATTCCTCGTTACGAAAACGAAGGCAAGACAGCTCGGCCGCGTCAAGGGCGCGGCCCGCTGGGAAAAGGGGCATGGCTCATGAAGGTTTTGCAGCGCAGGCTCGAGAACGGAAACATCCTGCTCGACGCGACGGCCACGGTGCGGGAGGTGGGTCAGGCGTTCGACCGCGCCCAGATCCTCTTCGCGAACAAGATGGGTCTGCGCCCCGAGGGCCGCAAGACGCCCGCCCAGGTCGCCCAGGAGAAGCTCGGGATCAAGGACCTCGACGCCATCGTCGAGAACGAGGCCCTCGAGTACCTTTGGCCCTACGCGGTCGAGCAGCGCAACCTCGTGCCGGCGTTCCCGCCGAAGCCCGTGCCGGCCAGCGCCTTCCGTCGCGGCATGGAGTTCAAGTTCCAAGTCGAGGTGTGCCCCAAGCCGAAGTACGAGCTGAGCTCGTACGACCCGATTACCCTCGAGGCCCCGGAGCTCGAGGTCGACCTGTCCCGCGTCGACCGCGTCCTCGAAGACCTCGCGTCGCGCTACACCGAGTTCGTGTCCGACGAGAGCATCTCCCGCCCGGTCGCGAAAGGAGACACCATCCGCCTGAAGATGGTCACCACCGACAAGGAGGGCAACCCCGTCCCCAACCTGACCTTCGACTCGCGTCCCTACACCGCCGGCGAGAACTACATGCCCGACGGGTTCGATGAGAACATCCTCGGCGCGAGCAAGGGCGAAACGGTCTCGTTCACCTTCGAGCTGCCCCGGTTCGGCGCCGACGGCCGCCCGGCGACCGAGGAGGTCGACTGCTCCGTGACCATACTCGACTTCCAGCGCGCCAAGGAGCCCGAGATCGACGACGAGTGGGTCAGGAAGTTCATGCCGGCCTACTCCTCCCGCCAGGAGCTCGCCGAGGCCATCGCCGCCGAGACCGCCGCGGAGCAGACCCGCGAGTACCGCACGAAGCTGCAGAACCTCGCCGCGGAGGCGATCGCCTCCCGCTTCGAGGGCAAGATCCCCGACGGCGCCTACATCAGCATGCGCGAAAGCCTCATGGAGTCGATAAAGGCAAGCGTGAGCGGCCAGGGCAAGAAATGGGAGGACTACCTCGCAGAGATCGGCGGCCAGGAGCAGCTCAACATCATGTTGTTGCTCGAGGCGCGCCAGACCCTCGCGCAGGGCTATGCCCTCGACGCGGTGTTCCGCCATTTCAAGCTGCACATCGTCGACCAGGACATCGACGACATGTGCCGCTCGATGAACCCCGACAACCCCGCCGCCGTCCGCAAGGCGATGGAGGAGGGCGGCCGCTCGTTCGCCCTGCGCGAGTCCGCGGAGCGCTACAAGGCGGGCATGTACCTCGTCGACCACGCGACGATCATCGCCCCTGGCGCCGCCGGCGAAGAGCCCGACGCCCCAGCCGATTCCGACGAGGCGTCCGACGCCGAGTAGGCGGGCCCGCTTCCCACGGCAGCCGACGGGCCCGCTCCGGCGGGCTCGTTGTTTTTGTGTGGCGGCTGCCAAAATATTTCTTGAAATCGGACATGCGGCCCCGTATAATTTTCGTTTGCGTGTGGGTGGGCGTTGGATACACCCGGACGCGTGGGTTAGCGGAGTCGGACGAATCGTCCTCATGCGAGTCGCCAGGGCAATCGTTGGTCCACAGTAAGGTAAGAAGCGGTTTTCGGTGTGCGGTGAGGCGCGCGAGCGAAAACCCAAGTTGGAGAAACGGGGCCATCAAGCCTCGGCTGCCGTAGACGTCCTGCGGTACCGGGAGCCCAAAAGCAACCGCGCTCCAAAAGGAAGGAATAGGAATGGGAGTTAAACAATACAAGCCGACCAGCCCCGGCCGACGCTTCCAGACGGTTTCGGACTTTGCCGAGATCACCACGGATAAGCCGGAGAAGTCGCTGCTTGCCCCCCTTCACAAGAAGGCCGGCCGCAACAACTACGGCCGCGTGACCACGCGTCACCAGGGCGGCGGCAACAAGCGCCGCTACCGTATCATCGATTTCAAGCGCAACAAGGACGGCGTGCCCGCCAAGGTTGCCACCATCGAGTACGACCCCAACCGCTCTGCTCGCATCGCTCTGCTCCACTACGCAGACGGCGAGAAGCGCTACATCCTGCATCCCAAGGGCCTGTCTGTGGGCGACACCGTCGTCTCCGGTCCTGATGCGGACATCAAGCCCGGCAACGCGCTGCCGTTGGCGAACATCCCCGTCGGCACCTTGATTCACGCCGTCGAGCTCCAGCCCGGCAAGGGTGCTGCCCTCGCCCGCTCCGCAGGCACCAGCATCCAGCTGATGGGCAAGGAGGGCAAGTACGCCATCCTGCGCATGCCCTCCTCCGAGATGCGCCGAGTCCTCATCACCTGCCGCGCCACCGTCGGCGAGGTCGGAAACGCTGAGCACTCCAACATCAAGATCGGCAAGGCCGGCCGCAAGCGCTGGATGGGCGTTCGCCCCACCGTTCGCGGTACCGTCATGAACCCCGTCGACCATCCCCACGGTGGTGGCGAGGGCAAGAACAAGACCGCTGGCCGTCACCCGGTGTCCCCGTGGGGTGTCCCGACCAAGGGCCATCGCACCCGCAACCCGAAGAAGGCTTCCAGCCGCCTGATCATTCGTCGCCGCAAGAAGTAGCGCTTGAAGGAGTAACTAGTGAGCAGAAGTTTGAAAAAAGGTCCTTTCGTAGAGCCGCGCCTTCTGAGCCGCATCGAGGCCATGAATGCCGAGGGTCGCAAGGACGTCATCAAGACCTGGTCCCGCAGCAGCACGATCTTCCCGGACATGGTTGGCCACACCATCGCTGTCCACGACGGTCGCAAGCACGTGCCGGTCTACATTACCGAATCCATGGTTGGCCACAAGCTGGGCGAGTTCGCCCCGACCCGCACGTTCAAGGGTCACGCGGCCGACAAGAAGAAGAAATAAGGGAGGGGTTGAAACATGGAAGCAAGAGCAATCGCCCGCTACGTCCGCATATCGCCCCGCAAGGCCCGCATCGTGGTCGACCAGATTCGCGGCAAGAACGTCGTCGCTGCGCGTGAGATCCTGCAGTTCACCAACCGCGGCGCTGCCGAGGTCGTCTTGAAGACCCTCAACTCCGCAGCCGCCAACGCCGAGAACATGCACCACGTCCGCCCGGAGGCCCTGTACGTCAAGGCCTGCTATGTCGACGAGGGCCCGACGATCCGTCGCATCCGCCCCCGCGCAAAGGGCTCCGCTTCGCCTATCCGCAAGCGCAGCAGCCACATCACCGTCATCGTCGCTACCCGAGAGGAGGCATAAGCCATGGGTCAGAAGGTTAGCCCCACCGGTTTCCGTCTGGGCATCACCGAGGATTGGCGTAGCCGCTGGTACGCAGGCAACAAGGATTATGCCAAGACCTTGGAGAACGACCAGGCCATCCGCACGTTCCTCAACAGCTACCTGTCCCGCGCGGCCGTAGCCAAGGTTGAGATCGAGCGCGCTGGCGACAAGATCAAGGTCATCATCACGACCGCCCGCCCCGGCGTCGTCATCGGCAAGAAGGGTGCTGAGATCGACCAGCTTCGCAAGAAGCTCGAGGAGATCGCCAACGGCACCGTCAGCGTCGAGGTCGTCGAGGTCAAGCGTCCCGAGCTCGACGCAACGCTGATCGCTCAGTCCGTTGCCGAGCAGCTCGAGGGCCGCGTGGCGTTCCGCCGCGCAATGCGCAAGGCTGTCCAGTCCGCCCGCAAGAGCGGCGCCAAGGGCATCCGCATCCAGTGCTCCGGCCGCCTCGGCGGCGCGGAGATGTGCCGCCGCGAGTGGTACCGCGAGGGTCGCGTGCCTCTGCACACCCTGCGTGCGAAGATCGACTACGGCTTCTGCACCGCAGCGACCCAGATGGGTTCCATCGGCGTTCAGGTCTGGGTTTACCACGGCGACGTGCTGCCCGGCCAGAAGGCTCCGCAGCCGGCTCTCGAGGGCACTTCCCGCCCCCAGCGCCGTCGCAACGATCGTAACGAGAGGGGTGCAAAGTAGATGCTCGTACCTAAGCGCGTAAAGCACCGCAAGGTGCAGCGTGGTTCCATGAAGGGCAAGGCCAAGGGTGGCACGCGCCTGAACCACGGCTCCTATGGCGTCCAGGCTCTCGAAGCATGCTGGATCACGAACCGCCAGATTGAGGCTGCTCGTGTCGCTATGACCCGTCACATGAAGCGTGGCGGCAAGGTCTGGATCACCATTTTCCCGGACAAGCCGATCACCAAGAAGCCGGCTGAGACCCGCATGGGCTCCGGCAAGGGCAACCCCGAGGCTTGGGTCGCCGTTGTCAAGCCGGGCCGCATCATGTTCGAGATTGATGGCGTCGAGGACGAAGTCGCACGTGAGGCTCTCCGCTTGGCCATCAACAAGCTGCCTATCAAGTGCAAGATCGTGACTCGCGAGACGGAGGGGCAGATTTAATGAAGTACGCAGAGATCAAGGAGCTGTCTGCAGACGACCTGCAGGCAAAGCTCAAGGAAGCCCGCGCAGAGCTGTTCAACCTGCGCTTCCAGATGGCGACCAGCCAGCTCGACAACACTGCGCGTGTCAAGCAGGTCAAGAAGGATATCGCTCGTATCCTGACCGAGATGCGCGCCCGTGAGCTGAGTGCATAGGCGAGGGGAGGATACACGAATGAGCGAAGAGCGTAATTCCCGCAAGGTGCGCCAGGGCGTCGTCGTCAGCGCGGTCAACGACAAGACCATCGTTGTCGAGGTCGCGTCCCGCAAGCCGCACCCGGTTTACAAGAAGATGATGACCACCACCAAGAAGTTCCATGCTCATGATGAGAACAACGAGGCTGGCGTCGGCGATACCGTCCAGATCATGGAGACTCGCCCGATGTCCAAGCTGAAGCGTTGGCGTCTCCTGAGCATCGTCGAGAAGGCCAAGTAGCAAAGCGTTCGCTTTGTTCGCGAGAGAAAGTTAGGTTATAGCTATGATTCAGATGCAATCTATGCTCGCAGTGGCCGACAACTCCGGCGCTAAGAAGGTGCAGTGCATCAAGGTCCTCGGCGGCTCCCACCGTCGTTACGCGGGCCTCGGCGACGTCATCATCTGCAGCGTCAAGGAAGCGATGCCCAACGGCAACGTCAAGAAGGGCGATGTCGTCCGCTGCGTTGTCGTCCGCGTGAAGAAGGAAGTTCGTCGCGCCGACGGCAGCTACATCAAGTTCGACCAGAACGCAGCCGTTCTGATCAACAACGACGGTGCCCCCCGCGGCACCCGCATCTTCGGGCCCGTCGCCCGCGAGCTGCGTGAGAAGAAGTACATGAAGATCGTGTCTTTGGCACCGGAAACTCTGTAAGGGGGGTGCAAGGTAAATGGCTAAGATGCACGTTAAGAAGGGCGACAAGGTCAAGGTCCTGTCCGGCAAGGACAAGGGCAAGGAGGGCGTAATCCTCCGCTCCTTCCCGACCAAACAGCGCGTTACGGTCGAGAAGGTCAACATGATCCGGAAGACCCTCCGTCCGACTCCGTCCAACCCCCAGGGTGGCATCTCCACGGTGGAGGCTCCGATCCACGTCTCCAACGTGATGCTGGTCTGCCCGTCTTGCAAGGCTGCTACCCGCGTCAAGCGCGAGAAGAACGCCGAGGGCAAGAAGGTGCGCATCTGCAAGAAGTGCGGCGCCACCATCGAGTAGGCTCGATTTTTCGCCGTTCCGCCGCCCTAGCCGACGGCGGAACGGCTCAACGCCGCAATCGCCGACCTTGCGCGGCTGCGGCGCCAAAAGAAACTTATGACCCCGAGCAATCGGGGACGCGAGGTTGGAAATCCCGCGTTTAATTCATCGAAAGAAGGTACTGAAATGGCAACTCCTCGTTTGAAGGAAAAGTACAGGAACGAGATCGTCCCGGCCCTCGTCAAGGAGCTCGGCATCGAGAACATCAACAACGTCCCGAAGCTCGAGAAGATCGTCGTCAACATGGGCGTCGGCGCCGCCGCCTCCGACAGCAAGCAGCTCGACGCCGCCATGAACGACATGCGCATCATCACCGGCCAGCAGCCCATGGTCTGCCGCGCCCGCAAGTCCATCGCAGGCTTCAAGATCCGCGAGGGCATGGCGATCGGATGCAAGGTCACCCTGCGCGGCGACCGCATGTGGGAGTTCCTGGACCGCCTGCTGTCCACGGCCCTGCCCCGCGTCCGCGACTTCCGCGGCATCCCGACCACGAGCTTCGACGGCCGCGGCAACTACAGCCTCGGCGTGACCGAGCAGCTCATCTTCCCGGAGATCGAGTACGACAAGATCGACCGCACCCGCGGCATGGACATCACCTTCGTCACGAACACCGGTGACAACGCCCAGTCCCTGGCCCTCTTCAAGGCCCTGGGCTTCCCGTTCAAGAACTAAATTACTTCTTGTTCGAAGTTACCCATTGAACAATACCCCGTTTTGGGGTATTGTTTTTTTGTTTTGCGCTCCAAAAAGAAGGCGCAAGATAGGTAGGTAAAAAGAAAGAAGGAAATGCATGGCTAAGAAATCGATGATCGCCAAGGCCAAGCGCGAGCCGAAGTTCTCGACTCGCCAGCATAACCGCTGCAGCCGTTGCGGCCGCCCCCGTGCTTACTACCGTAAGTTCGGCCTGTGCCGTATCTGCCTGCGCGAGTTGGCAAGCAAAGGCGAACTGCCCGGCGTTACCAAGGCTTCCTGGTAGGAAATCAGTAGCGCGAGAGGGTGTGCTCAATGTATAAGGCGGAGGCGTTAAGGGCGCCGACGAACCAGACGTTGCAGCTCATCACGAACCAAAAGGAGAAAAAATGAGCATGACCGATCCTATTGCAGACATGCTTACGCGCGTGCGTAACGCTCAGTCTGCCGGCAAGCCGAAGGCGACGATGCCTTCCAGCAAGAAGCTTGTCGAAATCGCTCGCATCATGGCCCAGGAGGGCTACGTTGCGGGTTACGAGGTAATCGACGGCGAGCCCCGCGCTACGCTCGAGATCACCTTGAAGTACGGCCCCAAGAAGGCGAAGACCATCAAGGGCATCAAGCGCATCTCCAAGCCCGGCCTGCGCATCTACGCCGGCTGCGACGAGCTGCCCCGCGTCCTCGGCGGCTTGGGTACCGCAATCATCTCTACAAGCTGCGGCGTTATGACCGACCGCGATGCCCGCAAGAAGGGCGTCGGCGGCGAAGTCATCGCCTATATCTGGTAAAGGAAGGGAGATAGATATGTCTCGTATCGGCAAGATGCCTATCACCGTTCCTGCAGACGTCGAGGTTACCATCGACGGCTCCACCGTTACGGTGAAGGGCCCCAAGGGCGAGCTTACTCGCACGTTCCAGAGCATCCTCACCATCGAGCTTGAGGGCAACGTCCTCACAGTCTCGCGTCCCGACGACACCCGCGAGGCCAAGAGCTACCACGGCCTGACCCGCACCCTCCTCTTCAACATGGTCGAGGGCGTTTCCAAGGGATACTCCAAGAAGCTGCAGATGGTCGGCGTCGGCTATCGTGCTGCGATGAAGGGCAACGACATCGAGATGCAGCTGGGCTATTCCCACCCTGTCCTCGTCAAGGCCCCCGAGGGAATCACCTTCACGGTTCCCACCCAGACCGAGATCGTCGTTTCCGGCGCCGACAAGGAGCAGGTCGGACAGGTCGCGGCCAACATTCGCGCATGGCGCAAGCCCGAGCCTTACAAGGGCAAGGGCATCCGCTACGAGGGCGAGTACGTCCGTCGTAAGCTCGGCAAGGCCGCCAAGGGCGACTAAAGGCGATAAGGACTAGGTGAGGATTAGTTATGAATAAACTTCAGAAGAAGGCTGCAAAGCTCCGCCGCCGCCACGGTCGCGTCCGCGCCAAGATCTCTGGCACGCCCGCTCGTCCGCGTCTCTGCGTGACTCGCAGCAACAACAACATTTACGTTCAGCTGGTCGACGACAAGGCCGGCAAGACCCTCCTGGGTGTCTCCACTCTCGGCCCGGACTTCAAGGCAACCGGCAAGCGCGGCTCCAATGTCGAGGGCGCTGCCGAGCTCGGCTCCATCGTGGGCAAGAAGTGCCTCGAGAAGGGCATCGACACGATCGTGTTCGACCGCGGCGGCAACATCTACCACGGCCGCGTCAAGGCTTTGGCTGAGGCAGCTCGCGAAGCTGGTCTGAAATTCTAGAAGGGATAGGTAGTCTTATGGCTCGTAACAACAAGCAGGAGAACGCCGCAGTCCCTGAGCTTCAGGAGCGCGTCGTCTACATCAACCGCGTTGCCAAGACCGTCAAGGGCGGTCGTCGCATGGCCCTGACCGCGCTGGTCGTCGTCGGCGACGGCGAGGGCAACGTCGGCGTCGGCATGGGCAAGTCCCAGGAAGTTCCCAACGCCATCCGCAAGGGCGTCGAGGATGCGAAGAAGAACATGTTCCACGTGTCCATGACCCCCGAGCACACCATTCCGCATGAGGTCATCGGCGAGTTCGGTGCAGGCCGCGTGCTCTTGAAGCCCGCTGTTCCCGGTACCGGCGTCATGGCTGGCGGCCCCGTCCGTGCGATCATGGAGCTCGCCGGCATCACCGACGTCATCACCAAGTCTCTCGGCACCGACAACGCCATGAACATCGTCAAGGCTGCTGCCGAGGGTCTGAAGAGCATCGAGACTCCGACCGACGTTGCCGCTCGCCGCGACAAGTCCGTCGCCGAAGTCTTCGGCTGGAAGGAGTAAACCATGGCAGAGAAGACTTTGCGCGTGACCCAGACCCGCAGCGCCATCGGCCGCAAGAACGACCAGCTCAAGACCCTGAAGGCCTTGGGCCTCGGCAAGATCGGCCGCACCGTCGAGCAGGTCGACAACCCCAGCGTTCGTGGCATGATCTTCAAGGTCAAGCACCTCGTCGAGGTCGAGGAGATCTAATCGACCTGCGCTGAGAACATCGGCGACAATGCTGGTCGGCGTGTCCGTCAAAGGGCACGCCGCTGGCATGTTAAAAAGGAAGTTTGCTGACGGCGAGCTGTCAGCGGGAAGGCGAGGGCCTTCCGAAAAGCGAAAAGGAGAAACAATGGAACTCAAGGATCTGAAGCCCTCTGAGGGCTCCCGCAAGGATCGCAAGCGCAAGGGCCGCGGCCCTGCGAGCGGCAACGGCAAGACTGCCGGCCGCGGCCTCAACGGCCAGAAGTCCCGTGCCGGCGGCGGCAAGGGCAACGGCTTCGAGGGCGGCCAGACCCCGCTGGCGCGTCGTCTTCCGAAGCTCCCCGGCTTCACCAACATCAACCGCGTCGAGTATCTGCCGGTCAACGTTTCCCGCCTCGAGCTGAAGTTCGAGGCCGGCGACGTCGTCAACGGCCAGACCCTTGCCGAGAAGGGCATCATCAAGCATGCTGACGCTCTGGTCAAGGTTTTGGGCGACGGCGAGATCACCAAGCCGCTCACCGTTCAGGTCGACAAGGTCTCTGCTTCCGCCAAGGCGAAGATCGAGGCCGCTGGAGGAAAGGTCGAAGAGCCTTGCTAAGGTCACTTGTAGACGCGTTCAAGGTTCCCGAGCTGAGGAACAAGATCCTCTTCACGCTCGCCATCTTGGCGCTGTATCGTCTCGGCGCGTACATCCCCGTGCCGGGTATCCCGTTTAAGGAGTTCGCGAACGCGTTCTCCGATTCTGGCGTTGCCATGACGATGCTTGACCTGTTCACTGGCGGCGCTCTGTCGAACTTCTCAGTGTTTTCCCTGGGCATCATGCCCTACATCACGGCGTCGATCATCATGCAGCTGATGCAGGGCGTCATCCCCGCGGTGGGCCGCTGGGCCAAGGAAGGTGAGACGGGTCGCCGTCGCATCACCCAGGTCACCCGTTGGCTCACCCTCGGCCTCGGCCTGATCAACGCCGTCGGCTACCTCCTGCTGTTCAAGTCCTCCGCCTACGGCGTGGTCTTCAGCACCGAGGTCCCCGAGATCGTCAGCGACGTCCTCGTCGTGTTCACGCTCGTTGCGGGCACCGCCTTCATCATGTGGATGGGCGAGCTCATCACCCAGCGCGGCATCGGCAACGGCATGTCCCTGATCATCTTCGTGAGCATCGTCTCCCGCGTTCCCTCTGCCATCTTCTCGTCCGCGAACCTGACGGGCGACGGCATGGGCATCGCGATCACGGTCCTCATCCTCGTCGTGGTCCTCGTCTGCATCCCGGCGATCATCTACGTCGAGCGCGCCCAGCGTCGCATCCCCGTGAACTACGCGAAGCGCATCCAGGGTCGCCAGATGGTCGGCGGCCAGAACACCTACATTCCCCTGAAGGTGAACTCCGCAGGTGTTATCCCCATCATCTTCGCGAGCTGCATCCTGTATTTCCCGGCCCAGCTCGCAGCCCTGTTCAACGCCGACTGGCTCACCACGTTCGCGAACTGGTGCTCCACCGGCTGGCTGAACTGGATTCTGAACGTTGTCCTGATCGTGTTCTTCGCGTACTTCTACACCTCCATGGTGTTCAATCCGGAGGAGACCTCTGACAACATTCGCAAGCAAGGCGGCTACATCCCCGGCGTACGTCCCGGCACCGCCACGGTCGAGTACATCAAGAACGTCATTCGCCGCGTCACCCTGCCTGGCGGCATCTTCATCGCCGTCATCGCGGTCGTTCCGACGATCATCTTCTACTTCACCGGCAACTCTCTCATCCAGTCCTTCGGCGGCACGTCCATCCTCATCATGATCGGCGTTGCCCTCGATACCATGAGCAAGGTTGAGAGTCAGCTCAAGATGTACAACTACGACGGCTTCTTCAAGTAGGGAGCCGAAACGAGGCGGACGGGTCCCCGAGGGGAGCCCGCCCGCCTCGGCCTTTTTGCTCGCCCCGGGCGGCTGCATGCGAGTTGCGGCTGCCGTGGGCCCGTAAAACGCCCCGGGCGAGCCGTCACACCCGCTAGGAGGGAACATGAACATCGTTCTTTTGGGAGCTCCCGGTGCCGGCAAGGGCACGCAGGGCGCAAAGCTCGTCGAAGAGTTCGGCCTGACCCACATCTCCACCGGCGACATGCTGCGCGCGGCCGTCAAGGAGGGTACCGAGCTCGGAAAGATGGCCAAAACCTACATGGATGCCGGCAACCTCGTTCCCGACGAGGTGATCATCGGGCTCGTGTCCGAGCGCCTCGCCCAACCTGACACGGCCAACGGCTTCATCCTCGACGGGTTCCCTCGCTCCTCGGCACAGGCTGTCGCGCTCGACGTCGAGCTTTCCAAGCTCGAGCGTCCCCTCGACGCGGCCCTGTTGATCGACGTCGAGGCCGACGTCATCGTCAAGCGCCTCACCTCCCGCCGCATGTGCAAGGATTGCGGCCATATCGGCAGCGTCGCCGACGCGGCCTGCCCGAAGTGCGGCGGCGAGATGTACCAGCGCGACGACGACAACGAGACGACGGTGCGCAACCGACTCGACGTGTACGAGCGCTCGACTGCTCCCCTGATCGACTACTATCGGGGATGCAACCTGCTCGTCGCCGTCGACGGCGACCGCGAGCCGGACGTCGTCTACGCCGACGTCAAGAAGTCGCTCGGCAAGTAGCCGACGCGCTCTGAACCGAGACGGGGTCTGCGCCATGGCGCAGACCCCGTTTTTTTCTTTTGGGACGGACTGAGCGGGCCAAGGTCACGCCCTATCTTCTATAATTTCGAGCATGCCTACCGTTCGTGAAAATATCGGCTACATCGGCAAGCGCTACGTCGAGCCGAGATCTGGCGCCATTGCCCACTACGCGAAGGTCTTTCTCGTGTTGCTCGCGATCGCGCTGGCCCTCGAGTGCGTCTTGTTCAACGTCAACTTCTTCCGCACGCTGACGTTGGAGGAGGTGAGCCTCGCGGACGTCTCCGGCTTGCGCCAAGATTCCGAGGGCTTCTACCTGCTGACCGAGGCAAACCACACCGTCGAGTTCTCCAACCTCAACACCCCCGTCACGGATATCTACATCGATTTCGACTCGAACCAGGCAGCTCAGCAGGTCGAGCTCAAGATCAACTTCACCGACGACGCCCACCAGACCTACTTCGACTCCACCGAGTACACCGAGGGCGTTCCCAACGTCGAGGTGTCGACGGCCTCCGACCAGAGCAAGTACATCAACCTGACCGCGTCGGGGAGCATAGGGTCGATCCGCATCGAGGTCGTGGGCGACTCCGTCTCCTACCCGATCAAGCTTACCGACATCTCGATAAACAAGCCCCATCCCTTCACGTTCGTCGTGTGGAGATTCCTCCTGGCGTTCGCCCTCTTGGCGCTCGGGTACGCGTTTAGGCCCAAGTCGTCTCTGTACCGGTTCATGATCAACGAGAACCCGGGCGTGTCGAAGGCCACCATCGTCTTCACGATGGTGGCGGAGATGGCCATCGTGACCTCGTTCCTCCTGTACGGGTCCAACCTCGTCGGCGTTGCCACGGAGAGCTACAACTACGGCTCGTGGGACAACGTGAGCTTTGCAAACACCTTCGAGGTCGGCGGCGAGAACGCCCAGCAGTACGCCGAGCTTGCCAAGGCCATGGCCCACGGCCAGCTCTACCTCGACGAGGAGCCCCCGCAGTGGCTCCAGGACATGGACAACCCCTACGACAAGGGCGCCCGCGACGAGCTGCAGAAGGAGACGGGGGAGGCGTACCTGTTCGACGTCGCCTACTACCAGGGCCACTACTACGTCTACTTCGGCGTCGTGCCGGTGGTGTTGTTCTACCTGCCGTTCTACCTTTTGACGGGGGCGAACTTCCCGTCGGCGGTGGGCGTGCTTTTTGCGCTGCTCGCGTTCGTCGCGGGGTGCACGGTCTTGCTCGACCGCTTCGCGCGCTGCCACTTCAAGAGGGTGAGCCTGGGGCTCTACCTCCTGCTCCAGATACCGCTCGTCATGTGTTGCGGCATCATGTACCTCGCGAAGTTCCCGACGTTCTACTCCCTGCCCATAGCGTGCGGCCTCGCCTTCTCGGTTTGGGGCATCTACTTCTGGATGAAGGGCCGCGCGGCGAAGACGCGGTTCGGGTGGTTCCTCGCGGGCAGCCTCTGCATGGCGCTCGTCGCGGGATGCCGCCCCCAGCTCCTCGTCCTGTCCTGCCTCGCGTTCCCGCTGTTCTGGCGACCCTACGTAAAGGAGCGCCGCATCGCGACGAAGCGCGGAGCGGCGGAGTTCGCCTGCCTTGTCGCGCCCTACCTCGTCGTCGCCGCGGGCATCATGGCCTACAACTACGCGCGCTTCGGCAGCTTCACCGACTTTGGCGCGAACTACAACCTGACGGTGAACGACATGACCAAGCGCGGCTGGAACATCGGCAGGCTCGCTCCCGCGGTGTTTGCCTACTTCCTCCAGCCCCCGAACGTCACCGGCGTGTTCCCGTTCCTCCAACCGGTCGATTTCAGCACGACCTACATGGGCCAGACGATCAAGGAGGTCACCTTCGGCGGCGTCTTCGCATGCCTGCCCGTGCTGTGGATCCTCGCGTTCACCGTGCCCGTCATCAAGATGAGAGTGGCAAAGCGCTCCACCCACACAATCGCCGGCGTGGTGGGCGTCCTGCTCGTCGGAGGCGTGGCGGTGGCCCTGCTCGATGCGGAGATGGCCGGCATCCTCCAGCGCTACTACGCCGACTTCAGCTTCATGTTCCTCATGGCGACGGTTTTGCTCGCGTTCATCGCGAACGAGAACCTCGAACAGGGCACGAAGCTGCGCGGGTACCTCATGAAGGGGCTGCTCGCGGTGGTGGCGGTGAGCGTCGCCTACATCATGCTCATGTGCTTCGTGCCCGAGACCGGGTGGTACTCGAGCGTGTACGACTGGGCCTATCAGGATCTTTTGGAATCAATGCTGTTTTGGACTTAGGGGCTAGGGACCCGTTGCCGCAGGCAGAGAGAAAAAGGAGATGATTTCGTGGCAATCGAACTGATCAAGACGACGGATTACGCAGCCATGAGCCGTCGGGCAGCCGACGTCATCGCGACGTGCTTGGAGTCCGACCCCGCGTGCGTGATAGGGCTCGCAACCGGATCGACGCCCATCGGCCTCTACGATTGCCTCGTGGAGGATTGCGAGGCGGGCAAGATCAGCTTCGCCGAGGCGACGACGTTCAACCTCGACGAGTACCGCGGGCTTCCCGGCACCCACGACCAAAGCTACCGCTACTTCATGGACAAGCACCTCTTCGACCGCGTCGACGTCCGCAAGGAGTTCACGTCGGTTCCCGATGGGGCCGATCCGGATGCGGACGCGGCATGTGCGAGGTACGAGCGGGCCATCGAGGAGGCCGGGGGCATCGACATCCAGCTGCTCGGAATCGGCCACAACGGCCATATCGGGTTCAACGAGCCCGCGGACAGCTTTCCGGTCGAGACGCACCTCGTCGAGCTGACCGAGAGCACGATCAACGCCAACAGCCGCCTGTTCGAGGACATCGCCGACGTGCCCCGCGAGGCCTACACGATGGGCATAGGCACCATCATGAAGGCGCGCATGATCTTGCTTGTGGCCAGCGGATCCGACAAGGCCCAGATCGTCCGGGACACGCTCTACGGCCCCGTGACGCCGCGGGTTCCCGCGTCTGTCCTGCAGCTCCATCCCAACGTCGTGGTCGTCGTCGACGAGGAGGCGGGATCGCTTTGCGGGTAGTCAACGGAAAGTTCTTCGTCGACGGGGCGTTTCGCGGGGGATGCGTAGAGACCGAGGGGGAGAGGATCTCCCTGGTCGAGGTCCGCGACGCGTCGGGCGAGGGTGCGGCCCGGACGGTGGACTCCGGCAAAACTCGGGATCATGTCCGAAACGGGGCGCAGGACCCTGCCCCCGCCTCGGCGCAGCCGGCCGGGCGAGGTGCTTCGGCTGCGGCGGCAGAGCCGGCTTCGTCCGCAGACGACCTCGTCCTCGACGCGGGCGGGTGCTACGTGGTTCCCGGGTTCGTCGACCTCCACTTCCACGGGGCCGTGGGGAGCGATTTGTGCGACGGCACCCGCGAGGCGCTTGACGCGATGGCCCGCTATGAGGCGTCGCGCGGCGTCACGGCAATATGCCCGGCGACGATGACGTACCCGATGGAGGTGCTCGAGCCGATAGCGCGCGTTGCGGGGGCGTATCGTCCCGAGCCGGACCAGGCCGCCCTCGTCGGCATCAACATGGAGGGCCCCTACATCTCGCCGAACAAGGTCGGGGCGCAAAACCCCGGCTACGTGAGGGCCGCGAGCCTTTCCGAGGTGCGCCGCATGCAGGAGCTTTCCGGCGGACTCGTCAAGCTCGTCGACGTCGCCCCCGAGGAAGAGGGCAACCTCGCATTCATCGAGGAGGCTTCGCGCGACGTGCGGATATCCCTTGCGCACACCGTGGCGGACTACGATTGCGCCAGGGCGGCGTTCCAGGCGGGCGCGCGCCAGATGACCCATCTCTACAACGCGATGCCGGGTCTCCACCACCGCGAGCCCGGCCCCATCGCGGCGGCTGCAGAACGCGACGACGTCATGGTCGAGATCATAGCCGACGGCGTCCACGTCCACCCCGCGATGGTGCGCCTCGCCTTCAAGGTGTTCGGCGCCGGGCGCGTCATCCTGATCAGCGACACGATGCGCGCGGTCGGCCTCGGCGACGGCATCCACGATTTGGGCGGCCAGGACGTCGACGTCCGCGGAAACGTGGCGACGCTCGTCAGGACGGGGGCGCTCGCCGGCAGCGAGAGCGATCTCGCGACGTGTTTGAGCGTGGCGGTCCGCGAGATGGACGTTCCCCTCGAGGACGCGGTGCGGGCGGCGACGGAGAACCCCTCGCGTGCGCTCGGCATCTTCGACGAGCGGGGCTCGCTGGAGGCGGGCAAGTACGCGGACCTCGTGGTGTTGGACGAGGACCTTGCCGTCAGACAGGTCGTCGTGCGCGGGCGTCTCCTCTGAGGGGCTCGGCCTGACCACTGGGGCCTGGTCGGTTCGGTGGCCGGGCCGCGAAGGCGCGCGGCGGCGACGCGGGGCCGAAAAAGCGGCGGAGAGCGGCAAAACACCCCCAAACGCGAGGGGGTTGACGGCGTTCTCGGTCGTATAATTCTCCTTGCTAGGGAGAACACAAAGGTAGCTTTTCAGGAGGACCTTACCCATGGATGCGAAGAAGTTGCACGGCGTGATTCCGCCGGTAGTCATCCCTCTTACCAGCAAGCGCCAGCTCGACCTCGAGGCGTTGCACCGTTCCATCAACCGCATGATCGACCAGGGCGTCGACGGCCTGTTTTTCCTCGGATCGAGCGGCGAGGTCGCGTTTTTGACCGACGCGCAGCGCTACCACATCCTCGCCGAGGCGGTGTCCATCGTCAACGGGCGCGTCCCCGTTCTCGCCGGCATCATCGACATGGAGACCCTGCGCGTCGTTGACCAGGCGAAACGCGCCGCGAGCTACGGCGTCGACGCGCTGGTGGCCACCGCTCCCTTCTACGCGCTCGGCGGTCCCAAGGAGACCGAGCGCCACTTCCGCATGATCCGCGAGCACACCGACCTGCCGCTGTTCGCGTACGACCTGCCGGTTTGCGTCCACACCAAGCTCGATCCGACCATGTTGGTGCGCTTGGGCAAAGACGGCGTGCTCCAAGGCGTCAAAGACTCCTCGGGCGACGACGTGAGCTTCCGCTGGCTCTGCATCGAGAACGAGGACGCGGGCCATCCCCTCCAGGTCTTCACGGGCCACGAGGTGGTTGTCGACGGCGCCTACATGTGCGGCGCCGACGGCAGCGTCCCCGGCCTCGGCAACATCGATCCCGCCAGCTACGCGAAGCAGTGGAAGGCGTTCCAGGAAGGCGATTGGGAGACGGTCCGCACGATCCAAGACCACCTCGCGCGCCTCATGTTCATGACGCGCACCACGAAGGCGACGGTCGGCTTCGGTGCGGGCGTCGGCGCGTTCAAGACCGCCCTTTGGCAGATGGGCGTGTTCAACTCCAACCAGATGCGCGAGCCCGTCCAGCCGCTCGAGGGCGAGGACGTCGCGTCCATCGTCGCAGTGCTCAAGGCCAACGGCATGATGGACCCCGACGCCGAGATTCGCACGGACTACTCGCGCTAGGCCGGCTCAGGCAAACGGACTTCGATTGGAATCACGATGAACACCCAACCTGGTTCCGACGGGACGACCGCACCCTTTGCGGTCGTCTCTGTTGATGTGGGCGGAACGAAGATCGCAGGCGGCGTCCTGGAGTACCGCGTTCCCGGGGAAAAGCCCGAGATCGTGTTGCGCGGGTCGGTTCCGACGGATGCCCTGGAGGGCGGAGACGCCGTCATGGGGCGCATCACGGCCTTGATCAACGCGCTCGTCGGAGACTACGGCAAGCCCGTGGCTGCGGCGGGCGTTGCGACGACGGGGCGCGTTTGCGCCGACACCGGCAAGATCGGCGTCGTCTTGGCCGAGAACATCATGCCCGGTTGGTCGAACCAGCCGGTGAGGGAGAAGGTCGAGAAGGCGTGCGGGCTGCCCTGCGCCGTGCTCAACGACGTGCAGGGCCACGCCCTCGGCGAGGCTCGGTGGGGCGGGGCCCGCGGATGCTCGAACTGCATAGTGGCTGCCCCCGGCACGGGCTTGGGCGGCAGCTTCATCGTCGACGGCAAGCTCGTGCGCGGTGCGCGCGGCTTTGCCGGCGAGATCGGCCACACCGTCTCATCGCGGGCGGCGGGCATCCCCTGTCCCTGCGGGGGAGAGGGCCACCTGGAGTCCGTCGCCTCGGGCAGCGGCATCGAGGCCCGCTATGCTGCTTTGGGCGGGGAGCCCCTGACCGGCCCCGAGATATCTGAGCGCGCCTACGCGGGCGACGAGCTCGCCAAGCGCGTCATCGAGGACGCGGGCCTCGCCTTGGGCGAGTCCATCGCGTCGTGGGCAAACATGTTCGACCCCGAGCTCGTGTTGCTTTCGGGGAGCGTTTTGAAGGCGGGGCCCCTGTGGTTCGACGCCCTCAAGCGCGGCATCTCCTCCCAGATGAGCGCGGTCGACGACCTGCCGCTGGCAGAGGCGACGCTCGGAGGAGACGCGCCTCTGTACGGAGCGGCCGAACATGCCTGCGATTCGTTCAACTTGAGATAGCCGTCGATAGGAGAGGCGCATGAACCCGGTAATCGAGCAGATCAAGGGCAAGCTCATCGTGAGCTGCCAGGCATACCAAGGAGAGCCGTTGCGCCATCCCGAGACGATGGCCCAGATGGCGCTTGCGTGCGAGCAGGGCGGTGCGGCTGCCATACGGTGCCAGGGGCTGTCTGACATCGCGGCCATCAAGGGCCGCGTCGAGGTGCCCGTCATCGGACTTTGGAAGGAGGGGCACGAGGGCGTCTACATCACGCCGACGTTGCGCCATGCCGTGGCCTGCGTGCATGCGGGGTGCGACGTCGTCGCCCTCGACGCAACCGACCGACCGCGTCCCGACGGGCGCACCTTCGAGGAGACGGTGGCCGACCTGCGCAGCCAGTGCGACACGCTCATCATGGCGGACTGCATGACCATCGAGGACATCCGCCGCGGCGTGGCTGCGGGGTGCGACCTGTGCTCGACGACGCTGTCCCACGGCGTGGCTGCCATCGACTGCACGATGGCCGACGGCCCTGACCTGCCCCTGCTGCGCCAGGCATGCGCGGAGTTCCCGGGGTACCCGATCGTGTGCGAGGGCCGCGTGCACTCGCCCCAAGACGCCGTCGACGCCCTCGAGGCCGGTGCTTGGGCCGTCGTGGTCGGCACGGCCATCACCCACCCCACGAGCATCACCTCCTGGTTCGTCGACGCGATGGGATAGGCTTTTCCTTTCGAAAAAGGAGCGGGCCGCAAGGACGCGTCCGGCGGGCGCTGGCGCGAGAGGCCTTTGGAGCGCATGCGTCAAAAAAAGAAACCCCCGAAGCTCGGGGGTTTCTTTTTTTGCAACCGTGTGCTTTGCCGACGCTAGTCGCCCAGGTCGGGATGGAGCAGCGAGGGAGCCGCGCCGAGCAAGAGCTTGGTGTAGGGATCCTTCGGACGGTTGAAGACCTGCTCAGACGTGCCGCGCTCGACGATGACGCCCTTGTTCATGACGATGATGCGGTCGGAGATGTAGCGGATGGTCTGGATGTCATGGCTGATGAACACCATGGCAAGGTTGAGATCCTTCTTCAAATCGGTCAGCAGGTTCAGGATCTGGGCGCGGACGGAGACGTCCAATGCCGAGGTCGGCTCGTCGGCGATGATGGCGTCGGGGCCGAGGGACAGGGCACGGGCGATGGCGACGCGCTGGCGCTGGCCGCCGGACATCTGGCCGGGGAGGGCCTGCAGGCAGGAGGTCGGCAGGCCGACCATCTCGAGCAGCTCGAGGACGCGCTTCTCGCGCTCTTCCTTCGTGCCGACGTTGTGGACGTTCAGCGGGTCGAGCAGCTGGTCTTGGATGGTCATGCGTGCGTTCAGGGCCGTTGCCGGGTCCTGGAACACGACGGACAGCACGCGGCCGATGGTCTTGCGGTCCTCGGCGGTGCGCTTGGTGACGTCCTTGCCGTTGAAGTAGACCTTGCCCTCGGTGACGGGCTGGAGGCCGCACATGACGTTGGCGGTCGTCGACTTGCCGCATCCGGACTCGCCGACCAGGCCGATGGTCTCGCCCGGCATCAGCTTGATCGTGCTGTTCTTGAGCGCAACGACCTTGTTCGGGTGGAGCAGGGAGCCGGTGCGCGTCTTGAAGACGACCTTGACCTCCTCGAGGTGGATGATCGGGGTGCGGCCGTCGTCGGGCGTGTCGTCGGGCACGCTGGTCTCCGGGATGGGGATGGCGGCCAATGCCTCGCGCACGCCGGCGGACGTGTTGAGCGGCTTTGCGAACGGGTCGTCGCCGACCTCGGTCGCGGTCATGTCGAAAGACAGGTCCTCGTTGCCTTCGGTTTCGACGTTGCCGGCGTTAGCCTCTGCGAACTCGACTTCCTCGACAAGCTCGGTGCCCTTGGCACTCTCGACCATGGTGTCGCGAATCTCCTTTTCCTCAGACATTACGCAACACCTCCTTTCAGGAGGGGCTCAAGGCCGATGCGGACAAGCTCGCTGTCAGGCAGCTCGGCGTAGTAGTGGTCGGTGCCGGGGACCTGCTTGAGCATGGGCGACACGTTGGAGACCTTGTCGGGATGGCTGGAGCGCGGCGCGAAGCGGTCGCCCTCGGGGAAGTCCTTCGGAGACGGGACGGAGCCGGGCACCTGGTGCAGGCGGCCGGCGCCCGCCTCGATGGAGAGGACGGAGCCGAGCAGGCCGCGGGTGTACTCGTGGACCGGGTTGGTCATGATCTCCTTGACCGGGCCCTGCTCGATGACCTGGCCCGCGTACATGACCGTGATCGAGTTCGCGACCTGGGCGACGAGCGCGAGGTCGTGGGACACGAAGATCATGGCGAAGCCGAGCTCGTGCTGGAGGCGGTTCAAGAGGTCGACGACCTGCTTTTGGACGGTGACGTCGAGGGCGGTCGTCGGCTCGTCGGCGATGACGAGCTTCGGGTCGCGGGTCAGGGCCATCGCGATGAGGACGCGCTGGCGCTGGCCGCCGGAGAGCTCATGCGGATAGGACTCGAGCACGCGCTTCGGGTCGAGGCCCACGAGCTCGAGCAGCTCCTCGGCCGTGCGGGTGCCGCCGCGGCTCGTCAGCTGCTTGAACTGGGCGGAGATGAGCATCGACGGATTCAGGGAGGACAGGGCGTCCTGGTAGATCATGGCGATCTCGGTGCCGCGCAGGTCGTTCATCTCCTTGGGGGAGAGGTCGAGCAGGTTCTGACCGTTGTATATGACCTGGCCGGAGATCTTGGCCTTGGGGTCGATGAGGCCCATGATCGTGAGGGACGTGATGGATTTGCCGCATCCCGACTCGCCGACGAGGCCCATCGTCTGGCGCGGGCGCACGACGAAGTTCACGTGGTCGACGACGTTGACGTCGCCGTGGCGCGGGAACTGGATGCAGAGATCCTTGACTTCGAGGATGGGCGGCACGTCGGTGCGCGCCTCGAAGCGGTCGGTGCGTTTGAGCTCGACCGCGCGCAGCTCGTCGAGGCGGGCCTTCAGGCTCTCGGCCTGGGCGGCGTAGGCGAGCTTCGGGTCGGCGACGAGGCGGTCGGCCTCGCGGTTGCCGGCGAGGTTGTCGTCCTTGGCCTCGAGCGGGGCGCTCGGGGCGGCGGCCATGGCGTCGGTGATGTTCTCAGACAGGATGTTGAGGGTCAGGACCGTGATCATGATGAACAGGCCCGGGAACAGCGCCTGCCACCAACGGCCGGACAGAACGCCGTTGCGGGCGTCGGCCAAGATGTTGCCCCAGGTGGGGTTGGGCTCGGGGATGCCGGCGGAGATGAAGGCGAGGGACGCCTCGAAGACGATGGCGTCGGCGAGCGACACGATGACGAAGACGATGACAGGGGCCAGGCAGTTGCGCATGACGTGCTTCCACAGGATGTGGGGTGCCTTGGCGCCGCCGACGATGGCAGCGCGGACGTAGTCTTGGCCGTACTCGCTCATGATGTTCGCGCGAACGACGCGGCAGACCTGCGGGATGTACAGGATCGCGATCGCGATGATGAGCGACGGGACGCTTGCACCCATGACCAGGACGATGACGGCAGCGAGGGCGATGCCGGGGAAGGACATGATGATGTCCATGATGCGCATGATGACCTCGGAGACCCACTTGCGGGCGACTGCCGCCCATGCGCCGATGATGGAGCCGATGACCAGGGCGACGGCGGTGGAGCCGAGGCCGATGGCCAGCGAGTAGCGCGCGCCGTAGATCAGGCGGGACAGGACGTCGCGGCCCTTGTCGTCGGTGCCGAACAGGTGGGTTCCGTCGGGCGCCTGGCGGGCGATGTCGATGGCGTAGGGATCGAAGGGCGCGATCACGTCGGCCAAGATCGCCATCAGGACAAGCAAGATGAACACCACGAGAGCGATCTTCGCTCCGACGGACAATGCGCGGATGTGGCGGAAGCTGAGCTTCTTGCCGGCGCTCTTCTCGAGCTTTTCGGTGGTTCCTTCTCTGTATTTAACCATGATGCTACACCGTCCTGATTCGCGGATCGATCAGGATATAGAGCATATCCACGATGATGTTGATGATGATGAAGGCAAACGCGACGACCAGGACCACGCCTTGCGCCAGGGCCATGTAGTTCTGGCTGACTGCTTGGAAGATCGCCATGCCCATGCCGCGGAGGTTGAAGATGACCTCGATGACGACGGCGCCGCCCATCGCGTGCGCGATCTTCAGGCCCAGGACGGTGACGGGGCTGATGAGCGCGTTGCGGAGGACGTTCTTGGAGACCACGACGCTCTTGGGGATGCCGGCGCCGAGCGCGGTGCGCACGTAGTCCTTGTCGAGCTCCTCGACCATGGAGGTGCGGATGACGCGGGTCATCTGGCCGGCCAGCGGAACGGCGATCGCGATGGAGGGCATTGCCATGCGGGCTATCCACCCGCCTGGGTCTTGGAAGAAGTCCGGTAGGGCGCCTGAGGCGGGCAGCCATCCCAGATTGGTGCTGAAGAGCAAGATCATGAGGACTGCAAGCCAGAACGACGGTGTCGATATGCATATGATCGATACTATTCGAATCACCTGGTCAGGCCATTTGTCGCGGTAGATTGCGGAGATGACGCCGAATATCAGGGCGAATATGAGGCCCAAGAGCGTGCCGGCGAAGGTCAGCTCCAAAGTGATGGGCAATGCGCTGGCGATGTAGTCGCCCACCGAGGACTGGGAGGCTCCGTAGGTGCCGAAGTCGCCTACGCACAGGCCGCCCATGTACCTGAAGTACCGGACGACGGCCGGGTCGTAGAGCCCGTTGTCCACCCGGTACGCTTCGAGTTGTTCTTGCGTGGCGTTTTCGCCGAGGGATGAGAGGGCCTCATCTACCGGCGAAAGCGACATGATGAAGAACACGAGGATAGTGACGCCAATGACCATGATTGGCAGGGCGATCAGGCGTCGTCCAATCAATCTCAGGAGATTGTTCACGTTGTCCTCCTTTCGTCAATCAAACGAATCCTTCGCTTCCGTTTACGCTGCATCAACCGTCCATGAATGCAGATGCCAAAATTTTACTCCATTACGTTCACGATTTCTCCACGAATTAGCGAGCCGATTCGCTTTAGTCGGCGATATTTCCCACGGTCATAGGGCGAATCAAGACAAGGTGTCCCTTCTGTTTCGGGTGAAGGGGGGTTTGGTTGCAAAGAGGCTGTTCGGCGGGGTTTGCAAACAAAAAGGGGCCGCGCCGAAGCGCGGCCCCTCGAATCCCTCGGGTGAAGGATTACTTGCAGCTGGCATCCAGGAACATGAGGCCGGTCGTGGAGATCGGCTTGAAACCAGCGATCTTGTCCTCGTAGTAAGCGGTCGGCATCTGCTTATGGAACAGCGGATACAGCGGAACCTGCTCGGCGATGAGGTCGTAGCACTGCTTCCAGATGGTCTTCTGCTCGGAAGCGGAAGCCTTGCGTGCGCTCTCGAGAAGCTCGATGAGCTCTGCGGACTTGCCATCCGTTGCCTCGCCCCAGCAGGAGCGGCCGACGAGCCATGCCTGGTTGTCGAACCACCAGGACATGAGCAGGTCGGGGTCGTTGCCGAAGCAAGAGGGATCGCCGGGGGCCAGGAAGACGTCGTAGGGCAGCGGGTTGTCGGCGCTGTGCTCGTTCTTCATGTCGTCGTACGGGCTGGAGTTGACGTCCATGGTGACGTTCAGGCCGATAGCCTGCAGGTCGTTCTGGATCTGGGCGCCGAGGGCCTTGACCCAGTTGGCGTTGACGCGGAAGTTGACGTCGATGCCCTCTGCGCCGGCCTCTGCGAGCAGGGCCTTCGCCTTCTCGGGGTCGTAGGTGTAGACCGTGGCGGCCTTCTGGTAGTCAGCGAAGCTCTCCGGGAGGAAGCTGGTGGCCGGCTTGGCATGGCCGTTGAGCTGGTTGGCGATGAGCTTCTCGACGTCGATGGCGTAGAAGATGGCCTGGCGGACGCGGTAGTCGTCGAAGGGCTTCTTGATGCAGTTGAACATCAGGAAGGCGAGGCAGAAGCTGTCGAGGTAGTCGATGGTAGCGCCAGCAGCCTTGACGGTGTCGGCGTTGGCGTCGGGCACGTCCTCCATGACCATGATGGTGCCCTCGGTCATAGCGGTGGTGCGGGAGGTTTCGTCAACGAGGACGTCCCACTCCATGGCCTCGGCGGTCGGAGCCTTCGGACCGTTGTAGTACGGGTTCTGCTTGAAGGTGATCTTGCCGCCCTCGTTGCCGTCGATGGCGTCGTACATCCAGGGGCCGGAGCCGATCGGCATGGTCTTGCGGTCGTCGGCGGTGGACGCGCCGGAGGCGATGACGGAGCAGAATGCCTGTTACAGCTGGCCGGCGGCCATGTTGGCCTCGAATGTGGCGACGTCGTCGGCAGCGGTGACGTCCTTGCCGTCGGAGAACTTGGCGCCGTCGCGCAGGGTGACGGTGTACTCGGTGTCGGAGACCTTGGTCGGCTCAGCGGCGGCCAGGGCGTTGTAGGTGCTGTAGTCGGACAAGTCCATGCCGTACAGCGACTCGAAGACGTGCATGGATGCGGGGAGCATCAGAGCGGAGCTGTTGCCCAGCGGATCGTAGGCGGTGGACTTGTGGGAGAAGCCGCCCGTAAGGGTGCCGCCGGTCTTGCCAGCGCTGCTCGAGGCGTTGCTGGTGTTGCTGGTGTTGCTGCTGCCGCCGCAACCGGACAGGCCGATGCCCATCGCAGCAGCGGTAACAGCGCCTGCCGCCACGAAGGAACGGCGAGACATAGAGGACTTGGTCATATAGATCCCTCCAACAGGTCGTGGGGGCTCCCGCCCCCGAGTTTTGGGCGCAAAGACAGGTGCGCCAGCCTCGTTCCGTATTATCCCGTAAAACCTTGGGAAATGGGTTCAGGAAATGGCTTCGATGGGTCAAATTTAGGGAAGTCTGCGCTACGGCCTGCGAAAATCCTGATGTTTGGTTTTTAGACGTCGGGGCCCTCTCGCAAAATCACCCCCGCCCTTTCGGCCGACCCGGGGCGAACGGGGCAAAAAAAGCCGCGAAAGGCAGGCTGTCTTCGGGGCGGTGTTTCGCCGGAGGGGCGGACTTTCTGCAGGATGGGAGGAGGGAGAGGGGCGCGGAAGCTGAAGGGAC
>R18__coassemble_1302_pt1 | contig 41219 bp, 24 predicted proteins | sample R18__metabat2_low_PE_019 | metagenome-assembled genome bin R18
GCGCACGCCGGCGGCTTCCTGGGATTCTTCGGCGGCGTCACCATCAAGGTCACCGCTGCCGAGGGCGTCTTGCCCGAGGGCACGCAGGTTCGCGCCTCCCTCGTGAGCAGCTCCGCCGTCAAGAACGCGGTTGAGGCCGCGGTCGAGAACGCCGGCACCGAGCTGACCGACTACGCGGCCATCGACGTCACGCTGGTCGACGCGTCCGGCAACGAGATCCAGCCCGACGGCGCCGTGAACGTTTGCTTCTTCGGCACCGGCGTCCAGGGCGACAACATGGGCGTGTACCGCGTATCCGACGACGCCGCCGAGGTCACCCCGATCGCGGTTCGCCAGGCTGACACCTCCGCCCAGTCCTTCGACGTCGACCACTTCACCACCTATGTCGTCGCGGTCACGAAGGACAACGTTGCGGTGAGCGGCTCGCCCTACACGATCGAGCAGGGCGGAACCATCACGATCAAGGGTTCCGACGCCAGCGGCAATCCCGCGCAACATAGCTGGTGGGTGCAGCAGGGCTCCGAGTATGTGAGCATCACCGACGGCACCAACAGCCAGACCGTGACCCTCAAGGCGAGCGCAGCCGGCACCGCAACCGTCGTCCATCAATACACGCAAAAGTCGGGCAGTGGCCGGAGCTCGAAGACCACGACGGTGCAAGAGACCTTCATCGTCACGGTCAATGAAAAGGCCGCAGAGGCCAGCATCGCGCTCGACCCGACGGAGTTCACCGTCGCCGCGGGCAGCACGGGTACGCTCACTGCGACCGTGACGCCCGCGACCGACACGGTCACGTGGACCTCCAGCGACACGAACGTCGCGACCGTCGACAGCAACGGCACCGTCAAGGGCCTCTACAAGGGCACCGCGACCATCACCGCTACGTCGAAGAGCGGCAAGACCGCGACCGCCAAGGTCACGGTCACCGCGGTTGCTCCGACCGTGACGCCGAACGCGCTGTCTCTGGTTACCGGCCAGACGAGCGCCCTCAAGAGCAGCGACACGGGCCTGACCTATGTTTCGCTTGACACCAACGTAGCCACCGTCGACGAGAACGGCAACGTAACGGCCGTAGGCGCTGGCTCCACCATCATCAGCGCCACCAACAACCAGGGCGGCGCGGCCTACGTTGTCGTCAACGTTGTCAGCCCCAGCATCATCGCCGAGCCCGACAGCATCGAAGTCGCCGTCGGCAGCACGGGCGTCAACACCCCGTCCGTCGTTGCGAACGGAACGTATACGATTACGGCGACCAGCTCCGACGGGAGCGTGGCAACCGCCAGCTATGCAAACGGCGTGGTTACCGTCAGCGGCGTTGCCGAGGGCAATGCGACCATCACGCTGAACCTGGTGGTCGAGGACCAGACTGTCGCAACCGATACCTTCGCCGTCGCCGTGAAGGCTGCGAGCGAGAGCTACAAAACCGTCACCTTCAAGGACAACGAGGGCACGACGATTAAGACCGAGCTGGTCGAGAGCGGCAAGACCGTCACGATGCCCGAGGGCGGGTCGATGACTGGCTACACCTTCGCCGGCTGGAAGATCGAGGGCGTCGACAGCGACCAGACCTACGCCGCCGGCACCACCGTTGCCATCACCGAGGACACCACCTTTGTCGAGGCGTTCACCCAGGATACGTACACGGTGACCTACACGACCGCGTATGGCACTGCTCCTGCCAGCCAGACGGTTGCCGCCGGCCTGACGGCGACGCAGCCCGCGTTCGCCTACTCCGAGGGCGCCGAATACGGTCCCGCGCCCGATGGCAAGTACTACCGCTTCCTCGGTTGGTACAACGGCGACGAGAAGTACGACTTCAACGATGCCGTCTTGGGCAACGTCAACCTCGTTGCCAAGTGGGACGTCGTTACCTGCACCATCACCTTCTACACGGCGACCGGCCTCAAGTCGATTACAACGGTTGACAAGGGCAGCAGCACGACTGTTACGGCTCCGACGATTGCGTCCAACTCCACCGCGCCGTCTGTTACTGACAAGGCGAGCTACGTTACCGACGAGGGCTACTTCGCCAAGGCCGAAGACGGCAGCGTGGTTTCCCAGACCGCGACCCAGTGGCTGTACTTCCACTACTTCGTACGCGCGCTGACGGACAAAAACACCACGGCTACCACGGTAAAAAGCGGCAACTCCGTGACGTTGAGCAACGTTACGGAGAACGTCGTGTTCAACGCGCTGTATGCGCCCGTTACTGGCACCGGCAAGTTTGACGGCCAGGGCCACTACGCGTACATAACCGTGGAGATTTACAACAGCATCACCGGCGAGCGTGTGGGCTCCAGCACCGAGGAGCTTCTCGTTGACCCGGCGTTGGGCAACACGACGCTGATTCCGGCCTACAGCACCTCCACCTACACGAGCAGCGTGAACAGCTCGACGGCGAAGTTCGGCGTTGTCAGCTTGGCAAGCCAGCTGAGCGATACGAAGACGATCGACGGCGTCACCTACAACGTCGACAAGGACAAGAGCACTGAGACCGTCTACGCCGTTTGGCTGTGCGATTCGAACACTGCTCACGTGTACGGCGGCTCTTGCGGCGGCGGCTCCTGGGTCGGCACCGGCACGGCGTACGTGTACGTGACGCCCCAGCCCGCAGAGGGCAAGGCCCTGTTGACGGTCAACTACTACCTCAACGGCGAGAAGATCTCCGCTGAGCAAACGAACCTCGACAGCGGCGCGAAGATGTCCGCGGCCGAGTACGTCAACAAGTACAGCGATCGCTACGGCTTCACGTCTCTCGAGTGGGTCAACGGCGGCGAGCAGCAGGAGGCTGTGGGCGGCCAGGAGTACACGCTGAACATCAACTACAAGAGCGGCCCCTACACTCTTACTATTAATTATGTAGACGAAGACGGCAATCCGCTGCTGAAGGCGGACGGCACCGAGTACACGTACACCGCCAACGATTTGTACAAGGGCTCCACGTACAGCGTCACCTCCCCGGAGATCGACGGCTACGAGCTTGTAAACGAGTACCAGTCCACGGTCAAGGGTACGGCGGGCAACTCCGACGTCACCGTCACCGTGACCTACAAGCTCAAGCCCCAAAACGTCTACGTGTACGCCCAGGTGTACGACGCGGCTACCGACGCGCCCATCACTGCTGCGGTGGCTAGCGAACTCGGCCTGACCGTCAACAACGAGGGTTGGTACACCGTCGGCAAGATCTCCGACATCAGCATTCACTCCGTTGAGGGCAAGTCCACAAACACGTGGGCGGGAGAAACCGACCAGGCGACGGCCGTTGCCGCGCTGAGCACGAGTAGCTTTGCGAACTACGGCGCGAACGATATCGACGTCAACGCCATCGACTTCGGCTACAGGTCGGGCGAGGACTACGGCCTTCTGGTGAAGAACTACGCGTCGAGCTACTCTGAGGTAACCGGCCAGTGCTGGCACCTCAACGGCAAGATCACCGTTTACACGCTGAAGACCTCCGCCGACGAGCATTCGTCGATTTCGAAGGGGACTTGGTACCTGGCCGACAGCGCCGCCACCAATAAAGTGACGTTCAGCGCCGACGAGGGCTACGAGATTGCAAGCGTCACGGTTGACGGAACGGAACTTGCTGGCGACGCGCTCAAGACCGCAATCGCGAACGGCTATGTTGAAGTCAACGAGACTGCGAGCCATACCGTGTCCGTCACTTCGGCTCCCAAGAAGTACGACTACACTATTAATTACTACTGGGATGGCACGCTGCTGGAGAGCTCTACCGACTCCGCCGCGATGGACTCGACGGTGACGGCAAGCGCGAAGGCGATCGACGGCTACACCGCCAAGACCGAGGGCGAGCAGAGCCTCGTTATCACCGCGGACGCGTCCAAGAACGTCATCAACATCTACTACTACAAGAACGTAGAGCTGACCGCCGAGACTCAGACGGAGATCTACGACGGTACCGCCAAGACCGCCGACGAGTACACCTGGACCGGCGTTGTCGAGGGCGCTAACCCCGACTTCTCCAACATCAAGATCAGCGCCACCGGCACCAATGCGGGCGAGTACCCGCTGACGTTCGCCGCGGGCACGGTCGGCACGGTTGATACGACTGGCAAGTACATCGTGACCAAGGCAACCGACGGCAAGCTCGTCATCAACCCCAAGGCTGTCACCCTGACCTCCGCTAGCGACGAGAAGGTCTACGATGGCACGGCCCTTACTAATACTAATGTTAATGCTGAGGGCTTCGTCGGCAGCGACGGCGCGACCTACACCGTCACCGGCACCATTACCGATCCGGGTGAGACCAGCAACGCCTTCACCTACACGCTGAACGCGGGCACGCTCGCAAGCAACTACACGATCACCAAGACCGAGGGCGCCCTTAAGGTGACCAAGGTCACCACGCCGATCGTCATCACGGCCAACAGCGCAACCAAGACCTACGACGGCACGGCTCTGACCGACAACGGCTACACCTACACGCAGAACGTCCTGGCAAGCGGCGACGTCCTGACCGCCGTGGTCGAGGGCACCATCACCGACGCTGGCACCGCCGCCAACAATGTGACCTCCTACAAGGTCATGCGCGGCGAGACCGACGTCACCGCCAACTACACGTTCGGCGACTCCATCAACGGCACGCTGACGGTCAACCCGCGCACGATCACGCTGACTTCCGCGACGCCCGCGTCCAAGACCTACGACGGCACCGCTCTGACCGACGACACCGTTACCGCTACGGGCGAAGGCTTCGTCGAGGGCGAGGGCTACACGGTCACCGTCACCGGCGCCCAGACCAATGCTGGCACTTCCAAGAACACGTTCACCTACGCGCTGAACGACAACACGAAGTCCGGCAACTACACTATTACTAAGGTTGAGGGCGACCTGACCGTCACCGCGCGCACGGTTGTCCTGACCTCCGCCACAGCTGAGAAGACTTATGACGGCAAGGCCCTGACCAACGGCACCGTCACCGTTTCGGGCGACGGCTTCGTCGATGGCGAGGGCGCGACCTACACCGTCGCCGGCAGCCAGACCGACGTCGGCAGCTCCGCCAACACCTTCACCTACACGCTGAACAGCAACACGCTTGCTGACAACTACACGATCACCAAGGCCGAGGGCACGCTCACGGTGAAGGCGAACGAGCAGACGATCGTCATCACGGCTGTTTCCGACTCCAAGACCTACGACGGCACGGCCCTGACAGCCGACAGCTTCACCTACACGGAAGGCATCCTGGCCGAGGGCGACGTCCTGACCGCCGTGGTCGAGGGCACCATCACCGACGCCGGCACCGCTGCCAACAAGGTGACCTCCTACAAGGTCATGCGCGGCGAGACCGACGTCACCTCTTACTACACGTTCGCGACGCCCGTCGACGGCACGCTGACCGTGACCAAGCGCAACGTGACGCTGACGTCCGAGGGCGCCACCAAGGTCTACGACGGCACCGCGCTCACCAATGGCACCGTCACCCTCTCCGGCGACGGCTTCATCGAGGGCGAGGGCTACACGGTCAACGTCACCGGCAGCCAGACCGCCGTCGGCAGCTCCGACAACACCTTCACCTACACCCTCAACGAGGGCACCAAGGCCGGCAACTACGAGATCACCACTGTCGAGGGCACCCTGCCCGTGACCGAGTACGCTGGCACGATCACCGTCACCACGACCGGCGGTACCTACACCTACGACGGCCAGGCGCATGGCGCCACCGTTACCGTGAGCGATTTGCCGAAGGGCTACACGGTCGAGACCGCGACCTCCAGCGCGACGGCGACGCATGTGGCTAACGGCACCGTTTCCGCCACGTGCGACAAGCTCGTCATCAAGAACGCTGCTGGCGAGGACGTCACGAGCAAGCTGAACATCACGTACGTAAGCGGCTCCATCACCATCACGCCCGCGACGCTGACGGTCACCACGCCGTCTGACACGAAGGTTTACGACGGCACGGCCCTGACCAAGGACGGCGAGATCTCCGGCTTCGTGAACAACGAGACCGCGACGTTCAAGACCACCGGCACCCAAACGGCTGTCGGCTCCTCCGACAACACCTACACGCTGACGTTCGACGGCACCGCCGCCGAGTCCGACTACACCGTCTCCGCGACGGTCGGCAAGCTGACCGTCAACGAGTCCACGGCCGAGATCACCGTCACCACCACGGGCGGCTCCTACACCTACGACGGCACGGCGCACGGCGCCACCGTCACCGTGACGGGCCTGCCCACCGGCTACACGGTCGAGACTGCGACCTCCAGCGCCACCGCGACCCACGTGGCCGACGGCACCGTCACCGCCACGTGCGACACCCTGGTCATCAAGAACGCCCAGGGCGAGGACGTCACGAGCAAGCTGAACATCAAGTACGAGACCGGCACCATTGCGGTCACGCCCGCGACCCTGACGGTCGAGACGCCTGACGCGAGCAAGACCTACGACGGCACGGCCCTCACGGCCGCCGGCACGATCTCCGGCTTCGTCGGCACCGAGACCGCGACGTTCGCTACCACCGGCACCCAGACCGCGGTTGGCTCCAGCGACAACACCTACACGCTGACGTTCGACGGCACCGCCGCCGCGTCCGACTACACCGTCTCCGCGACGGTCGGCAAGCTGACCGTCACCGAGTCCACGGCCGAGATCACCGTCACCACCACGGGCGGCTCCTACACCTACGACGGCACGGCGCACGGCGCCACCGTCACCGTGACGGGCCTGCCCACCGGCTACACGGTCGAGACTGCGACCTCCAGCGCCACTGCGACTCACGTGGCCGACGGCACCGTTACAGCCACGTGCGACACCCTGGTCATCAGGAACGCCCAGGGCGAGGACGTCACGAGCAAGCTGAACATCAAGTACGAGACCGCCACCATCGCGGTCACGCCCGCGACGCTGACGGTCACCACGCCGAGCGCCAACAAGGCCTACGACGGCACGGCCCTCACGGCCGAAGGCACCATCACCGGTTTCGTCGGCGACGAGACCGCGTCCTTCACGACCACCGGCACGCAGACCACGGTCGGCGAATCCAACAACACCTACACACTTACCTTCGACGGCACGGCCGCCGAGTCCGATTACAAGGTTTCGGAAAACGTCGGCAAGCTGACCGTTACCGAGTCCACGAACGTCATCGTGATCACCGCGATCGGCGGCACGTACACCTACGACGGCACCGCCCATACGGCGACCGTCGAGGTTAGCAACCTCCCGACCGGCTACACGGTCGAGACGACCGTGAGCGAGGGCGTTACCGACGTGACCACTGGCACCACGGCCACCGTGACCTCCTACAAGATCTACAACACCAAGGGTGAGGACGTCACGAGTCAGCTGAAGATCGAGACGGTTACCGGCACCATCGTCGTGAACCCGCGTCCGATCACCATTACCGGCAATTCCGACACCGCCAAGTTCGACGGCAACGAGCATACGGTTTCCGGCTACAGCGTTACCAGCGGCAGCTTGGTCGAAGGCCAGACGGCTGAGCTCACCGCTACGGCTTCGGGCACCGAGGTCGGCGAGTACACCGGCACCATCACCGCAGGTACCGCGGTCGTCATCAAGGACGCCAGCGGCAAGAACGTTGCCTCCAACTACACCATCACCACGACTCCCGGCACGATGACCATCACGGCCACCGATCCGCAGAACGTGTACGTGTACCTCAAGATCGACACCGATTCGGGCGCTACGCTTCCGAGCGGGTGGGGCAAGAACTCTCGCGGCTGGTACACGCTTGGCATGATTGCCAACGTCGAGGGCCTGCCCACCGCTGCTGACATTCCTGCTAACAAGCTGATGGACGAAAAGTACCGGATCATCGCAGTCGGTCAGCTCGGCAGGATGACTCCCTATTCGGGAACTGAAGCGCAGCAGATCATGAATCTTGCGGCCATCGACTGGAGCGGCACGTTTGGCGGCACTGTGTTCGGCTTGAAGCTCGTGACCACGGGCGCGACCGACTACACGGCCTCCAATGTTCATACCTACCATCTCGATGGCCATGCGGTTTACACGCAGGTGGTCTACGATGGCAACGGCGCAACCTCCGGTAGCGTTGACCCGCAGGCCGGCTTCGTCGGCAACAAGGTCACCGTTGCCGCCAACGGCTTCACCAAGCCCGGCTACAAGTTCGTGGGCTGGAAGGACCAGAACGGCACCGACTACGCCGTCGGCTCCGAGTACACGCTGTACGAGAGCAACGGCGCTGCGAAGCTCATCGCCCAGTGGGAAGAGGACGCCACCGCCCTCTACAACGTGACGTACACCGCCGAGGCCAACGGCTCCGTCAGCGTTTCCACCAACGCCGACCTGCAGAAGCTGCATAACGACGGCGTTACCGGTTCGACCGCCACTGCCAACGACGGCTACGAGTTCGTCGGCTGGTACAAGGACGGCGAGCTGGTGAGCTCCGACGCGACCCTTTCGGCCGACGCTGCTCGCGCGGCTCTGAACACGGACGCAGACGGCCTGTACGCAGACACTGCCTTCGTTGCGAAGTTCACCGAGCGCATCGACCTGACCTACACCGTTAACTACATCGACAAGTCGACGGGCAACAAGCTCGACACCAAGACCGTCGCCGACCAGAAGTACAACACGTCTGTAACCGAGACGGCGAAGGCGTTTGACAACTACGTGCTGGATGACGAGGCAACCAAGACCATCACCATCGGAACGGGCGAGAACGTCATCGACTTCTACTACAAGCCGGTCATCAGCGACGACAACGAGCGCTTCACGGTCGACAGCCCGAGCGACTCCGTTTACGACGGCCAGACCCACCAGTGGACCCCGACCGTCAAGGACGGCGACAAGACGCTGGTCGAGGACATCGACTACACGGTCTCCTACGACACGACCGACTTCACGAACGTCACCGGCACCATCACCGTGACCATCACCGGCACGGGCAACTACGCCGGCACCGTGACCCGCACCTACAAGATCACGCCGGCCCCGTACAAGGTTTCCACCGAGACCGCGACCAAGGCCTACGACGGCACGGCCCTGACGGCTGGCGGCGAGGTCACGGGCATCGTCGAGGGCGAGACCTTCACGTTTGTCACCACCGGCAGCCAGACCGAGGTCGGCTTCTCCGACAACACCTACACACTCACCTTCGACGGCACCGCCAAGGCGAGCAACTACAAGCTCGACAGCGAGACCATCGGCACACTGACGGTGACGACGTCTGAGGCGACCATCGTGGTCACCACGCCTGACAAGAGCAAGACCTATGACGGCACGCCTCTCGAGTCGTCCGAGCCGACGATCACCGGCGTGCCCGACGGCTTCAAGGTCGTGGCCGAGCCCGACGGCAGCCAGACCGACGTGGGCGAGACCACGCCGACCATCAAGGTGACCGTCCTCGACCCGGACGGCAACGACGTTACGGAGAACTTCCCGAACATCACCGTCACCCCCGGCAAGCTGACTGTCACCCCGGCTGAGCTGACGCTCACCACCGGCTCCGCCACCAAGGTCTACGACGGCACGGCCCTGACCAAGGACGAGGCCACAATCGCCGGCCTCGTCAACGGCGAGACCGCGACCATCACGGCTACCGGCTCCCAGACCGAGGTCGGCCAGAGCAGCAACACCCACACCGAGATCGCCTGGGGCACCGCCAAGGCGAGCAACTACACGGTCGTCTCCGACACGCTCGGCACGCTGACCGTGACCCAGCAGACGATCGACCCGAACGATCCTGATACCCCGAGCTACAAGGGCATCACCATCGACTACCCGACCGACGTCCCGTATGACGGCCAGACCCACAAGTGGACCCCGACCGTCACTGACAAGGACGGCAAGGTCCTGACCGAGGGCACCGACTACACGGTCTCCTACGACAAGGACAACTTCACGGACGTCACCGGCATCATCACCGTGACCATCACCGGCACGGGCAACTACACCGGCGAGGTCACCCGCACCTACCAGATCACGCCGGCTGAGCTGACGCTCACCACCGGCTCCGCCACCAAGGTCTACGACGGCGCGGCCCTGACCAAGGACGAGGCCACCATCGCCGGCCTCGTCAACGGCGAGACCGCTACCATCAAGGCCACCGGCTCCCAGACCGAGGTCGGCCAGAGCAGCAACACCCACACCGAGATCGCCTGGGGCACCGCCAAGGCGAGCAACTACACGGTCGTTTCCGACACGCTCGGCACGCTGACCGTGACCAAGCAGACGATCGACCCGACCGATCCGACGGACCCGAGCTACAAGGGCATCACTATTAATTACCCGACCAACGTGGTCTACGACGGCGCCGAGCACCAGTGGACCCCGACCGTCACCGACGCGAACGGCAAGGTCCTGACCGAGGGCACCGACTACACGGTCTCCTACGACAAGAGCAACTTCACAGACGTGACGGGCGACATTGTCGTGACCATCACCGGCATCGGCGACTACACCGGCACCGTGACCCGCACCTACGAGATCACCCCGGCCGAGGTCAAGGTGACCACTGAGACCGCGACGCAGACCTACGACGGCCAAGCCCTGACGGCCGACGGCACGATCAGCGGCATCGTCGAGGGCGAGACCTACACGTTCACCGTCACCGGCAGCCAGACTGAGGTCGGCAAATCCACCAACACCTACACGCTTACCTTCGACGGCTCCGCCAAGGCGAGCAACTACACGATCGTCGAGGACCTCGGCACCCTGACCGTCACCGAGCGCACCATCGTGGTCACTCCCAAGAGCGCCACGAAGCTCTACGACGGCACGGCCCTGACCGCAGAGGCCACGGGCTACGAAGAGGTTGCCAACCTTGCTGAGGGCGACACCGCAACCGTGACGCTCTCCGGCAGCCAGACGCTCGTCGGTTCCAGCGACGCAACCGTTACGGCCGTCGCCATCAAGAACGCCGACGGCGTTGACGTTACGCGCAACTACAAGGTCGAGTACCGCACCGGCACCCTGACCGTCACCGACACGCCCGGCGAGGGCGAGGAGCCGATTGACGGCCTGGTCGTCACCAAGACCCACGACCCGAAGTACGAGGGCGCCAAGCTTGGCGAAGAGGTTGTCTTCACCATCACCGTTACTAATATCTACGACGAGGCCAAGACCGTCACGATGGTCGAGAAGGACGGCTTCGCTCTGAGCGAGTCGAGCTTCGAGCTTGCCGCCGGCGCTTCCAAGACCGTCACCGCAAAGCACACGGTCACCGAGGCCGATATCGTTGCCAAGACGATCGACAACGTCGTCAAGGCGAGCTTCTCCGGCGGCAAGACCTTTACCGCCGAGGACGAGATCACGCCCGCCCCGAAGGACAACACGATCGCGGTTGACAAGGCGATCGACTCCGTAGTCGACGCCGACGGCAACGCCGTGGCCGCTGACGCCACCCTGTCCCTGGGCGACGTTGTGACCTACAAGATCACCGTTACCAACAAGGGCAACGTCACCGAAACCAACGTCACCGTGACCGACACGCTGGCAGGCGCCAAGGTCATCGCCGGTGCTGGCTACACCATCAACGCCGACGGCGCCGCGGTCATCGCGACCATGGCACCGGGCGACGAGGTTGCCGTTTACGCGACCTACACCGTCGCCGAGTCCGACATCCTGGCCGGCAGCGTCGAGAACGCCGCCACCGCCAAGGGCACCGACCCCGACGGCGACGAGCCCGAGGGCTCCGACGAGACCGACGATCCGACCGATCCGAAGGACGGCAAGATCGCGGTTGACAAGGCGATCGACTCCATCGTCGACGCCGACGGCGCGACCGTGGCTGTGGGCTCCAAGCTCTCCCTCGGCGACGTCGTGACTTACAAGATCAACGTTTCCAACACCGGCAACGTCACCGTGACCGACGTCACCGTGACCGACCAGCTGGCGGGCGCAACCGTCATCGCCGGCACGGGCTACACCGTCAACGCCGACGGCAACGCCGTTATCGCGACCATGGCCCCGGGTGCCGAGGTCGACGTCTTCGCGACCTACACCGTCGCTGAGTCCGACATCCTGGCCGGCAGCGTGAAGAACGCCGCCACCGCCAAGGGCACCGACCCCGACGGCGACCAGCCCGAGGGCTCCGACGAGACCGATGATCCGACCGATCCGGCCAACCCGCATATGACCACCGTCAAGACGACGACCAACACGCCTGCTGACGGCAAGGCCTACAAGCTCGGCGAGACCATCGCCTACCAGATCACCGTCACCAACGACGGCAACCTGACGCTGACCAACATTGCCGTGAGCGACGCCCTGACCGGCGCCAGCTGGACAATCGAGAGCCTGGCCCCCGGCCAGACCTCCGAGGCCCTCACCACTGAATATGTCGTGACCGAGGCCGATGTTCTCGCGGGCGAGGTCGTCAACGTGGCGACCGCCACCGGCAACGGCCCCGAGGGCCATGATCCCGACCCGTCCGAGGGCGAGGATCCCGAGCCGACCGACACCCCGAGCGCCAGCCTGTTCGTCGAGAAGACGGCTGACGTCCAGGGCGAGGCGACCCTCGGCCAGACCGTCACCTACAGCGTCCGCGTGCTGAACAACGGCAACGTCACCGTCAGCAACATCGCGGTCGAGGACCCGCTGACCGGCAACACCGGCGCAGCCGCCAAGACCATCGCGAGCCTGGCGCCCGGCGCTGAGCAGACCGTCACCTTCACCTACACGGTGACCGAGGACGACATCATCGCCGGCAAGATCGCCAACACGGCCACCGCCAAGGGCACCGACCCCGAGGGCAACCCCGTTGAGGGCCAGGACGACGAGGTCGTCACGCCCGAGCCGTCCAACCCGCAGCTGACCACCGTCAAGACCACGACGAGCAATCCTGCTGACGGCAAGGCCTACAAGCTCGGCGAGACCATCACCTACCAGATCACCGTCACCAACACCGGCAACCTGACCGTCAAGGACGTCAAGGTCGTCGACGGCCTGACCAACGACGAGTGGACCGCCGGCGACATGAAGCCCGGCGCCACCCAGACCTTCACGGCGTCCCACGTCGTGACCGAGTCCGACATCCTCGCCGGCACGGTCGTCAACGAGGCAACTGCCACCGGCACGAGCCCCGACCCCGACGTCCCGACGCCTCCGGCAACCGACGAGACTACGGACACGCCCGAGACTCCGAACGCACACATGACCACCGTCAAGACCACGACGAGCACCCCGGCCAACGGCACGAGCTACGCCCTGGGCGAGACCGTCACCTACCAGATCACCGTCACCAACGACGGCAACCTGACCCTGACCGGCGTGTACGTGAACGACCCGAAGACCGGCGACAGCTGGCAGGTCGAGGGCGACTTCGAGCCCGGCGCAACCAAGACGTTCACCGCCGAGTACACCGTGGCTGAGGCCGACATCGTGGCCGGCGAGGTCGTCAACGTGGCGACCGCCGAGGGCAACGGCCCCGAGGGCAATGATCCTGATCCCGCTCCCGGCACGTCCACCGACCCGACCGACCCGTCCAACCCGAATCTGACCGTCGTCAAGACGGCCGCCGCGGGCGAGTACAAGGCCGGCGACACCGTCACCTACACCGTCACCGCCACCAACACCGGCAACGTCACCGTCTCCGGCCTGACGATCTCCGACGACAAGGCCCCGGCCGGCACCCAGTTCGACAAGGCGGCCCTCGCCCCCGGCGAGACCGCCACGGCCACCTACGCATACACCGTGACCCAGGCCGACGTCGACGCCGCCGCGGCGGGCACCAAGCTCGCCAACACGGCGACCGCCACCGGCACCGACCCGAGCGGCGACGAGGTCACCGGCACCGACACCGAGGAGATCGGGACCTACGACCCCGAGACCCCCGAGGTGCCCGGCCTCGACGACGACGCCTCCCTGGAGGTCACCAAGGTGGCCGACGTCACCGAGGCGGCGACGCTCGGCCAGACCGTCACCTACACCGTCTACGTCAAGAACACGGGCAGCGTCACGGTCAAGGACATCGCGGTCGAGGACGCGCTCACCGGCAACACCGGCGCGGCCGCCAAGACCATCGACAGCCTGGCCCCCGGCCAGCAGGCTTCCGTCACCTTCTCCTACACGGTGACCGAGGCCGACATCGTCGCGGGCCAGATCGCCAACACCGCCACCGCCGCGGGCACCGACCCGAGCGGCGAGCCCGTCGAGGGCCAGGACGACGAGACCGTCACCCCCGAGCCCTCCAACCCGCACCTGACCACCGCCAAGACCACGACCAGCACGCCCGCCGACGGCGCGACCTACGCCCTCGGCGAGACGATCTCCTACCAGATCACCGTCGCCAACGACGGCAACCTCACGCTGACCGACGTCGCAGTGAGCGACGAGCTGACCGGCGAGAGCTGGACCGTGGCCTCCATGGCCCCCGGCGCGACCGAGACCTTCTCCACGACCCACGTCGTGACCGAGGCCGACGTCATCGCCGGCACGGTCGTCAACGAGGCGGTCGCCACCGGCACGAGCCCCGACCCCGACGTCCCGACGCCGCCGTCCACGGGCACGACCACCGACCCGACCGACCCGTCCAACCCGCACCTGACCGTCGCCAAGACGTCCGACGTGGCCGAGGGCGCGCTCCTCAAGGAGGGCGACGTCGTCACCTACACGATCAGCGTCGCCAACGACGGCAACATCACCGTCAGCGACATCGTCGTCACCGACCCGCTGACCGGCGACACCTTCGCCGTCGGCACGCTGGCCCCCGGCGCGACGTCGTCCGACTACACGGCCACCTACACGGTGACCCAGGCCGACGTCGTCGCGGGCAAGGTCGTCAACAACGCGACGGCCACCGGAACCACCGACGACCCGTCCAACCCCGACCCGACCGTCGTCCCCGGCACCACGACCGACGACACCGAGGAGGCGGGCCCGGCCCTGACGATCGACAAGGCCGCCGACGTCACCGCCGGCGCCACGACCGGCGACGTCGTCACCTACACGGTGAAGGCGACCAACACCGGCAACGTGGACCTGACCAACGTCAAGATCGCCGACGAGCTGCTCGGCGAGACCTGGGAGGTCGGCGCCCTGGCCGTCGGCGAGTCCGCGACCTTCACCGGCACCTACACCGTCACCGAGGCCGACGTCCTGGCCGGCGGCGTCAAGAACGTCGCCACCGGCACGGCCGACAACCCGAGCGGCGAGCCCACCAAGGTCGTCCCGGGCGAGGCCGACACCACCACCGTCGACCCCGACGGCCACCTGACCGTCACGAAGTCCTCTGATACCGAGGGCCCGGCCAAGCTCGGCGAAACCATCAACTACACCGTCACGGTCACCAACGACGGCAACCTGACCATGCGCAACGTGGTCGTCACCGACGCGCTGACCGGCGGCAGCTGGACCGTGGCCTCCATGGCACCCGGCGCCTCCGAGACGTTCGCCACCAGCTACACCGTGACCGAGTCCGACATCATCGCCGGCCAGGTCGTGAACGTCGCAACCGCCACCGGCGAGAGCGACGACCCGGATCCGAGCGATCCGACCCCGGGTGAGAAGACCGTCCCGACCGACCCGGCCAAGCCGCACGTCACGGTCAGCAAGACCAGCAACGTCGCCGACGACGCCAAGGTCAACCTGGGCGAGACCATCACCTACACCATCAACGTCACCAACGACGGCAACATCACCGTGAACAACATCACGGTCACCGACCCGCTGACCGGCGACACCTTCACGGTCGGCACGCTGGCCCCCGGCGCCACGTCCTCCGACTTCACCGCGACCTACACGGTGACCGAGGCTGACATCGTCGCAGGCCATGTTGCCAACACCGCGACGGCCACCGGCACGACCGACGATCCGGACAACCCGAACCCCGGCGTCACCCCCGGCACGACTGACGACCCGACGTCCGACTTCGACACCACGCTGAACGTTGTGAAGACGTCTGACATGACCGGCGTTGCCTCGCTCGGCGACGTGATCAACTACACGATTACCGTCACCAACATCGGCAACGTGACCGTCAGCGACATCACCGTCACTGACGAGCTGACCGGCAACACGGGCGACGCAGCCCTCGCCATCGGCACGCTGGCTCCCGGCGAGTCCCGCAGCGTCTCGACCACCTACACCGTGACCGAGGCCGACATCCAGGCCGGCGTGGTTGCCAACGTGGCAACCGCCCAGGGCACCGACCCGAAGGGCGATCCGTCCACTCCGGGCACGGGCACCAAGGACGACCCGACCGAGCAGGCGACGCCGAGCATCTTCGTTGAGAAGATCGCCAACGTCACCGGCGAGGTCACGTCCGGCACCGAGGTGACCTACACCATCACGGTCACCAACAACGGCAACGTCACCATCTCCAACATCGTCCTCGAGGACACGCTGACCGGCGACAGCTGGACCATCGCAACCCTCGAGCCCGGTCAGACCACCGCCGCCGTCACCGCCACCTACACGGTGACCGACGACGATGCCACGGCGGGTACCGTCACCAACACCGCTCGCGCGGGCGGCTACGATCCCGACGGCAATCCCGTGATCGGCACCGGCACGGCCACGGTCCCGACGACCACCACGCCGACCACGCCGACCACGCCTACGACTCCGACGACGCCGACGGCCACCACCACGCCGACGACCCCGGCCGCCGCTACGACCCCGGCCGCAACCGCCGCTCCGGCTGCAACCGCCGACACCACCATCGACGACAACCCGGTGCCGCAGGCCAACATCGACGACAACGGCAACCCGTTGGCCAACTTCGACTTCGATTGCTGGGTCCACTGGTGGATCATCCTGGGCCTGCTCCTGACGCTTGCCTACAGCTTGGCGGTCATCATCAGGCGCCAGAACTACATCCGTCGTCTCGACAACCGCGACGACGACACGATGGACAGCCAGTCCTACCAGGGCGGCGCTGTTACCAACGATCCCGAGTCCGTCCGCGGTGCCCAGCCGGCCATGGCTGAGGGAATGGAGGCTTAAAAATGCTCAAGAGCAACTGGATTGTCTATGCAGTCGCAATCGTCGTCTCGGCGTTCCTGCTGTGGCTTTGGTACCACCTGTCGTTCAACATGGTTGACGCTCCGCTCGACCTCGTGCTCTCCATCATCTGGTGGGTGCTCGTGGCGGTGGCGGTGCTCGTCATCCGCAACCGCGAGAAGGTGCGCCGCGAGCGCGTCAACACGTGCTACCTCGCACCCATGAAGCTCTACAACTCCGAGCTCGGCCTGCAGGACCTCGAGGCTGGGGAGTCCCCGGTCGCGCGGATCCAGAAGGTGCTCGAGGAGCTCGAGTACAACTTCCACATGGAGCCGTTCCCCGGCGAGGATGACGAAAACGGCAACTCCACCGACAAGGTGAACTTCGTCTACGTCGTTCGCACCAAGAAGTTCAAGGTCGAGGACGACGAGGCCGAGGAGCAAAGCTCCGAAGCCGGCGAAGCCGCCGTGGCTGCCGCTTCCCAGGACCAGCAGCAAAAGCAGGTCTCCTGGGAGGGCGAGGTCGCCGTGGTCGCCCGTCCGAAGGACGACCCGCTGCCGTTCAACAGCCGCGACGAGCTGCTCGCCATCTTGGAAGGCAACACGGTCGCAGCAGCAGCCGCGTAAGGCTGGTTGGCCGGAAAGCCACGAGCAACGAAAGGCGCTCCGCAATCGCGGGGCGCCTTTTTTGTCGTCGGAGATTCGATGTACGCAAAAAGAGGGGGAAGCAGCTTCCCCCTCTCGTGTTTGGCAAACGGTTGCGTCGTCGGCGTCCGGCCTTACTTGTTGAGCGCGGCGTCGGCAGCGAAGCGCTTCTCGAGCGACTCGGTGTGGAGGCTGTACTGCATCGCCATCTCCTGGGTGATGCGGCCCTGCTTGTAGAGCTCGAAGAGGCTTTGGTCCATCGTGCGCATGCCCTGGGCGGATCCAGAGGCGATGACGCTGTCGATTTGGTGGGTCTTGCTCTCGCGGATGAGGTTGCGAATGGCGGTGTTGGCCTTCATGATCTCGAACGCAGGGGCTACGCCGCCGTCGATTGTGGGGACGAGCTGTTGGCTGACGACGGCCTGCAACACCATGGACAGCTGGATGCGGATCTGGCGTTGCTGGCTGGCGGGGAAGACGTCGATGATGCGGTCGATGGTGGCCGACGCGCCGTTGGTGTGGAGCGTCGAGAACAACAGCTGGCTCATCTCGGCCGCGCTCATGGCGATGCTGATGGTCTCGGAGTCGCGCATCTCGCCCAAGAGGATGACGTTGGGGCTCTCGCGCATGGCGCTGCGCAGCGCCTCGGAGTACGTCGCGACGTCGGTGGGAACCTCGCGCTGGGTGACGATGGAGGTGCCGTGGCTGTGGATGTACTCGATGGGGTCCTCCATCGTGATGATGTGGGCTTGGCGCGAGTGGTTGAGGCGGTCGATGATGCAGGCGAGCGTCGTGGACTTGCCGACGCCGGAGGGGCCGGTCACAAGCACGAGACCCTTTTGGTAATTCGCCATCTTCAAAACCTCTTCGGGGATGTTGAACTCCTTGGGGTCGGGCAAGCCGAAGGGGATGACGCGGATGACGGCGCCGTAGGAGCCGCGCTGGCGGAACGCGTTCGCGCGGAAGCGGCCGACGCCGGGGACGGCGAAGCTGAAGTCGTCGTCGTGGTTGAGCGCGTTGCGGAACAACGTGATGTCGCGACCTGCGATGCGATAGATTGCCTCGACCATCATCTGCGTGTCCGCGGGCTTGAGCGCGGGAGCGTCCAGGCGGACTTGGCGGCCGCCCACGGCGTACGTCAGGGGCAAGCCCGCGACGATGAAGACGTCAGACGCCTTCGCGTCCAGGAACTGCTTCAAAAGTTGGATGACTTCGTTGTCCATGGTGGGTCTCCTATCCCTGTTGACCTTGCCAGAGGTTTTGCTCGTCGTGGTACTCGTCGCTCCAAGTGGTCGCGTTTTTCCAAAGGGCGACGGTGTAGGTGTAGTCGTCGTTGATGTACAGCTCGATGTTGAGGATGTGGCCCGCCACCGCTGCAAAGGCTATGCTGACGGTGCGTCCGGAGACGTTTGCGACCGAGGGGATGGCGGCTTCGACGTTTGCCATCGTCTCGTCGATGGTCAGGCCGTTCGCCTTGGCGAGCGCCAGCTGCCCGTCGACGACCGCGAGGAACTCTTGGCCCGCGACCTCGTTGGCGTAGGTGCTCTGGACGAACTCGAGCTGCTTTTGGGACTCGGTGGTGGAGGCGCGCGACGTGGAGACGGAAAGCACAGCGAGCACCGAGAGGCAAAGGATGATCACGAGCGCTATGAGCGACAGGGGCCCGATGCGGATGGTGCCTTGTCCTTGGCTGTTGGATGCCATCGCTACTCCCTCCCGTCGCTCTCGTAAACGCAGGTGTCAAGTTGGTAGACGGACTCCCCGTAACGGGAGACCGTGATGTGGGCGCGGTAGATGACGCCGCCCGCAGACGGCTCTTGCTCGACGGTTCGCACGACGGTGTAGAGGCCGGCGGTGTAGGTGGGGCGCTCGACGAGCGATGAGCCGACGAGGTCGTAGTAGACCAGCCCGTCGACGCTCTCGGTGGGGTCGGCGGCAAACGTCTCGGCCCCGTTGCGCGCGTCGGTGGTCGCGAGCTGCATGGCGACGAGCAGGTCGTCGGCGTCCTCCTCCATGATGTGGGCCTTGCCGAGCAAGGACGCGATCACCGTCATCGACACCGTGATGAACAACAACAGGACGACCGCCTCCAAGACGAACGCGGTGCCGTGCCACGACGAGCGGCCGCGGTCGCGGTTGCTGCGGTGGCTGCGGGAGGCGTGGGACAAGAACGCGGTGAAGCCGTGCTCCGGGCCGGAGGGCGGGACGTCGCCGTCGTTGGGGTTGTCGACGAGGTTGGGATCGTTAGCCATCGAGCTCACCTCCTTCCGCTTGCGCGTTGGTCGACGCGGATGCGTTCGAGGCTGCGGTTGCGCCGGCGGCGGAGGCCGCGTCGGCGGTTGCGGCCGAGCCCTGGGCGGCTGCAAGCGTCTGCTGGCTGCTGCGCAGGGCGATGTAGGCCGTCCCGGCGTCGGTGGTGATGGAGAGCAGGCCGGTGTCCTTGTTGATGTCGAACGAGAACACGCTCGTCTTCGCGATCTTCGCGGCGAGCTCGGGCGAGTAGGCGTTCGCGGCGGCGGCGTACTCCTCGCACAGGTACCCCTTGTAGAGGTAGAAGCGCGTCTCGAACGCGGTGTTGTTGAAATGCTCTGTCAAGACGAGGGAGCTGCCCTCGGGGCCCGTGCCCGCAGAGGCGCCGTCCATCTCGTCGACCGAGCGGATCAGGGTGGTCACGAGGCTTTGCTCTTGGCGTAGGTTTCCGTTCTCCTCCCGGCTTTGCGTGAGCGACTTGTACACGTTCACGCCCAACATGAACACCAAGAGCAGCGACAGCACGACCATCGCGAACAAGACGAGCGTGAACGAGCGGTCGGACTTGCGCGTGGCCGAGCTCTCGCTCGTGTCCTCGCGCTGCTTCAGCTTGATGGGCGGGGCTCCGACTGCGACGCGGTCGGACGCCAGCTCCATTGCCTCTTGGATCGTCATGTCGAGCACGGACTTCTTCGTCATTTCGGCACCACCGTGACCCTCACGGTCGGGGCGACGTTCTCGGCGAACACCTCGTAGGTGACGATGTAGTCGCTCTTGTTGACGATGAGGCCGTAGCGCTCCTCGAGGTACTTCAGGGACGACGGGTAGGCGCCCTCGATGGCGCAGCATTGGTTCGCGCTCGTGATGATGCTCTGGCGCAGGGCCTCGGCGCCCTGGAGCTTCAGCGACTGGATCGCGAACGACACGATGAAGGCCAGCGCCACCGCGATGACGACGAGGGCGACGGCGATGATCACCCGGTTGCGCCGGGCGCGTGCGATGGATTCGTCTGTTTTGAACGAGTACATCAACGCGGGGCCTGCTATCCGATCGAGCTCATGATGCCGACGAGGGGGAGCATGACGGAGATGAGCGTGCCGCCGACGGCGACGGTCAGGAACGCCGCGAGCGCGGGCTCGACGCTGTCGATGGTGTCGTCGATGCGGACGACGGCGTCGTCGAAGAACGTGTCGGAGAGGCTTTGCAGCGCCTTCTCGGTCGCGCCGCTGCGGCCGCCGACCAACAGCATGCGCGCGTAGATCGGGTCGAACAGCTGGGTATCGTAGATGGCCTGCGCGAGGTTCTTCGGGAGGTCGGGGTTCACCATGTCGTCGTAGGTCTTTTGCGCGGCGTCGCGGAGGTACTTGTTCTCCGTCATGGAGATGGACTCGGCAAGCGCGCGGTCGGAGTGGATGCCTGCGGACACGTACGTCGCGAGCGCCGCGGTGAACCGCGCGAGGGACATGTGGTACAGGGCGTCGCTGCTGAACGAGACGCGTTCGAGGATGCGGATGAGGGTCGCGCGTCCCGCGCCGCGGCTCATGACGGTGCATGCGATGGCGCAGGCGGTGCATATCGCCATGATGATCAACGCGATGACGCCGATGGCCGAGGACAGGTTCACGTATGCCAGCGACCCGGTGAGGGAGCCGCCGGCGATGTTGCTGTAGACCTCCATGAACACCGGCAGGATCATCGCGACGGTGAACGCCAAGATGACGGTCATGACCGCGAGCAGGACGGCGGGGTAGAGGACGGCGTTGCGCACCTTCGCGAAGAGGCGGTCCTCCTCGCTGTAGTAGGTCGCGAGGCTGTAGAGGACGTTCTCGAGGCGGCCCGACTCCTCGCCGGCGCGCACCATGCTGACGGCGTAGTCGGGGAACGCCGCGACCGACGTCATCGCCTCAGCGAGCGGCTTGCCCTCGATGAGCTGGAGATACACTGCGTCGCAGGTGCGCTTGAAGGGCCCGTCGGCCATGTTCTCCGACAACAGGTACACCGCCTCGTCGGTTTGGATGCCCGCCCCGATCATCATGGCGAGGCTTTCGCAAAATGCGCTGAGCGCGCTGCTTTCAAGCGTGTTTGCCATTCGTTATTCCTCCATCCGATGCTGGGGACATTGTATCGCGAGAGTCTCGCTCCCTCGCGTTTTGAGCGCAACTGGCTGGTGATTTGCGGAAAAAGTGCATACCTTGGTCAAAGTCACCCGCCTCCTAGTAGGTGTACTGGTCGATGTAGGACGTGCCGTCGCCGACGGTCGACGAGCCCCCGCTTGCGGCGAAGGTCGCGTCGATGCGCGTCCAGGTCTCGGGGTCGACGGTGAAGCTGATGGTCTTCCACGTGCCGTCGAGGTAGACCATGTTCCACGCGTGGTAGATGTTGTTGGGCGACACGCTGCCGGTGATGATCTTGCAGGGTATGCCGACGCTGCGCATCATCGCGGCGGTCAGGCTCGCGTAGTCGAAGCAGATGCCCGTCCCGCTGGCCAACGTCTCGTCGGGGTCGGGGACGTAGCCGGTCTGGTCCGCGAGCTCTTGGGCCTTGGCCTGGTCGTACTTGATCGAGTCGATGACGTATTGGTAGATGTTGGCCGCGGCCTGCGCTTGGCAAGACGCGCCGGCCGTGAGCTCGGCGGCCTTCGCGACGCACGCGCTCGTCTCGTCGTAGCTGCAGTAGACCGAGGGGCGGATGTAGGGCTGGAACTCGTCGTCCATCTCGGCCCAGACGCTCGTGGAGCTCAAGATGGCGTAGCGGTTGCCGGAGGTGTTTTGGTAGACGGAGATCTCGTAGAGGCCGTCGCCCATGTTCACGGGGCAAACGACGGGTGTGCCGTCGCCGGAGATGTCGTAGTTGTACGATTCGCCGTCGCAGGTGACCTGCACCTTCAGGCGGCTCGACCCGGTTGCGGAGACGCCGACGTAGCCCTGTGCGGCGTGGCTCGTGTCGAAATCCGCCGAGGACTCGCCGGCGGCGCTCGCGTCGACGGGCGACAGTTCCATCGAGGGCTCGAACGCCGGTCCGCTCGCCTCTGTGGTGACGCTGCCCGACACGAGGCTCGTGAGCGAGGGGGCGCCCGACGAGCCGCACGAAGCGAGGCCGACCGCGAGCGCGGCTGCCAGTCCTGCGGCGACTCCGAGTTTTAGAACGTGCCCAGGCAACTTACTCCCTACGGTGCGTGTCCGGCCCGAGCGGGCTTTGCGAAGCTTCGGGTATAAAACCCCACCATTATAAAGCGCGGTTCCCGTTGCACAAAGCGCGGTTCGGGCTGTGGCTCTATATAACAAAACGTTATATCGTGTATAAATTTTCGCAATGCCTGGCGCATGATGGTACCTTACCCCTACTTGTTTTGAAAAAGGGAAAGCAGAGGGGGGATAGACATGGTTGCAAAGATTTGCCTTGTCATCATCTTCTTCGGCGTTGCGATCGGCGTCGGCATCTACTGCCGCAAGTCCACGTCCAGCGTCGACGGGTTCGTTTTGGGTGGCAGAAACGTGGGCGCTTGGATGAGCGCGTTCGCCTTTGGCACCAGCTACTTCAGCGCCGTCGTGTTCGTCGGCTACGCCGGCCAGTTCGGATGGAAATACGGCCTCGCGGCGTTTTGGGCAGGCCTCGGCAACGCCCTCATCGGCTCGCTCATGGCGTGGTGGATCCTCGGGCCCCGCACGCGCGAGCTGACCCACCGCATCGGCGCCACGACGATGCCCGAGTTCTTTGGCAAGCGCTACAACTCCAAGGCGCTGCGCATCGCCGCCGCCGCGATCATCTTCGTGTTCCTCATCCCCTACACCGCCAGCGTCTACAACGGCCTGAGCCGCCTGTTCGGGATGGCGTTCGGCTTGCCCTACGAGGTCTGCGTCATCGCGATGGCCGTCATCACGTGCATCTACGTCGTGGTCGGCGGCTACATGGCCACGGTCGTCAACGACTTCCTCCAGGGCATCGTCATGCTCGTCGGCATCGTCGCCGTCATCGTCGCGGTGCTCGGCAGCAACGGCGGCTTCATGGAGTCCATGACCGCCCTGTCCCAGGTCGACGCCGGCACCGGGTTCCAAGGCGTGTTCACGAGCATGTTCGGCCCCGACCCAGCCAACCTGCTCGGCGTCGTCATCCTGACGAGCCTCGGCACGTGGGGCCTGCCGCAGATGGTCCAGAAGTTCTACGCCATCAAGGACGGCCCCGCCATCAAGCAGGGCGCCATCATCTCGACGCTGTTCGCCGTGGTCGTCTCCGGCGGCTGCTACTTCCTGGGCGGCTTCGGGCGCCTCTACGGCGACACGGTCACCATGCAGGCTGACGGCGTGACCCCGGTCTACGACTCGATCATCCCGTCGATGTTGTCGACGCTGCCCGAGATCTTGATCGGCCTGGTCATCGTCTTGGTCTTGTCCGCGTCCATGTCCACGTTGGCCGGCCTCGTCCTGAACAGCTCCTCCACGCTGACGCTCGACTTGCTCGAGGGCAACGTCGTCAAGAACATGAACGAGAAAAAGCGCGTCGCCTGGATGCGCGCCCTCATCGTCGTGTTCATCGCGATCTCCGCGGGCATCGCCCTGTTCCAGTACCACTCCACCGTCACCTGGATCGCCCAGCTCATGGGCATCTCCTGGGGCGCGCTGTCCGGCGCGTTCATCGGCCCCTACGTCTGGGGCCTCTACAGCGGCAAGGTTTCCAAGGCCGCCGTTTGGACGAGCTTCATCTTCGCCGTCGTCTTGACCTCCGGCAACATGATCATCGGCTTGGCCGGCATGACGCCCCAGCTCACCGCAGCCGTCGCGGGCATCCCCGTCATCTCCTGGGCTTTGGCCAACCCGCTCAACTGCGGCGCGTTCGCGATGCTCGCGTCCCTGGTCATCGTCCCCGTCGTCAGCCTGTTCACCCCGAGCGTCCCGTTCGATGTGAACCCGCCCCAGGCTGACAGCGCCACCGACCGCGAGATCGAGGCCAGCCTCGAGGCTGCGGGCACCGTCCCCGCCATGCCCGCGGAAGCGCTGGCCCAAGGCGAGAGCGCCGAGTCCGTCGGCCTCAAGTAGGCCCGCCGCGAAGGCGTCGGCCCCTCCTGCCGGCAGCGCGCGCCCGCTCGGCTCCGGTCGGCGATGCGCCCCGATTCGGCCCGTCCTGCCGGCAACGCTCGCTCGACGGCGTCCCGCCCCGCTCCCCGAAGCCTGGGGGGCGGGGCTTCTTGCGCCCGAAGGGAGGGCGTTCGTCGCTTGCCCTGCGGCGGGCTATCGTTTTTCCTGATGGCGCGCCCCGGCGCCTTTTCAGGTTCGCTTCAGCGGGGTTCTGTAGAGTGTCGGTTAATTTTCGGTGCCCAGCGTTTTTTTCCGGGCGCACGAGTCTAAAATGTGCAAGGTTGAGAGAGATCAGCGGCTACGTGACAAACGCTCCACCGGCGGCCGCTCAGACGACAGGGTTTCGCATGGCTTTCAAAAACGCGCCGCGGCGCAGGTCGGCGAGGGGCGCCGGCAACGGTGGGTCGCAGCAGGGCATGATGCCCGCCTCCACCTCCTACAGCCCCCAAAAGCAGCCTGCCCAGCAGTACTCGCGCTACAGCGCCGCGTACCAGGGCGGCGCGAAGGCAAGCGGCGGCCGCAAGCGCTGGGTGGTGCTCGGCATCGTCCTCCTCCTCGTGACGGCTCTGGTCGTCGCGGGCACCTACGCGTTCGTGTTCCTCCAAAACGTCAACAACAACCTGAAGGGCAGCTACACCGAGACCCAGCTTGCCAACATCCAAGAGCAGCTCGTTCCCGTCACCGACGTCAACGAGCCCTTCTACGTCATGCTCATCGGCTCCGACGAGCGCGCCGACTCCGACGAGATGGGCGCTCGCTCCGACTCCAACATCGTTGTGCGCATCGATCCCGTCAACTGGGTCGTCACGATGGTCTCGATTCCCCGCGACACGCTGATCACGTTCAACGGGTCCCAGATCAAGTTCAACGCCGCCTACGCGTACGGCGACGGCGCGGCGGGCACGATCAAGGCCGCCTCTGCCCTTTGCAACGTGAAGATCTCTCATTACGCCGAGATCAACTTCGACGGCGTCGTGTCGCTCGTCGACTCCATCGGCGGCGTCGAGGTCGACGTCCCGCAACCCATCGACGACCCGCAGGCCGGCGACGTCACCATCGACCAGGCCGGCCTCCAGACGCTCAACGGCGCCCAGGCCCTTGTCTTCGCGCGCAGCCGCCACTACTACACCGACGGCGATTTCTCGCGCAGCGCCAACCAGCGCGCCCTCATCGAGGCCATCGTCGACAAGGTGTTCTCGCTTCCCGCGACCCAGATTCCCCAAGCCGTCCAGGAGATGTCGAAGTGCGTGTCGACCGACATGGACGTGAGCGCCATCTACAGCCTGGCGATGCAGTACGTCAACTCGGGCAAGGAGATGACCATCTACAGCATCATGGCCCCCTCCACCACCGAGGAGATCGACGGCGGATCCTACGTCGTCGTCAACGAGACCGAGCTGGCTCAGGTCATGGCCGCGGTCGACGCGGGCAAGGACCCCAACGACGTTCCGACCACCTCCGTCACGAGCGGCACGTTCATCCACTACGACTACGTCGAGGGCTACGACTAGAGGTTGGCGCTGCTGGCCCTTGCGGCCCTTGATGCGCAGGCGGGTTAAACCTAAGGGACCGACCCCGGAGGAGTTCCGGAGTCGGTCCCTTGTGTTTGGCTTTGTGTTGGAGGCGCGTAGATTTTCGGGGTGCGGTTCGCTGTCTGCGGGCGATGTTCGCCTCCCGCGTTCCGCTACTCGGCGTCGCGGTACCCGTTGGGGTTGGTCGACTGCCAGCGCCAGGAGTCCTCGCACATGCGGGCAAGGTCGTATTCGGCGACCCATCCGAGCTCGTTGCGCGCCTTGTCGCAGGCCGCGTAGTTCTCGGCGATGTCGCCGGCGCGGCGCGGCTTGATGACGTAGGGCAGCTCGCGGCCGCACGCCTTGCTGAAGGCGCGGACGACGTCGAGGACGCTCGAGCCCTTGCCGGTGCCGAGGTTGAAGATGCCGACGCCGCGGCGGCTGCCGTCCTCGGCGGGGTCGCCCGCGATCGAGCCGATGCCGATGGCCTCGCCGGTGCCCACGCGCCCGCCCATCCACTTGAGGGCCGCGACGTGGCCGCGGGCGAGGTCGACGACGTGGATGTAGTCGCGCACGCCGGTGCCGTCGGGGGTGGGGTAGTCGTTGCCGAACACGCCGACTGCCTCGAGCTTGCCGACGGCCACCTGGGCGACGTAGGGGACGAGGTTGTTGGGGATGCCCTTCGGGTCCTCGCCGATCAGGCCGCTCTCGTGGGCTCCGATGGGGTTGAAGTAGCGCAGCAACACGACGTTCCACTCGTTGTCTCCGACGTAGAGGTCGGTCAGAATCTGCTCGAGCATGCTCTTCGTCTGGCCGTAGGGGTTGGTTGCCTGGTGCTTGGGGCAATCCTCGGTGATGGGGATGAACTCGGGCTCGCCGTAGACCGTCGCGCTCGACGAGAAGACGATGTTCTTGCACCCGTGGGCGCGGGCGACGTCGCAGAGCACGAGCGTGCCCGCGATGTTGTTCCAGTAGTACTCGAGCGGCTTGGCGACGCTCTCGCCGACCGCCTTGAACCCGGCGAAGTGGATGATGGCGTCGATGTCGTTCTCGGCGAAGATTCGTTCGACGGCGTCGCGGTCGAGCATGTTGGCCTGGTAGAAAGCGAGGCGGCCGTCGTCGTTTCCGAGGCCCGCGATGGTGCGGACGCGGTCGAGCGCGACGGAGCTGGAGTTGGAGAGGTCGTCGAGCACGACGACGCGGTAGCCGGCCTCCAAAAGCTCGACGCACGTGTGGCTCCCGATGAAGCCGGCGCCGCCGGTGACCAGGATCGTCGTCGCCTGCGGGTCCTTGTTGAGGTTCTTGTTGCCCATGTTCTCTCCTAGGGGGACGTGTGGTTGCGTTTTGCCCATCCTATCAGGTTTCCTCCGGCGTGGCGTCCGGTTGTCCGCTCGGGTGAACGACCGGCTCGCCGAAGGTTGCGGCTGGGCGCCCGAGGCTCCTGCCCGGGCAAGGCGAGCGGTTGCGTTTCGCCTGCTCTGCCGGGCTTTCGCATCGGCGCACGGCCTGCCCGCGCCTCTGCGGGGGCGGGCCGCGGGGTTGTCGGGCCTACGACCAGTCGGCGAGGTCCTCCGGCTCGATCGTCTCGAGCAGCTCCTTGTTGCCCTTCGCGTTCTCCATCCCCACGATGCGCGTCGCCTGGTTGGAGATGGCGTGCTCCATGAAGTTGCGGACGTCGCGGGCGTTCGCGAAGTTGTCGGGCTTGTGCTCGACGCGGTAGGCGATCATCTCGGCCGCCTTCGCGCGGGCAGCGTCGCTGAGCTTGTACTCGCGTTGCGCGAGGTTTTGGTCGAGGATCTTCATGAGCTCGTCGGCGGTGTAGTCGTCGAAGTGGATGAAGTTGCTGAAGCGGCTGCGCAGGCCGGGGTTCGAGCTCAGGAACTGCTCCATGAGGTCGGTGTAGCCCGCGACGATGACGATGAGGTCGTCGCGGTTGTCCTCCATCGCCTTGAGCAGGGTGTCGACGGCCTCTTGGCCGAAATCGCCCTCGCCCTTGCCCACGGTCAGTGAGTACGCCTCGTCGACGAACAGCACCCCGCCGAGGGCTTGCTCGACGACTTCCTGGGTCTGGGTCGCGGTCTGGCCGACGTAGCCGCGCACGAGCCCCGACCGGTCGACTTCGACGAGCTGGCCCTTGCGCAGGACGCCGAGGTAGTGGTAGATCTCCGCGAGCATGCGCGCGACGGTCGTCTTGCCGGTGCCGGGGTTGCCGGAAAAGACCATGTGCTTGCTGACGTCAGCGGTCTTCATACCGAGCTCTTGGCGCATCTTCTGGACCTGGATGAGGTTGACGAGGTCGCGGACTTGGGCCTTGACGGCTTCGAGGCCGACGAGCGCCTCGAGCTTTCCGAGCAGCTCGTCGAGCTTTTGCGCGCGCTCCTCCTCGGTTGCGTTGGAGACGGGGGGGGGCGCGGCGACCTTGTAGAACTTCTGGGCGGGGCTGCGCCAGACGGCGTATCCCTTGATGAACTTCTCCATGCGGTTGGTGTAGGCGGTCAGGCGCTTGGTCGCCGCATCGCTGACGTCGCGCTCGCGCGTCGCGAGGAGCGTCTGGCCGAAGACCTTGAACGTGTCGTAGAAGACCATCGCCGTCTGGCCCTGATAGGGGTCGGGGTTGAGCTTTTTGCCCGCGTCCGACAGCACGGCGTACTTCAGGCACGTCGGGACGGAGTCCGCAAAGTCGTCGCCGAGCTTCTTGTGGTTCTTGACCGCGGCGCGCGCCTTGTCTCCGTCTTTTCGCCCGAGGGCCTCGCAGATGAGGGTGACCTCGTCCTCCTCGACCTTGTCGTCGGCGTCCGCCAAGAAAACGCCGAACGAGAGCAGCTCGTTGTCGATGCGCGTTTTGAGGGGCGGCGTCTCGGCGTTGACGTTGCCGACGTTGTTGAGGGTGATGTCGGTGCAGATTTTCGCTGTCAGGCCCAAGAGGCCCTGGAGGTCGTATTGCTCCATTCCGCTCCCTTTCGGGCGGGGCTGGCGCGGGCTCCGCTTGCCCGCGCTGTGCGAGTTGCGCTCCATTATACCCGCGTGCTCGGGGCGGGGGCGTTCGATTCGACGCGAGGCGTCTGCGAGAGTGCGACAACGTTTCTTTTGGGGCAAATCGGCTGAGGCGGCGGTTGGGGAAACCGCGGAGTCCCCGCGCATCGGCGGGGGGTACAATGTCCCCGTCGGCAACAACCCCCACCGATTGTCGAGCCACACACGCGGAGGTGCCCATGCTGTATTCGAACGACCTGTCCCACATCGCCTTTGTATCGCAAGCCGCCTCGGATTTCCTTGCAGCCCACGATGTTGCGACTTTGGCTCCCGGTCGCTACGAGCTCGGCAGCGGCGAGTGCGCGAAGATCGAAGAGTTCACGCCGTTCTCGCGGGAAGAGCGCTTGTACGAGGCCCACCGCGCGTTCATCGACATTCAAATGGTTGTCTTCGGGGCCGAGATATGCGAGGTCGCGCCCCTCGACGCGTGCGAGGTCGTCTCGCCATACGACGCCGAGGTTGACTGCGCGGCGTTTTCCGGCGAGACCCGCGGCGAGCAATATGTCCTCACGCCCGGGCGCTTCATCGCCGTTTGGCCCGAAGATGCGCATATGCCCGCCATCGCCCCGAGCGCCCATCCCGCGCCCGTCCGCAAGCTCGTCTTCAAGATCCGGGCCTAACCGAGAAAGCGAGAGATCATGGGAACCTACGAACGCGAGCAACAGCTCATCGCCGGGGGCAAGGTGCAACGCGGCGCCGCGTCCTTGGAGTACTTTGCCGAGCTTGACGCAAAGCTCGACCCCGAGGCGTCTTTGCTGGCGCACCGCCCCAACTACACGCGCACGCTGTTCAATCCCGAACACGACGACATCTACCAGGAGTTTTGCCGGTTTCTCGACATGCCCGAGCCGCGCCATTTCGACGAGGTCGAGAACCCGATGAGCGTCGAGGGGTTCACCGCGGCCGACATCTACTTCGCGATGATCTCGAAAAACGATCGCATCGTCATGATCGACGGTGCCGCTGTCTACAACATGATGGTCAAGTTGCGCACGCAGCCCGAGCTCACGAAGAAGGTGCTCGATTTCACGCCCACGTGCTACCAGGGCGGATGCGGCGCAAAGGACCACGGTTACGACATCGGCGCCTACGAATGGCAAAGCCGCAAGACGACCGCCGAGGAGCGCCTTGAGATAAACGAAAAGGCCTAGGGCCAAAATCTTCCCATACACACAAGCGAGGCCGCCGAGTTAGAGGCGGCCTCGCTTGTGTGAGGAGAGAAGAGAGAGGGTTCCTTACGGAACTGAGATTATCTTACTTGAAAATTATTTGCGGTCAAGAATAATTTATGAAAATCTCCCAAATTTTTTTGAGCAGAGAGTCTTGTCGGGCAAGTCGTGAAAACCCTGCGCTCGCGTCGGCGCTCGAAGCTGAGCCGAGCCGAGGGATTTTGCCAGATGAACCGCGAAAACCCCGCGCTCATGCTGTCGGGCGAAGCCGAGTTGAGCCGGGGGTTTGCCTGATGAGCTGCGAACCCCCCATGCTCATGTCGGCGGACGATGCCGAGGGACAATGCCGAGGGACAATGCTGGGGGGACAAGGCCGGGGGCCGTGCTTTGCCCGCGCCGAAATCAGCGGGGCTTGGGCTTGTGGCCGAGCTTCTTGAGGTGGGCCCAGGCGCGCTGCTTGTCTTCTTGGGCGGCGAGCATCTTCGAGAAGTCGACAAACCCGACGGCGGTGCGGCCGAGGAGCCGGGCCGGCGCGGCAGGTGCGAACTCGACCCGGTACGCGCGGCTGAGCAGGGCCATCGACCGGGCATCTGCTGCGACGAGAACCAACGGGTCGACAGCTTCGACGATGCCGTAGAGCTGCTTGCTGCTCAGGCCCGCCCCGGCGGAGGCGGCCCCTTGGCCGGGTTCGGCGCTCTGGTCGCGGGGGGCGTCGACGGACCCCGCTCCGGTGGAGGCGATCTCCTGGCCTGGGTCGGCGTCCGGGTCGAGGGGCTGGTTGCCGCCCGGGCTCGCCTCAGCCGCAGCGGCTTGCGGCTCGAGGATGACGTAGGTGATGGCGCCGTGTCCGTAGCCGAGGGCGGCGACGCTGGCGTCGAGGGCGTCCTGCGCCTCAGGGGCCAGCGGATGCTCGCTGACCACGCACGCCGGCGCGGACAAGAGCCCCGAAAGATGGCGGGGGTAGCGCGCCCAGGCTTCCTGCGCTGCGAAGTACACGGGGTTACGTTTGTCGATTTTTTTCACACTGCTCCTCGAAACGTCGTTCCAAAAGGCGTATAACCAATACTAAGCGCAAAGTGCAAAAGAGCCGCCCTCGTTTCTCGCAAAGCCCAAGACCGGGATTTGCTGCGGGGCGGCCAGGAGATGGGGCCCCAGACGGGCCTTTTTTGAGAGAGAGGCGTTCGCCATGTGCACCAACGGAATCAACACCGGCCAGTTTGAGCAGATGATCGACCAGATCGACGACCATATCAAGCTCGAGCGTCGTTGGGCCCATACCCTCGGCCACGCTGCGGGCGACGCGGGCTTCCAGACCGTTTGCGACAAGCTCCACGAGGCCCAGGCCCTGCTCGACGACGTCCGCGCGGTGCTGTCTGACGCAAAGGACGCGCTCGAGGACGACGCCGAGGCGGCAAACGGCGTCACGGTCAGCTTGGTGTAGCATGACCCGCGACTTGATGCGCTTCTCGGTGTCCATGCCCGAGAGGCTGCTGATGGACTTCGACCAGCTCGTCGCGCGCCGCGGCATCGCCAAAAACCGCAGCGAGGTCGTGCGCGACCTCGTGCGCGAGGCGCTCGTCGAGGAGGAGTGCGAGATTCCGGGCGTCGAGGTGATGGGGTCGCTGACGATTGTCTACGACCACCACGCCAACGACTTGCAGGAAAAGCTCCACACCATCCAGCACCACTATCTCGCCAACGTCGTGACCTCGACGCACGTCCACGTTGACGAGCGCCTTTGCCTCGAGGTCATCATCCTGCGCGGCGAGACGGGCGTGGTGCAGGAAATCGCGAACATGATTCTCGGAACCAAGGGGGTCAAAAACGGCAAGCTCGTTCTGACCTCGGTCGGCGACTTTATCTAGGGGGCGTTTGTGGATACGACAGTGATGCTGGGCCACGGCAGCGGCGGCACGATGATGAAGCGCATCATCGACGAGGTGTTCTTCGAGGCATACGCGGGCGAGGAGCTGTTGCGCGGCGACGACGCCGCGGTCTTGCCGAGCCTCGAGCCCGGCCAGCGCCTCGCCTTCAGCACCGACAGCTTCGTGGTGACGCCCCACTTCTTCCCGGGCGGCGACATCGGCCGCCTCGCGGTTTGCGGAACGGTGAACGACGTGGCGACCAGCGGCGCCGTGCCGAAATACCTGAGCGTGGGGTTCATCCTCGAGGAGGGCTATCCCATCGAGGACCTCAAGAGGATATGCGCGAGCATGGCCGAGGCTGCCCGCGAGGCGGGGGTCGCGATCGTCACCGGCGACACGAAGGTGGTCAACCGCGGCCACGGCGACGGCGTTTTCATAAACACGAGCGGCGTCGGCATCCTCGACGAGAGCAGGGTCCTGGGCGGCGCCCAGATCAGGCCCGGCGACGTGGTGTTGGTGTCGGGCACCCTCGGCGACCACGGCATCACGATCATGAGCTGTCGCGAGGGGCTGAGCTTCCAAGCGGACATCGAGAGCGACGCCGCGCCGCTCAATCACCTCATCTCCGAGGTGTTGGACGCGGCGCCCGATGCGCGCTGCTTCCGAGACCCCACGCGCGGCGGCCTTGCAAGCACCCTCAACGAGCTCGCCGGCCAAGCCGACGTCGACATCGTCGTCGAGGAGTCGGCGGTGCCGGTCAAGGACGTCGTGCGCGGCGCGTGCGAGATGTTGGGATACGACGTGCTCCAGGTCGCCAACGAGGGCAAGATGGTGTGCGTCGTGCCCGCCGGCCAGGCGCAGGCGGCCCTCGGGGCGATGCGCGCCAACGAATACGGCCGCGACGCCGCCATCATCGGGACGGTCGAGGAAACAGACGCCGAGCGCGGGCCCAAGGTGTTCCTCAAGACGCCCTTCGGCGCACGTCGCATCCTCGACATGCTCGTCGGCCAGCAGCTGCCCCGCATCTGCTAGCGCTTTGCCGGAAAGCCTGTTCTCGGCGTGTGGTTTTTGCGGACCGAACGCTGAAAAAATGCGGCGAACCCGTTGCAAAGGAAACAGGTAGTGCTATCTTTCGCACATGGGCTTTCGAGGGGAAGGCCCGATAGACGAGAAAACACAAGACGAGAGAGTCGAGAGGAGACATCATGGCCCATCCCGTAATCAACGCCGACGAGTGCATCGGCTGCGGCATCTGCGTCGACGGCTGCCCGAGCGAGGTGCTCGAGGTCGTAGGCGGCGTCGTCGAGGCCACCAACGAAGACGAGTGCACCGGTTGCGGCAACTGCGTCGAAGAGTGCCCCATGGGCGTCATCACCGAGATCGCCGAGGACTAACCGACCAAAACCCGAAACGGTTGAATTTCCCCGCCCAGGATTGCTTGGGCGGGGATTTTTTTGTCTTTCAAGGGGGGTTGAGCGAAGGCGACTTAGATTTGCGAAGGGAGTCCCGGAAGGCGTGATTGCGGCAAAACGTATCTTTGACCAGGAGTTTTTCTATCGGTTCATAAAATCTTAACATTTGAAAATAAGAAACTTGACAGATAGAGACTTAGATTTTATAGTATGACCCGTACTTGGAAATCTAGAGTTTTTCTAGACGACCCGCCGCCGAAGCCCAAGGCTTCACCCCTCCAAGCGGCGGGTCGAAGTTTGGTAACAATTCTCGAGTGAGAGGAAGTAAATAAAATGAGCAAGATTCTCGGTATCGATTTGGGAACCACCAACTCCGCGATGGCCGTCATGGAAGGCACTGTGCCTGAGATCCTGGTCAACGCAGAGGGCGACCGCACCACCCCCTCCGTCGAGGGCTTCCGCAAGGACGGCGAGCGCGTCGTCGGCAAGGCCGCCAAGAACCAGGCGGTCACCAACCCGGAGAACACCATCGCCTCCGTCAAGCGCTTCATCGGCCGCTCCTTCAACGAGACCCAGGAAGAGCAGAAGACCGTTGCCTACAACGTGCGCTCCGGCCAGGGCGGCCGCGCGGTCATCAGCATCGACGGCAAGGACTACACGCCCGAGGAGATCTCGGCCATGGTCCTGCAGAAGCTGAAGGCCGACGCTGAGAAGCAGGTCGGCAGCCCCATCACCGAGGCCGTCATCACCGTTCCGGCGTACTTCAACGACGCCCAGCGCCAGGCGACCAAGGACGCGGGCAAGATCGCGGGCCTCGAGGTCAAGCGCATCATCAACGAGCCGACGGCCGCTGCTTTGGCCTACGGCCTCGACAAGGTCGACCGCGACGAGAAGATCCTCGTCTTCGACCTCGGCGGCGGCACGTTCGACGTCTCCGTCCTGGAGCTCGGCGACGGCGTCTTCGAGGTTGCCTCCACCGCAGGCGACAACCACCTCGGCGGCGACGACTGGGACCAGCGCGTCATCGACTGGCTGGCCGACAAGTTCAAGGCCGACAACAACGGCATCGACCTGCGCCAGGACAAGATGGCCCTGCAGCGCCTGAAGGAGGCCGCGGAGAAGGCCAAGATGGAGCTCTCCTCCACCACCCAGGCCAACATCAACCTCCCGTTCATCACCGCAGACGCCTCCGGCCCGAAGCACCTCGACTACAGCCTGTCCCGCGCGGAGTTCGAGCGCATCACCCGCGACCTTCTCGACCGTTGCCGCAAGCCCGTCGAGCAGGCGCTGCGCGACGCCGGCCTGTCCACGGGCGACGTTGACGAGGTCATCCTCGTCGGCGGCTCCACCCGCATGCCGGCCGTCCAGGAGCTCGTCAAGGCCATGACGGGCAAGCAGCCCAACATGTCCGTGAACCCCGACGAGGTCGTCGCCATGGGCGCGGCCATCCAGGGCGGCGTTCTGTCCGGAGACGTCCAGGGCATCCTGTTGCTCGACGTCACGCCTCTGTCCCTCGGCGTTGAGACCATGGGCGGCGTCATGACCAAGATGATCGACCGCAACACCACGATCCCGACCCGCAAGACCGAGATCTACTCCACGGCCGCCGACAACCAGACGTCCGTCGAGATCCACGTCCTGCAGGGCGAGCGCCAGATGGCCGCCGGCAACAAGACGCTCGGCCGCTTCCAGCTCTCCGGCATCCCGGCTGCCCGCCGCGGCGTGCCCCAGATCGAGGTTACGTTCGACATCGATGCCAACGGCATCGTGAACGTCTCCGCAAAGGACCTGGGCACCGGCAAGCAGCAGCAGATCACCATCAGCGGCTCCACGGCCCTGAGCGACGACGAGGTCGACCGCATGGTCAAGGACGCCGAGGCCCACGCCGAGGAGGATGCCGCCCGCAAGGAGGAGGCAGACGTCCGCAACAACTGCGACTCCCTGGTCAACGCCACCCAGCAGACCCTGAACGAGCTGGGCGACAAGGTCCCGGCCGACGCTCGCGCCAACGCCGAATCCGCCATCTCCAAGGCTCAGGACGCCCTGAACGGCACCGACGTCGCCGCCATCAAGACGGCCACCGAGGAGCTGCAGCAGGCCGGCTACAAGCTTGCCGAGATCGCCTACTCCACGGCCGACGCAGGCGCCGCTGCGGCGGGTGCCCAGCCGACCGGTGCCCCGTCCAACGACGACACCATCGAGGCTGACTACGAGGTCGTCGACGACTCCGAGGGGAAGTAATCGAAATGGCGCCGGAAAACGACGAGATCATGAACGACGACCCGATCGACAACGCTGAATCCGGCGAGGCGGCTGCGGAGGAGTCCGCGGCCGCCCAGGCCGACCTCGTGGAGGAAGCCGAGAAGATCGTCGCCGAGGCCGCCGAGGCCGTCGAGGCCGAGGTCATCGACACCGACGCCCTCGCAAAGGCGGCGGCCGAGGCTCTCGAGAAGGCCCAGGCCGAAGCTGCGGAGTGGAAGGACAAGTACGTTCGCCTCCACGCCGAGTGGGACACCTACCGTCGCCGCACCGAAGAGCAGCGCAAGGCCGAGAAGGCCCTTGCCACCGAGAAGCTCGTCAACGACATCCTCCCGGTGCTCGACGACTTCGAGAGGACGATCGACTACGCCGTTGCAAACGGCGAGACGGGCCTGCTCGACGGCGTCAAGGCCGTGCAGAGCAAGCTCCACGGCGTTCTCGGAAAGAGCGGCCTCGAGCAGCTCGATCCCGTGGGCGAGCCGTTCGACGCGCTCCAGCACCAAGCCGTCGCCACCGTTCCCGACGAGGAGGCATACGACGAGACGGTGCACCAGGTGTACCAGAAGGGCTACAAGATGGGCACCAAGGTCTTGAGGCCCGCGATGGTCACGGTGACCACGGGCGGCCCGAAGCGTCCGAAGCCCGAGGAGGGCGAGGAGGCCTAGGGGCCGCGGCGGACGCCCCGCCCCGGCGAGAAGGCGTCCGGCAAACGTTAAGAGTTCATCACGAGAGCGGGGCCACCCGCTCTCGTTGCAAAGGAGGTGGTTCGCGTGGCAGCAACGCCGGATTACTACAAGACACTGGGCGTCTCTCGCGACGCGACGCCTGACGAGATAAAGAAGGCCTTTCGCAAGCTGGCCCGCACCCACCATCCGGACGCGGGCGGCGACGAGGCCAAGTTCAAGGAGATCAACGAGGCCTACGAGGTCTTGAGCGACGACAAGAAGCGCAAGCTCTACGACCAGTACGGCACCGCCCAAGCCAGCCAGATACCCAACGGATGGGGCGGCGCGGGCGAGGCCTTCAGCGGCTTCGGCAGCTGGGCCGAGATCCTCGAGAGCCTCCGCAAGGGAGAGGGCGCGTTCGGGACCAACTGGGACTTCAGCAGCTTCGGCTTCGGCGGCAACGCCGCAGGCGCCGGAAACGCCGGCGGGTGCCAGGGCTCCTGCGCCCAAAAGGGGCGCGACACCAACGTGACCCTCTCGATCACCTTCGACGAGGCGTTCAAGGGGACCACGAAGCGCGTGACCGTGCGCATCCAGGGCAAGCCCGAGTCCGAGACGCTCGACGTGAAGGTTCCGGCCGGCGCCGTCGACGGGAGCCGCCTGCGGTTCCGCGGCAAGGGCGTCGCCGGGTGCAACGGCGGAGCAGCGGGGGACCTGACGGTCACGTTGAAGATCGAGCCCCACAAGGGGTTCACGCGCGACGGCGCAAACGTCGTCGTGGAAACGCCGGTGACGTTCGCGGAGATGGCCTTGGGCGAGAGCATCGTCGTGCCGGCCCCGGACGGGACGCGCGTCAAGGTGCGCATTCCCGCCGGAACCCAGAACGGCGCCGTGCTGAGCGTTCGCGGAAAGGGCGCTCCCAAGGTGAACGCCGAGGGCAGCGGCGATTTGAAGATAAAGCTGATCGTCGCCGTTCCGACGGCGCTGAACGACGGCCAGCGCAAGGCGCTCGAGGACTACGTGAAGGCGAGCGAGGAAGAGGTCAGGGAATGGTAATGAACGATCGCAACCGACCGCTGTACATGATCAGCGTGGCAGCCGACCTAGCCGGCGTCCATCCGCAGACCCTGCGCTCCTACGAGCAAAAGGGCCTGGTCACACCCCAGCGCACAAGCGGCAACACCCGCATGTACTCCGAGGCCGACATCGAGCGCCTCTCGTTTGTCAACGAGCTGACGAGCGAGGGCATCAACCTCGCGGGCGTCACCCGCATCCTCGACCTCCAGGGCCGCCTCGACGAGCGCGACCAGGAGATCGACGACCTCCACCGTCGCATCCGCAAGCTTGCCGACCGCGTGCACGAGCTCGAGACGCGCGAGAGCGTGAACAGCCTCGTGCGCGGGGACAGCTACCTCGACGACGGCTCCATGACGGCCATCGTGCGCCGTCTCTAACCGAAAACGGAACCTGCCCCAGAACAGGGGAGAGGAGACTTACAAATGAATATGGGAAATCTGAACAAACTTGCAATAACCGCCCAAGAGGCGCTTCAGGAGACCATGGGCATCGCCGCGGACGCGCAAAGCGCCATGGCGCAGCCGGTCCACATGCTCAAGGCGCTGCTGACGCGCGGTGAGAACAACCTCTCGGCCATCATCAAGCGCATCGGGGCAGACCCGGCGGCGCTGTTGTCCAACGTGAACGCCGAGATCGACCGCATGCCCAAGCAGTCGGGCGGCGGCATGATGGGCATCCAGGGCGCCCCCGGCCCCGAGCTGATGAACGTGCTCGACAACGCCGTCAAGGCCGCCGAGAAGCTCGGAGACAGCTATGCGACCAGCGAGCACCTGCTCATCGCGTTGTCCGAGGACAAGGGCGCCGCAGGCAGGATTCTCTCCGCAGCCGGCGTCACCCGCAAGAACATCGAGGCCGCCTACGAGGGGCTGCGCGGCGACACCCGTGTCACCGACCAGCAGGAGAAGACCCAGTTCGAGGCCTTGGAGCAATACGGGCAAAACCTCACCCAGCAAGCCCGCGAGGGCAAGCTCGACCCGGTCATCGGGCGCAACGACGAGATTCGCCGCACGATCCAGGTCCTGAGCCGCCGCACCAAGAACAACCCCGTGCTCATCGGCGAGCCCGGCACCGGCAAGACCGCTATCGTCGAGGGCCTGGCCCAGCGCATCGTCGACGGAGACGTGCCGTCGAGCCTGCGTGACCGCGACATCATCGCGCTCGACCTGCCGGCGATGCTGGCGGGGGCGAAGTACCGCGGCGAGTTCGAGGACCGCTTGAAGGCGGTGCTGCGCGAGGTGAAGGCGAGCGATGGCCAGATCATCCTGTTCATCGACGAGCTCCACACCATCGTGGGCGCCGGCTCCACCGGCGACGGCTCCATGGACGCCGGCAACATGCTCAAGCCGGCTCTTGCCCGCGGCGAGCTGCACGCCATCGGCGCCACGACCCTCGACGAGTACCGCAAGTACGTCGAGAAGGACAAGGCGCTCGAGCGTCGCTTCCAGCAGGTCTTGGTGACCGAGCCGACGGTCGAGGACACCATCGCCATCCTGCGCGGCATCAAGGAGAAGTACGAGATCCACCACAGCGTCCGCATCACCGACGGCGCCCTCGTCGCGGCGACGGAGCTCTCGAACCGCTACATCTCCGACCGCTTTCTGCCGGACAAGGCCATCGACCTGATGGACGAGGCGGCGAGCCGCTTGCGCATCGAGATCGACAGCATGCCCGAGGAGGTCGACCAGGTCGAGCGTCGCCTCACCCAGCTCCAGATCGAGGAGCAGGCCCTCATGAAGGAGGAGGACGCCGCCTCCAAGGAGCGCCTCGAGACGCTGCGCCGTGAGATCGCGGCCGTTCGCGACGACCTCGATCGCCGCAAGGCGGAATGGCGCAACGAGAAAGACGTCATCGAGCATGCCCAGGCCCTGAAGAAGGACCTGGACAACGCGAGGACCGAGCTCGAGCGCGCCCGTCGCGACGGCGACTACTCGCTGGCTGGCGAAATCCAGTACTCGCGGATTCCGACCCTGGAGAAGGAGCTGGCCGACGCCGAAGCCGAGCTCAACGCCAAGCAGGAGGCCGGGGCTATCCTGAAGGAGGAGGTCACTTCCGAGGAGATCGCCGAGGTCGTCTCCGCTTGGACGGGCATCCCCGTGTCGAAGATGATGCAGGGCGAGATGGCCAAGCTCGTGGACCTCGAGGACGAGCTCAAGAAGCGCGTCGTCGGGCAGGACCAGGCCGTCGCCGCGGTCGCGGGCGCGATTCGCCGCAACCGCGCGGGGCTGTCCGACCCGAACCGCCCGATTGGCTCGTTCTTGTTCCTCGGTCCCACCGGCGTGGGCAAGACCGAGCTTGCGAAGGCCTTGGCCGAGTACCTGTTCGACGACGAGCGCAACATGGTGCGCATCGACATGTCCGAATACATGGAGAAGTTCAGCGTCCAGCGCCTCATCGGCGCCCCTCCGGGGTACGTGGGATACGACGAGGGCGGCCAGCTGACCGAGGCGGTGCGCCGCAAGCCGTATTGCGTCGTCTTGCTCGACGAGATGGAAAAGGCCCATCAAGACGTGTTCAACGTGTTGCTGCAGGTGCTCGACGACGGCCGCCTGACCGACAGCCAGGGCCGCGTCGTGAACTTCAAGAACGCCATCATCATCATGACGAGCAACGTCGGGTCCCAGTCCATCCGCGAGTTTGCCGACCAGAGCGGGGTGGAGACCATGGGCGACATGATGAACGCCAACATGGACACGCTGGCCAAGCGCATGGCCGAGCTCAACTCCAAGATCGAGGACGCTCTCCGCGGCACGTTCCGCCCCGAGTTCCTCAACCGCATCGACGAGGTCATCACGTTCAACGGCCTGGGCATCTCCGCGATGGAGCCGATCGTCGACCTGCAGCTCGAGGACGTCCGCAGGCGTCTGGCCGACCGTCATGTCACGCTTGACGTCACCGCTGGGGCTCGCGAGCACCTCGCCATCGACGGGTTCGACCCGACGTTCGGCGCGAGGCCGCTCAAGCGCCTGGTGCAGCGCGAGGTCGTGGACCGCATCGCCAACGCGGCGGTCCGCGGCGAGCTGCTCGACCGCAGCCACGTCCTGATCGACCTGGACGCCGACGGGAACTACGCGTGCAAGATCGAGCCGCCGATGGACCTCGATCTGGCCGACCTGCTGTAGGCCGCCCGGTTTTTCGGTTCGAGGTTGCCGTCCGGCGGTCTCGGGCTTTGACCGCGGGGCTTTTGGGAAAGCCCTCAGATGAAGAGAGCCCTCAACGTTGGGCCCGGAACGAAATCCGTTCCGGGCCCAACTGCGTTGGGGGGGATGATTCAAGCAACCGAAACCTGCGGGTTATAGGCCAAAATGTGCACCCTCATTCTTGGGGGCGTGGGCCATCAAGCCACCGAAGCCTGTAGGGGGCAGCCGGCTGCTT
>R18__coassemble_1304_pt1 | contig 40893 bp, 33 predicted proteins | sample R18__metabat2_low_PE_019 | metagenome-assembled genome bin R18
GTCGTCTGCGCTTCCGGCCGCCCTTTTTCAGGCGGTTGCCTGAGATTTGCCCCGGAGAGAGGGGGCGAATCCCGCAGCAGGGGTTCTGCGACCCGTGCGGCGGGGCGAGGCCGGCTTGCGCGACGTCTTCGGCGACGGCGGACGCTCGCTGGGCGTCGCGGTTGCGGCGGACGCATGTCGGGCCGCGAAAGTAACGAGAAGCGCGCTTCGAGAGCGCGCGGCGGGCGCTTCGAGCCCGCTGAGACGACAGGGGGATTCTGCCATGCCTGAAACGTTGTCGACGGACGAGACGCGCGCCGAGCTTGCGAAGGCCATGCGCGCATTCCCTCCCTTTGCCGAGAGGGTCGAGGAGGAGTACCGCTGGAGCCTCGACGAGCTCGACGTCCTCCAGGTCAACATCACGCGCCAATGCAACATCGCCTGCAAGCACTGCCACCTCGAATGCGGCCCGAATCGCACCGAGCACATGAGCCGCGAGCACCTCGAGCAATGTCTCGACGTGTTCCAGGCGCGGGGGTTCAAGACCCTCGACATCACCGGCGGAGCCCCCGAGATGAACCCCGATTTCGAGTGGTTCATCCGAGAGGCCGGCGCGCGCAGCATCCCCATGATCGTCCGCAGCAACCTCGTCATCCACGAGGTCGCCGGCTACGAGCACTTCCCGGCGCTGTACGCCGAGCTCGGAGTCAACGTCGTCGCGAGCTTGCCCCACTACCGCGAGCGCAACATGGAGAAGCAGCGCGGTGCGGGGACGTTCATGCCCGTCATCCGCGGTCTCCAGCGCCTTAACGAGCTCGGCTACGGCAAGGGCGACGAGGGGCGCAACGCCAAGGGGCAAAGGCTCCAGCTCGACCTCGTGTTCAACCCCGCTGGCACCGCGATGCCTCCCGACCAGGCGACCATGGAGGCGGAGTACAAGCGCCGCCTCGGCGACGAGTACGGCATCGTCTTCGACAACCTGTTCGCCTTCACCAACGCCCCCGGCGGGCGCTTCGCCCTCGCGTTGTTCAAGAAGAACAAGCTCGATGACTACGTCAACAAGCTCATCGACGCCTTCAATCCCGACACGGTTCCCGCTATGATGTGTCGCATGGAGTACTCGGTGGCCCCCGACGGGCGCCTCTTCGACTGCGATTTCAACCAAGCGGTCGACATGCCCTGTCGCGACGGCCGCACGATCGGGGACCTGCTTGACCCCGCCCAGCCGTTGAGGCGCAAGATCGCGTTCGGCGCGCACTGCTATTCGTGCACGGCGGGCGCGGGCAGCTCTTGAGGCGGCTCGACGTCGTAGGTCTACGACTCCGGCTACAATTCAAGAACACGCCTTCGAAAGGACGACCATGTTCGAGCTGGCCCTCGCCCTGATTCCCGCCGTTGTCTTGCTTGCGGCGATCTACACCGCCGACACCGCCGACAGGGAGCCGTGGGGCCTCGTCTTGAAATGCGTCGGGCTGGGCGCGCTCGCAATCATCCCCATCGCCATAATCGAGGGGATCGCCGACGAGGTCTTTTCCCTGACGTTCGGCGCGGACACCCTTTCCTACCTGTTCATCTCCACGTTGATCGGTGTCGCCCTCGTCGAGGAGGCGTTCAAGATGGCGGCCGCGCTGATCCCCGCCTGGAAAAGCGACCAGTTCGACTACGTCTTCGACGGCATCGTCTACTGCGTCGCGGCTGCCGTCGGATACGCTGCGATCGAGAACGTCATGTACGTCTGCCTTGCCGACCCGTCCGAAATGTTGGACACGGCCGTCGTCCGCGCGCTGATGAGCGTGCCGAGCCATGTCTTCGACGGCATACTCATGGGCGTCTTCGTCGGATATGCCAAGCTGTGGAAGTTCCGGGGGAACGACGGCAAGAAGACGGCGTTCCTCGTGCTTGCCCTCGTCGCGCCCATGATCGAGCACTGCCTCTACGACTTCTTCGCGAGCATCGAGGGGGACGCCGCCTCGCTGTTCGTCATCGGCATGGTCTTCGTCGAGTACGTTCTCGCGTTCGTCATCGTGTTCAAGCTGCGCGGCAAGCACGACATCGCCATCCCGTTGCCCGCGCGGACAGGCGCGCCCTCCGCGCAGGAGGGGCTCGACGGGGCGGCTCAGGGATTTGCGGCCAACCGCCCGCTCGGAGGCGAGCAATCCGAGGCACCGTCGTTTGCCGGGACGTCTCCCCAGGTCGTATCCCCTTACGCCACGCCTGAACGCACTGCCGCGGGCAAGCGCTTTTGCCCGGAGTGCGGCGCCCCGCAATCCCCCGGCAACCGGTTCTGCCCCGAATGCGGGACCCCGCAGGCGAGGTAGGCCCCGCGCCTGCGCAAAAAACCGGCCCGCCTCCTCCCTCCGACCTATTTGAAAGAAGTTGAAAAGGGAAAACAGCGCCGCTCATGCTATCTTTTCGACTATGCGTTTTGTCGTGAGGTTAGGAGTGTCGGAATGTCCAAGATTTCCGAGATCTACGGATCGCTGGTGTTCGATGAGCACACCATGCAGGAGCGTTTGCCCAAGGCGACGTTCAAGGACCTGATGAGGACGGTGCGCGACGGCGAGCCGCTCGACGCCGAGGTCGCCAACGTCGTCGCCCACGCGATGAAGGAGTGGGCCATCGAGAAGGGCGCGACCCACTACTCCCACTGGTTCCAGCCGCTCTCCGGCGTGACCTCCGAGAAGCACGACGCGTTCCTCGAGCCGACCGGCGACGGCCGCGCCATCACGACCTTCAGCGGCCGCGAGCTCATCCAGGGCGAGCCCGACGCGTCCAGCTTCCCCAACGGCGGGTTGCGCGCGACCTTCGAGGCGCGCGGCTACACGGCGTGGGATCCGACCTCATTCGCGTTCATCAAAGACGAGGTCCTCTGCATCCCGACCGCCTTCGCCTCCTACACCGGCGAGGCGCTGGACAAGAAGACGCCGCTTTTGCGCTCGATGAAGGCCATCGCCGAGCAGACCAACCGCATGCTCGCCCTCTTCGGCGAGGAGCCCTGCAACGTCACCACGACCGTGGGAGCTGAGCAGGAGTTCTTCCTGATTCCCGAGCGCGACTACGCTGCGCGCGAGGACCTTGTCCTCACCGGGCGCACGCTGTTCGGCTCGAGCCCCTGCAAGGGCCAAGAGCTCGAGGAGCACTACTTCGGCGCGATCCGCCCCTCCGTCAACAGCTTCATGAAGGAGCTCGACGACGAGCTTTGGAAGCTCGGCATCTCCGCGCGCACCAAGCACAACGAGGTCGCCCCCGCCCAACACGAGCTCGCGCCGATCTACGCGAGCGCCAACCGCGCGGTCGACGAGAACCTGCTCACGATGGAGAAAATGCGCCTTCTCGCCGGCAAGTACGGCTTCGCGTGCCTGCTCCACGAGAAGCCCTTCGAGGGCATCAACGGCTCCGGCAAGCACAACAACTGGTCCCTGACCGCCGGCAACCGCAACTTGCTCGACCCAGGCGACAACCCCATGGACAACCTCCGCTTCCTCGTCGTCCTGACCAGCGTCATCGAGGCTGTCGACGAGTACCAGGAGCTGCTGCGCGCCAGCGTCGCCTCCGCCGGCAACGACCATCGCCTCGGCGCCAACGAGGCCCCTCCCGCCATCATCTCGATCTTCCTGGGCGACGAGCTCGGCGCCATCATGGACGCCATCGTCGAGGGCCGCGAGTACGCCGGCTCGGCCCAGGTGCCGCTCGACCTCGGCGTTGCGGTCTTGCCGAAGTTCCCCAAGGACAACACCGACCGCAACCGCACGAGCCCCTTCGCGTTCACGGGCAACAAGTTCGAGTTCCGCATGCCCGGCTCGAACGTGAACCTCGCCGACGCGAACACGGTCCTCAACACGGCCGTCGCGAAGAGCCTGAAGTCGTTCGCCGACGCGATGGAGGGCTCCGAGAACTTCCGCGAGGACGCCGCCGCCTACATCAAGAAGACGCTGACCGAGCACCAGCGCATCGTCTTCAACGGCAACGGGTACTCCGACGAGTGGCCCGTCGAGGCCGAGAAGCGCGGCCTCGCCAACAACAAGACCACGGCCGAGGCCATGCCCTGCATGCTCGACCCCAAGAACATCGCCCTTTACGAGGAGTTCGGCATCTTGAGCGAGGCGGAGGTCCGCAGCCGCTACGAGATCGAGCTCGAGAAGTACGTGAAGCTGCTCAACATCGAGGTGCGCGTCATGAAGCGCATGAGCCGCCGCACCTACCTGCCGGCCATCGCGAAGGCCGCGGGAATCGCCGCCGACGACCTTGCCAAGTTCAAGGCAGTGCGCCCCAACGCGGCGTGTGCCGCCCACGAGAAGCTGATGGACAAGATGCTCGCGGGCATCGACGAGGTGGACGCCGCGGTGTACGACCTCCACGACAAGCACCTCGCCGCCGAGGCCATCGACGACGTCCAGGCCAAGGCCGACGCGTACGCAAACGTCGTGGTCCCTGCGATGGAGCGCCTGCGCGCCGCCGTCGACGCGATGGAGATCATCACGGGACGCGACTACTGGCCGGTTCCCTCCTACAACAACATGTTGTTCTACGTGTAAGGGCGTCGTCCCGCACGCGCCCCTTCGGTTTCCCGCCCAGCCAAGAGCCCGTCGCCGACGGGCTCTTTTTTGCGTCCTCGGTGGATTTTTCTGCAAAAACCCCCGGGTTTCAGGGGCTTTTAAGAATGGGTGATAAGGTTGGGGCATGAACCGAATCCGAGGCGGACGAGCCTCCTTAGGGAAAGCGAGCACGACATGGACGAAAGCACCAACTGGGAAAACCCGCAAAGCGACCAGAGCTATCCGGTGTACGGAAAGCCGCAAAGCGACTGGCAGCCCGGCCAGGAGACCGAGCCCCTGCCCGACCCCTACGCGCCGAGCACCCAGCCCCAGCCCGTCGTCGGCGGAGTCTACGAGGATTCGGGCGCGCAGGCCCAATCCGGCGCCTACCAGCCGGCGGGCGGATACCGATCCGGCACGACGGGGCAGATGCCCTCGGCGACCCCGACGTACATCGAGCCGGCCGAAGCCGGCAAGAAGGGGTCTAAGGGCGGCTTGAAGACGTTCGCCGTCTCGTTCGCGGGCGCGGCTGTTGCGTGCATCCTCGCGTTCGGCATCGGGTCGGCGACCGGCGTGATCGGCGGCAAGACCTCCACCACGCTTGGCTCGACGGCGTCGTCGAGCGTCGTTGCGACCGATGACGATGCGACGCTTGCCGAGGCGGTCGCGGCCAAGGCGTTGCCGAGCGTCGTCTCGATCGATGTCTACACCCAGACCACGACCGGCTACTACGGGTACAGCTCCGGCTCCTCCGAGCTCGAGGAGTCCTCCCTCGGCAGCGGCGTCGTGCTCTCCTCCGACGGCTACATCATCACCAACTACCACGTCATCGAGGGCGCGAGCGCTTTGAAGGTCACCATCCAGGGCGTCGAGTACGACGCCGACATCATCGGCTCCGACGCGAGCTCCGACATCGCAGTCATCAAGGCCAAGGACGCCAGCGGCCTCGTAGCGATCGAGATCGGCGACTCCGACAACCTGACCATCGGCGAGTGGGTCATGTCCATCGGCAGCCCCTTCGGCCTCGAGCAATCGGTCGCGACGGGCATCGTCTCCGCGACGAGCCGCAGCCAGATTTACAGCGACTCGTCCTCCAGCGGCAGCTCGATCTACGACTACTACTACGGCAACTCCGGCTCGACCTCCTACACGATGTACGTGAACATGATCCAGACCGACGCCGCCATCAACCCCGGCAACTCCGGCGGCGCGCTTGTCGACAAGGACGGCAAGCTCATCGGCATCAACACGTTGATCACGTCCTACTCGGGCAACTACTCCGGCGTCGGTTTCGCCATCCCCGTCAACTACGCCGTCAGCATCGCCCAACAGCTCATCAACGGCGAGACGCCCAGCCACGCCCAGCTCGGCGTAACGTTGTCCAGCGTCACCTCGTCCAACGCGAGCCGCTACGGCCTGGCTGTCTCCAGCGGCGCATACGTCTCCTCGGTCAGCGTCGGCTCCGCCGCGGCCGACGCCGGCATCCAGCAAGGCGACATCATCACCAAGTTCGGCGACAGCAAGATCGAGTCTGCGACCGACCTCATGCTGGCCGTCCGCGAACATGCCGTCGGCGACACGGTGAGCGTGGAGCTCAACCGCAACGGGTCGACGCAGACCGTGTCCGTCACGCTCGGCAGCGACGCCTCCTCGACGACGTCGAGCTCCAGCAGCTCCCAGCAGAACAGCAACAGCTCCAACGGCTCTGGGTCCGGCAGCTCGATCTACGACTACCTCTTCGGCGGCGGATCGTCCATGTACGGCGGCTCGTCGAGCAACGGGGGAGCCACGAGCTAGGACCCGCATGCGGGGCGATGGACCCCAATCCGAGAAATAATGAGAAACGGCCGCGCTGAAATGCGGCCGTTTCCATATTTGGGGTAAGATTGTCGGAGTGTAAAGCGGGCGCCCCCGCGGGTCGCCCCTAACGAGAAGACAGGACGGCACCATGGCCAACGAATATCAGTACAAGCGCGTTTTGCTGAAGCTTTCCGGCGAGTTCTTGGCGGGTGACGCGGGGTACGGCGTCGACCCCAATGTCGTCGACGCCCTCGCAGACCAGATCGCCGAGGTCGTGAACGGCGGCGTCCAGCTCGCGGTCGTCGTCGGCGGAGGCAACATCTTCCGCGGCATGGCGGGCTCTGCCAAGGGCATGGATCGCGCGCAGGCAGACTACATGGGCATGCTCGCGACCGTCATGAACGCCCTCGCCCTCCAAGACGCCTTCGAGCGCAAGGGCGTGTTCAGCCGCGTCCAGAGCGCCATCGGCATGCAGGCCGTCTGCGAGCCCTACATCCGCCGTCGCGCCGAGCGCCACCTCGAGAAGGGCCGCGTCGTCATCCTCGCGGCCGGCACGGGCAACCCCTACTTCACGACCGACACGACCGCGGCCCTGCGTGCGTGTGAGCTGAACTGCGAGTGCCTGATGAAGGCCACCAAGGTCGACGGCGTGTACGATTCCGATCCCGCGAAGAACCCCGACGCGAAGCGGTTCGACCGCATCACCTACATGGAGGTCCTCAACAAGGGGCTCCACGTCATGGACGCGACCGCGACGTCCCTCTGCATGGACAACGACGTGCCGATGATCGTGTTCGACCTCGGCACCCCCGGCAACATCGCCGCGGCTCTGCGCGGCGAGAGCGTCGGCACCGTCGTCGAGTAGCAACCCGCGAACAACGGACACGACGGCTCGGCGGGATGCGCCCGAGCCGACACCGAAGGAAGGAACTGACATGATCAACGAGATTACCTCCAACGCCGAAGAGCGCATGAAGAAGGCCATCGTCGCGCTCGGCGACAACTTCTCCGGCGTCCGCACCGGTCGCGCCAACGCCTTCGTCCTCGACAAGATTCGCGTCGACTACTACGGCGTCCCGACGCCGATCAACCAGCTTGCCGCGATCAAGACCCCCGACGCCCACATGCTCGTCATCGAGCCGTGGGACAAGGGCGTCCTCCGCGGCATCGAGCACGCGATTCTCGCATCCGACCTCGGCGTGACCCCGAGCAACGACGGCACCATCATCCGCTTGCCGTTCCCCCAGCTCACCGAGGAGCGCCGTCGCGACCTTGCCAAGCAGTGCCGCGCCTACGCCGAGGAGTCCCGCGTTGCCGTCCGCAACATCCGCCGCGACGCCAACTCCTCCATCGAGAAGGCCATCAAGGAGGAGGGCCTGCCCGAGGACGAGAAGAAGCGCGGCGAGGCTGCGGTCCAAAAGCTCACGGACAAGTACATCGCCGAGGTTGACGCGGCCTTGAAGAAAAAGGAAGCGGAGGTCATGGAGGTCTAGCCGAGGTCGCGCCGTCTTCGCCCTCGTTTTCTCGCTCGCGTATGCAAAACGCGCTCTGCGAAAAAGCCGGGCGAACCTGATGCGCCTTGCGCCGCCCGCTGACATCGCGCCACACGTGGCCTTGCTGTTGTCTGCGGGCTTTGGGTTTGCTGCTGTTGAACTGTTGTTTTGCTCGGTGGTCTGTTAGGGGAGGCGAGATATGAACAAGCCTTTGGAGTACATCTACCCGAATCCGCCCGAGGGGTTGGATCCGCATGACCTGGACCTCGACGCCATCCCCGAGCACGTCGCCATCATCATGGACGGCAACGGCCGTTGGGCGAAGAAGCGCGGGTGGAAAAGGCTCAAGGGCCACAAAGCCGGCGTCGAGGCGGTGCGCGAGAGCATCCGCATGGCTTCCGACCTCGGCATCAAGTACCTGACCATCTACTCGTTCAGCTCCGAGAACTGGAAACGCCCCCAAGACGAGGTCGTCGGCTTGATGGACCTGTTCGCCAAGACGCTGCTCGCCGAGGTGGACGAGCTGGACGAGGAAAACGTCCGCATCACGACCATCGGTCGGCTCGAGGCCCTGCCCGAGAAGACGCGCGACGCGTTCGACGAGGCGTGGGAGCGCACGAGGGAAAACACGGGCCTGACGCTCGTCGTCGCCGTCAACTACGGCGGCCGTTCCGAGATCGTCGACGCCATGAACGGCTACGCTGCGGCGGCGCATGCCGCGGCGAAGGCGGGGGAGCCTGTTCCGGAGCTGAGCGAGGAGGAACTCGCGAAGTACCTCTACACCGCCGACATGCCCGACCCCGACCTCCTGATCAGGACGAGCGGCGAGATGCGCGTCTCGAACTTCCTCCTGTGGCAGATCGCCTACTCCGAGTTCGTCGTCACCGACGTGCTCTGGCCGGACTTCGACCGCTACGAGTTCCTGCGCGCCCTCTTGGAGTTCCAGGGTCGCAGCCGCCGATACGGGGGCGTGTAGCCGATGGCTTCGAACGAGGAGCAGCGTCGGGGACCCGCCGGGGCGTCCGACGCGCGGGAGTTGGAGCCGGGCTCGCGGCCTTCCGGGCAGGCTGGCTTCGAGCAAGTCGGCGGCGAGCGCATCGACAAGTCGGCGCGTGAGGCCGAAAGCGGCGAGAAGCCCAAGGTCAAGCGCACCACCCGTGCGAAGAACGCGGTTCTCGAAAAGACCCCGCAAAAGCTCAAGAACCCTTCCGACACCCAGGTCCGCATCCGCACCGGCGCGGTCTACATCGGCCTGAACACCATCGCGGTCCTTCTCGGGAACCTGCCGACGGCCATCATCTTGGCCGTGACGGCGGCCATCTGCGCCGGGGAGTTCTACTTCATGGAGCGCGCCGACGCGAAGATGCCCAACGAGGTCATCGGCGTTGTCGCGGCAGCCCTGTTTCCGCTTGCCATGTACTTCTTCGGGTTCAAGGGCGTCGTCATAGTCTTGGCCTTCTTCCTGTTGGCGCTGCTCATCTGGTACGTGTTCTGGATATACGCGCGCGTGTCCGATGTCAGCATCTGCTTCTTCGGAGCGGCCTACACCGGTCTCTTGCTGTGCGGTCTGCTCGTCATCCGCATGTCCATCGACGAGTTTTGGGGCGGCATCCTGCTCCTGCTCCTGTTCCTGAGCGTTTGGGGCAACGACGCGTTCGCCTATCTTGCAGGGCGCAAGTTCGGCAAGCACAAGCTCGCGCCCCGCGTCAGCCCGAAGAAGACCTGGGAGGGATTTTTCGGCGGCATCGTCTCGTCGATGGTGTTCTGGTGCCTCATGTCGCTCGTGCCCGGCGTCTCCATGTCCATCCCCCAGGCGCTGTTGTTCGGCGTGGTGTGCGGATCGATGGAGGTCTTGGGCGATTTGGCCGAAAGCCGCATCAAGCGCAACGCCGGCGTGAAGGACTCGGGCACGATCATGCCCGGCCACGGCGGCCTCCTCGACCGCTGCGACTCGCTGTTTCTGGCAAGCATCACCGCATGCCTCCTGCTCGTCCTCGGGGGCTGCATTCCGTTCTCTCTCTAGGGGGCCCGCATGAACACCAAGCGACGCATCGTCATCCTCGGGTGCACCGGCTCGATAGGAACCCAGACCCTGGACGTCGTCAGACGTCATCCCGACAAGCTCGAGTGCGTCGGTCTCGCTGCGGGCACGCGCGTGTCCGAGCTGGCCGCGGCGGCCCGCGAGTTCGGCGTCCGCCGCGTTGCCGTCGGCTCCGAGGACGCGGATCCCTCGGCGGTTGCGGAGCTGCGCGCGTTTGCCACCGGTCAGTTCGGTGTGGGCTACGACGCGGTCTTGGAGCTCATCGACCACGAGGACGTCGACGTCGTCGTCAACGCCCTCGTCGGCGCTGCCGGCCTCCGCGCGAGCTATGCGATCCTCGCGGCCAGCAAGGTGCTGGCCCTGGCGAACAAGGAGAGCCTCGTCGTCGGCGGCGACCTCATCATGCCGATGGCCGCGAGGCTCGACGAGGCCTCGGGCTTCAAGCACTTCCTCATGCCCATCGACTCAGAGCACGGCGCGATCTACCAATGCCTCGTCGGCGAGTCGCCCCGCGAGGTCTCGCGTCTCTGGGTGACCGCGAGCGGCGGGCCGTTCCGCGGCCGCACGCGCGACGAGCTGCGTGACATCACGCCCGCCCAGGCGCTCGCCCATCCGACTTGGAACATGGGCGCAAAGATCACCATCGACTCGAGCACGCTCATGAACAAGGGTCTCGAGGTCATCGAGGCGCACCACCTGTTCGACATGCCCTACGACCGCATCAAGGTCGTCGTCCAGCCCCAAAGCGCCATCCACTCGATGGTCGAGTACTCGGACGGCTCGGTCAAAGCCCACCTCGGCACGACTGACATGCGCATCCCCATCCAGTATGCGCTGAGCTATCCCGATCGGTGGGACGCCCCCGTCGAGCCGCTCGACTTCTGCGCGTTGGGGTCGCTCGAGTTCGCACCGCCCGACGAGGAGACGTTCAGGTGCTTGCCCCTCGCACGCCACGCGGGCTCGGTCGGCGGGACGCTGCCCTGTGTCATGAACGCCGCCAACGAGGTGGCTGTCGCCGCGTTCCTCGCCGAGCAGGGCTCCTACCTCGGCATTGCCGAGTGCGTCGAGGCGGTCATGGAAGCCCACGAGCGCGACGGGGTCCAACGCGTCGAGAGCATCGACCAGCTCATGGAGCTCGACGCATGGGCCCGCGGCGCCGCTCGGTCGGCCCTCGGCCTCGATTGCGCGTAATTGCGGTCGGATTTGAATATTTTTTGAATAAAAACGGTAAAAATAATCAAAATAATGAAACTTTTTAAAGTTTCTTCCATTTTTTCGTGACTTAACTATAATGTCTCCATTCGCTTCGAGAGAAAAGGGAGAGGGTGCGGAGATGGCAAGGGCCAAAAGCGCTGCGAACGCAGGCAAAGACAAGGCGCGCGGCGCGGCGGCGACGGTTTCCGCCGATGCCCCTGCGTCTCGGGCCTCGGACGCGTCGTCGGGCCTCGTCGGGCGCGACCTCATGCGTCTGATGGACCTCTCCGCCGAGGAGTTCCAGCTCGTGATCGACACGGCGCTCGCTCAGAAGGCCCAGGCGAAGTCGGGTTCGGCGACGCCGACGCATGTGGGCAAGTCCGTTGCGATCATCATGGAGAAGCCGAGCCTGCGCACCCGCAGCAGCTTCGAGGTCGGGGTTGCCCAGCTCGGCGCCCACCCCCTCGTCCTGGCAGACGACCACTCCGCGTTCAGCCGCGGCGAGTCCGTCAAGGACACGACCCTCGTGCTCGAGCGCTACGTCGATTGCATCGTCCTGCGCACGTACAAGCAGGCGAAGCTCGACGAGGTCGCGAAGTGGGCGAGCGTGCCGGTCATCAACGCTCTCTCCGACGACTTCCACCCCTGCCAGGGGCTGGCCGACGCCTTGACGATCTTCGAGAAGAAAGGCGACCTCAAGAACCTGACCTTGGCCTACGTCGGCGACGGCTCCAACAACATGGCCAACACGTATTGCGAGCTGGCCGCCGTGGCGGGCATGACCGTCCACATCGGCGCGCCCGAGAGCCACCAGCCGAGCGCGCGGTTCCTCTCCCAGTGCCAAGCGCGTGCGCGGGCTCTCGGAGGCTCGATCGTCGTCACGGACTCGCCGTTTGCGGCGGTGGCCAACGCCGACGTCGTCGTCACGGACACGTGGACGTCGATGGGAGCCGACTCCGCCGACGAGGCGTCGGGCCTGTTCTCGCCGTTCCAGGTCAACGCCGAGCTCATGTCGGTTGCCGCCCCGGACGCGATTTTCATGCACTGCCTGCCCGCCCACCGCGGCCGCGAGGTGACCGACGAGGTCATGGACGGGCCCCAGTCGGTGATCTACGACGAGGCCGAGAACCGCCTGCATGCGCAAAAGGCGCTCATGAGCCTGGTGATAGCGCGATGAGGCGACGACGAACCGGTTTGCGCGCCTCCTAGGCGCGTCTTCGAGCATTTTCGGCAACGACCCTACCCGTACGGGATTTTTCGAAAGGACAAGACCCATGGCTGAGAACAAAAAAGACATCTGCGTGCTCGCATACTCCGGCGGACTGGACACGAGCTGCTGCATCAAGTGGCTGATGGAGAACAAGGGCGTCGACGTCGTCTGCGTCGTCGGCAACGTCGGCCAAGACGAGGCCGACCTCGAGTACGTTTGCCAGAAGGCGCTCAAGGTGGGCGCCATCGACGCGATCGCCGTCGACATGCGCGAGGAGTTCGTCGAGGAGTACCTCTCGGTCGCCCTCGCCGCGAACTGCATGTATGAGAACAAGTATCCCATGGTCTCCGCGCTCAGCCGCCCGGTCATCGCCAAGCACCTCGTCGACGCGTGCCACAAGTACGGCGCGAAGTACGTTGCCCACGGCTGCACCGGCAAGGGCAACGACCAGGTGCGCTTCGAGGTCGCCGTGCAAAGCCTCGACCCCGAGCTCGAGATCTTGGCGCCCGTCCGCGAGTGGGACCTGCTGACCCGCCCGGCCGAGATGGAGTGGGCTGCGGCCCACGGCGTGCCCGTCCCGACCACCCAGGGCTCCCCGTACTCCATCGACGACAACCTCTGGGGCCGCGCCATCGAGTGCGGCGTCCTCGAGGATCCCTGGAACGAGCCGCCTGCGGACATCTTCACGATGACGGTCGACCCGACCGAGGCCCCCGATGAGCCCGAGTACGCCACTGTCGGGTTCGAGTGCGGCAAGCCCTGCAGCCTCAACGGGGAGAAGATGAGCTTCCACGAGGTCATCCTCGCCATGAACGAGATCGCCGGCAAAAACGGCTTCGGCCGCGTCGACATGATCGAGAACCGCCTCGTCGGCGTGAAGTCCCGCGAGGTCTACGAGGTGCCCGGCGCGCTTGCCATCGTCCGGGCCCACCAGGCCCTCGAGGAGCTTTGCCTCGAGCGCGACCTCCTGCACGCCAAGCCCGAGCTCGAGCAGAAGTGGGCGACCCTCGTGTACAACGGATTGTGGTTCAGCCCGCTCAAAAAGGCCATCGATGCGTTTTGCGCCAGCACCCAGAGCTGCGTGACCGGCGAGATCCGCCTCAAGTTCTACAAGGGCAGCTGCACCGTCGTCGGCCGCAAGTCCGAGTACTCGCTGTACGACTTCGGCCTGGCGACCTACGATTCCGGCGACACCTTCGACCGCGACGCCGCCAAGGGCTTCATCACCCTCCACGGCCTGCCGGTCCGCACGTGGGCGAAGCACCGCAACGACACCGGGGTGTCGGGCGCCATCTAGCGGGCGGCCCTCCCGAGGAGACGCCGCGGGTGCCGCTTCGGCGGCACCTTTTGGCAGATAGGCATTTTTCGACGCGCTGACGTAAGGAGCGACAACATGAAGACTGGGGGAACGGAAGCGCTTTGGGGCGGTCGGTTCGAGGACTCGCCGTCTGAGTTCACCAACGCGTTCGGGGCGAGCCTGCCCGTGGACCAGCGCATGTGGAAGGCCGACATCGAGGGGAGCAAGGCCCACGCGAAGATGCTCGGGATCCAAGGGGTCATCGCGCAGGACGACGTGGACGCCATCCGCGCCGGCCTCGACGACGTGGCCGCCCGGATCGAGGCGGGGGAGTTCGCGTTCGACATCAAGGACGAGGACATCCACATGAGCGTCGAGCGCAACCTCACCGAGGCCATCGGCGCCGCCGGCGGTCGCCTCCACACCGGGCGCAGCCGCAACGACCAGGTCGCAACGGACACCCACCTGCACTGCAAGGCGCTCGCGAGCATGCTGATCGACCGCACGCTCCGGCTGCGCTCTGCGCTCTTGGGCCGCGCCGAGGAGCACTTCGGCGTCGTCATGCCCGGCTACACCCATATGCAAAAGGCCCAGCCGGTCCTGTTCAGCCATCACCTGCTCGCATACTACTGGATGTTTGCGCGCGACTGCGTGCGCCTGCAGGCCGCCTTCGACGCGGCCGACGCCCTGCCCTTGGGCAGCGCGGCTCTCGCCGGCACCACGTTCCCGCTCGATCGCCAGCTTGTGGCCGACGAGCTGGGCTTTTCCTGGGTGTATCCCAACAGCATGGACGCCGTGAGCGATCGCGACTTCCTGCTCGATCTGACCTACGCCTGCAGCGTGACCATGATGCACCTCTCGCGCCTTTGCGAGGAGCTCATCTACTGGAGCAGCGACGAGTTCCGCTTCATCCGCATGAGCGACGCGTACTCGACCGGGTCCTCCATCATGCCCCAGAAGAAGAACCCCGACTTCGCCGAGCTCATCCGCGGCAAGACGGGCCGCGTCTACGGCGACCTCGTCCAGCTCCTGACCGTCATGAAGGCCCTGCCTCTCGCCTACAACAAGGACATGCAGGAGGACAAGGAGGGCGTGTTCGACGCGGTCGACACCCTCGGAGACTGCCTCGTCGTCATGACCGGCATGATCTCGACCATGACCGTCAACGCCGACCGCATGCGCGAGGGGGCGCACGGCGGGTTCATGGCGGCGACCGACCTCGCCGACTACCTCGTCAACCAGGGCATGCCGTTCCGCGAGGCGCACGCCGTCGTCGGACGCCTCGTCCTCGAGTGCGAGAAGCGGGGGCGCACGCTCCAGGAGCTGTCGCCCGAGGACCTCGCCGCGGCCGACCCCCTGTTCGGAGCCGATGCGCTGTCCGCGGTCGACATCGACCGGGTCGTCGCCCGCCGCACGACCGAGGGCGGCACGGGCCATGACGCTGTCCGCGCCCAAATGGACCTCGCCCAGGCCCGCCAGTCGGTCGACGAGGAGGCGGCGCCGCGCTTCGCCCTGTAGCGTTGCCGCTGCCGGCGGCTCCGGCCGTCGGGCTCCCCTGGGGCGTGCGGTCGCCGGGCCCCGTTGCCGCAAAGATCGCCTGCTCTCCAGACGGCGGGTTCGGGCAACCGGCGCGGCTCTCCTCTTGCCAAAGCCGGCCGTCCGGGTCTCGTTGTTGCGCGGCTTTGTAGGTTTTTCCTGCGGACGCCGCCGCCAGGGGTCTTCGCGCTCGGCGGCTTGCCTATAATCGGCCCATGGATATTCTCAACGTTCTCATCACCATCGCCTGTGCCTCCATCGTCTTGATGTTCCTCGTGTTCATCCACGAGGGCGGGCACTACCTCGCCTCCCGCGCGTTCGGGGTGCGCGTCTCCGAGTTCATGATCGGCTTCCCCGGTCCCGGCATCAGCTTCAAGCGCGGCGAGACGCGCTTCGGCGTCACCGTCATCCCGCTCGGCGGCTATGCGCGCGTCTGCGGGATGGAGGCCGGGGCGGAGAGCCCCCACCTCGAGGTTGTGCTTGCGACCATGTACCGGCGGGGCAGGGCCGACGTCGAGGACGTTGCGGAGGAGTGCGGCTTGGGGTTCGACGAGGCCCAGGCTGCGCTCGACGAGCTCGTCGAGTGGGGGTGCCTGGCGAGCCCGCGCAAGACCGACGAGTTCAACACCTACCGCGTGCTCGAATCGCCCAAGCTCTCCCGGCGCGAGCTCAAACGGCTCGAGGCCGAGTACCGCGCGGCCCGCGGAGCCGACGAGGTCGAGGCCGAGCTTGCGGCCGCAGGCAACGCGGCGGTTGCCATGCCGCCCGAGCCCGCAGGGGTGCGGTCCCGCCCGACCGAGCCGCGAAAGCCCTGGGAACCGAGGTCGTACCGGGAGGGCCAGGCCCGCCCCGAGCTTGCCGCCGACCCCCACGCGCTCTACGAGGCAGAGCGCGCCCGCCAATACCGCGCCCTCCCGTTTTGGAAGCGCAGCGTCATCCTCGTCGCCGGCGTTTTCGTCAACCTCCTGTTCGCGATGCTTTGCTTCGTGTTGATCTACAGCGTCTTGGGGTTCGACTACCAATACGCCGACACGGGCGAGATCGTCCACGTTTCCGTCGATCCCCTGCGTGCCATCCAGGCCGGGTTCACGTACATCGGCATGGTGATCGAGGCGGTGGTGTCCCTGTTCAACCCTGCGACGGCAGCCGACACCGTGTCCAACTCCACGAGCATCGTCGGCATCGCGGTTATGTCGAAAAGCGCCTTCGAGCAGGGCTTGACGAGCGTTCTCTCGTTCATGGCGATGATCAGCGTCTCGCTCGGCATCATGAACCTCGTGCCGATCCCGCCGCTCGACGGCGGCCGCTTTCTCGTCGAGATCATCCAAAAGGTTTCGGGCAAGACGGTGTCGACGCGGGTGATGAACACGATAACGATGGCCGGCATGGCGTTGTTCCTGTTGTTTTTCGTCGTCATGCTCAACCAGGACGTCCAGCGCTTCGTCTTCGGCAACTGGTAGCAGCTGCGCAACGGGCCGTGCGATTAAATTCCTAGTGATTTTGTAGGAATAATGGAGTATTCTCGCTTCTTGGCTTTCGGGCTGCTTTCGCTGCAAAAAAGCCTGTTGTTAGTGCGATAATGCACGGGGAAAAGGAGACGAGAGAATCGCGAGGGAGACAATGCTAGAACTACGGGACCTTGTGTTTGACGTGGACGAGGAAGACGGCCGCCCCGGCAAGCGCATCATCGACAACCTCAACCTCACCATCGAAGACGACCAGTTCGTTGTCGTGACGGGGCCCAACGGCGGCGGGAAATCCACGTTGGCCAAGCTCATCATGGGCATCGAGGCCCCCACGGGCGGCCAGATCATCTTCAACGGCCAAGACATCACCGACCTGTCTGTGACCGAGCGCGCAAAGCTCGGCATCGGCTATGGGTTCCAACAGCCCGCCCGCTTCAAGGGCATGAAGGTCAAAAAGCTCCTCGACATCGCGGCGGGCAAGAAGCTGCCGATGCTGTCGTGCAACGAGTACCTCTCGAAGGTTGGCCTCTGCAGCGCGACGTACCTGACGCGCGAGGTGGACAAGAGCCTGTCGGGCGGCGAGGTCAAGCGCATCGAGATCGCCACCATGCTCGCCCGCGACCCCCAGCTCGCCATCTACGACGAGCCCGAGGCCGGCATCGACCTTTGGAGCTTCGACCGCCTGACCGAGACCTTCCGCCAGATTCACGAGGCGCGCGGCGGCCGCTCCATCGTCATCATCAGCCACCAGGAGCGCATCATCCAGCTCGCCGACACGATCGTCTTGCTCAAGGACGGCCGCGTCGACGCTTGCGGGCCGCGGGACGAGATCTTGCCCCAGCTCGGGTTTGCCCAGCGCACGGGCTCGTGCGGCCTGACCGAGCCGACTGCCCTCCACCTGACGAAGATTCCGACCACGTGCTAAGCGCGTAGGGCTCGGCTGCGGGCGATTCGCCGCCGGCGGCGCTGCCCTGCCTCAAAAGGAGACCATCATGAGCGTTGACCTTTCACCTATCGACGAGAACTTGCTCGAGACGCTGACCGAGCTCCACGGCATGCCGCGCGGCGCATTCAACATCCGCAGGGACGGCGAGCTCGTCAGCCGCAGCTCGAGCGCCTACATCGACATCGAGTCCTTCACGGACAAAGCCGGCATCAAGGTCACCATCAAGCCCGGCACCAAGGGCGAGACCGTCTACATCCCCGTCATCATCACGAAGTCGGGCTTGAGCGACGTCGTCTACAACGACTTCCACATCGGCGAAGGCGCCGACGTCACGATTGTCGCGGGATGCGGCATCCACAACGACGGCGTCCACAAGAGCCAGCACGACGGCATCCACTCGTTCTGGCTCGGCGAGGGCTCCCACGTCCGCTATATCGAGAAACACTACGGCGAGGGCGACGGCACCGGCGAGCGCGTGCTCAACCCGACGACGAACGTCTACATGGGCGCGAACTCGCGATGCGAGATGGAGATGACCCAGCTGCGCGGGGTTGACTCCACTGTGCGTGACACGAACTGCGAGCTCGAAGCCGGCGCCAAGCTCGTCTTGACCGAGAAGCTCCTGACCCACGGCAAGCAGGAGGCAATCTCCAACATGAACATCCGCTTGAAGGGCGACGGCTCCAGCGTCCAGGTCATCAGCCGCTCGGTCGCCCAGGACGACTCGGTTCAGGTGTTCAACCCGCTGGTCGTGGGCGAGGCGGCGTGCCGCGGCCATGTGCAGTGCGATGCCATCATCATGGGCCGCGCGAAGGTCAAGGCCATCCCCGGCATCGAGGCCGCCAGCGAGGAGGCCCAGCTGGTCCATGAGGCCGCCATCGGCAAGATTGCAGGCGACCAGATCGTCAAGCTCATGACGTTGGGCTTGTCCGAGGAAGAGGCCGAAGCCGAGATTTTGGACGACTTCCTGAGCTAGCGAGACGCTGCCCCGCGGGTCCTTGCGGGCCGCGCAAGATTGCACGCAGGGAGAGGGCTCCGATGGGGCCCTCTCCTCGTGTAGGCCTCTCCCGAAACGGTCACATTGGAGAGCCGTCCGCCTTTCGTGGCGCTCGCGGTTGCGGCGGTTTCTGCGGCTGGCGGGATTTTGTCGGCTGCGCTCGGGTAGAATACAGACACGCCTGAGCTAGGCAGCAGACGCTGTTGGGCGGGCTTTGCGTTGGCAGACAGGAGGGGAGTATGGGCGAGAGGGCTTTGCGGCCGAACGAGCGGACGCGGCGCGTCCTGGTCGGAGGCGTTCCGATGGGCGGCGGCGCACCGGTCGTGGTGCAGTCGATGTTGAACGCCCCTGCGAAAGACGTCGACGCCAACCTCGCCCAGATCTACGCGCTTGCCGCCGCTGGCTGCGAGGTAGTGCGCATGGCGATTCCCCATCGCGACTGCCTCGACGCGTTCGAGGAGGTGTGCGCGCGCAGCCCGTTGCCGGTCGTCGCGGACATTCACTTCGATCGCGTCATCGCCATCGAGGCGGCGCGGCGCGGCGCGGCCAAGCTGCGCATCAACCCCGGTAACATCGGCGGGCTTGAGGCGACCGACGAGGTCATAGAGGCGGCTCGCGAGGCGCATATCCCCATCCGCATCGGCGTGAACGCCGGCAGCTTGGACAAGGGCCTGGCCGCGCGCGAGGATCTGACGTTGCCCGAGAAGCTCGCGAAGTCTGCTGCGGACTACGTGGCGCATTTCGAGTCGCGTGGCTTTGCCGACGTCGTCGTGTCCGCGAAAGCCCACGACGTCCCCGCGACAATCGCGACGTACCGCCTGCTTGCCGCGATGATCCCCGAAGTGCCGCTGCATATCGGCATCACCGAGGCGGGCACCGCCTTCCAGGGCATCATCAAGAGCGCGGCGGGCCTCGGTGTCTTGCTCGAAAGCGGCATCGGCGATACGCTGCGCATCAGCCTGACCGACGAGCCGGTCACGGAGATTCGCGCGTGTTGGACGCTGCTGTCGGCGCTGGGGCTTCGCGAACGCGGCCCCGAACTGGTAAGCTGTCCGACATGCGGACGGTGCCAGGTTGACTTGATCGGCTTGGCGAAGCAGGTCGAGGAGCGGCTCGCGACCATCGAGAAGCCGATGAGCGTGGCCGTCATGGGGTGCGTGGTGAACGGCCCCGGTGAGGCCAAGGACGCCGACATCGGCGTCGCCTGCGGCCAGGGAAGCGGAGTTATCTTTGCGCACGGGGAGACCGTTCGCAAAGTGGATGAGAGCGAAATCGTTGACGCTTTGATGGAGGAGATTGCGAAACTATGAGTGCAATTCTACGTATGAGCAGGGTGTACGCGCCCACGTTGAAGGAAGATCCCAGCGATGCCGACATCGCGAGCGCCAAGCTCTTGACGCGCGCGGGCATGATTCGCAAGGAGGCCGCCGGCTTGTTCACGTTCATGCCGTTGGGCATGCGCGTGCTGCACAAGATCGAGAACATCGTTCGCGAGGAGATGGACACCCACGGCGGCCAGGAGGTCAGGATGCCGTTCGTCCAGAGCGCCGAGCTCTGGAAGGAGAGCGGCCGTTGGGGCGTGTACGGCGACGAGATGCTGCGCGTCATCGACCGCCACGACGTCGAGTTCTGCCTCGGGCCCACGCATGAGGAAGTTGTCACCGATCTCGTCAAGAACGAGCTGCGCTCCTACAAGGAGCTTCCGGTCAACTTGTACCAGATCGGCCTCAAGTTCCGCGACGAGCGCCGTCCGCGCTTCGGCTTGCTGCGCGGTCGCGAGTTCATCATGAAGGACGCGTACAGCTTCGATGCGACCCAGGAGGGCCTCGACGAGAGCTATGTCGCGATGCGCGACGCGTACAATGCGATGTTCACTCGCATGGGCTTCGAGTACCGCGTCGTCGAAGCCGACTCCGGCGAGATTGGCGGGTCCGGCTCCGAGGAGTTCATGGCCTTGGCCGACACCGGCGAATGCGAGCTTGTGTACTGCGAGTGCGGTTACGCTGCCGACACCGAGATCGGCGTCTGCTCTCCGAGTCCCGTCGAGTACCCTGCCGACGAGATGACCAAGATCGAGACCCCCGGCGTCCACACGATCGCCGAGTTGGCCTCTTTCCTGGAGTGCGATGAGGCTGCGACCGCGAAGGCGTTCAGCGGCATCGACGCCGAGGGCACCGTTTGGGTGCTCTTCGTACCCGGCAACTACGAGGTCAACGAGCTCAAGGCCAGCCGCGTCGTCAAGGGCTTCCGTCCCCTGACGGACGAGGAGATGAAGGACTCCGGCCTGGTCAAGGGCTCTATGGGCCCGGTCGGCCTGCCGGAGGGCGTGAAAGTTGCCGCCGACGAGTCCCTGCGCAACATCGGGCGCTGGGTCGTCGGGGCCAACGACGATGGCTACCACTTCGTCGGCGCCAAGCAGGGCGAGGACTTCAAGGTCGACGTCTACGGCGCCCTCTGCGTCGTGAAGAAGGGCGACAAATGCCCTCGTTGCGGCAAGGTCATGGACGGTGCACGCGGCATCGAGGTCGGCCAGATTTTCAAGCTCGGCACGAAGTACTCCGAGGCCATGGGCGCCCTGTTCATGGATGAGGACGGATCCGAGAAGCCCTTCATCATGGGGTGCTACGGCGTCGGCGTCTCCCGCACCCTCGCGGCAGCCGTCGAGCAGTGCCACGACGAGCACGGCATCGTCTGGCCTGCGGCCATCGCGCCCGCCCATGTCTGCGTCGTGCCGCTGACGGTCAACGATGACCTCGTCCAACCCGCCGCCGAGAAAATCGCCTCCGAGCTGGCTGCCGCGGGCCTCGACGTCTGCATCGACGACCGCAAGGAGCGCGCCGGCGTGAAGTTCGCAGACGCCGACCTCATCGGATGGCCCGTGCAGGTCGTCGTCGGCAAGCGCGGCCTCGAGTCGGGTACCGTCGAGGTCAAGAACCGCAAGACCGGAGAGAAGAGCGACGTCGTCCTCGACGCCGTCAAGGAGGCTGTCGACGCCGTCTTGGCGTAGCGGGAGGGCGCGCGGCGCGCGACGAGAAAAACGAAACCTGGCGGGACCTCGAACTGGGCCCCGGGATTTGGGCGCTCGATGGCGACGTCGGGCGACAGGGGACCGGCTTCGGAGCTTTTCCGAGGCCGGTCCCTTCGTCTAGCGTGGCTTAGCTTCGCGTCTCGATACGCCGCGCTCCGTGAGAAGTTGTGGATTTTCGCAAGGGGCGGACGTTAGGTGGTACCCTGTTGCGCATGTCAATTTTGGGCCACATAGCAACCACGCCCCTGCGCATCGTCGGAGGGATCATCAAGCTCCTCGTGGGCTTGGCTTTGGCGTTTGTCATCGTGGTCGTGGGCGGCGTCAACCTGTTCGTCCTCGCGACGACGTCGGGATCGGTGACGACTGCCGCGGCGCTTGCCCAGACCGACGCCGAGCCGGCGGATGCGATCATCGTCCTCGGAGCGAGCGTCTACGCCGACGGCACGCCCTCGGCCATCCTCAAGGACCGCCTCGACGACGCCGCGGCCCTCTACGCGGCGGGTGCCGCCCCCAAGATCATCGTGAGCGGCGACAACCGCGAGGAGCACTACAACGAGTCCGCTGCCATGAAGGAATACCTGGTCAACCTGGGGATACCGAGCGAGGACGTCTTCTGCGACTACGCGGGGTTCTCTACCTACGAGTCGATGTACCGCGCGCGCTACGTGTTCGGGTGCGAGAGCGTCATCATCGCGACCCAGTCCTACCACCTGCCCCGGGCTATCTATTGCGCGCAGGGGCTCGGCATGAAGGCGACGGGCGTCGCCGCCGGCGTGGGCCACGCCTACGAGAACCAGACCTATTACGACATCCGCGAGATCTTCTCCCGGGTAAAGGATGTGTGGCAGGTGCTTGTAAAGGCCCAGCCGACGTTCACCGGAGACGCCATCAGCCTCGCCGGGTCGGGAGACGCTGCCTAGCGGTCGCTTCTGCCGGGGGCTGCGCGCGGGCCGCAGCAGCCGACAAGGCGCCTGGCGGTTTGCGCGGCGTTTTCCCCTTGGCAACGGAGCGCGGCGTTGCCGTCCCTGCCCTTTTGGTACCATCGGCTTGCACGGCGCGCAGGTCCTTCGAAAACAGCCGGGTGCGCGCAAGGGGGAGGAGCCGAGATGGCGAAGATCGCGGTAAGCGCATGCCTTTTGGGCCGCAGCTGCAAGTACAACGGCGAAAGCAACTTCGACGAGCCGATCGCGGATGCGGTCGAGAGGGCCCGCGAGCGCGGGGTCGAAATCGTCGAGGTGTGTCCCGAGGTGGCAGGAGGCTTGCCCACGCCGAGGCTGCCCTCGGAAATCGTCTGCTCGGGTGCGCGCAAACGCCAGGGCAAGGGTTTCGGCAAGCTTTCCAGCATGTTTAAAAAATCGGACAGAGACGCTGGCGGTTCCCAGGTCGCCGGAGCTGGACGGGGAGGATCGGGTTGGCGCGTCATCAACGCGGGCGCACGCGACGTCACCTTCGAGTTCGAGAGCGGCGCCGACGAGTGCTTCGGGCAATGCGTGGGGTGCGACCTCGCCGTCCTCCAGCCGCGCAGCCCGAGCTGCGGCGTGACCCAGATCTACGACGGCTCGTTCAGCAAGCGCCTCGTTCCCGGGTCGGGCGTTTTCGCGGCAAAGCTACTGCGTGCCGGCGTGCGGTGTGTCGAAGCCGGCGATCCGACGGTCGTCGCCGAGGTCGAGCGCCTGATTCCGGTCGAAGAGGACTGACCTGGTGGGACGCGCCGCGCGGGCGAAGATCCCCGGCAAAGGCGCCCGAGACGAGGCCCCGGGGCCGCCGTGCGTTTCGCCGTCCTATACGAGGCTCTCGAGCTCCTCGACGAGCTGGGAGAACATCGCCAATGCGGAGTCTATCGGCTCTGAGCTCGCCATGTCCACACCGGCTCCGCGCAGGAGCTCGATCGGCGTTTTCGAGCATCCTCCGCGCAGGAACCCGAGGTAGTCCTCCACCGCGGCCGCGCCTTGGTCGAGGATGCGCTTGGACAACGCGATGGCCGCCGCGAACCCCGTCGCGTACTGGTAGACGTAGTAGCGGTAGTAGAAATGGGGGATGCGGGCCCATTCGAGCCTGATCTCGTCGTCGAGGACGATGTCGGGGCCGAACTGCTCGCGGTTCAACCTCCCGTACAGCTCGCAGAGGGAGTCGGCCGTGAGGCCGCGGCCCGATTCGACGATGCGGTTGGCCTCGAGTTCGAACTCGGCGAACATCGTCTGGCGGTAAATCGTCGAGCGGAACATCTCGAGGAAGTGGTTCACGAGGTAGGCGCGCTCGGCCCGGTCCGTCGTCTTGCGCAAAAGGTGTTGCATGAGCAGGCTCTCGTTGCAGGTGCTCGCTACCTCGGCGACGAAGATGACGTAGTTGCTGTAGCGCGTGGGCTGGGACGTTGCGCTCAGGTATGTGTGGACCGAGTGGCCTATCTCGTGGATCAGCGTGAACACGTCGTCGAGCGTGCCCTGGAAGTTCATCAGGATGACGGGCTGCATGCCCGCTCCGCCCGCGCTGTAGGCGCCGCTGCGCTTGCCGGGCGTCTCGTACACGTCCACCCACCGGCTCTCGAGCCCGCGCCTGACGATGGAGAGGTACTCCTCGCCCATGGGCTCGAGCGCCTCGAGGATGAGCTCGCACGCCTCCTCGTAGGTGAACCTCATGTCGACGTCGCCGACGACGGGCACGTACAGGTCCCAAAAATGAAGCTCGTCGACGCCGAGCATCCGCTTGCGCAAGCCGGCGTAGCGGTGGAGCGCGGGGGTGTGGCGCCCGACAGCCTCGATGAGGCTGGTGTACACCTCGGTCGGGATCTCGTTGCGGGTGAGCGCCGCTTCGAGCGTCGACTCGTAACGGCGCGCCTCCGAGAAGAACTTGAGCTGTTTGCATTGGGCGCCGAGGATCGCGGCCATCGTGTTGCGGTGGGCCCCGTAGGTCGCGTAAAGCGACTTGAACGCGTTTTCGCGAAGGACGCGGTCGCCCGAGGTCATGAGGGGGATGTAGCTGCCGTGGGTGACGGGGTGGCGCTCGCCCTCGGAGTCAAGGGCGTCCTCGAAGACGAGGTCGGCGTTGTTCAGCAGGCCGAAGATCGTCTCGGGCCCTTGGCCCATCTCGCCGGCGGCGGCAAGGAGGCGCTCCTCGGCCGGTCCGAGCGTATGGGGCTCGAGGGCGAACACGCGGTCGAGCGCACGGCGGTACAGCTCGAGTGCCGGCTCTTTTTTGAAAAAGTCCTCGACCTTGTCGCGCCCGAGCGCCAAGACCTCGCCCTTGAACCACGAGTACGAGGCCATGACCGCGACGATGAGCGAGTTCACGCGGGATTCGAAGTCTTGGCAGGCCGAGTCGCGCGTGTCCTCGTCGGCGCGGCGGCCTGCGTAGTTCGAGAGCTTGCTGAGCTCGAGGTCGGCTTCGTCGTCGGCGCGGAGGAACGCAAGCAACCCCTCGGCGGTGCCGAGCGTGCCCTGCATGGCCGCGAACCGCCCTGGCATGTCCTGCGCAGCCTCGAGCGCCTCGAGGAACGCCTCGTCGGAGGGGTACATGCTCGAGAGGTCCCAGGTGTATCGGGCGGGGATCTCCTCGCGGGAGCCGAAGGCGGGGACGGTTTTCTTTTCCATGGAACGCTCGCTTTCTTGTTATCGGGTTGTTTCGCCATTCTACCGCTGCCTCGGCGTTTCCCTTATGTGCTACCCTGTTCGACGTGCGAAATAACGTTGCGCGCCCGGGCGCGCAGGCTTTTGATTGATTTTGAGGTGATTACCGTGCTTGACGAGAAAAAGATCCAGCTTGGCAACGAGCCGTCTGCCATCCGCAGTCTGTTTGCCTACGGATTGGAGCGCAAGGCCGAGATCGGCGAGGAGAACGTGTTCGACTACTCCATCGGCAACCCGAGCGTTCCCGCGCCGCAGGAGGTGAAGGACTGCATCGTCCGCCTGCTCGACGAGGATCCCGTCGCCCTCCACAGCTACTCCCCGTCTTCGGGCTTGGGCTCGACGCGCAAAGCCGTTGCCGACCACATCAAACGCCACTACGGCATCGACGCCAAGCCCGACCAGGTCTACATGACCCACGGCGCCGCCGCCGGCCTCGCCATCACGATCGAGGCCATCACGGTGCCGGGCGACGAGATCATCGTCCCGACGCCGTTCTTCCCCGAGTACCGCACGTGGATCGAGCAGAGCCAGTGCGCGCTCGTCGAGGTGCCCTGCCTCCAGCCCAGCTTCCAGCTCGACACCGAGGCCATCGCGGCGGCCATCACCCCGCGCACGGCCGCGATCATCGTCAACACGCCGAACAACCCGGTCGGCAGCGTCTACACGCGCGAGAACCTCGAGGCTTTGGCCGACGTCCTGCGCGCCAAGGAGGCCGAGCTCGGCACGACGATCTACCTCATCGCCGACGAGCCCTACCGCATGATCTCCTACGGCGCCGACATCCCGTTCCTGCCCTGCCTCTACGACCGCACCATCGTGTGCTACTCGTTCAGCAAGAGCCTGAGCCTGCCGGGCGAGCGCATCGGCTACATCTACGTGAGCGACCTCATGGACAACGTCGGCGACACGATGTTCGCGATCCAGGGCGCCGGCCGCGCGCTCGGCTACATCTGCGCGAGCGTTTTGTTCCAGCGCGTGCTCGAGGAGTGCATCGAGCTGCCGAGCGACGTCGAGAGCTACCGCGAGAACCGCCGCATCCTGACCGAGGGCCTTTCCAAGATCGGCTACGAGTACGTCGAGCCCGACGGCGCGTTCTACCTGTGGGTCAAGTGCCTCGAGGACGATGCGCAGGCGTTCAGCGACCGCGCCAAGGAGCATGAGCTGTTGCTCGTCCCGTCCGATTCGTTCGGTTGCGGCGGCTACGTCCGCCTGAGCTACTGCATCGCCAAGAAGACGATCGAGGACAGCATGCCCGCCTTCCAGGCGCTCTACGACAGCTATCGAAAGTAGCATCCCATGGCAAACGTCTACACGGCCGTCGACCAGTTGATCGGCAAGACGCCTCTGCTCGAGCTCGCGAACATCGAGCGCGAGCTCGGCCTCGAGGCGAGAGTGCTCGCCAAGCTCGAGTGCTTCAACCCGGCAGGCTCGGCAAAGGACCGCGTCGCGAAGTCGATGCTCGACGCCGCCGAGGCGTCGGGCGCGCTCAAGCCCGGCGGCACGATCATCGAGCCCACGAGCGGCAACACGGGCATCGGCCTCGCGGCGCTCGCGACGGCGCGCGGCTACCGCCTGATCATCACGATGCCCGACACGATGAGCGTCGAGCGCCGCCTTCTTATGGGGGCCTACGGCGCCGAGCTCGTCTTGACCGAGGGCGCGAAGGGCATGGCCGGGGCCATCGCAAAGGCCGACGAGCTCGCTGCGGAGATCGAGGGGGCGATCGTTGCCGGCCAGTTCGTCAACCCCGCCAACCCTGCGGCTCACCTCGCGACGACCGGCCCCGAGATCTGGGAAGACGCCGACGGCGCGGTCGACGTGTTCGTCGCGGGTGTCGGCACCGGCGGCACCATCACGGGCGTGGGGTCCTACCTCAAGTCCCAAAGCCCCTCGCTCAAAGTCGTGGCGGTGGAGCCTGCGACTTCGGCCGTCTTGTCGGGCGAGCCCGCCGGCCCCCACGGCCTCCAGGGCATCGGCGCGGGCTTTGTACCCGAAATTTTGGACACGGACGTCTATGACGAGGTGTTTCCCGTCTCTGACCAAGACGCCTACGAGGCGGGTCGCCTGATTGCGCGCAAGGAGGGCGTCCTCGTCGGCATCACGTCCGGCGCCGCCGCCCATGCCGCCATCGAGCTCGCGAAGCGCCCCGAGAACGCCGGCAAGACGATCGTGGCCCTTTTCCCCGACACGGGCGAGCGCTACCTGACGAGCCCGCTTTTCTCCTAGCCCGCAACGCGCCCGGGGCGGCCGATGCGCGCCGACGAAGCTCGGGGCCTGCGGCCGATGCGAGCCTGCGGGACTCGGGGCTTGTGGCTGGGTGCGTGCCGGTCTGCCGCCTTTTTCGCCGTCTCTGCGGCTTGCCTTTCTGCGCGCGGGTGCCCCCTCCTGTTTCTCGAGGGACCGGGGCGGCCTGCAGGGGGGTGGGAGATTTTTCGCATGGCTTTCCGTGGTTGCGAAGGTCGGACTCGACGCGACTGCGATTTTCTTCGACGGGGTTTGATTTGCTGCGTGGCAAAGCGGATAATCTACGAGTTGCGAAAAGCCGCCTGTGGGCTCGGGCGGCCGCATCGGCACCCCTGCGCCGAAAGCGCCGCGACCGGTCGCGTTGCCTCGCGAAAGCGCGCGGGCACGCGGTCCGGGCTTGCGGGGGGCGAAACGGGAACAATGTGAAAGGGGTCTTCTGTGGTTGAGCTGAAGACGTACGCGGGCTTGATCCGCAACCATGCCGAGCTTGCCTGCGAGTTGGGCATCTCGCTCGAGGGGATGACGCGCGAGCAACGCGAGGAGGCCATCGTCGTCGCGGCATACGGCAAGTGGGGCCGTGACATGGGCACCCACATCAACGGCCAGTTTGCCTTCGCACTCTATGACGGTGAGCGCGATGAGCTGTTCTGCGCGCGCGACATCCTCGGCGCCGAGCTGTTCTTCTACTACGAGACCGCCGACGGGCGCCTGCTCTACGCCACCGAGATCAAGGAGCTGTTCGACCAGCCCGGCTTCGTGCGCGAGCTCAACTCCGACATGGTCCAGTTCTATCTCGCGTTCACCTACCTCCCCGGCGAGGAGACCCTGTTCAAGGGGGTTTGGAAGCTCGAGCCGGGCGGATACCTCGTCCACAGCAAGGGCGGCCTCGAGCTCGGCCGCTATTGGGAGCTCTCGTTCGAGCCCGACGAGTCCAAGACGCTCGAGGATTGGGCCGACGAGATCTCCGACGCGATGGACGCGAGCCTGAGGTGCGTGATCGACGACGACCAGACCCCCGACAGCTTCCTGTCCGGCGGGGTCGACTCCTCCTACATCCTCGCGAAGAGCCGCGCGCGCATGGGCGTCTGCGCATCCTATGAGAACCAGCAGGCCAGCGAGGAGGACCAGGCCCGCGCGACGGCGGAGTACCTCGGCCGCGAGTTCGAGGGCGCGACCGTCTCCCCCGAGGAGTTCCTCGCCAACGTCGACGAGTTCCTGCTCGCGTTCGAGCTGCCCACGGCGGATATGGCCGCGCTGTCCCTGTACTCCGCGGCAAAGCAGCTCGTCGGCAGGTCCGAGGTCTGCTTCTCGGGCGAGGGTGCGGACGAGTTCTTCGCGGGCTACAGCGTCTACCGCAACACCCGCCGCCTCCGCTTGAGCCCGGACCCGGTCTACTGCGGCACGACCTACATCATGAGCCCCAAGGAGCAGGCGCGTTTCGTCAAGGACTTCAACCCCGCCCGCTCGACGCGCGAGTACATGAAGAAGCGCGGCGCTGCGGGAAAGAAATACGACATGCTCGGGTGGATGCTCTACACGGACCTGCGCAGCTACTTCGAGGGCTCCATCCTCTACAACTCGACCAAGATCTCGCGCGGCACCGGCCTCGACATCCGCATGCCCTATTGCGACCTGCGCATATTCGACATCTCGCGCCGCATGCCCTCGCGTTTCAAGGTGAGCGACGAGGGCAACAAGCTCGCCTTGCGCGCGGCGGCGTCCCGCGTCCTGCCCCACGAGGTCGCCTACCGCAAGAAGCTCGGCTTCCCCGTGCCCGTCCGCGCGTGGATGGCGACTCCGGAGTATGCCGCCGCCATCGAGCGCGCGTTCAAGAGCAAGACGGCTGACCGATTCTTCAACCGCGACGAGCTCGACGCCCTGCTTGACGCGTTCCAAGGCCGCAAGCCCAAGAAGCACGCGCTTTGGTACAACCGCCGCACTGCGTTGCTGTGGCGCTACGTTTGGACGGTGTTCACGTTCATCCGCTGGTACGAGCTGTTCTTCGAGGAGGACGCCGACTGACGGCAATCGCCGATGCCCCGCGTGCGGTCCCGCCGCCGCAACCGACGCGCCGCCGCCGACGCAGCGCGACCAAGGCGCCGCAGCTGATGCGGCATGACTGAAAAAGGAGAACGACCCATGGCTGGAAACGCCAACGGAAAGCTGAGAATCCTCTACATCATGCAGATGCTGCAAGACGAAACCGACGCCGAGCACGGCTTGTCCATGACCGCCATCATCGGACGCCTGGCCGACCTCGGCCTCTCGGTCGACCGCAAGACCGTGTACACGGACTTCGCGACCCTGCGCGAGTTCGGGCTCTCCATTGAAACCTACCAGCGCAACCCCGTCGAGTACGCCCTCGCCAACCGCGACTTCACGATCGACGAGCTCATGCTCATGGTCGACGCCGTCCAGTCGTGCCGTTTCATCACCCAGACGCAAAGCGACAAGATCAGCCGCAACCTCAAGCTCCTCGCCACCGACTCCCAGCGCGAGAAGCTCAACCGGTGCATCCACGTCGACGGACGCGTCCGAGGCAAAAGCGATGCCGTGTTGGGCAACGTCGACGCGATCCACGAGGCCCTGCGCCTCAAGCGCAAGATCGCGTTCACCTATTGGAAGGTCGGCAGCGACGGCGATTGGCACATCCAACACGACGGCAAACCCTACGAGCTCACGCCCATGCGCGTGACCTACAGCGACAACCGCTACTACCTGACCGCATGGAGCGACTCGCACGAGAGCGCGACCGAGTACCGCATCGACCGCATGCGCGACGTCGCCGTCAGCGAGGAGAAGGCGACGCGCCGCACCGAGATCGCCGAATACGAGTACGCCACCCGCGACAGCCAGTACTTCGGACGCTTCGACGGCGAGGTCGTCTTCTGCACGCTCAAGGTGGACGAGGACATGATGGGCGTCATCTACGACCGGTTCGGCAAGGACGCCGAGATCGGCCGGAAGAAGGACGGCACGCCCACGGCCCGCGTCAGCGTTCGCGTGAGCCCCCAGTTCTTCGGATGGGTCGCGGGCCTCGACGGCAAGGTCTCCATCGCCAAGCCCAAGAAGCTCGCAAAGGAATATCGGGACTACTTGCGCAGGCTCATCGAAGCGTAGGTGCGGCTTCGGGGCGGTGCAAGACGTTTGGCGGAGGGGTGGTGTCCCATGAATGAGACGGGCGAAGGCACGTTCTGCGAGGTCGTCTTGGGGTGCAGGTCCCCGTTCGATTTCGAGCGCATCCTCTCCTTCTTCCGGTACCGCGAGCTGGCCGGGGTGGAATCGGTCGACGATGTCTCCTATGCGCGCACGGTGAGGTTGGAAAACGCCGCGGGCGGGGAGCTCGTCGGGTGGATGCGCGTGAGCGAGGCGCAAGGCGAGCCGGGCGTGGTCCTGCGCGTCGGCGAATCGCTTTCCCCTGCAATCGACGAGGTCGCCAAGCGCGTGCGGCGCATGTTTGACCTCGACTGCGATCCGGAGATCGTCCACGCGGCGCTTGCGCCTCTCGAGGCGGCGAAGCCGGGGTGCAACGTCCTCGGCACGCGCGTTCCGGGGGCGTTCGACTCGTTCGAGATCGCGGTGAGGGCCATTCTCGGCCAGCAGGTGTCCGTGGTTGCTGCCAACAAGATCGCGGCGCGCATCGCGTCGGAATACGGTCGTCCCGTCGACACCGGCGTGCCGGGCCTCGAGCTGTTGTTTCCGACGGCACGGGACTTCCTCGCGATGGATCCGATCGAGGACGCTCTCGGCCGGCTCGGCGTCATCAAAACCCGTTCCCGCACGATCAGGTCGCTTGCCGAGCTTGTCGAGTCGGGCGAGCTCTCCCTCGATCCGGCTGCGGACGTCGCCGTCGAGATGGGGCGCCTGATCGCCGTCAAGGGCATAGGGGAGTGGTCCCAAAACTACATCGCCATGCGCACGCTCGGCTACCGGGACGCCTTCCTCGAAAAGGACGCTGGCGTCAAGCATGCCCTGCCGGGGCTGGAGCCCAAGGAGCGCTCGGCCCTTGTCGAGCCCTGTCGCCCGTGGCGGGCCTACGCGAACCTCTGCCTTTGGAACTCGCTCTCGAGCTAGCGCATGGCGCAGTGCGTGCGGGCGAGTTTTCTTCCGTTGTCCGAACTATCGGACAGGCAACGATTTCCAAAAAAAGGGCTCCCGTGAGGGAGCCCTTTAGGCGTCGGCGGCCTGCGGCTACTTGTTGTCGTTGTAACGCAGGGAGTTCTCGAAGGTGGCGCGGCCGAACAGCACGCCGCCCATCATGTGCATGTGCAGGTGGCCGACGGACGCGGCGGAGTCGGGGCCGGTGTTCATGATGGTGCGGTAGCCGCTGTCGTGGACGCCCTTGATCTCGGCGACCTTCGGCAGGGTGCGCAGCATGTGGCCGACGACCTCCTCGGGAATCTCGTCGTTGAGGTTCTCGTAGTGGGTCTTGGGGATGAGCAGGGTGTGGACGGGGGCCTCGGGCTCGAGGTCGTCGAACGCCATGCAGATATCGTCCTCGTAGACGACCTTTGCGGGGATCTCGCCTGCGACGATCTTGCAGAATACACAATCGCTCATGTCAGTTCCTTTCTTTTCGCGATGTCGGGACGGCGGGTTGCTTGCAACTCGAACATTTTACTGGTTGGAGGCGTTGATGGTGATGAGAGCTTGCTGCTCTTCATTTGATGGCTCGCTATCGGATTGCTCGTTGCCTGCATCGCCTCCAAAGCTGGAGCGTGCGCTTTCGGTGAGCGTCGTCTCGTCTTGCTCGGAGATGACGCCGAGGCGGGCAAGGTCCACGTTGTAGGTGACGTACAGCAAGGCGAATATCACGGCAGAGGCCACGAAGATCAGGCGGAAGATGTCCTTGCCGACATAGCTGAACTGACGCTCGAAATACGGGTAGACCTGCCAGGTGATGATGGACGAGAGCAACCCGAACGCGAGCGAGTACAGCAGGCAGACCTGCCCCTCGAAATTGAGGAACTGGTCGCGGTAATCCCACGCCGAGTAGTCTGCGTTGAACAGGAAGCCCAGGACGAGCTCTGCCAAAACGCAGAACGCCATGTTCACGAAGAAGCTGATGAGGTACGCCAGCCATGTCTTCGCGATCTTCTCCTTGAGCTTGACGTAGATGGGGAAGAGGACCAAGCCGCAGATGGCGAACGCGATGCCGTAGATGAAGAACGGGTTGAGGTTGTCGCGCCAGGTCAGGCTGTCTGCGCCGGCAACGGTGCCCGGGAACAGGCCGTTGATCACGAGGATCTGCACGAACATCTCCATCCAATGGCCGACCACGCTGAACACGAAGAAGTAGATCAGCAGGCGCATCCAGAAATCAACGGACTTCGGGTCCCACATCTTGCGCTCGACGGCAAGCTCCTTGTCACGCAGGCGCGCATCGAAGGGCTGCACGAGGACGGCCTTCGCGCGTCTCGAGGTGAGGAAGTAGGTGCTGAGCAAGAGGGGGGTGATCAGGGTCGAGACAACCAGGTAGACAGTCAGAGTGCCGCTGAGGGCGTAGGGAAGGAGAGCGGTGACGAAGTCGACGACGTAGCAGCCCACCGCGACCTGGCGCGTGTACATCTTGCGCCGCGCGATCATCCAGATGAGAACGGACATGCTGACAAGCTCGGCCACCACGCTGACCAGCAAGAGGTCGATGGGCATCTTCGCGCCCGAGACGAACAGCATGGCGACAAGCACCAAGAAGATGTTCACCACGTTCATGAACTGGATGAACCGCATGAAGCCCAGTCCGCTGTTCTCGTTGAATTCCCTTTTCGCCATATCGCCTCGCTTTCGGTAGTCGCGTCCCCAGAATTGTATCGCTTTCCGAGCGAAGAAATCGCCCCCTTTGCGAAGCGCGCTCGCCAATACAGGGGGGATCCGTTTGCGAAAAGGTCGCAATCCGGCTTTGCGACCCGGCTTCCTTTATCGCGGGTCGTTCTTCGAGCAGTACAGGTTCCAGCGGTGCTTCTCGATGTCGATGTAGGGGCATCCGTCGCAGTTCGGCTCGAAGCAGTCGCGCTGCGCGGGCTCCGCATCGGCCAAGACGGGGTGGTCGGCCGGGTTGTTGCCGGCCCCCTCCATCTGGGCGATGACCATGGTCGCAAGCTGCTCCATGCCGAGCGCGTCGGGGTGGACGCCGTCCACCGAGCTGAGGTTGATGCCGAACGAGCGGACGTCGGCGACGTGCGCCCCTGTCTCGTCGGCGGCCTCGCGGATGGCGCGGTTGTAGTCGTCGAGCTCGATGCCGCGGATGGAGTAGGCGAAGTTCGGCCAGGGCGCGCCGGGAACCGACCCGGGTGCGAGGTTGACGCACCACACCTCTGCTCCGGGGACGTACTTGTGCATCTTGCGGATGGTTTGGGCATACGCGGCCTTGAACCGGTCGAGGGCATGGTCGTCGGCGACGCCGGTCACCTCGTAGGGCTCGCCGAGGTCTTCGGGTTTCGCCGAGGCGGAGATGCTGCGCCCCATGACCTGGTTGCGCCCGCCGCCCCATCCGTAGTCGTTGATGCCCATGAAAACGAGGACGACGTCCGGACGTTCGCCGTCTTCGCCCACCAGCTTCGCGATGCGCTCGTCGCTGTTGCCGCCGGGGAAGCCGAATCCCTCGAGGACCGAGCCCGAATAGGAGGAGTTGCTGACGAGGTGGCCGCCGAAGTGGTCGATGACCTTTCCCCACCACGTGTCTTCGGGTTCGGTGACGCCTTCGACATGCACCTCGCCCTCGTAGTGGATACGCCAATCCGAGGGCACCCACCCGCCGAGCGTGCTGATGGAATCGCCCAGGACGGAGAAGCCCTTTCCTTCCGTTTTGCCCATCGCCGACCTCCTGTGTGCAGCTGCGGTCGCTCTGCTCGTTCGTTGTCTGAAGCGCACCGTGTGCCGTTGCCGCGTCTGGCGCGATGCTCGACGGCAGCGCTCCTTATATAATAACGCGCAAGAGAGTATCCTGAATCCATCTTGTCGACAAGCACATGGGGGTTCCGTGAGCAATTCCAACAAGGCAAAGGTGCTGTACTCCGGCTGTGGCATCGCCGTTCTCGCCTTGTTGCTCGTTGCGCTTGTCGGCTACCTCGTTGCCGGCGAACTCGCAGGCGCGGCGGAGGGGTATTACCTCCAAAACCAGACGTGCGAGGAGTTCTCGTCCGGCTGGGCGGTTTTCCGCGGAGGAGACGTGGCCGATGCGGCGGAGGGCCGATTGGGCGCTGCGCCTTCGTCCGGGGAGAGCGGCGCGGCGGAGTCGGTCGACCTGCCGCGGCGCGTGTCCGATATCGGCAGCGGCGAGCGATTTGCGGTGTCGAAGGAGCTTCCCGACATCGCGGACTCGTCGTGGTCGCTCATGATTTGGAACCGCGGCCAGCGCGTCGAGGCGTACGTCGACGGCGAGCTGCGCTACGAGTTCACGGCCGACACGTCGGGCGCCCTGAGCGCCCAGGTCCCCTGGGAGTACCTGTTCGTTCCGCTCGAAGCCGGCGATTCGGGCAAGACGATCACGATCGTCGCCTCCGCCGGGACCGACACGGACGCGGGAAACCTCGGCGAAGCCTACGTCGGGACCGAGGTGGGGGAGATCTCCATGCTCGTCGGCAAGTACGCCCCCGAGATCCTCTTCGGCTTCTACTTGGCGCTCATGGGCCTTCTGTCCATCATCATCAGCGTCGCCATCAACATCCGCAGCCACCGCACCCACCCCCTGTGGCTCTTGGGCGTCGCGGTGTGCTTGGCCGCGCTTTGGCTCGTCGCGAACTGCCGCCTGCGCCAGTTCGTCTTTCCCGATGCGGGGACGATCCGCGACGTTGCCTTCCTGACCGTCGCCATCATCCCCGCACCGTTCCTCGCCTACCTGAATCGCCTGCAGGAAGGGCGCTATTGGACGCTGTTCGCGGTGGTCGAAACCCTGTGCGGCGCCAACTTTGCGGCGACGTTCGTCCTCACGGTCGCCAAGGTCTTCACCCCGAGCGAGATGTTCGCGTCCAGCATCGTCCTGATCGGCATCTCCGTCGTCGCAGCGGTTGCGACGCTGGTCGTCGACGACCACCGCAGAAAGCTCGATCATTACCGCTTGGTGTTCACGGGCCTTCTCGTGTTTGCGGTGTGCGCGGTCGTGCAGGTGGCGACGTACGCCCTGACGGACACGAACATCGTCAGCGGGCTGATTTTCATGGCGGGCATGATCGTTCTCGTCGTGTGCTGCGTGTACGATGCCCTGCGGACGCTCGTCGAGACGCGGGTCGAGCGTGAAAAAGCGGTCGAGGCGGCCCAGCGACTCACCATCGAAGCGCTCGAGAGCCTGGCTGCGACGGTCGACGCGAACGACCGCTACACCTCGGGCCACAGCCAGCGCGTCGCGAAGTACTCCGTCGAGATCGGCCGGCGCCTGCGCTACGACGACCATGCGCTCAACGAGCTGTACTACAAGGCGCTGCTCCACGACGTCGGCAAGATCGGCGTGTCCAACGACATCATCAACAAGGAGGGCAAGCTCACGCCCGAGGAGTACGAGTCCATCAAGGCCCATACGACGATCGGCGACGGCATCCTCTGCAACTTCACCGAGATTCCCAACATTCGCGAGGGCGCGCGCTGGCACCACGAGCGCTGGGACGGAACGGGCTATCCGGACGGCTTGTCCGGCAAGGGCATCCCGCTTGACGCGCGCATCATAGCCACCGCCGACGCCTACGACGCGATGAGCTCGTTCAGAAGCTATCGCGACGCGTTGCCCCAAGAGGTCATCTGCGACGAGGTCGAAAAGGGCCGCGGCACGCAGTTCGACCCCGATTTGGCCGACATCATCCTCGCGATGATCGGCGAGGACGCCGATTACGACATGCGCGAGAAGCGCTAGGGCGCCCGGTCCGTCCCTTTGCGCGCGAGGATTCTGCCCCTCCGCCAAGGCGGGGTGTCGGACGGAAAAGGAAGGGGACGGAGCCCGAAGGCGCCGTCCCCGCGCGATGTCGTATGTGAGGCGGGCCAGATCGCCCGTGAAAGCCCTTACTCGACTTGCTTGAGCAGGCCGTAGCCGCCGTTGTTGCGGCGGTAGAGCACGTTGACCAGGTTCGTGTCGCGGTCGGTGTACGCGAAGAAGTCGTGCCCGAGCAGGTCCATCTGGATAAGCGCCTGCTCCTCGGTCAGCGGCGGGAACTCCACTTCCTTCACGCGCACGATCTCCTCGTCCTCTGCGGAGAGGTCGGCCATGAGCGCGTCGAGGTCGAGCTCGCCGCCCGCCTTGCCCGCGGCCGCGAAGTCCTGGTTCTCTTGGATGCGGCGGTCAATGACGCGCGTCTTGAACTTGCGCAGCTGGCGGGCGACCTTCGCGGCGGCCACGTCGATCGCGGCGTGCATGTCCTCCTCGTACTCCTCCACGCGGACGATGTGGCCGTTGGCGCGCATCGTCACCTCGCAGCAAGCCGGGCGCGGGTTGCTGGGGTTCCTCTCCGCATGGAGAACCACTTCCGCGTCGAGCGGATCGATGTCGATGACCTTGAGGGAGTTTCCGATCTTCTCGAGGGCGTATTCGCGCAGGGAATCGGAGATGGACATTTGGCGACCGGTAACTTCGATGTTCATGATTGCTCCTTTGCACCAGGTCGAAATGGACAGGGGCAACCTCCGCGTCAGAGCCTCGCAGCAACGGGCCCGTTGGCCCGCTTTGCGCTCTCCGGCGGCTGCTGCTGGTTCGAGAATACTCCATTTCGGGAAAGTGTCAAAGCGGGCTATGGAGCCGCACGGGCTCGTGGTCTGGGGATGTGCTCGGCTGCGTCGCGCGCTTCGGGCTCGAGCCGCGGCTTTCGGGTTCGGGCGGGGTCGGGGAGGTTGCCCGAGCAGGCTACCTGCCCTCGCGGGTGACGAGCACCATCATCGCGACGATGGCGGCGCACCCGAGCAGGTCGAACGCTGTCACGGCGTCCCCGAGCCAGATGGCGCTGAAGAACATGCCGGACACCGGCTCGGCGACGGCGACGAGGCTGGCGCGCACGGGGCCGGCCTCCTTGATGCCCTGCAGGTAGACGACGTAGGCAAAGATCGTCCCGATCACGACGACGGCGGCGAACGCCGCCCAGCCCTCCAACGGCATCTCGACTTGGACCGACCAGGGCTGGGCGATCGGCGCTAACAGGAAGACCGAGAGCGTCATGGCGGCTCCGTTGACGATGAACGAGCCGTACTTGTCCAACAGCCTGGTGGGGATCACGTTGTGCCCGGCCAGCGCGAGACCCGTGACGAGGCCCCATGCGAGTCCGAGGGGGTTGATGCCCAACGAGCCGACGTTGCCCTGCGTGGCGATGAGCCCGACGCCGACGAGCGCGAGCACCAGCGCGGCGATCTCCGTCTTCGTGGGCCGACGCCGGGCGCGCAGGCATGCAATGACCATGATGACGATCAGGCCCGTCTCTTGGAGCAAGAGCGCGGTGCCCGCTCCCGCGTACTTGACGGCTGACATGTACGAAATTTGAAGCATGACAACGCCGATCAGCGCAAACGCGACGATTTCGGCGAGGCTTTTCCGGTCGCGGAGCAATGCGGCCAGCCGCCTGCGGTCGGTCGCGAGAACGAACAGGAGAAACGCGGGTCCCGAGATGATGACGCGCGCAAACGCCAGCCACGTCACCTCGATGCCGAACGAGCGCATCAGGTACCCGGCGCACGTTGCCGAGAAGCCCCAGCAGGTCGCTCCGACGAGCGCGAGCACGATGCCGCGCAGGATATGGGTCGTATCGTTGGCCGGCATGGTGTCCGCTGCGCCGACGCTAGCGCTTGGCCGCGGCCTCGATGCGCAGGGTCAGCATGGCGCCGGTGTCGTAGGCCAGCCCGCCCGGCTCGTCCGCGTCGCAGACCACGTTGAAGCCGACCAGTCGGTCGCCGGACTCTGCCTGTTCGTAGATGTACACCACGGTCATGTCCTCGCCGTCGCGGACCTCCTTGCGGCGGCCCTGCGAGACCTCCATCGTGCCTGCGGAGATGAACAGCATGTTCTTGACGGCGATGGTGTTGGTGGCGATGGCCCCCTTGAAGGCCGCGTCGGGGCTGGGCGCGCGGCCGGCGAGCTCGGCGGCGATGGCGGTGCCCGCCACCTGGCCTTGCGTGGCGGCGTTCTTCCAGATGCCGACGATGCGCTTTTGCCCGGAGATGAGCTCGAGCCCCTGGGCCACGTCGCCCGCGGCGTACACGTCGGGGTCGCTCGTGCGCATGAACTCGTCCACGACCAGGGCGCGGTCGGTTTCGAGCGCGCCTGCGGGCAGGAAGTCGAGGTTGCACTTCATGCCGTGGGCCACGACGATGTCGTCGAAGAAGTCGGTCTCGCCGTTGGCCAGCGTCACCCTCAGGCGTCCGCGTCCGGGGTCCTCGTCGGAGAGCTCGACGGCGGCGACCGTCGTGCCCAAGTGCAGCGTCGCGCCGAGGGCGCGCAGCCCCGCCTCGAATCGCCCTGCGGCTTCGGGCAGCGCGTTGAAGTCGAGGACGTGGGGGTTCATGCCGACCAGGTCGACCTGGACGCCGCGGTCGAGGGCCGCTTCGAGCGCCTTGAGAGCAACCATCGAGGCGCCGCTCACCAGGAGCCGGCGGCAATCGGGCCGCGTGAGCGCATCCCTCAGGCGCTCCGCGTCGTCCATCGTGCGCAGCGCCATCGGCTCGTACCCCTCGACTTTGGGGAACCCGTAGGGCACGGGCGTGGCGCCGGTGGCGATGACGCACTTCGAGTACGGGTAGGAGCCCCCTGCGGTCTCGACGACGTGGGCGTCGGGGTCAAGCGACTCGACGGGGTCGGGCGAGACGACTTCGACTCCGAGGTCCGCCAGGTCGTCTCCGGTCCAGGGGAAGCACTCCTCGTACGACTTGCGTCCGCCTGCGTAGTACGAGGTCAGAATCGGGCTGTAGGGAGGCGTCGACGTGTTGGAAAAGGCTTGGATGGGGCCCGTGTAGCCCGCGTTGCGCAAGGCTATGGCCGCGTTGACGCCGGCGCATCCCCATCCGAGGATGGCGACGGGGGCGAGGGGTTGCGAGACGTTTGCTTGGTTCATGTTCCGTTCCTCTCTCGCCTATGCGAACACTTGGGCGAGCCATCCGCCGTACTGCCCGCTCCACATGCTGTTGAGCTGGGCAAACTGCAGGTCCCAATCGAACTGGTTCTCGAAGAGCAGCTCGGTGTAGTGCTTGTTCTGGATGTCGCGCGGGTTGGCCATCAGGCGCGCCGCGTAGGTGTAGGTGCAGGTGGGGCACATCGTCACGACCGTCGAGCCGTCCTCGGCGAACGACAGCTTGCCGTCGGATTGCTCGGCTTGGCGGTTGGGGTCGAACGCGCTCACTGCGCCGCCGGCACCGCAGCACCCGCGGAAGATGGTCGGGGTGGACGGGTCGATGCCGAGCGCCGCGCAGGTTTCCTCGAGGTAGGCGCCGTTGCGGTCCTGGCACGACTTCGAGAGGCAAATCGGCGTGTCGGGGAGGGGGCGTTTGGGCGTGAACCCGCGGTCGACGAGGAACTTCGCAAGCGAGACCACCTCCGCGTCCACGCCCGTGCGGGAGAGGGTGGTCCGCATGGCGTTCGCGCATCCGGGGCAGACGCACACGACCGTTTTCGCACCCGACCCCCTGATCTCCTGCGCGATGGCGTCGCACAGCGCCTCCGCGCGGTCGAAGAATCCGGCGCTCTTGAGGGGCGAGCCGCAGCAGTGGTCGATCAGCGTCGTCTTTCCGCCCAGCTCCTCGATCGTCGCGAATATCTCGCGCGTCAGGGCCGGGGCATACGCGTTCATGGAGCACCCGGCGAAGAAGGCGACCTCGCAATCGGTTTCGGCGTCGTGTCCCTCGTAGGCGAGGTGGCGCGTGAGGTCGTAGAGGCTGATGCCGTGGATGGCGCGGTAGGCGGTGAAGATGTCCCACTCCTGGTCAACCATGACGCTCGACCAGGCCCCGCGCTCGATGAGCCCCAGGCTTTGGAAGTCGATGCGGGCGTGGTAGACCAAGTCGCAGACATCGTTGTGGGCGAAGCAGGTGTTCTTGCAGCTCGTGCAGAAGAAGCACCCGCGCACCGCCTGCGTCAGCTCCGGGTTGATCAGGATGTTCATCGCGAGGTCCTCGCGCGTCTCCGACTCGCGCTCGGCGGCGAGCATGGCCCGGGCGATGTCGCCGAGCGTCATATTCGCCTTGGTGAGCGAGCTGCACGCTTGGGTGCATTTGCCGCATTGCGTGCACGTTCCCAAAAACTTCCGATAGGTGTCAGAGCATTCCAGCAATCCCATGGATGGTCCTCTCGTCTTGGCGTCATCCCCTCATGCGCATCGCGTTAAGAATACCCGTTGCGCTCCTGGCGCGCTGCGACTTTTTCGGGCGCGCGTAATTTTGCGCCCGGCTGGGAGCGGGCGCTGTCGGCAGCGGAGGCGGGGCTAGAGCTCCAAGGCGGGGCCGCGACGTGGGGGTTTTGCCGCCCCGTCGCAGGACCGGCTCCCGGCAGCTCCCTCCGAGCCGGGGGAGGACGGGGCCGAGCCGGCCTGCGCGGCGGTCAGCGCGGGCG
>R18__coassemble_1380_pt1 | contig 33637 bp, 32 predicted proteins | sample R18__metabat2_low_PE_019 | metagenome-assembled genome bin R18
GGCGCAGCCCTCCGCCTTGCCATCCGGGCTTTTGCACCACATTCCGGGACGCTACCCCCCGATCGGCAGCGTCCGGAAGATGGCCAACTACACCACCTTCCGCGACTGGGCCGGCGTGGGTTTGGCGAGTTCATGGGGCGCCTGGGTACCGTCAAGAATCTTTCGCAAATTTAGGCTGACCCCTACGTTGCCATCGGTATAACTTCAGGCTGCCGCCGCGAGGGGCGCAACAAGGGGCCGCTGGGCTGGGTGGGCCCGGATGGGCACCGATGGAGCTCGGGCTGCTCGGCCGGGCGGTCCAAGAAAACGTCCCCCCCTATCGGGCCTGCTTGCGCCTCTTGTACGCGGGGCAGACGTAGTCGTGGGGCTCGGCCGACTCAACGATCTCGGGAATCCACTCGTCGAGCGGAAGCAACGCCTCGGCGGCGAGAACGTCCTCGAGCTTCGCGTGGGTCTCTGGGCTGCGCGGCATGAACAGCGTGCAGCAGTCGGGGGCGTCCATCGACGAAATCTCGAAGGTGCCGAGGCGTTGGGCCATGTCGATGATCTCTATCTTGTCCGTGCCGATGAGCGGGCGGAAAACGGGCATCTCGACGCTTGCGTCGGTCGCGCGGAGGTTCTCGAGGGTTTGGGATGCGACCTGGCCCAGGCTCTCTCCGGTCACGAGCGCGCCTGCACCCTCCCGGACGGCTAGCTGCTCGGCGACCTTGAACATGAGGCGGCGGTACATGATGATGCGGAGCTGGGGCGGGACCATGAGGCTGATCTCGCGCTGGTAGTCGCCGAAGGGAACGACGTACACGCGCGCGACGCACCCCGTCTTCTCGAGGACGTGCGCGATGTCGTCGACGAGGTATTCGCTCGCGTCCGAGGTCTGGGGCCTTCCCGAGAAGTGCACGCCGAGGCAGACGGCGCCGCGTCGGGCCATGCGCCACATGGCGACGGGCGAGTCGATGCCGCTCGACAGGAGGCACATCACGCGCCCGCTGCTGCCCACGGGCAGCCCGCCTATGGCGCGGATGCTCCTCGCGTACACGTACGCCGCGTTCTGGACGACCTCGACGCCGACCTGCACGTCGGGGTCCTTCATCTTTACGCCCTTGTCGGGAAACGCGTCGCAGAGGATGGAGCCCACGAGCTGGTTCATCTCCATAGAGTTGATGGGAAAGTCGGTGTGGTTGCGGCGCGCGGCGACCTTGAAGGTCGAAAACGGCTCGGCCTGGCGCAGCGCGAGGATGCCCGCGCGGCCCATCTGGTCGATATCGCGCTCGCATTTGAACCCGCTTGACACGCGTGCGACGCCGGGCACCCCTGCGACCGCGTCGGAGATCTCGAGGACGGTATCGTAGCCGGTCCCCTCTTTCACGAAGATGCAGAGCCTGCCCGAGATGCGGTGGATCGTCACGATGGGAAAGTCCGCAAGCAATGCCTCGAGGTTCTTGAGCAGCCTCATCTCGAACGTGGCGCGGTTGTGGCCCTTGAGGCCGATCTCGTGGTAGTGGACGAGGACGATGCTTTGAAACTCAGGTTCTTCCATGGAGGCTCCCTCTTGTGATGAAAAAGCAGCGGGCGGCATCGGTCGCCGTCCGCTGCTTTCGCTGGCGCATTGCGGAAATCAGGCTCGAGCGGCTCGGCGCTCGTCCCTTGCCGCCTAGTGGTTCTTGACGTCGATCGAGTCGGGATCGTAGGAGACGTCGCCGCCGGCGATCTCCTGGAACGCCAGGGAGAGCGGCTTCTTGTCGGCCACGCGGGCGATCTCGACGGCGGACTGAAGCTGGAGCGCGCGCTCCCTCTGGCCGTGCATCATTTCGTTCACGTCGTACGCGCGCTTGGAAGCGAGCGCGCAGAGCAGGAAGCGGTCGTTGTCGGTTTCGTCAAGCAGCTGGTCAATCTTGGGTTCGATTATGCTCATTCGATTAGGTCCTCGTTCACTCTTCGGCTTTTTCGTTCACGTATCGCACCAGCTCAGAGAGCGCTTCCTCGAGCTGGTCGTTTACCAGCCGCTTATCATACTCCATTTTGCGAGAAAGCTCCACCCTCGCCGTCTCCAAACGGCGAAGAATCGCCTCCTCGGTCTCCGTGCCGCGGCCGCGCAGGCGCTGCTCGAGCACCTCGAGCGAAGGCGGCTCGATGAACACGAGATGGGCCTCGGGAATCTTCTCGCGGACCTGGAACGCGCCCTGCACCTCGATCTCGAGGATGACCTGGCACCCCTTGTCCATGCGGTCGAGAACGTCGGCGGTCGGCGTGCCGTAGCAGTTGCCGGAATACTCCGCCCACTCGAGGAAGCCGCCGTCCGAGGCGAGCTCGTCGAACTCGTCGCGCGTCATGAAGCGGTAGCTCACCCCGTCGACCTCTCCGGGTCGGGGGGCGCGCGTAGTCGCCGAGACGCTCAGCCAAGCGTCCGGGACCTCCTCAAGCAAACGGCCCACCAGGGTGCCCTTGCCTGCACCCGATGGGCCGGAGATGACAAACAGGTTGCCTTTTCTCAAATCCTTATCCAATCCTGTCAATCAGGTCGGCGCGCTGGCGCTCTCCGAGCCCGCGCAGACGGCGGGATTCGGCGATGCTGAGCTCGCGCATGACCTTCTCGGTCTTTGCCTTGCCGTAGCCCGGGAGGGTCTCGATGAGCGTCGACACCTTCATGCGGCCGACGATGGGGTCCTCGCGCATGGCGATGACGTCTGCGACCTTCAGCTTGCCCGAGCGGAGCTCCTCGCGGATCTCGGCGCGCTTGATGCGGGCAGCCTTGGCCTTCTCGAGGGCGGCTGCGCGTTCTTCCTTGGTCAGTTCGGGAATTGCCATTTCATTCTCCTTGCCTAGTGCCCGAACGCTTGTATTTGCGTTGGGGCTCCGCTAATTGAACCGCATCCCGTGCCCTCAGCTAAGCACCCCTGATGGGAGGCGTAAAATAATTGTTGCGCACTTTGGCTAAATTAACCTGAAAAACTAAAGTTCGTCAACAATATTTGCAAATGCGGCGACGGGGTCCACCGCCGCGGTGATGGGCCGCCCGACGACGATGTGGGACGACCCGTTCGCAAACGCCTGGGCCGGAGTCGTGACGCGGCTCTGGTCCCCGAGGGCGGCACCCGCCGGGCGCACGCCGGGGGTGACGATGTAGGCGTCCTCCCCCAAGACCCCGCGCAGCATCGTCGCCTCCTGCGGGGAGCAGACGACGCCGGAGATGCCGGCTCTGGCGGTCAGGCCCGCCAGCATCTTGACCTGGTCAACCGTGTTGCGCGCGACGCCGATCTCGTCGAGGGTGTCGTCGTTCATGCTGGTCAAGACCGTGATACCGAGCGTAATGGGAACATCCCGGCCGAGCTCTGCCGCGGCCTTCTCGGCTCCGCGCTGGGCAGCCTCCATCATAGCGACGCTGCCGCTGGCATGCATCGTGATCATGTCGGCGCCGCTCTTCACGGCGGCGTAGGCCGCACCCTCGACCTGGTGCGGGATGTCGTAGAACTTGAGGTCGAGGAACACGTTGAAGCCGCGCTCCTTGAGGGCCGCGACGATGCGGGGCCCGGCCGCGTAGTAGAGCGTCATGCCCACCTTCATCCACTTCGCACGGCCGCTCAGCCTGTCGGCGAGCGCGAGCGCCTCGTCCTCGCTGCAATCCAACGCGACGATGACGCGGTCCCTCGCGGGAATCGACTTGAAATCTAGCATTTCAGGGCTCCTATCAGCTCGTTCACATCCTCGACGCCCTGGGATTCGCAGTAGTCGCGGATGCCCGCGATGACGTCGACGGTTGCGCGGGGGTTGACGAAGTTTGCGGTGCCGACGGAAACGGCCGTGGCTCCCGCGAGCATGAACTCGACGGCGTCGTCGCCGGTGGAGATGCCACCCATGCCGAGGACGGGGATGTCGATCGCCCGGCTCGCCTGCCAAACCTTCGCCAAGGCTACGGGCTTTATGGCGGGTCCCGACAGCCCGCCGGTCACGCGAGCGAGCATCGGGCGGCGCGTGCGGATGTCCACGGCCATGCCGAGCAGGGTGTTGATGAGGGACACCGCGTCGGCGCCCGCGGCCTCGGCGGCCTTCGCGATGGAGGTTATGTCGGTGACGTTGGGGGTCAGCTTGACGATGAGCGGCTTGCCCGTGAGCTCGCGGCAGGCGCGCACCGCCTTCTCGACCATCGCAGGGTCGGTGCCTATGGCCATGCCGCCTGCATCGACGTTGGGGCACGAGAGGTTGATCTCGTACGCGTCGGGCACGTCCGACTCGGCGAGGCGCTCGAGGCAGGAGGTGTATTCGGGGATGCTGTGGCCGCATACGTTCACGATGACGGTCGCGCCCTGTTCGGCGAGCCAGGGCAGGTCCTTCGCCATGAAGGCGTCGACACCGGGATTCTGCAGCCCGATGGCGTTGAGCATGCCGCTCGGCGTCTCGGCGAGCCGGGGCATGGGGCCGCCCTCCCAGGGAACGACCGAAACGCCCTTGGTAGTGACGGCGCCGAGGGCGGAGACGTCGAGGAAGTCGGCGAACTGCATTCCCGACCCGAACGTGCCCGAGCCGGTCGTGACGGGGTTTTTCATGGCCAACCCACCGAGGTTGACCGCCATGTTCACTGTCATCGCCACACCACCTTCTCAGCCGGGAACACCGGGCCGTCGACGCACGCGCGCTTGTTTCCGTCGACCGTGTCGACGATGCACCCGAGGCACGCTCCGATCCCGCATGCCATCTTCTTCACCCTGGAGACCGAGCACCCGACGCCCGCGTCGGCGGCCATGCCGGCCACGATCCTCATGAGGGGGGTCGGCGCGCACGTCGCGACCCAGTCGTATCCGCCTTCTGCAAGCGCCTCCTCGACGAGCCCCGTGCAGAACCCTGCGTGGCCGTAGGTGCCATCGTCGGTTGCGCAGCGCGGGTTCGCGCCGAGCAGCTGCTTGTAGCGCGAACGGCAGACGAGCATGTTGTGGGAGCCTGCGCCGAGGACGACCGTGACGTCGAGCCCGGCGGCGACGCACCGCTCGCAGAGCATGTACAGGGGCGCAGCTCCTACCCCGCCTCCGACGAGCATGACCTTTTCCGCACCCTCCGGGACCTGCCAGCCGCGGCCGACGGGGCCGACGAGGGAGGCCTCGAGCCCCGGGGCGAGGCGCGTCATGGCGTCTGTGCCGTAGCCGACGACCTGGTACAGGACGTCGAGGGTGCCGCGCTTCGAATCGGCTGCGTAGACCGAGAAGGGCCTGCGCAGCGGGTGGTCGTCCATGCCGGGGATCCTCATGTGTATGAACTGCCCCGGCTCGACCGCCTCGGCGATCGCGGGCGATTCGAGCGTCATCAAATGGAGCCGCGGGCCGACGTTCTCGTTCGAGAGAACCCTCGCGACCTCTTCCGTTACCTTTGCCACTTTCCCTCCAATACCGTTGTGCCGTGCGTCGAGGGGAGTTGTCGCCGCAGCGGGCTCGTCTCCCCCGCCGCGGCGCCCCTCCTGCGCGCGCCTGCTAGATCTCCCACTGGGGAAGGTCCTGCAGCGCGACCACCTGCAGCGCGCGTTGGCGCGCCACCTCCATGCCCGCCACGAGGGCGGTGGCCCCGGCGAGCGTCGTCATGTTGGTGACGTTGTGGCGGACGGCCGCTGCGCGGATGCGGTATCCGTCGCTGCGGGTGTGCTCGCCGAAGGGGGTGTTGATGATGAGCGTGACCTCACCCGAGGCGATGCGGTCGAGGATGCCGCCCTCGCCCTCGTGGACCTTGCCGACCGTCTCGCACTCGATGGCGTTCGCGAGCAGGGTGTGGGCCGTGCCGGCGGTGGCCACGAGGTGGAATCCCATCCGCGAGATGTCGCGGGCGATCGGGACGAACGAGCGCTTGTCACGGTCGCACACCGAGATGAAGGCCGTGCCGCCCTTCGGGAGCCTCGAGTCGATGGCGAGCTGGCCCTTTGCGAACGCGCAGGGGAAGTTGGACGCGATGCCCATGACCTCGCCCGTGGATTTCATCTCGGGCCCGAGGATGGTGTCCGACCCCGGGAACCGGCCGAACGGAAGGACGGCCTCCTTCACGCTGAAGTGGTTGAACTCGCGGTCGTCGTCGGGCAACCCCAGGTCGCGCAGCTTCTCCCCCGACATGACGCGCGCCGCCACCTTGGCCAGCGGCACCCCCGTCGCCTTCGAGACGAAGGGGACGGTGCGGCTCGCACGCGGATTCGCCTCGATGACGTAGGCGATCTGGTCCTTGAAGGCGAACTGGATGTTGAGCAGGCCGACTACGCCGAGGCGCAGGGCGAGCTTGCGGGCGATGTCGCGCAGGACCTCCTGGTTCGCGTGGGACATCGCGAAGGGCGGGACGCAGCAGCTCGAGTCGCCGGAGTGGATGCCCGCCATCTCGATGTGCTCGAGCACGCCGCCGATGTAGACCTCGTCGCCGTCGCAGATGCAGTCGAGGTCGAGCTCGACCGCCGCCTCGAGGAACCGGTCGAGGTAGACAGGGTGGTCAGGCGAGATCTTGGTGGCCTCCTCCATGTACTTGTGGAGCTGGCCGTCGTTGTAGACGATGGCCATGCCGCGTCCGCCGAGCACGTAGCTGGGGCGAACGAGCAGCGGGAAGCCGATGGCGCGCGCGACGTCTTTGGCCTCGTCGAAGGTCGAGGCCATGCCGGCTGCGGGATAGGTGATCTGGAGCTCGTCGAGGACGGCCGCGAACCGGTCGCGGTCCTCGGCGAGGTCGATGGACTCGGGAGAGGTGCCCATGATGTGGACGCCGTTCTCCTTGAGGGCGTTGGCGAGCTTGAGCGGGGTCTGGCCTCCGAGCGTGACGACGACGCCGTCGGGATCCTCGACGTCGACGATGTCCATGACGTCCTCGAACGTGAGCGGCTCGAAGTACAGCTTGTCGGACGTGTCGTAGTCGGTGGAGACCGTCTCGGGGTTGCAGTTGACCATGATGGTCTCGTAGCCCGCGTCGGCGAGCGCGTAGGAGGCGTGGACGCAACAGTAGTCGAACTCGATGCCCTGGCCGATGCGGTTGGGGCCGGCGCCCAAGATCATCGCGCGCTTGCGCGTCTTGGGCGCGACCTCGGTCTCGCACACGTCGTAGGTCTTGTAGTGGTAGGCCGTGGAGCTCGGGAACTCGGCGGCGCACGTGTCGACCGTCTTGAACGCGGGCTTCACGCCCAAGACCTTTCGGACGGCGCGGACCATGAGCTCGGTGGAGTTCGTGAGGTTAGCGATCTGGACGTCGCTCATGCCGTAGCGCTTGCAAAGGAGCATGGCGTCGGCGTCCATGTCTTCGAGGCGCGTGCCGCGCAGGTTCTCCTGCACTACGACCATGTCCCGGATGCGGCCGAGGAAGAAGCGGTCGATCTTGGTGGCCGCGAAGGCCTCCTCGACGGTCCAGCCCTGGCGGAACGCCTCGGCAAGGTAGAAGATGCGGTCGGCAGTCGGGCGGGAGACGTTGGCGCGCAGCGTCTCGGGGTCGTCGGTGCCGGGCAGGGTCTTTCCGTCGCATCCGAGGCCGCCGCGGCCGTTCTCGAGGGAGCGCATGGCCTTGCCGAGCGACTCCTCGAACGTGCGGCCGATGGCCATGATCTCGCCGACGGCCTTCATGCGCGTGGTCAGCGTGTCGTCGGTGCCCTTGAACTTCTCGAACGCGAAACGCGGCACCTTGACGACGCAGTAGTCGATGGAGGGCTCGAACGCTGCGGGGGTCGCCTTGGTGATGTCGTTGACGACCTCGTCGAGGGTGTAGCCGACGGCGAGCTTGGCCGCGAACTTGGCGATCGGGAACCCGGTCGCCTTGGATGCGAGGGCCGAGGATCGGGACACGCGCGGGTTCATCTCGATGACTATCATGCGCCCGGTGTCGGGGTTGACCGCGAACTGGACGTTGGAGCCGCCGGTCTCGACGCCGATCTTCTCGAGGATGGCCAGGCTTGCGACGCGCATGCGCTGGTACTCGACGTCGGAGAGCGTCTGGGCAGGGGCGACGGTGATCGAGTCGCCGGTGTGGACCCCCATGGGGTCGAAGTTCTCGATGGAGCAGATGATGATGCCGTTGCCGGCGCGGTCGCGCATGACCTCCATCTCGTACTCTTTCCATCCCTCGATGGACTCTTCGACGAGGACCTCGCCCACCGGGGAGAGGTCGAGGCCGTTCAAGACGATGGACTCGAGCTCCTGCGGATCGTGGGCGATGCCGCCGCCCGCGCCGCCGAGGGTGAAGCTCGGGCGAAGGACGACGGGGTACCCGAGCTCGCCGACGATGCGCTGCGCGTCTTCGAGCGAGTAGGCGTATCCGCTGCGGGCGACCTCGACGCCGATCTCGGCCATGGCCTCGTTGAACAGCTTACGGTCCTCGCCACGCTCGATGGCGGCGAGGTCGCAGCCGATCATCTCGACGCCGAACTCGTCGAGGATGCCCTCTTTGGCGAGCTCGACCGCGGCGTTGAGGCCCGTCTGGCCGCCGAGCGTGGGCAAAAGCGCGTCGGGGCGCTCCTTCTCGATCACGCTCTTGATGAAGCCGGGCGTGATGGGCTCGACGTAGGTGCGGTCGGCGAGGCCTGGGTCGGTCATGATGGTCGCGGGGTTGGAGTTGACGAGGATGACGCGGTATCCGTCCGACTTGAGCACCTTGCACGCCTGGGCGCCGGAGTAGTCGAACTCGCAGGCCTGGCCGATGACGATGGGGCCGGAGCCGATGACGAGGATGGATTTGATGTCTTCGCGCTTGGGCATTGCTATTCGACCTCCTCGGCCTCGGCGCCGAACGCCCATCCGGCCAGGCGGTCGGTGGCGATGTCGATGTCGAGGTAGTCTTGGGCGCCGTCCATGAGGCGGGCGAACGCGGTGAACAGGTAGTGCGAGTCGGTCGAGCCGGGGGCCGCCTCGGGATGGTACTGGACGCTGAACGCGGGAATGTCGAGGAGGGCGATGCCCTCGGGGGTGCCGTCGTTGAGGTTGACGTGGGTCAGCTGGATGCGGCCGAATCGCTCGTTGCGCACGACGGGGGCCACGCGGCGCTCGACCCAGAAACGCAGGTCGCCGTCGGCGGGATGGTCGGCGACTCCGCCGCTCTCCTCGGGGATGAGCTCGCCCAAGCTCGGGAACACGAGCCCGAACCCGTGGTTTTGGACGGAGATCTCGACGCGTCCCGTGCGCAGGTTCATAACGGGCTGGTTGCCGCCGCGGTGGCCGAACTTCAGCTTCTCGATCTCTGCGCCGGAGGCCTTGCAGATCATCTGGTGGCCGAGGCAGATGCCGAACACGGGCACCTTGCCCAAAAGCTTCTCGACCTGGGAGTAGGTGCCCTCGACGGCATCGGGGTCGCCCGGCCCGTTGGAGAGGAACACGCCGTCGGGCTCCATCGCGAGGACCTCCTCGGCGGGGGTGTCCCAGGGCACGACCGTGAGGTCCGCGCCGGCGCGCACGAGGTTGTCGAGGATGGCGCGCTTCGCCCCACAGTCGTAGGCGACGACCTTGTGCCTTGCGGCAGCGCAGGGCTCCAGGAAGCCCGCAAACTCGGCGGAGAGGGCGTGGGCATAGGGCTTGTCGCAGGAAACGCCCGGGATGAGGTTCTGGCCGACGATGGACTCGCTGGCGCGCACCTTGGCGAGCAAGCTGTCGTAGCTGACGTCGAGGGTGGAGACGACAGCACGCTGCGCGCCGTGGTCGCGGATGTGGCGGACGAGGGCGCGGGTGTCGACGCCCTCGACGGCGACGACGCCGTTCTCCGAGAGGAACTCCGGCAGCGAGAGGTCGCTGCGGAAGTTGCTCGGCTCGGCGCACATGTCGCGGACCACGAGCCCGCGCAGGGCGAGCTTGTCCCTTTGGACGTCCTCGCGGCACACGCCGTAGTTGCCTATCTGGGGATAGGTCATGGTGATGATCTGGCCCGCGTAGGACGGGTCGGTGATGACCTCGAGGTACCCCTCGAGCGCGGTGTTGAAGCAAATCTCACCGAAGGCCTCGCCCTCGGCCCCGCACGCGGTGCCCTCGAAGCACGCGCCGTCCTCCAAGACGAGGAGCGCGCGCTTTGCCTCGGGCTTGCTCGTGCCCTCCAAAAGCTTTCGACTCAGGTTACTCAACGACGGTTCCCTCCTCCATGGTCGCGCGTCCGCCGACGTAGACGTCGGTTGCGCGTCCCGTAAACGTATGGCCCAAGAATCCGCAGTTGTCGGATTTGGACTCGAACTCCTCCTTCACGACGGTCCACTCCAGCTCGGGGTCTATGACCGTGAGGTCCGCGGCGTATCCGGGCGCGAGCCTGACCTCCTCGACGCCGAGGATCTTGCGGGGGTTGACCGCCATGAGCTCGACCATCCGCTCCCAGGTGATGATGCCGGGGCGCACGAGGTGGGTGAGCACCGCGCCGAGGACCGTCTCGATGCCGGTCATGCCGAAGGGCGCAAGCTCGAACTCGCGGTCCTTCTCGAAGTCGGCGTGGGGCGCGTGGTCGGTGACGATCACGTCGACCGTGCCGTCGACGACGCCCGCGACCAGGACCTCGTTGTCCTCGCGCGTGCGCAGCGGCGGGTTCACCTTGAGGTTGGTGTCGTAGGTGGCCTTGATGTCGTCCTCGTTGAGGAAGAGGTGGTGAGGCGTCGCCTCGCAGGTCACCGACAGCCCCTCAGCCTTGGCCTGGCGCACGAGGTTGAGCCCGCGCTTGGTCGTGATGTGCTGGATGTGGAGCGGGCAACCGGTCAGGCGCGACAACGCGATGTCACGCTGGATCTGGAGCTCCTCGCCCTCGGCCGGCCAACCCGCCAGGCCGAGGCTCGTCGAGCGTGCGCCCTCGTTGATCTGGCCGTCTCCGACGAGCGACTCGTCTTGACAGTGGCTCATGACGACCTTGCCGAACTGGGCGGCGTAGTCCATGACGCGGCGCATCATCCCCGAGTCCTGGACGCCGCGGCCGTCGTCGGTGAACGCCACCGCGCCGTGGGCGACCATGTCCCCCATCTCGGAGAGCGTCTCGCCCTTGAGGCCCTGGGTGCACGAGCCGCTCGGGTACACGCGGCACTTGCCCTCGCGCTCCGCCTTGGAGCGGACGTACTCGACGATGGCGCCGGTGTCGGTCGTGGGCTTGGTGTTGGGCATCGTGCAGACGCCGGTGAAGCCGCCGTGGGCTGCAGCGCGCGTGCCGGTGACGATGTCCTCCTTGTACTCGAGGCCCGGATCGCGGAAGTGGACGTGGACGTCGACGAGGCCGGGCATGATGACCTTGCCCGAGAGGTCGCGCTCCACCCCCTCGGGGCATTCGAGGCCTCTCCCGATCTCGACGATGCGGCCGTCGCGTATCAGGACGTCGGCGGTTTCGTCGAGTCCGACCTGCGGATCGACGAGCCGGGCGTTTCTAAGCATCAGCGCCATATTCGCTCCCTCCAAGCAAAAGGTACAGTGCGGACATTCTTACGAGGATCCCGGCGTATACCTGGTCGAGAATGACCGAGCGCGCCGGGTTGTCGGCCATGTAGCTGTCGAGCTCGACCCCGCGGTTGATGGGGCCGGGGTGGCAGACGATGGCCTTCGGCTTCATGAGCCTCTCGCGGGACTCGTTGAGCCCGAAAAGCGCGCTGTACTCGCGCAAGCTCGGGAACGGGGCCCCCTCGAGGCGCTCTCTCTGGATGCGGAGCATGTAGACCACGTCGAGCGTCGGCAGGGCCTCGTCGAGGTTGGACGTGACGTAGTCGGCTCCGAGGACGTCGGGCCTCGGCGGCAAAAGCGTCCCGGGGGCCACGACGGTGACGGTGGCGCCCATCGTCTTGAGCGCGGGAATGAGGCTGCCGCAGACGCGGCTGTGGGCGATGTCGCCGACTATGCCCACGCTCAGGCCCTCGATGCGGCCGAAGTGGTCGCGGATCGAGTAGAGGTCGAGAAGGGCCTGGGTCGGGTGCTGGTGCTTGCCGTCGCCCGCGCAGATGACGGGCTTACCGCTCGCCTCCGCGACCTTGTAGGGCGCGCCGGCGTGCTTGTCGCGCACGACGATGAGGTCGATCTTGTAGCTGCAAAGGGTTTTGACGGTGTCGACGAGGCTCTCGCCCTTGACCGTCGAGGTCGCGCTCCCTCCGAAGTTGAGCGTGTCGCAGGAGAGGCGCTTCTCCGCCATCTCGAACGAGCTGCGCGTGCGCGTCGAGGGCTCGTTGAACATGTTGACGACCGTGAAGCCCTGGAGGGCGGGCACCTTCTTGATGCGGCGCTCGTTGACCTCGCGAAAGCGCTCGGCGGTGTCGAGCAGGAGCGTGATGTCGTCGGCGGAGTAGTCGGAGATGTCGATGAGGTGCTTGTGCGCGAACGCCATTGCTACTCCCCCTCCTCGCAGGCCTTGGGCAGCGGCGCCGAGCCGACGCGGTCGCCGGGGTTGAGCTCGAGGATCTCCACCGCGCTGCGCCCGTCGGTCTCCTCGAGGACGAGCCTGACGTTCTCCGAGGCAGACGAGGGAACGTTCTTCCCTACGTAGTCGGCGCGGATGGGGAGCGCGCGGGGGCCGCGGTCGACGAGGACCGCGAGCTGGACCGACGAGGGCCGCCCGATGTCCATGAGTGCGTCGAGTGCGGCCCGGATGGTACGGCCGGTGTAGAGGACGTCGTCGACGAGGACGACGGACATGCCGTCGAGGTTGAAGGGGATGAACGTGGAGTGGACCTCCGGCGAGAAGTGCGTCGCGACATCGTCGCGGTAGAAGCTGATGTCGAGGCGCCCGAGCGGAACCTCGACACCCTCGATGGCCGAGATCTTCTCGGCGAGACGCTTGGCCAAGACGTCACCGCGGGTGACGATGCCGACGAGCGCGAGCCCGTCCGCGCCCCTGTTGGCCTCGAGAATCTGGTGGGCGATGCGCGTGAGAGCGCGCTCAATCTCGTCAGCCTGCATGCAGATTGACTTGACCCTGTGGTCTCCGGTCATACACAACCCTCCTCCTGGTGAGCAGAGTGCGTACAGCGCGGCCGATTTTCGCCTTGCGGCGGTGGCTGTTCGTCGTATGACCCCGGTTTGCGCCGGGACCGTAGTGCGTTTTGCCTTGTCGGTCTCTCTGTACCGCATTTAAAGGACGCAGCTAGTATATGCCCAACGGGGGCGGGCCGTGTTGAGATTGCGGTAAAAATCGGGCGATGTTTAGGCTCTTCGGGCCCTGATGGTACAATCACGGAAAACTAAGACATGGGAGGTTACCGATGGTCGCATACTTCAGGAGCTACAAGGTCATCAGCTACGCAATCAGCTTCGGGCTGCCTTTGCTCGTCATCGCCGTGTGCATGCTCTTCGGCGTCAACCTCCTGGGCTCGGTGTACGGCGGCGTCTTCTACGTCGTCTGCATGCTCGTGCTCATGGTCGCGACCTCGCGCTACTTCGTGTCGCGGGCCGACCGGGAGGCCGAGCGCATGCTCGCCCTCTACAACGAGGGCTGCGACCCCCAAGAGTTCGTCGACCAGGCGGTGCGCCCGGCGACTGCGGCGTACGAGCAGGCGTTCCGCGGCGGGACGACCGAGCTGTGCGCGTGGTTCCTCGCGCCTTACGCGCTCGCAGTCGCCGACACGGGCGAGTCCGACGACGCGGCCATGATGGAGGAGGCCCTGCTCGGGGGCATCGCTCCCAACGTCCACCCGCTCGAGCGCGCCGGCATCCTCTTGAACGTCGAGCCCCTGACCTTGCGCCTGCACGGCCCCGAGGAGGCCCTGAAGCTCGCGACGGAAGCCCGGGAGCTCTTCGAGGCGTCCGACGAGCCCGACGCTTCGAGCGATCCGGCGCTCGGCTACCTTGCCTTCGAGATCCCCCTGCTGCAGGCGCTCGTCGACGGCGACGCCGAGGAGATGTGCCGCAGGTTCGAGAGCGTCTGGCGCTCCGAGTCGAACCCCATGAGGATGAGGGTCCTCGACGCCGACGCGGCTGCGTCCGTCTACGCATCGCGCGGCGACGCCGAGGCCCGGCGGAGTGCGCTGCAGTTCGTCGTGGACCATGGCAACGCCCTGCCCGTCGTCGAGAGCGCCCGGGCGGCGCTCGCGGCCTCGTAGGCCACCGCACTCGCCAACCGAAGCAAACCTCGCTCCCGAGACCGCGGGGCCCCTTCGGCCGCTTGCGCCCTCTAGGGGGCGTTTCAGGTCGCTAGCTCAATCGCACCATGCGCACGGCGAAGTGGGCGTCGCATCCGCCGCGCACGAGGCTCGTCGCGAACACGGGCCTGCCCTCGACGGGAGCGACCCTGAACCTCGACCCGAGCTCGGTCTCGAGGAAGCGCTTGACGACGCCGACGTTCTCATCCCGCGTGACGGTGCACGTCGCGTACACGAGCACTCCCCCGGGCAGGACCTGGGCGGCTGCGCTCTCGAGAAGCGCGAGCTGGAGCGCGCTCGATTCGCGGATGGCATCCTCGTCGACGCGCCACCGGATCTCGGGGTGGCGGCGCAGCGTGCCGATGCCGGTGCAGGGAGCGTCGAGGAAGACGGCGTCGAACGACGGGTCCTCCCCGAGATGCTCGGCGAGCTTCGTCGCGTCTGCGGTCAACGCGCACGCCGAGGGCAGCCCGAACTCGGCGATTCGCTTTCTCAGCAGGTTCACCTTGAACTCCTGGTTGTCGACGCAGGTCATGTCAAGGTAGCGGCCGAACATGCGCCTCGAGCCGCTCTGCAGCAGTATCGTCTTGGTAGCTCGGCCCGCCCCTATCTCGAGGAAGCGCACAGGTTCGGAAGCGTCCCTGCTCTTGCTCGCATAGGCGGTTTGGACGGCTAGCTCGGCGATGCGCTGGGACGCGGCGTCCGAGACGAGGACCGATCCGGTTTGGAGCAGGTGGCGCACGCGGCCGTCGGCGAGGGCCCGGGAGTTGCGCAGGAGGTAGCAGCCCTCGACCTCGCGGCCGCAGACATCGACGGCTTCGGGGTCGGCGCCGGCCGAGGCGAGCGTCTTGAACACCTCTTCGCACGTCGCCTTGGCGGAGTTGACCGCGAAGTACACCGGCGCCGGGTCGTTGGACGCCGCCATGAACTCCTGCGCGGCCTCCTTGCCGAGCGTCTGGACGAGCAGCTCGGCGAGCCAGAGCGGAAACCCTCGGAGGCGGGCGCAGGCCGCGAGGTCGGTCTCTGGGTCACCGAACGGAAAGTCGCGCTTCGCCCGGACGATGCGCCGCAGGACGGCGTTGGCGAACCCCTTGGCCTTCGGGTTGAAAGAGCGGACGAGCTCGACCCCCTGGTCGACCGCGGCATACGGGTCCTTGTCGAGGAACAACACCTCGTAGGCGCTGATGCGCAGGGCGTCGCGCACGTCGGGCCTCAGGTCGCGGGGGTTGTCGAGGACGCCGTCGATGACCTCGTCGAGCGTGCCCGCGGTCTGGGTGACGCCGAGCGCGAGCGCGATGGCGAACGACCGGTCCTCGGGGGTGAGGCCGAACTCGTGAGCGAGCCGCGCGTCGAGCACGTTGTGGGTGAAGGCGTTGCGCTGGCGCACCTCGCGGCACACGTCGTAGGCGATCAAGCGCGCCCTGCTCGCCCGGGTCTTGCCCTGCTCGCGAGCCTCCCATCCCTCACTCATCGCAGGCCTCCCAAGAGACGAGGCCCTGTTTCGCGCCCTGCAGCCCCGAGGCGAAGGCGCTCCCCGCCATCTCCCGCTTGCCGTCGGGCTTCACGCGGACGAGCTCGAGGGGGCCGTCGGACATGCCTATGACGAGGCGCTTGGCCGCCAGCCTGACGCAACCGGGTCCGACGGGGCTCTCGCCGAGGGAGGCCCTTGCGGGGTCGTCCGCGGCTAGCGGGCGGGCTTCGAGCAGGGTCAGGGCTTTGCCACCAACGACGAGCCTGCAGGGGTGGGCGTCGCCTGCGGCGCGCGATTTGCGCCAGGCAGACTCCACCGTGTCGTCGGGAGAGAGGTCGAGCTCGTGCTTGCCCACCTTGGATGCGTACGTGGCAAGGCCGTCGTCTTGCGCGGTCCAGCGCGCGTTTCCGCTCTCGACCTGGACAAGCGCCGCAAGCATGGCGCGAGCGCCGAGGTCCGCGAGCTCGGCGGTGAGCGTCGCGGCGTCCCTTCCCGCCACCTCGGTCGTGCGGCATATGCACCAGTCGCCCGTGTCGAGGCCCTCCTCCATGTTCATGACGCAGACGCCGACCTCGTCGTCGCCGGCGAGTATGGCGCGCTCCACGGGGGCCGCCCCCCGCCAGCGCGGCAGGACCGACGCATGGGCGTTGAGGCATCCCAACCGCGGTATGGACAGCACCTCGGGCGGGAGGATGGCCCCGTAGGCCGCGACGACGAAGGCGTCGGCCCCCCAGGAGGCAAGCTCGTCGACGACGGCGGCGTCGCGCAGGGTCCTCGGCGTCCTGACCGGGATGCCGAGGCGCTCGGCGCAGGCGCGCACGTCGGAGGGGACGAGCGCCTTGCCCCTCCCCCTCACGGCGTCGGGGCGCGTGTAGACGCAGGCGACGTCGTGTTGGTAGGAGAGCTCCTCCAAGATCACGGCGGCGTAGGCGGGCGTTCCCATGAAGACGATTCTCATCGGCGGTCCTTTCGAAAGGCGGGGGGTCTCGGCGGGTCGGCCCTAGTCGACGGAGGTGTCGCCGGGCTTCGCGCCGGCTGCGAGCGCCGCCTCGTAGTCCCGCAGCGCCTTCAGGCGGTCGAGGGGGTTGCACGACTCGAGCATGGTCTTGCCGTCGAGGTGGTCGATCTCATGCTGGAGGCATCGCCCGAGCAGCCCGTCGCCCTCGATCTCGCATTCGTTGCCATCGAGGTCGTAGTACCTCACGTGCGCCCACTCGGGACGGGCGATCTGGACGGTGATGCCGGGCACCGAGAGGCATCCCTCCCCGTCGCGAACGACCTCGCCGCGCGTTTCGAGGATGACGGGGTTGACGAGCGCTATCGGCCGGGGCTCCTCCGAGTCGACGTCGCAGTCGATGACGACAATGCGCTTGGTGACGCCTACCTGGGGGGCGGCGAGGCCGCACCCGTTGCTCTCGTACATGGTCTGGGCCATCTGGTCGGCAAGCCTGACGAGGGACTTGTCCCCGACGACGCAGGGCTCGCACACGGTGTTGAGGATGGGGTCGGGTGCGGTGACTATCTTGAGCATGGGCGTTGTCCTTTCTGTGAAAAACCGAAACGTGTCCGGATGGCTTCTCCTCGGCTAAAGGGTCCTTCTGCTTGCCTTGCGCGCCTCGAGGTCCCTCTGCATCGCTGAAACGAGCTCGAACAGGTCGTCGGATCCCCCCGCCATCTGGGCGCGCATGGACGCGATCGTCTCCTCGAGGTCGCCGATGGCGAGCTCGTCGCAAAGGAAGGCCGCAATGTCGTCGGGAGGCGTCGCGGGGTCGAACTGGGGCTCGGTCAGGACGGCGCCCGCGGAGGGCACCTTCGACGCACACCCCGCCACGACGGCGGCGGGCGTCGCGTTCGGCGACTCGGCTAGCACGTCGAGCAAGGCCGCGGCGATCTGGGCGTTGAGCGGGTCGTGCCATTGCGTTCCCGCGATGGAGTCGCTGCGCGCTACGGCCACCTCGGGATTTCTGCTCGCGAGGGCGAGAAGGTTGCGCTCGAGGCTCCTGCGGTTGCGCTCCGCTGCGGAGTACCCCGCCTCGGACGAGCTCAGGCCACCCCGGTCGGTGCGGAAGTCCTGGCTCGCAGCAGACGTCCGGGGCTCTTCGGAGCGGTCTGCCGGAGACACCTTGAGGCGCGCGAGGGCCCCGAGCACGTCGGACTCGCGCATGCGCGTGGCGCTCGCGATCTGGATGGCGTACTGCTGGGCGAGAACGGAGTCCTTGATGGGTGCGAGGACGGCGAGCGCCTGGGTCATGGCGGCGCTGCGGCCCTCGGGAGTCGAGAGGTCGTGCGCGCCAAGGCGCCTGTCGATGCCGTATTGGAGGAGCTGCTTCGACCCGTCGATGATCTCCCTCATCTCGTCGACGCCGCGCTTCGCGATGAAGTCGGCGGGGTCGAGGTCGTCGGGCAGCGTCACCGCGCGCAGCTCAATGGGATTGCGCGCCCCCTCGGGGGTCATGCTCGAGTCGATGAACCCGAGGGCGCGGTCCGCAGCCCGCTGGCCGGCGGCGTCGCCGTCGAACAGGTAGACGATCGCGTTCTTGGCGTGGCGCGAGAGGATGCGGATGTGCTGGCGGGTCAGCGCGGTGCCGAGCGTGGCGACGACGTTGCACATCCCCGCCTCGTGGCAGGCTATGACGTCGGTGTAGCCCTCGACGACGACCGCGATTCCCGTCGCCGTCATGGCCGACTTCGCGTGGTCGAGCCCGAACAGGACCTCGGACTTGCGGAATACCGGGGTCTCCTGGCTGTTGAGGTACTTCGGCTGGCCGTCGCCCATGATGCGCCCGCCGAAGGCGATGCAGTCGCCCTGGACGTCGTTGATGGGAAACATGACGCGCTCGTAGAAGCGGTCGTTCAAGCGGCCGTTGCGCTCGACGGCGACGTTCGCCTCGACCATCTCGTCGGGCTTGAACCCCTTCGAGGAGAGGTGGCGCACGAGGGCGCCGCGTCCGGGAGCGTAGCCGAGGTTCCACTCCTTGGGCACCTTCCCGCCGAGGTTGCGACCGGCGAGGTAGCTGCGCGCGCGTGCCGCGCCGTCGTCGCGCCCGCGCATGAGCTGGAGATGGTAGTACTCAGCCGTCTCTCGGCACACGTCCTTGAGCCTCGCGCGGCGGCTCTGGTTGACCGAGGGCCTGCCGCCCTGGGTCTCCGCGATCTCTATGTGGGCGCGCTCTGCGAGTCGGCGCACCGCCTCGGGAAAGGAAAGGTCCTCGGTCTTCATGACGTACTTGAAGACATCTCCCCCCTCGTGGCATCCGAAGCAGTGCCACAGCTGGGTCGCAGGGTCCATCTTGAACGACGGGGTCTTCTCGTTGTGCAGCGGACAGCAGCACCAGAAGTCGCGGCCGCGCTGCTTGACCGGGACGCGCTCGCCGACGAGCGCGACGATGTCGGTGGCCTCGCGAACCTTCTGAACGTCCTCGTCGCTGATTCGCCCGCCGGCCATGGCCACCTCCTCAATGTGCTTCGCAATGTCGGCGCGCCTCGCCGCCGGGACGCTCCCGGGCGCAGGCGCACACGCTTTTTCAGTATAACGCAGCTCGGTTCCCTTGCCCGACTCGCGGTATCCGTTGAAGCGAAAATATCCGGGGTCGCTCAGCGGTGACGTCACACCTGCATCGCCCGATTCGAAGAGCTTGGGCGAAGGTGCGGAAAAGGGCGCGGGCACAGCGTCAAGAGAGAAGCGCCGATGCGCACGGTTCGGGCTAGCCGAATGCCTATGCCCGGAACTGCATGTTGTAGTAGCGCGCGTAGATGCCGCCCAGGGCCATGAGCTCGTCGTGGGTTCCCGATTCGGCGACCCGGCCCTCGTCGATGACGACGATCGCGTCGGCGTTGCGTATCGTGGAGAGCCGGTGGGCGATGACGAGGGTGGTGCGGCCGACCGCGAGCGCGTCGAGCGCTTGCTGGACCTTGCCCTCGCTCTCGTTGTCGAGCGCGCTCGTCGCCTCGTCGAGGATAAGGATGCGCGGGTTGCGCAGGAAGACGCGGGCGATGGCCACGCGCTGCTTCTGGCCGCCGGAGAGGCGCGCCCCTCGTTCGCCGACGAACGTGTCGTAGCCCTTCTCGAGCCCCATGACGAAGTCGTGGATGTTGGCTTGGCGCGCGGCCCAGACGAGGTCCTCCTCGGTCGCGTCGGGTTGGCCGTAGAGGATGTTGTCGCGGATCGTTCCCTCGAACAGGTAGACGTCCTGTTGGACGATGCCGACCGCGGACCGGAGGCTCTCGAGCGTCACGTCGCGGATGTCGACCCCGTCTATGGCTATGGAGCCCGCGTCCACGTCGTAGAACCGCGGGAGAAGCGAGCACGTCGTCGTCTTGCCGCCCCCGCTCGGGCCGACGAGGGCGAGCGTCTTGCCGGCGGGGATGTCGAGGTCGATGCCGTGGAGCACCTCGGGTCCTTCGGAGTAGCCGAAGGAAACCCCCCGGTATCTCACGGCGGGCGCGTGGGCGAGCCGGGCCCCCTGCCTCTCCCCCTCTCCGTCTCCGCCTCCGGCTGCGGGAGCCTCGAGGCCGCCGATGACGTCGAGGAGGTCGACCGCGCCGGGACGGTTCTCGACGCCGGGCTGCTCGGCGAGGGTCTCGACGAACCTGCGGAACCCCGCATACCCCTTCTGGAAGGTCTCCGTGAAGTTGATCAGCATCTCGATGGGTGCGATGAAGATGCCGATGTAGAGCGCGTAGAGGATCAGGTCCGACGGCGCCATCGACCCCGTCGACACAAGCCATCCCCCCGCCGCGATCGTCGTCACGTAGAGCGCTCCCTGGAACAGGCTCGAAGCCGCTTGGAACTGGCCCATGAACCGGTACGACAGCTCCTTCGTCTCGATGAAGTCGTCGTTGGACTTATCGAACCGCTCAATCTCCATCGCCTCGTTTCCGAAGCTCTTGACGATGCGGATGCCGCCGAGGGAGTCCTGGATGCGGGCGTTCATGCCCGCCATGCGGATGCGGTTTTGCTTGAAGATGGTGCGGCGGCGGTAGTTGATGACGCATGAGTAGGCGACCATGACCGCGGTCACGCATGTCATGATCAGGGTAAGCGGGACGTTCACCATCATCAGCAGGGCGAATGACCCGACGATCTTGAAAAACGCTATGAACAGGTTCTCGGGGCCGTGGTGGGCCACCTCGGATATGTCGAACAAGTCGGTGACCAGCTTCGACATCATCTCGCCGGTGTTGTTGCGGTCGTAGTAGCTGAAGCTGAGGCGCTGGTACTGCGCGAAGAGGTCCGAGCGCATCCTCGCCTCCATCCGCGCGCCCATGATGTGTCCCCAACAGGTTACGAACCACTGGCAGACGCTGCGCAGGAGATAGAGCGCTATCATGGCGGCCGTCACGCCGGGGAGGACGCCCATGATCGCATCGGTCGCGTTGACGAAGAAGTCGCGCACGAAGAAGTTCAGGATCTGGGGGAAGGCCAAGTCGACGCAGGCAAGAACCGTCGCGGCCACGAGGTCCGCGAAGAACAGGAGGGTGAACGGCTTGTAGTAGGCGACGAACTTTCGCGCCACCGTCTTGAACGGGACGTCGGGAGCGGTCTTCTCCCTCGTCTCGTCGCCATAGCCCATCCCGGGCATCGAGCCCCTGCGCCCTGTTCCGTCTGCCGCCAAATCGCACCTCCGTCTTTGTCGGAGCGAATTATAGCGCGCAGGGATTGCCTCTATCCTGCGGAAATCGCCGGAGCGGGCCGGTGGGCGACACCGGGTGGGCCTGAAGCCGTAAGAGCGCTAGTCGGAAGACGAGATGCCGAGGACGTCGCGGTAGACGCGCTCGTCGTCTTCGGAGAAGACGTTGAACACGATGGTCAGGTCCGTCGTGGAGTGCAGCTCCAGCCACTCCGAGACTGCGGAGACGGCTATGGGGGCCGCCTCCTCCTGGGGGAAGCCGAACACGCCCGTCGAGATCGAGCAGAACGCGATGGACTTTGCGCCACAGCTGCGCGCAGCCTCGAGGCAGCTCGCGTAGCAGGACGCGAGCTCCCGGCGGTGGGCGTCTGTGGGCTTGCCGTTCGCGACGGGGCCGACCGTGTGGATGACGTGCTCGCAGGGCAGGTTGTACGCCGCCGTCACCTTTGCCCTGCCCGTCGGCTCTTCGTGGCCCTGGTCGGCGATGATGCGCGCGCACTCCTCGCGCAGCTGCACGCCCGCGAACGTGTGGATGGCGTTGTCGATGCAGTTGTGGCCCGGCACCCAGCACCCCTGCATCTGGGAGTTGGCCGCGTTGACGATGGCGTCGACGGCAAGGCGCGTGATGTCTCCGCGCCAAAGGCGCATCTTCGAGTTGCCGGGCACGGCCTGCGCGTCGTCGGCGGTTGAGATGTTGTCCTGGTAGATGAAATGGCGCAGGACCTCGTCTTGCGTCTCGTAGAACTTCGGGTGGCCCTCTTTGGGCTCGCGCGTGTTCACGAGCGCGCGGAACACGGTCCACAGGGCGGGGATGGGCATCTCGCCGAGCTCGTCCATCGAGAACGCCTGCTCGGCGTCGGTGCCCTGGCGCTCACCCGTCATGTACGTGATGAGGGCGATCATCTTTATGCGGAGCTCGCGTTCTGTCATGTCTCTCTCCTCCTGGAAAATCCCGCCATTCGGAACGCGGGTGCTAGCGGTTGTCTACCTTCTCGGGGTACAGGTCGTGGTTCGCCAAGCGGTTCCACGCGACCTCCTCCCATCGCGTGCCGGGGCGGCCGTAGTTGCAGTACGGGTCGATGCTGATGCCGCCGCGCGGGGTGAACTTGCCCCAGACCTCGATGTACTTGGGGTCCATGAGCTCGACGAGGTCGCCCATGATCTTGTTCACGCAGTCCTCGTGGAAGTCGCCGTGGTTGCGGAAGCTGAACAGGTACAGCTTCAGGCTCTTGCTCTCGACCATGCGCACGTCGGGGACGTAGGAGATGTAGATCGTTGCAAAGTCCGGCTGGCCCGTGATCGGGCAAAGTGACGTGAACTCCGGGCAGTTGAACTTCACGAAGTAGTCGCGTTCGGGGTGCTTGTTCGCAAACGTCTCGAGCACGGTGGGGTCGTAGTCGCTGCTGTAGCGGGTTTCCTTGTTGCCGAGGAGCGTCAGGCCCTCGTCTTTTCGGTCGGTCATGGCAGGTCCTTGTCTCTTTCCATCAAAGGGTCGGCGACGCCGTTCGCCTCGAAGGCCGCGATGCGGTCTCGGCACGTGCCGCACGTGCCGCAGGGGCGCTCGCCGCCCTCGTAGCAGCTCCAGGTCAGCTCGTAGGGCACCTTGAGCTCGAGGCCGAGCGCGACGATGTCCTTCTTGCGCATCGACGCGAACGGGGCCTCGAGGCGCAGCTCCCCGCCGGTGCCGAGGCGTATGGCCTCGCCCATGGCTTCGACGAAGCTCTCGGAGCAGTCGGGGTAGGCGTCCCCCGCGGCGTCGTCGCGGTGCGCTCCGTACATCACCGCACCGCATCCGAGGGACAGGGCGACGCTTGCGGCCGCGGAGAGGAAGAGGCCGTTGCGGAACGGCACGTACGTCGAAACGACCGCGCCCGGAGCCGCGGCGAGCTGGTCGGCGTACGATTCGCGCGGCACCTCCTCGGACGAGGACGCCAAAAGACTCGAGGTGCTGTCCGAAAAGACGGAGCCCAGGTCGAGGAACCTCAGCTCCACGCCGTAGTGTTGCGCGATCGCCTTCGCGCTCTCGATCTCGCGAAGGTGCCTTTGGCCGTAGGAGACTGCGAGGGCGAATACGTTTTCCGGTCCGCGCTCAGCGACCGCCTTCGCCAAGAGCGTGGAGGAATCGGCGCCTCCGCTCGCGAGCACGAGCACCCTCTCCGAGGCTCCCGTCTCCCCCGCACATGCGGGTGTTTCGAAACCGGCCATGCTACACCCCCCTCTCGACGCCGGGCCATATCGCCTTGTGAAGCTGGAGCTGGAGCCGGACGTCGTACAGCTTGTTCTCGATCATGAAGGCGGCGATCTCCGCTGGGTCCATCTGCCCGTATACGGGGCTCGCGAAGACGGGAACGCGACCGAGGAGGCCGAGGCGCGCGGCTACCTCCCTCATCCTCTCGAGGTCGCCCGCGTCGCCTACGACGAACTTTACGGCGTCGCGCGCGGTGAGCGACTTGAAGCTCGCGAGGTCCATCTCCGGCTCCATCCCGCTCGACGGCAGCTTGTAGTCGACGGTGAACGAGATGCGCTCGGCTTGGGACCTCGGCAGGAAGCGCAGGAGCGTCTGAATCTTGTCGAGGGACACCGATCCGTTGGTTTCGATCTCGACGCGCAGGTCGTCTGGGAGCTTGACCGGGGAGTCCTTGGGTCCCTCGCCCCGCACGAGTATGCGCAAGAGGTCGCCAACGATGGGGTGGATCAACGGCTCGCCGCCCGTCAGGGTCACGCGGTGTGCCCCCGTCTCCTCGACCCACCTGGCGATGTCGACCGCGTCAAGCCACTCGCAGGGACACTTTCGGTCGCATGCCCAGCGCGTGTCGCAGTAGGAGCACGACAGGTTGCATCCCACGAGCCTCACGAAGGCGGCGATCGTCCCCGCGTTGGGTCCCTCGCCGTTCACACTCACAAAGCGCTCCGCAACGGGCAGGTAGTGCATGGGGTCCTGTCTGTCGAGCCTGCCGGCCATCTTCCGGCCCCCTAGCCCGCGTACCAGACGGCGCAGTTGTTCGGCGTCTCGTACACGTCGACCTGCGCGACGGGCAGGCCTTGCGCGAGGAGCCGCTCGGCGAAGTAGCGCGCGAGGTTCTCCGCGGTCGTACGGAAGGGGACGACGGACAGGACGAACCCCTCGGACTCGAGCGCCTCGAGCGTTGCGGGCTTGAGCGAGCCCTCCTCCACGATGAAGGAGTGGTCGAGCTCCTCGGTGAGGCCGCGCAGGGCGCCCTTGAAGTCGCCGAAGTCCACGACCATGTCCTTGCACGTGCCCGCGGACTGGAGCTGCTCCTGCTTGAGGTAGGCGACGACGCGCCAGCGGTGGCCGTGGAGGTTCTCGCACTTGCCGTGGTAGTCGGTCAGGAAATGCGCAGCGTCGAAGCTGCTCTCGGTCTTGAGTCCGTACATGGTGCTCCTCATCTTTCTCGCAAGGGCAAAGTATACCCCATCGGCCTCCTGCGGGAACGCCGACATGGCTCTCACGCGTCCCCGCCTCCCGAAGCGGCGTTCTTCCGCTACACTGTTCGGTCAAACGGCACGAGGAGGACCCATGACCAAGATAGCCGCCTTGGAGAGGCTCGGATGCGCGAGGAGCGACTTCGACGCCGCCATCTTCGACTTCGACGGCACGCTCGCGGACTCGATGTGGGTCTGGCACGACATCGACGCGCGGTTCTGCGAGGAGTACGGCCTCGTCCTCCCTCCCGAGTACAACGAGTCGATCACCGGCCTCGGGTTCGAGGGAACGGCGCGCTACTTCATCGACGAGCTCGGGCTCGACATGACGGTCGAGCAATGCTGTGCGGAGTTCAACCGGTTCGCGGCAGAGCGCTATCGGAACGAGGTGCTCCTCAAGCCCGGCGCGCTCGCGTTTTTGACCGCGCTCAAGGCAGCGGGCATGCCCATCGTCATCGCCTCGTCGCTGATCACCGACCTGCTCTACCCCGCGCTCGAGAACAACGGCGCCTTCGAGCTCATCGACGACTTCCGCCTCTGCGACGACTACGGGACCCACAAGAGCGAGCCGCTCATCCTCGAGCTTGCCGCCCAAGCCGCCGGAACGGACCTCGAGAGGTGCATCCTCTTCGAGGACATCGTGCCGCCCATACGCAACGCGAAGGAGCGGGGGGCCTTCACCGTCGCCGTCCTCGACGAGGACAACGAGGCGCAGGACACCCCCGCCATAGCCCAGATAGCAGACCTCTCCATCGGGGATTACGTCCAGCTCGCCGAGCTCATGTAGGCCGTCGTCCCCCGCGTCTCGGTGCCGTGCGGGCGCATTACTCTGCGGCGGCCTTCGCCTGGCACTGCACCGACGTGATCGCCACGACCCCGACGATGTCCTCTGCGGAGCACCCGCGCGACAGGTCGTTCACGGGCGCGGCGATGCCCTGGGTGATGGGGCCGTATGCCTCGGCGCGGGCCAGGCGCTGCACGAGCTTGTAGCCGATGTTGCCCGCGTCGATGTCGGGGAACACGAGGACGTTGGCCTTTCCCGCCACCGTGCTCGTCGGAGCCTTCGCAGCACCCACCTCGGGGACGATCGCGGCGTCGAGCTGGAGCTCGCCGTCCAAAGCCAGCTCCGGAGCGAGCTCACGCGCGATGCGCGTCGCCTCGACGACCTTCGCGGAGTCGTCGTTCTTGGCCGATCCGTGGCTCGAATGGGACAGCATGGCCACGCGGGGCTCGCCGTCGACCATGGACCTGAACCCGTTCGCGGCGTTCAGCGCAACGTACGCGAGCCTCTCGGCGTTCGGCTGGACCTCGAGGCCGCAGTCGCTGAAGATGAACACGCCGTTCTCGCCGAACTCGCAGTCGGGCACGACCATGACGAAGAAGCTGCTCACGAGCTTGCACCCCGGCGCGGTCTTCAGAATCTGGAGGGAGGGGCGCAAGACGTCGCCCGTCGAGTGGCACGCACCCGACACCATGCCGTCGGCCTAGCCCATCTTCACCATCATGACGCCGAAGTACAGCTCGTCGTCCATCAGCTCCATCGCCTTCTCCGGGGTCATGCCCTTGGCCTGGCGCAGCTCGTACAGCTTCTCCGCAAACGCCTCGCGCAGGTCGGACGTACGGGGATCGACGATGCGCGCCCCCTCGAGCTCATAGCCGCTCGCGGCGATGGCGTCGACGTCGCCCAGGATGACCAGGTTCGCGATGCCCTGCGCCAAGACCGACTCCGCCGCCTTCAGCGTGCGCTCGTCAGCGCCCTCGGGCAAGACGATGGTCTTCTTGTCGGCCTTTGCCTTAGCGATCATGGTGTTCAGGAATTCGGACATGTTGCTCCCCTCGGACTGCACCCCTCGGCGCTCCAATACGATAGGGCGATAGTACCAAGGACCATGTCATGGCGCAGCGTCTCGTCGGTTACCGAACGTTTTGAGCGGGGTGTTTGGAAAAAAGGGGGGCAACCGATTGCGAAAACGGCGTCCTGGCCGAGACGTTGTCGGAGGGGCCGCGGGTAGGATTCGGCGCCAACCTCGCGCGCGGAGAAGGCGCGCTCGGCCGGTGCGGAATCCTTGCTATCGGTTCCGATCGAAGAGATGGGAGGCGACGAGCGAGCTGGTTGGGCGCTAGCCGGCGAATCCCTCGTCGACGATCTTGCCGGGGCCATCGGCGGCCGCGGTGGCGAGCTGGTCGCAGCGCTCGTTTTCGGGATGGCCCGCATGTCCCTTCACCCAGACGAAGGTAGCGTCGTGCGGCTCGACCGCCTGCAGCATCCTCTTCCACAGGTCGGGGTTCTTCACGGGCTGTTTCTGGGAGTTGACCCACCCCCGTCGCACCCATCCGTCGACCCACCTCTTGTTGAAGGCGTTCACCAGGTACTGCGAGTCCGAGTAGAGCGTGACCCTGCACGGCCGCTTGAGAGCCTCGAAGCCGACGATGGCCCCGAGCAGCTCCATCCTGTTGTTCGTCGTGACGAGGAAGCCCTGCGACAGCTCCTTCTCGTGGAGGCATCCCTCGCCGTCGACGAACTGCAACACGGTGCCGTATCCGCCGGGGCCGGGGTTGCCGCGCGAGGAGCCGTCGCTGAAAATCTTGACCTCCAACATCTCCGCCGCCTCCCTACCGCAGGTCCGAGCAGTAGTCGCGGGTTGCGAAGTGGGGGTTCTCGCCGGGGAACAGGTAGCGGTAGACCGCCATGAAATAATCGTCGGTCATGCTCGCGAGGTAGTCGACGACGATCTGGTTCGGCTCGGTGCGCAGGTACGCGTCGGCCGTCAGCGTGTAGGAGCCCGCACACAGCTGCTTGACGTGGTGCCTGAATATCGGGGAGGACTCGTCGCCCATCAACACGTCGTCGAGCAGGCGCTCGTAGAGGTTGGCGAACATGTCCTGCACGACGTTGCTCGTGTCGTCGACCATGCCCTCGCGCAGATAGATCCGCTCGTAGTTCTGGCGCTTCGCAACCTTCAGGTCCTCGAAGACCCCCTCGCTCATCGCGATGTGGTCCTTGCGGTAGCTGTTGTTGATGATGTCGACGGTGACGTTGTTGATGATCTCGGAGTTCGAGCAGCCGATGACCTCGGAGTCGAAGCAGCCCAGGTCCTCGACGGCGCCGAGCGCGAGGGCGTCGGAGCGGTCCTTGCCGAGATAGGCGATCATATCCGAGACCCGGACGACGCACCCCTCGAGCGTCGACGGGCGCAGGCTCGCGATAGTCTCCTCGTCGACGTTGCACGCCTCGACGAGGGCGTCGAGCTCCTCGAAGCTCGCAACCGAGCCCCGTTCGAGCCGCTGGGCGACGAACTCGCCGTTGTGGCAGACGACTCCGTCGAGCACCTGCAGGCTGATGTTGCGCCGGTAGAGCTCGTCGAGAACGCGCACCGAGTGGACGTTGTGGTTGAAGTAGCGCCTCTGGCCGTCTCGCTCGGTGTGCTGTTGGTAGAGCTGGGACAGGAAGCGCTCCCCCGCATGGCCGAAGGGGGTGTGGCCGATGTCGTGGCCGAGCGCTATGGCCTCGATCAGGTCGGTGTTGAGGCCGAGAGCGGAGCCGATCGTGCGGGAGACGCGGCTGACGAGCTGGACGTGGAGGCCGCGGCGCGAGATGTCGTCGTTTTCCGTGAAGCTGAACACCTGCGTCTTGTCGGCGTACCGGTTGTACGCGGGCATGTTGAGGATCTTCTCTATGTCGCGCACGAACGCCGGGCGCACGAGCGTCGCCTCGTCGTGGGCCTTTTCCTCGCGCCGCACGATGTCCCGGTCTTGGAAGGCGTGGGGGTTTTGCCAGCTGTTCACCCGGTCGAGCCGCATCTGGTCTTCGACGGCGGGGTCGAGGTCCAGGTATCTAGGTTTTTCTACGCTCATAGCACATCCTCGCTGGAGATTTGTCTTCGCAACGATAGCACAAAAAGGGCCCTCCCGCAGGAAGGCCCCGAGCCTGTGCTTCTGACTCTAGAAATCCACGTCCATGCCGAGGCCGAACCGGTCATGCACGATGCGGAACGTGTCGCGTGCGATCATGTACTCCTCGTCGGTGGGGATGACGTAGATCTTGACGACGGACTTGTCCGAGGAGATCTCGCGCTCGCCGTGTCCCTCGGCGTTGCGCTTCGGGTCGAGGATGATGCCAAGCGGCTGGAGGCCGGTGAAGATCATGCGGCGCATCTTCTTGCAGTTCTCGCCGACGCCAGCGGTCAGGATGATCGCGTCGACACCGCCCATCTCCATGATGTACTGGCCGATGTACTTCTTCACGCGGTCTGAGTACATGTCGTAGGCAAGCATGGCGCGCTCGTCGCCCGCCTCGGAGGCGTCGCGGACGCTGCGCAGGTCGTTGGAGATGCCGGAGATGCCGAGCAGGCCCGACTTCTTGTTCATGACGTTCAGCACGCCGTCCGCGTCGAGGTCCTCGTGCTCCATGAGGAAGGTGACGATGGCGGGGTCGATGGACCCGCAGCGCGTCCCCATCATCAGGCCGTCGAGCGGCGTCAAGCCCATCGACGTGTCGATGGCCATGCCGTGGTCGACCGCGGAAACGGAGCAGCCGTTGCCGAGATGGCAGGTGATCAGCTTGAGATCCCGCAGGTCCTCGCCCATGAACTGGGCGGCGCGCTCTGCGATGTAGCGGTGGCTCGTGCCGTGGGCGCCGTACTTGCGGATGCCGTACTTCTCGTAGTACTCGTACGGCAGCGGGTACATGTAGGCCTTCTGGGGCAGCGTCGTGAAGAAGGAAGTGTCGAACACGGCCACCATCGGAACGCCGGGAATGTTCTTCTGGCAAGCGAAGATGCCGTTGAGGGCGGCCTTGTTGTGGAGGGGCGCAAGCTCGGCGAGCTCGTCGATGCGGGCGATGACGTCGTCGTCGATGAGGACGGAGCGGTCGAAGTACTTGCCGCCCTGGACGATGCGGTGGCCGATGGCGTCGATCTCCTCGAGGCTGTCGATGGCCTTGTGCTTGCCCGAGGTGAGCGCCTCGAGCACAACGGCGATGGCCTCGTTGTGGTCGGCCATGGGCGTCGTGATGCGCGACTCGTTCTTGTCGATGCCATGCTTGTGCATGGCCTCTTCCTCGCCGATCCGCTCGCAAAGGCCCTTCGCAAGAAGGGTGTGGGTCTCAACGTTGATGAGCTGATATTTGAGCGAAGATGAGCCAGCGTTGACTACGAGTACGTTCACGATCGCCTCCTTACCTATACGTAGTCAATTTTAGGAGACGCGCCGCTCACGGCCTGTTTCTTTCGGCAAGCGGACAGCCGCTCACCGAAAATGAGCGCTTAGGAGAGCGTCGTATCGCGCAATTGGTCGTCCGATTCGGGCTGCAGCTCCCCCATAAGCACCTCGACCCTCTGCTGGGCCGTGCCGAGCCGGCGTTGGAGGGAGCCGATCAGCGCAACCCCCCGCTCGTAGGCGACGAGGCTGTCCTCAAGCTCGAGGGTGTTGCTCTCGAGCACTGCGACGATGGAGTCGAGCTCGGCCATAGCCTCGCGGAAGGTGAGCTCTTCGACCGGTTTCCTGTCTTCCATGGTTTCTCCGTTCCTGTGTTACGTGAGCTTGCGGTCAATGGCCGTCTCTCCGTCCGCCTCGGATCCTTCCGAGACGGAGGCTCCGATCACCTCGCACTTCAGGGAGCCGTCGCGCAAGGTCACCTCCACGGCAGACCCCACCGGAGCCTGGCCGGCGCTTTTCACCACGGCACCTGCCTCGTCGCGGAGGATCGCGTAGCCGCGGGAGAGCGTCGCCAGGGGCGAGAGGTCGTTCAGGCGGGACGCGGCAAGCCCCAGGTCCCTCTCCCCCGACTCGACGAGCGCTGGCCCGATGCGCCTCAGCGCCTCGGTTTGCCGGTCGATGTCCGCGCGCGGCCGTTCGACGAAGCGGGCAAGGCCCGAGGCCAGGCGTCTCGACGCGGTGTCGATGCGCGCCCTCTCCGCGTCGCCGAATCGCTTCGCGGCCCTCGCGAGGCCGGAGCGGGACGACTCGAGCGAGGCGCGGCTCTTCTCGAGGGCGCCCGGCAGGGCGCGAGCAAGTCGCTGGTGGCGCGCATCGAGCCCGAGCTCCCAAGGCGAGAGGATGGCATGGGGATCGCGCATGACGGGCCGGTCGGCGTACCTTTGGAGCACGAGGGCGCTGCGGTCGAGCCGCCGCGCGAGCGAGCCCCGCATGCGCCCGGCGCATGCGTCGACCTGGCCGACGAGCTCGCCGGGCCCTGGGCTCACGGCCTCGGCTGCGGCGGTGGGGGTGCTCGCGCGCAGGTCGGAAACCATGTCGGCGACGGTCGTGTCGGGCTCATGGCCTATCCCCGTGACGACGGGCACGGGACATGCGGCAATCGTCCGCGCGAGCATCTCGTCGTTGAAGGGCATGAGGTCCTCGAAGGAGCCGCCTCCGCGAACGAGCAAAACGACCTCGGCGCCCTGCGACACGACGGCGCCTATGCCCTGCGCAAGGCCCGCGGGGGCGTTGGCCCCCTCGACGGGAACCCCAGCAAGCAGGACGCGGGCCATCGGGTAGCGGCGCCGCAGCGTCCTCAGGACATCGTGCACAGCCGCCCCCCGGGGACTCGTGACGAGGCCGACCGACTCGGGCAGCGCGGGCAGGGGGCGCTTGCGTTCGCGGCTCGTGAGGCCCTCGGCTTCGAGTTTGCGCGCCAAAGCGGCAACGCGCATCCTCAGGTCGCCCTCGCCTGCGAGCTTGACGGAGAAGACGTCGAAGTTCATGCGCCCCTTGGCCGCATAGAGCGTGAACCGGCCGAACAGCTCGACGAGCTGGCCGACGCAGAGCTCGACGCCGCACGAGCGGTACCGGTTCGTCCACATCATGCAGGGCAGTGCAGCATGTTCGTCCTTGACCGTGAAGTAGACGGCTTTGTACCCGGCCTTGCTCGACACCTCCGAGACCTCGCCGACCAAGCGCACCGAGACGTCTTCGAGCGCGCCCTTTGCGAGGCTCATCGCCCCCGAGACGCTCAAGGGGGCCGCCTTCGCGCCCGTTGCGTCGCCTTGCGAGGACTCGAAGCCGGCTTCTTCCGACTGCGAGGCGCGATTGCCGGGGTAAGCGCTCCGAAACGCGCTCAGCGCCTCGGAAAACGCCGGCGACGGGCGGTCTTCTCCGCCGTACCCGGCCCCCGCGAGGTCCGCGTCTTCGTAGAGTCGGCCCATCCCGGCTAGTCGTTTCCGCGCATGCCGAGCAGGTAGACGAGCTGGAGCAGCGACGTGAGCGCCGCGGCGACGTAGGTGAACGCACAGGACCGCAGCACCGCGGCCGAACCGTCGCGCTCGGCCTTGGATATGTTGGTCTGCTCCATGTACTTGAGGGCGCGCGAGGACGCGTCGAACTCCACCGGCAGGGTGACGAGCGCAAACACGACCGATGCGGCGTAGAGGATGATCGCGAGGTCGACGAGCCCCATCACGTTGAGGAAGATGCCCGCGATCAGGACGATCATCCACGCGTTGGAGCAGAGGTTCACGGCCGGGACGATGGCGGTGCGGACCTTCATCGGCGTGTAGCCGGTGGCATATTGGCAGGCGTGGCCGCATTCGTGGCACACCGTCGCGAGCGACGTGACGGAGCGGCCGTTGTACACGCTCGGGGAGAGCGTGACGGAGTTGCTCTTGGGATCGAAGAAGTCCTGGCCCTCCTGGCCCATGCGCACGGGCACCCCGGAGATGCCGTAGTAGCTCAGCATCTGCCGTGCGACGGACTCGCCCGTCAACCCGCTTTGGGATGCGACCTTGGAGTACTTCTTCAAAGACGACTGGCACCAAAAGCTCGCGCCCATGCCGATGGCCAAGGTGAGGATGATCAAAGTCAGGTAGCTCATGCGTATCTCCGCTTCTCTCGTTGGTTTTCGAAAGACAGTATATCCAAATAACCTGAACGAAACCTTTGCGAACGCCCAACTGGGCGCACGGCGCGAAAAGCCGCCGGCTTACGCGTCGAGCCGGGACACGACCACGGAGTTGCCCGAGGCGCGGAGGGACAGCTTGCCGAGGACGAGGTCGACCAGCTCCTCTCCCACCAGGGCGCGACGCCACCCCCGCAGGACCTCCACGTCCTCGGTGTAGCCGCGGGCGATGGCGACGAGGTCGTTGTGGGAGGCAAGCGTCTGCATGGCGATGTCGTTCTCCCGCGCGCGCAGCCGCACGAGGGCCGTCATGAGGTCGAGCACGAGGTCGACGTTCGCCTCGTTCTTGCTCGTGCCCGAGGGGGCGGGCCACTGCTCCGGGGGCAGGTCGAACCCCCGCGCCATCATGCTGGCGACCATGCGCGCATCTCGGATGGGCAGCTTCTCGCGCATCCCCCTCACCATGTAGAGCTCGTCGACGGTGCGCGCCTCGCGCTTGCACGCCTCGACGATCTGCTCGTCGGTCAGGACCCACTTCCGGGGGATGTCGCGGGCGATCGCGCGGGTCTCGCGCCACGCGGCGATCTCCCTTGCGCCGGACAGCTGCTTGCGCGACAGCGACGAGGCCCTTTTGAGCCTGCGGAAGCGCTCGCGGGGGTCCTGCTTGTACTTGCCCATGTCGGCGAGCTCCCTGAAGTCCTGGTCGAGCCAGGAAAGGCGTCCCGCGTCGGAGAGCTTGGAGACCATGCTGTGGTACACCTTGGGGAGGTAGATGACGTCGTCGGCCGCGTATTCGAGCTGGGACTCCTTGAGGGGGCGCAGCGTCCAATCGGTGTAGGAGTCGGTCTTCTTGAGGGAGATGCCGCATTCCGCATGAACGAGGTTGGCGTAGCCGATCTGCTGGGTGTGGCCCATGAGCGTTGCCGCTACCTGGGTGTCGAAGAGCGGCCACGGCATGACGCCGATCTCGCGAGCGATGATCTCGAGGTCCTGGGAGCCCGCGTGGAAAAGCTTCACCACGGACTCGTTGGCCATGAGCTTGCCGAGGCACTTCAGGTTGGTGACCGAGAACGGGTCGACGATGACCACCTCGTCGTCCGTCGCCATCTGGAGCAGGCAAAGCATGGCGAAATAGGTCTTCTCCCGCATGAACTCCGTGTCTATCGCGAGGACCGACGAGCCAGAGGCCCTTTCAACGAACGCCTCGAGGTCCTCGTGCGTGGTGATGTAGCGCGCCTTCACTACCGGCTCCCCCTAAC
>R18__coassemble_1416_pt1 | contig 31372 bp, 25 predicted proteins | sample R18__metabat2_low_PE_019 | metagenome-assembled genome bin R18
GGAGTCCTTCTCGATCTCGGTCGTGCAGGCCGCGTCGGAGAAGTACTTGCCGCAGATGGAGCAGGTCCAGTAGGCGGTGTTGCCGGCCTCGGTGCAGGTGGCGTCCTTGGCGGCGGTGGCGACGCCCTTGTGGACCTCGGTGGACGCCGTGATCGTCACGACGGTCGGGGACTCGGGCAGGGCGAGAACGACGTCGGCGACCTCGCCGGAGATGCCGGCTACGGCCTTCTTGACCGACAAGGAGAACTCGCCCTCGGCCTTTGCGGAAAACGTCAGCGTGGCGACCGTCACGCCCTCGGCGGAGGCAAGGGCGTCTGCGTAGAAGGAAACGCGGACGGTGCCGGCCTCGTTGTCGAACTTGGACTTGGGGTTGGCGCCCTTGACGTCGACGCTTGCGACCTGCGCAACGGCGGAGTTGAAGCTGACGTCAACTTGGCCGGCGGAGACGTTCGCGGGGCAGGTAACCGAAACGTCGACCGTGAAGGTATCGCCCACCTCGGCTGTCTCGGTCGAGGCGACGAGCGCCGCCGAGCTCCCTCCGCCGTTGACGGCAAGTTCCGACTCGCCGAACGCCAGCCCCTTTTGGGTCGCGAACGCGACTCCCACGAGGGCAAGCGCTATGGCAACGGCCGCGACGACGGCGATCGCCGCGAGGAAAGGCCTCTTCTGCGTTGTGGAAACGTTCATGTCCTTGTCCCTTTCGCTTTTTCCCAACCGGGCTCCAGTGTAGCCCAGAATCCTGTTTCAAACCTTCCGATTCGCGCGCATACGCTGTCGGCGTGCGCCGCATCTCGCGCGCGTGTGATGTCGGCATGCGCTATCTCAAGGGTATGCACACCCTCTCACTTTGGTCGGCGGCGACCCTCACGTCCACGACGCAGGCGCGCGTGCCGTAGATGTGGGCGAGCATCTCGGTCGTGATGCACTCCTCCGGCGTGCCGTCCTTGATCACGGCGCCGCGGTCCATGACCACCACGCGGTCCGCGCAGAACAGCGCATGGTCGGGGTCGTGGGTGACCATGACGACGGCCTTGCCCATCTGGGACAGCGTGCGCATGCGCGAGAGCACGAGCTGTTGGTTGCCGAAGTCGAGCGCGGCCGTCGGCTCGTCCATCACGAGGATGTCCGATTGCTGGGTCAGGGCCCGCGCGATGAGCACGAGCTGCTGCTGGCCGCCGGAGAGCATCGTGTAGGCCGTGTCGGCGAGGTGCTCGATGCCGAGGAGCTGCATCGCGCGCAGGGCGATGAGCTGGTCGCGGTCGGTGACGCGCGCCAATCGGTTGATGTGGGGCGTGCGGCCGAGGAGGATGACGTCGGCGACCTTGAACGGGAACGGCGGCGTGTGCGCTTGGGGGATGTAGGCGAAATGCCGTGCGCGCTCGCGCTCGCTCAGGCCGCTGATGTCGACGCCGCAGACGCTCACGACGCCCTCGTGCGCGGGGAGGAGCCCCATGAGCGCCTTGAGCGTCGTCGTCTTGCCGCACCCGTTCGCGCCGATGACGCAGACGAACTCGCCCTGGCGCACGCTGAAGCTCGCGCCGTGGACGATCTCGGTGTACTTCTTGCCGCGCCCGTAGCCGCACTTCAAGTCGCGGACGGAGAGGATCTCAGGGCGCTCGGCAGCGGCCCCGGCGGCTGACGCGGCTCCAGCGGAGGGTGCAGCCCCGGCGACCTCGGCGGCCCCGGCGGCGTCGGCGGCCCTTGCGGTCTCGGCCGCGCCTGCAGTCCCGGCCGCGTCGGCGGCCTCAACGACCGCATCGGCCGCGACAGACGTCGCGACGTCGGGCGTGACCTGGCTGTTTTGCTCGTTTTGCTCGGCCATGGCTATCTCCACCCCCTCATGTTGCGCTTGAAGATGACCACGAAGAAGGGAACGCCCAAGATGGCGGTCAGGATGCCGATGGGGATCTCGACGGTCGCCATCAGGCGGGCGAAGTTGTCGACGATGAGCAGGAACACCGCGCCGACGAACATCGCCGTCGGCAGGAGGGCCTTGTAGTTGGGTCCGACGATGGCCCTCGCGAGGTGGGGTATGACCAGGCCGATCCACCCGACGACGCCCGCGATGGCGACCGACGCGCTCGTGATCAGGGTGGACGCAAGGATGACGATGAAGCGGACGTGCTTGGTGTTGACGCCCATGGCACGCGCCTCCTCGTCGCCAAACGAGAGGACGTTGAGCTTCCAGGACTCGATGATCAGCATCGCAAACCCGATCGCCATCGGGATGAGGACGACGAGGAAGTCGGACATGTCGACCGAGGAGAACGAGCCCATGAGCCAGAACGTGATCGTGGGCAGTTTGTCGTCGGCGTCGGCCATGAACTTGATGAGGGACATGCCCGCCGAGAAGAGCGACGACACGAGGATGCCCGCGAGAACGAGGCTGAGCGTCGGCTCGTAGTCGACAAGCTTGTTGAGCAAGACCACGAGGGCGACGGCGACCAGGCCCCCGACGAAGGCGAAGATTTGGACATACTCGCCGGCAAGGCCGAGCAAGAGGCCGATGCAGGCGCCGAGCGCCGCGCCGTTGGACGCGCCGAGCAGGTCGGGCGAGGTCAGGGGGTTCTTGAACATGCCCTGGTAGGCGGCGCCGGCGGCGGAGAGGGCCGCGCCGACGAGCATGACGAGCAGGATGCGCGGCAAGCGGATGTTGAAGAGGACGCGCTCCTGCTTCGTCAGGTCGATGGGAACGTCGAACACCGTCGGGTCGGAGAGGCCCGCCAACATGTAGTTGAACCACTTGGGGATGTAGCCGGCAACGGTCTGGACGATCTCGACCGGGGTCATCGGGAACTGGCCGAGCATGAAGCTGATGAAGAACGCAGCGAGCACCGCCGCCGCGATGAGCAGCTTTTTGACAAGCGAGATCTTGCCGCCGAAGAGCTTTTGGGCAAGCGCCTTGTCTTGGGGCGCGACCTCCTGGGACCCGGACTCGGACTCGTCGCTCATGCGCAAAAGCTCGAGCGTCGCCTCCGATACGTCCATCCCGCCTACGCCGGCAAGCTCGGCTGCGTCGTTTTTCTGCAACGTCTCCACGGCCACCTCGCTAGTTGCCGGCCGTGTTCGCGGCGGCGGACGAGCCGTCGCCCGACTGGCTTTGGGCTTGGGCCTCGGCGTCGGCGTCGACGTCCTTCACCCAGTAGGTGATGCCCGTGTTCGGATCCATGTAGACCGTGCCCGCGGGGACGTAGCCCGAGCCGTTTTGGATGTCCTCGGGGGACACGGCCTCCTCGGACACCTCCTCCATCTGCTCGGAGTCGATCTGCTCGTAGCTGCTCAGGTCGACGTTGTACGCCGAGATGAGCGCGACGAGGAACCCGCACGCCAAGACGAGCATGCAGTCGGCGAGGTTGACGATGTAGGCGCTCGGGTTGACGTCCTCGCCGATGTCCTCGTGGCGGCGGAACCGGCTTTGCCTGAAGTCTCTTGCCATGGTCTCCTCCCCTATCGCGGGTCGACGGGTGCGGGCGCAGGCGCTGCGGCGGGACCGGACGCGGGCGCTGCGGCGCGGCCCTTCCACTCGTCGAGGGGGTTGCCGGTGTAGTTGGTCGGAAGCGCGACGCCCTCGGTGCGGGCGGCAGCGGCCTTGTCGACCACGCAGCTCATGACGCTCTCGAGGGTCTCGATGTATTGCGCATACCACCCCGAGCGGACCTTGGAGATGATCAGGGCCGCAACGGCGCAGATGAGGCCGCAGACCGTGGCGTCGAACGCCAGGAGCAACGACTGGGACAAGAGCTCGGTCTGGTTTTGGCCGAGGGCGACGATGCCGGGGCCGAGCGGGATGAGCGTGCCCATCAAGCCGAGCAGCGGGGCGATCTTCGAGATGGTGTCGGTCCAGGCGAGGCGGCCCTTGTAGCGTTTCTCGGCGTTGGCGATCTCCATCTGGGCGAGGGCGAACAGGGGCTCTTCGGGCAATCCCATGTTGCGCCCGACGGTGACGAGGGCGGCCTTTTGGAAGCGCAGCAGCTGGCTCGCCTCGATCGCAGGGACCACGCCGTCGTAGGAGGCGTCGTTGATCTGGTTCACGATGGCCGCGCGGTTTTGCTTGAAGTGGCGCCGCTCGGTGAAGTACTCCGCGATGACCCACCCCAGGAAGAACAGGCTCACCACGATCAGGACGATGATCGCCGCCATGACGGGGATGAGCGCACCCTGGGAGATGCTGTGGAGTATGTCGGCTAGGTAGGTGTCTTCGTAAACGCTCATGTAAAAAACTCCTTCAACTCGACGGACGCGGACGCGGCCGGACGTTTGCGCGGGGGGCTACTTCTTTCCGTAGGGCGGATAGCTGTTGCCGAGAAGCTCGAGAGCCTGGGCGTCGGTGATCTCGACGTTGTAGAGCATCTTGTAGAACTTCTTGGTCTCTTCCTTCATGTCCACGTCGTACTTGTCCGGGTAGAGCATGTTGGCGACCCATTGGAGCCCGATGAAGCGGTTGACCCCGGGCGGGCGGTCGCACCACGCGAAGGGCGAGGCCGGCATCGTGTAGACGCGGCCGGTCTTGACGGCCGTGATGTCGGACCAGTCGTTGCTCGCGCGGATCAGCTCGTCGGCGCCGCCTTGGATCTCGCTGTCCCACGCGACGATGACCTCGGGATCCCATTTGATGACGGACTCGAGGGACACGCCGCTCATGCCGTAGCCGCTGCCCGAGATGGGGACCGCGGCCGCGACGTTGCGCGCCTTGGCGACCTCGAACGTGAGGGCGTGTTGGGAGATGTCGGGCTCAGTCGAGAGGCCAAAGGGACCCTCGGCGTAGTAGAGCGAGATGCGCTCCTCGTCCTTGATGTCCGCGACGGCGGCCGTCACGTCCTTGTAGATCTTGTCGAGGAACTCCGAGATCTCGCTGGCACGGGCCTCGGTGCCCAAAATATCACCCACGAACCGGAACGCCTCGACGATCTTGTCGAAGGAGCCGTCCACGAGCACGACGGGGATGCCGGTCTGGTCTTGCAGCTTCTCGGCGTCCGAGATGTTGGTGGCGGTGAGGCCGACGCCGGAGATCGAGAAGATGATGTCGATGTCTTGCTTCATCAACATCTCGAGGTCGATCTCGCCGCCTTGGGAAATCGAGCCCATGTAGATGAGCTTGTCCTCGTCGTCGGGCAGGTACTCGAGCTGTTTGGTCGTGAATTGGGTGCCCGTGCCGCCCTGCTTCTCGGGGCAAAGCGCGACGACGTACACCTGGGCCAGGGGGCTCGTGTAGTAGATCTTCTTTATCGAGCTCGCGGTGGGGATGGTGAGGGTGCGGTCGGCGTGGTCGGTGATGGTGCGCTCGCCGCGGAAGACGGCGTCACCCGCCTCCGAACGGCACCCCGACAAACCGGCCGCCACGGGGGGCATGGCCAACGCGAACGCAGCAGCCGTCCCGAACTTCAGGAAGTCTCGGCGGCCGACCAGGCGCGCGCCCTCGGGTACCATTTCGCTTGTCTCGTGTTGCTTCACGGTTTCGTTCCTTATCGTTTCTCGTTCTCTGTTCCAACCGGCCGGCTCTAGGCGGCGTCCGCCTCGAACGCGTAGTCGTGGATGGCGTCGGAGTCGGTCTTGTCGACATATCCGTCGCCCGTCACGTCCGCGGCGAGCCAGCCGACCTCGGCGAGGACGCTGTAGTTGGCGTGGACGCCGACCGCGAGGTCGTAGGCAATCTGGGCGTCGACGGCGTTGACGACGCCGTTGGAGTTGACATCGTAGAGCTTGACTTCGGGAGCGGACCCCACGGCGAAGCTGAACGACGAGTTGCCGAGCAACGCGGCGTCGGCGACCGCCATGAGCTTCACGTAGGACCCGTCGACCGCGAACATGGTCTCGCCGTTGACCTCGACCTTGCACCCGTCGGGCACGGACCCCGTGTACGTCACGAGCACGAGGTTGGAAGCACCCGTGTAGGTGCGGGCCGCGACGGTGTATTGCGGCTCGGGCGAGCTCAGGGCCTCGAACGCGAACCTCATGCCCTTGTTGGTGCCGTAGCTGCTCTCGGTGTTGTTGGCCGCGACGAGCGCCTTGACGGCGGTCGCGTCCTCGTAGCCGTACACCGTCACGGCCCCGGTCTTCTTGCCGCCGATGCCCGCGAAGGCGTAGGCGGTGGAGACGTCGGAGGGCAGGCTCGGGTCCTCGGACAGGAACGTCAGCTTCGTGATCTTGGACGGCTCGGTGTTGCTGCCGACGCGGAAGGCGTTCTTGGCGATGGTCTTGACGTTCTTGGGGAACGTGAACTCGGTGAGGTTGCCGCACGCCTGGAACGCGCCCTCGTCGATGGTCTCGAGGCGGGAGTGCTCGACGTTGGCGAACGTCACGCTCTCGAGCAGGCGCGGGGACGTGTAGGTGGAGCCGCCGGCGAACGCGTACTTGCCGATCGTCTCGACCGTGTAGGGAATCTCGACCGAGCGGATGCCGACCTTGGAGAGGGCGAAGCTCGAGCCGATCCAGACGTCGCTCGTGCCGCGCGTGCCGCCGCCGCCGAAGGCATAGTCGCCGATGGCGGTGACGGTGTAGGTGCCGGCTGCGGCTTGGACGGTCTCGACGGTGTACTTGTTGTTAGCGTAGACGATCTTGTCGTAGTCGCCGCCTGCGAACTCGACCACGGCGGGAATGGACAGGTCGAACGCGTCGTTGATGCCGTTGTAGGTCACACCCGTCACCGTTGCGGGCATGGGCGAGTCGGCATAGGTGTAGTGCAGGGTGTAGGGCTCGCCCTCGACGATGTCGAACGTGCCGGAGAGGGAGCCGCCAAACGGGCCGTCCGCAACGGCCGTGACCTTGTAGGACGCGGTGCCGATCGCGGTGTTGTCGGAGTAGGAGATCGTGTAGTCGACGCCCTCGGTGAGCTGTTGGTTGGCATACCAGACCGTCACGGGCTTGTACTCCTGGGTGCCCTCGAAGATGACGCCGTCTGTGCCGCGGACCTCGGCGCCCGCGAGGTCGACCTTGGCGTCGGTGTCCTCGATCTTGAACTTCATGATCTCGTAGTTGGAGAAGTTGCCGCCGGGAATGCACTTGACCATGATGTAGCCGTAGCCGGTGCCTCCCTTGACGCCGAGGTTCTCGGTGCCGGCGGGGATGGTGGTGCCGGACTCGAGCAGCTCGTAGTCGCCGTACATGACGCGGTAGTCCCTGCCCTCGACGAGGCTGCGGCCGAGGTAGGTGACCTCGAGGACGTCCGGATCGACGGGATGGCCGGTGTACTCGAAGGTCACGGCGGGGATCTGCTCGTCCTCGGGCTTGGCCGAAAGGGCGATGGTGCTCTCCCAGTCGTACGTCTTGCCCGCGTACGAGATCGTCAGCGGGTAGGCGTACTTCTTCAGGTTCTCGGCGTTGGTGCTGTAGAGGATGGAGGCAGCCTGGATCGTCATCTGGCCGTTCACGGAGTTAACGAAGTGGCCCCCCTCGACGGCCGTGACGATGACGTCGTACTTGCCGGCGTTGATCGCCTCGTACGCGCCCGTCTCCTCGTTGAGCGTCAGGTCGGAGTCGGACTCGTCGAACGCGAGCGTGTACTCGGAGGGGTCGACGACCGAGCCGGACAGGGTCGTCACCTTGACGTCCTCGCTCTTGAGGGCGTGGGCCTCCCAATCGAAGTGCTGGGTCTCGATGGACACCGTGCACGTCGAGAAGTCGCCGGCGGCGATGCCGTAGGCGAGGGTCTGGGTCGCGGTGCCGGTGTAGTTGCCGATGCCGACGATGGTCGCGGTATAGGGGGTGGGGTTCTCGCCGGTTACGCTGATGTCGACGGCCGTGGCGTCGGGAACGACGCGGAAGTCGACGTCTTGGACAAGCGTCTTGCCGTCGAGGACGACCGTCGCCTCGGGAACGGAGCCCGTGACGGAGGTGTACTCGGCGTTGGCCTTCAGGCTCACGCTCGCGTCGGTCAGCGGGGTCAGCTCCCAGTCGACGTCCTTGTTGAGGACGGGGTAGCCTCGGTTGGAGCCAGTCGTGTCGTACACCCAGTAGGTCTCCCACCCGTCGCCGTCGGCCAATCCGTTGAGGACCGTCAACGAGGTCATCGTGCCGTTCTCGTCAGCCTTGACAAGGTATTGGTCCGTGGAGACGAAACTGAACCAGCCGCCGCTGCGCAGGAGGTCCGCGCTGATGACGTAGTCGTTGGCGAAGTTGCCGCCGGAGGCCTCGTCGTCGCCCTCGTACATGCCGTAGGCGATGGCGTTGTTGTAGACCGTGCCCTCGACGAGCAGGTTGTTGTAGACGTCGCCCTCGTTGTCGCCGACGATGCCGCGTTGGCGCATGTTGTCAACCGCGGAGATGGTGCCGGCGTTGTAGCATCCGTACACCTCGGGAACCGGGGAGACGCGGTTGTACTTCTTGTCCTCGTAGGAGCGGGTGTTGCCGGCGATGCCGGAGACGTAGTAGCCACTTTGGAGGGTGACGGTGCGCTCCTCCTCGTTCTTCCACGAGCCGGAATAGATGGAGCCGTAGTTGGCGCAGTAGCGAACCACGCCGCGCGCGCTGGCCACGATGCCCGCGGGGAAGGGCTTGTTCCAACGGGTGCCCATGACGATGGCGCCGGAGCCGTTGGTGCACCCCTCGATCACGGTGTAGGTGCCCGCAGCGCCCACGACGCCGCCGGGCGAGGAGTTGCCCATGACGTCGCCGGCGTTGGAGCAGTAGCGGACGTAGATCGTGCCGGCCTCGGACGCGGCCTCGTCGTAGGAGGAGGCGCCCTGGTCGCCGATCACGACGCCGACCATGCCGTCGTCGTAGGTCTGGGACGTCGAGCCGGCGCTCACCGTCTTGGAGCGGGCGCGGACGTTGCCGACGACGCCGGCCGCGTAGGTGCCGTTCTCGGCGCGGACGTAGCCGGCGTTGGTGCAGTTGAGGACCGAGCCGCGGCTGTAGCCGGCGACGCCGCCGGTGTTGGCAGACTCGGAGTAGACCGGGGAATTGAAACGGTCGAGGCCCGCGCTCGAGGGGGTGTTGAGGTGGAGCTCGCCGTAGTTTGCGCAGTTCGAGACCGTGCCGAACGCATCGCCGGAGTCGGGGTCGACCAGGTGGTCGAGGGCGCCGGCGCAACCGACGACGCCGCCGGTGTTCATGAGCATGATGGGCTCTTGCTCGATCTCCTGCGCGCGCTCTTCGTCAGTCGGGGTGTAGGAGGATCCCTTGGCGTACGCGTCGATCCTGCCGTAGTTGGTGCAGGAGGAGACGTCGCCGAGGCAGTTGCCCGCGAGGCCGCCGACGTTGAGGATCGTGTAGAGGAAGCCGCTCGTCTGATCGCAGTTCGTCTCGACGTAGAGCGTGCCGTTGTTGGAGCAGTTCTCGATCGAGCCCGCGGTGTAGCCGACGAGGAGGCCGACGTTGTGGATCTGGTTGGAGTCGTCCTTGGCCTTCACGATGCGCAGCTCGGCGCCCGTGCCGACGACCACGTTCTTGATTGTCGAGCCCTCGCCGCACGCCCCGAACAAGCCGAGGTCGGTCGCGGCCTCGCCGGCTGCGGCGGTCACCTTGTAGTTGTCGATCGTGTAGCCGCGACCGTCGAAGGTGCCGTCGAAGGTCTTGCCCGTGCCCGCGCCGCCGATGGGGTCGACGACGTTGCTCGCGCCGTTCGTGTCGAGACTCAAATACGACGTGAGCGCGACGTACTTGCCCGCGAAGGAGTCGCTGTCCATCGTGCCGTCACCGTCGAGGTCGACCGTGCCGTTGACGATGTTGACGAAGCCGCGGTAGTCGCGCACGCCCGAGATGAGATAGGGGTCGGACTCCGTGCCGGCATGGTCGCCGCTCGTGTACCACGTGTAGCTCGGCGTCTGCAGGGCGCTCCACGCCTGGGCCGCGAGCGGCACGGCCACCACCAGCGCCAACGCGCATGCGACCACCGCGGCGAGCTTTCCCTTTCCGAACGTTCTCTTGGCTTTGGCTTGCATCTATTCCTCCTCGGTCGTCGGACTGTTGGATGTTTGGGGAATCGGGGCGCTTTGGCGCTTGAACCACAGGCACGCGTAGGCGATGCCGGCGGCGAGCGCCAAGGCCCCGAGGGGGACGACTACCCATCCCAACGCGTTCTCCACCGACATGACGACGGCGACCTCGTTGGGGTTCATCATCTGGTAAATGGCTTGGCTGCGCGCGCCCTGGTTGTCTGCTTGGGCGGCCTCGTCGCTTTTAGCATCGCGGGTCTGGTCCTCGCCGACGCGGGTCTGCGAACTTTGGGTGGAACTTGAGCTCTGGGAGGCGTCGGGGCTGCTGCTTTCGGAGGCCTCGCCGCGCTCGGTCGAGTTGCCGCTGTCGTCGTCGCCGTTCGTCTTGTCGTCGTCCGTCGGGTCGGGCGGCGAGGGCGTGGGGTCGGGCCCCGGCGTGGGGTCGGGGTCCGGGTCGTCCGGGTCGTCCGGGTCGTCGGGGTCGTCCGGATCCTCCGGGTCCTCGGGATCGGGGTCGGGGTTGCGCGGATCATACGCGGGGCCGCTGCTGAGGACGACGTAGATGGTCTGGATGTATTTTACGGAACCTTGCGTCGTCAAGCCATCATCCTCCAGGGCGCCGAAGATAAGCCGGCACTGGGCGCCGTTGGAGAGGTCGCCGCGGTTCCAATCGCTCGGGGTCGAGACGTTGATATCGGGGTACTTGTCGCTCCAATAGAGCTTGCTGTCCCACGCGATGATCGGGTAGACCTGGCTCGCGGCGCTCTTGTCGCCGCCGTTGAAGTAGTAGGGGTAGAAGTAGCGGTCCGCAAAGAGGCTGGAGGCGGAGACGAAGTATTGGCCGGGCATGTAGCCCTCGTCGAAGGTCTTGAAGTAGAAGCCGGAGATGTCGCCGGTCGTGATGTTGGAGCCGAGGGCGTTTTGCAAGAGCAGCATGAGGTTGACGCCGGTGGCGATCGCCTGGCACGACTTGCTCTCGCCGATCATCGTGAACGCCTCGTCGCGACTGCTGATCGCCTTGAGCTCGTCGAGGGTGTAGGTGACCGACGTCGCGTTGTCGTGCTCCTCGAGCTTGAGCCAGCGCGCGTCCGTGTCGTCGTTCACGTCGGCGGGCCAGTTCTCGTAGTAGGCCTTGATCGTCAGGGTCTCCGAAGGCTGGTAGCCCTCCTCTTCCTCCCCCTCCTCGTCGAGGGTCTCAGGCGTCGCGAAGCGCAGCCTCGCGCGGTCGTCGAGCAGCGAGCCGTCCTGCGTGGCCCGCGTGTAGACGCGGATCGTCTCGACGCCCGACGAGGACTCGTAGAGCATGCGCAGCATGCCGGTCGAGGCGTCGATGGCGTAGTTTTGGCTGTCGGTCGCCTGACCCCAGGCAAGGTCGCTGATGCCGCATTGGGCGGAGAGCTCGGCGGCGTTTTTCACGGTGTAGCTCGTCGTCGCATCCGTCTTCGGGTCGTAGACGTCGACGACCGCGGAGAACTGGGGCGTCGTCCTCTTGGCCAACGTGGTGAAATCGGTCTCGCCGGTCGTGTCGACGAGGTATTGGTAGAGGTCGAAGTAGGAGGTGCCGCTGGCGGAGCCGATCTCGGACCCGTCGGGGGCGAGGATGCGCAGGCCGGTGATGTAGGCGGCCTCGGAGATGTCGATGACGACGGGGAAGGTCACGACCATCTCCTTGCCGTCGTAGGCCTTGTCGGCGCTCAACGTCGCCGTGACGTTCACGACGCCGTTCGAGACCGGGGTCAGAAGGCCGCTTTGGAAATCGATCGTCGCAATCGACTTGTCATCGACCTTCCACGTGACGACGGAGCCGTCGAGCGTCTTGTTGTCCTCGACCGTGGAGCTCCCGTTCGGGAAATCGCCCACGACGAACGTGCCGCGGGCCTCGAACTGGATCTTTTTGCCCTTCTCGGTGATCTTGGGCGTGTCGTCGGTCCAATCGCCCGCCTCGTCGTCGTACTTCGCCTTGGCCCAAAATCCCGTCTCGTAGCTGTAACCCGCGCAAGTCTGCGCCGTGCCGTAGGGGTAGTCCTCGGAGTCGAAGGCGTAGATGCCGTCGATCTGGACGTAGCCGGATTGCGAGACGTCCGCCGCAAGAGCGAGCGAGTCGCTCGAGGCGCTCGAATCGCTCGAGGCGGTTGCCGATGCGAGCGAGCGCGGCATCGCGAGGAACAGGAGGCAAAACACGAGCAGGCACCTTACGGCGACCTCGAAGAAAGACCTTGCGCTCTTGCCCGTCACGATCCTCCCTTCGCCTTGTCCGGTCCGCTTTCCGTGTTACGGTTGAGCGATTTTTCGTAACCTACAGTATATTATGCGTTTTTGCGACTATACGTTCACAACTCTATACGCCTGCGAGGATTGATTCGTCCGCAAAAACCCCTTTGTACTCGATACGTCCACATTTTCCTCAGGGCTCGGCCGCCGCGACAAGCGTCCGCGCGCACCTCCCCGCTGTTCGCCCTCCCCTATAAACCTATCGGTCGACGGCGTAGACGCGGCCCGGCTCGATGTTGACCCAGAGCTCGTCGCCCTCCTCGGGCCACTCGTCGCGCGGAACCGCGAGCTTGTCGGTGCGCCAGAAAAGGTGTTGGTGGAGGTACTTCATCTCGTCCTCGTTGCGGTCGGCCACAGTCGGCACCTCCCCGCCGTCGCGGTCGAGGAACGCGAGCAGGACCGTGCGCTCGAAGCGCGAGTCGCTCACGCGGTCGACGCGCACGCGGAAGCTGTTCGGCCCTGGGCCGTCCGCGCGGTGGATGTAGTACGCGCGCACGCCGATGGCGATGGTGTCGTCGGCGACGGGGCGCGCGAGGTCGAGCTCGATTCCCCATTTCGGCAAGAACACCGTCGTCTCCCCCGACTTGCGGGCCTCGGTCTCGTTCTTGCACCCCGACAGCTTGATGCTCGCGCGCGACTGGGGGTTGTTGACGAGCGACTCGCCGTCGGCGATCTCCATGATATGGCCGGCGTCGACAACGGCGATGCGGTCGCAAAAGCGCAGGGCCTCGTCGATGTCGTGGCTGACGTAGAGGATCGTCCCCTCGAACGCGTCGAACAAGCTCACGAGGTTTTGCTCGAGCACGCCCTTGAGGTGGGCGTCGAGCGCCGAAAACGGCTCGTCGAGCATGAGGATGCCGGGCTTGGCGGCGAGCATGCGCGCCAAGGCGACGCGTTGCTGTTGCCCGCCGGAGAGCTGGGCGGGGTAGCGCTTGTTGAACCCCTTGAGGCCGAAGCGCTGGAGCTCGCCCTCTACGATCGCCTCGCGCTCGGCCCTCGGGACGTCCCGACCGATGCCGGCTGCGACGTTCTCCTCGATCGTGAGGTTCGGAAACAGCATGTAGTTTTGGAACAAAAGCGCAGTCTTGCGCTCTTGCGGCGTAAGGTTGACCTTGGGCTTCTTGCCGGGCGCGCGGTCGAAGAACACCTTGCCGTTCACGACGATCTTGCCCGCGTCGGGCGTCTCGATGCCGGCGATGGAGCGCATGGTCACGCTCTTGCCACACCCGCTCGCGCCGAGCAGGCCCATCGTCTCGGTGCCCGCCTCGAACGCCATCTCGAGGTTGAAGTCGCCGAACGCCTTTTGGATGTCAACTTGCAGCATGCCAGCCCCCTACTCCGCCTCGCGCTTGCGGTACTTCGTCGTGTGGTTGCTCCAGAGGTTGATGAAGAGGATGACCACGAAGCTGAACACGATGATGACGGCGACCCAGAACCAAGCCACGGCATCGTTGCCGTTCATCCACTCGAAGTAGATGGCGATGGGGATGGTGCGCGTGACGCCGAGGTAGTTGCCCGCGAGGAACAGCGTCGCGCCGAACTCGCCGAGGGCGCGCGCGAACGCGAGCACCGTCGCCGCCGCGATCGAGCTCCACGACAGAGGCAGCATCAGCTTGAAGAAGATTCGCCGGTTGCTCCACCCGAGCGTGCGCGCCGCGTCGAGCATGTTGGGATCGAGGTTCTCGAACGCACCGCGGGCGTTGCGGTACATCAGGGGGAACGCGACGACCACCGCGGCGATGACCGTGGCCGGCCAGCTGAATATCAAGGGGAACCCGATGTTGATGAAGAACTCGCCGAACGGAGTCTTCGAGCCGCAGAGGAACAGCAGCACGAAGCCGCAGACCGTCGGCGGCAAGACCATCGGGATGGTGAAGATGGAGTCGAAGACGTTTTGCGCCTTCGGGCTGATGTGGAGCGTGAAATACGCCGCGGCCAGGCCCAGGATGAAGATGAAGACGATGGCGACGCCCGTCGTCTTGAGGGTGACCCAAAGCGGGCTCCAGTCAAGCGTTGTAAGGAACTCGCCGACGGCCGCGATGCCCGTCGAGGCCTGGGCGATGTCGACGTCTCCGGCGGAAACGAGGCGCGCGGAGTCGGCGTGGTTGGGCTTGTCGTACAGGGGATTGGCGTCGTCGGTGATGTCCGAGCCGTCCGCGCCGATGACGCAGGCGTAGAACTGACCCGCCTTGACCTCTTGGTCGAACTTGAAGGCGATGCCGCCGACCGTAAGCTCCCGGTCGCTTGTGAAATGCCAGGTGTCGTCCGCGTCGAACACCGAGCCGCCGGACGCAGCCTGCTCGTCCAGGCCGATGAGCAGCTCCTTGAGCACGCCCTCGTCCTCGGAGTTGCCGAGCGTCCACCCGCGGTCTTTCGCAACGTCGGCGGGAACGTAGACGACGACATAGCCCGACATGCCGATTGCGACGACGCTGCCTGCGGTTTTGGCGATGAAGTAGCGGTAGCCCGCGTAGGTCTCGGTGCCGTCGTCGGCCTCGAGGGTGCTGTTCGTGCCCTTCTGGGCGCGGGAGAATTCGCCGAGCGCGAAGTCGCTGCCGTCCACGACCGCCGCGTCTCCCTCGGAGGAGACGGTTGCCTGGGAGGGCGAAGCCGATTCAGAGGTGCGCGCAATCGCTTGCTCGCCGCTCGCGCTTTGATTGGCGTCAGCGGCAAACGCCAAGGTCGCGGGCATCATGCACACCTGCACCGCCAGCAAGACGCTCGCCAACGCCAAAAGCATCCGCGGCATCGTTCTCGTCATGTGAAACCCCCTCCGGTGCGCTTGCCTGCGGGCAAGACCGTTGTGCGCAGGCAAACGCGCCGATGAAATCGAAAGGTGGGCGGACCGTCTCAGCCCGCCCACCGTGTTCTCGTCGAACCTATGAAGCGCCGAGCATTAGGCCAGCTCGAAGCCCCACTTCTGCCAAACCTTGATGGCTTCCTCGTCGGTGGTGCACCAATCCAGGAACGCCTTGGACTCGTCAGCGTACTTGGACTGTGCGCAGACGGCGCCGGGGTACACGATGTTCTTGTGGGTGCTTGCGTCAACGGTGCCGACGATCTTCACGCCGCCGAAGCGGTAGACATCGGAGGTGTAGACGAAGGCGACCTGCGCCTCGCCGGACTGGGCGAGCTTGCAGACGTTGCCGACGGAGGTCTGGGTGACGACCTTGCCCTCGAGCGGGGTGCCCGCGTAGGCGTCGGTGCCGTTGGCCTTGCCAGCGGAATCCTTGCCGGTCTTGCCGTCGGGATCGACGAAGCAACCGACGGTGGACAGGGACTGGTTGGCGTAGTTGCCGGCCGGGACGGAGTCGTCGCCGACAGCGACGGTGTAGGCGCCGGTGGCGATGTCCTCGAGCGTGCAGCTGGTGATGTCGGAGTCCTCAGCGGCAACGATCACGAGGTCGTTCTTGAACATGTCGGTGCGAGTGGACTCGTCGACGTAGCCCTTCTCGACCGCGGTGTCCATGGTGCCCTTGGAGGCGGTGATCTCGATGTCCGCGTAGGAGCCGGCCTCGAGCAGGGAGTTCAGCTCGCCGGAAGACTTGTACTGGGTGTCTGCGAACGAGACCCAGTCATGGCTTGCGGTGTAGAGATCCTCGACCTCTGCCATAGCCTTGGTGAGGGAGTTGGCCGCGAAGACCTGCAGCTCGACCTTCTCGTGGGTGGTGTTGGTGTTCGCGTTGGCGTTGTTGGCGGTGGTGTTGCTGGAGCCAGAGCAGCCAAACAGGCCGATGGCGCCAACGAGAGCCACGGCCATGGCGCCAGCGGCAAACGCGCGAATCTTCTTCATCGTTTACATACCTTTCCTCTAACGATAATTCCTTGCCGCGATACATACGGCGAGTTGAATATATCTAGCGGGCATATCATCGTCAAGGCTGGACTATTCATTTTTCGATAGATAGCGCTTTGCGGGTAATCCTATCTGCAGATTATTTCTTGGATAAAATATTTTTGCCTATGACGTGAAGCTTTTGGGCGATATGAATAAAGCGTCTGAATAATTGAAAAAGTTAGCCTTGGATTATTCACAGAGTTGGTAGAAGGCGACCGCGCTGGCAGCTGCGACGTTGAGGGAGTCCACGCCGTGGGCCATGGGGATGCGCACGGTGTAATCGCACTCCGCTATCGTCTTCGCCGCAAGCCCGTCGCCCTCGGTCCCCAACACGATCGCGAGCTTCTCCTCGGCGTTGAGCGCCTCGTCGCGCATGTCGACAGAGTCGTCGGTCAAAGCCATGGCAGCGGTCTTGAACCCCAGCGTGCGCAGCCGCTCGAGGCCGCGGGTCGGCCAATCACGGGGCGACTCCCCTATCCGCGTCCACGGAACCTGAAACACCGTCCCCATCGACACGCGCACCGAGCGGCGGTACAGCGGATCGCAGCATGTCGGCGTCACGAGCACGGCGTCTATGCCGAGGGCCGCCGCGCTGCGAAAGATCGCGCCGACGTTGGTGTGGTCGACGATGCCCTCGAGCACCGCCACGCGACGCGCCGGGTGGTCGAGCCCGCATGCCGTCGCGAACGCGCCGTGCGCCGCGGCCGCCGGCTCCGCGTCGCACCTGTCACTTGGGCGGCAGCCCGCACGCCCCAGCAACAGGTCCTCCACGCTCGGCAGGGGCGGTCGGCGCATGGCGCAAAGGATCCCGCGGGTCAACTCGAATCCCGTCAAGCGTTTGACCTCGTCTTTTGGCAAAACGAACACTGCAAGCTCCGGGTTTGCCGCCTCGGCCCGCGCGATGACGTCGGAGGCCGCCTCGAGCCAGTGCGGCTCCATGAGCATTGACAGCGGCAGGTGCCCCGCCGCCAACGCGCGGTCGATGACCTTGAACGACTCCGCGATGAACACGCCCTTTTCAGGCTCCAATTTGTTGCGCAGCTGCGCCTCGGTCAGCCGCGCATACACGTCCAGCCGCTCGTCATCCAGCGTCTCAAGCCTCAACACCGCCACGCTTCACCCTCCACTTCCCTCGAAAAAAGCTTTTCGCCTTTCTCCATGGTAGCAAGTTGCGCCGCCTAAGGCCGTGAAAGGCTGTCGCTCTTTCTCAAAGTCACCCTCAGTTCGCCAACCCGCGAACAGCACCCGTTTGTATGCCCACACAAATCAAAAGGAGCACAAAACACCGAGCCGTGAACGAGCCGGACGCCCCCCGAAGTCTCAGGGGGAACACAAAACACCGAGCCGTGAACGAATCCGCCTGGCCAAAGATTTTGTCGCATATCGTTCAAAAGCCTCGAAGCTCTCCAGGTTCGCCCTCGTCACTGACGAGACCTTTACGCCGACGGCCACAAGCTCAGCTTCGCGCCGCGCGTCAGCGTCGAACGACGACCGATGCGCCTCTTGCCCCTTGTATTCGACGGCAACACGTGAGCGACGCAAGAACAAATCGACCACGCGATAATGCTCGCCGTCATCCGAGAACGCACGAGCGGTATCGATGACGGCGTTGCCCTCCACAGCGCCGAATCCGTATCCGCCGCGAAACAGCGGAGACCCCAACAACATCGCAATCATCAGCTCGGGAGACGCAACCCATACGCCGTCGGACACGGGGACGTACTGATAACTCGGAATTCTAGCCGGGTGAACATGTGGGACGACATTGCGAGATGGCCTCCTGCCTCTGTCATCGCAAACCGAGCAATGAATAGGCAAGGCCAAACCGAATGCGCGTGCCACGTCGTCGAGCTCCGCGGCTCGAGCAACACGACGCGTCTTGCCGCGCGCACCGACCAGCGCCCGCATTCCCTCCAAACGAAAAGGAGGGACCCCGAAGGATCCCTCCTGGCTTTCACAGTCCAACCGGCGCGAAGCGCTTAGCCGGCGTTTCGCCTGAGCTGCGGCGCGTCTCGCCAATCAACCGGCCTAGTACATGCCGCCCTGGGCAGCTGCGGCGGCCGCAGCGGCGTTCGCCTTGGCCTCGGCGTCGGCCGGAATCTCGTTGATGGTGGCCTCGGTGATGAGGATCAGCGCGGCAACGGACGCGGCGGACTGGAGGGCGGTGCGCGTGACCTTGACGGGGTCGTTGACGCCCATGGAGATCATGTCGCCCTTCTCGCCGTTGGCGAAGTTGATGCCCTCGCCCTTCGCCATGTCCTTGACCTGGGCAACGACGACGGAGCCCTCGTAGCCAGCGTTCTCGGCGATGGCGCGCATCGGGGCCTCGAGGGCCTTGCGGATGATGGCGACGCCGACTTCCTCGTCCTTGTCGGCGCATTCAACGGCGTCGAGGGCGGGGATGGCGTTGATCAGGGCAACGCCGCCGCCTGCGACGATGCCCTCCTCGACGGCGGCGCGGGTTGCCTGCAGGGCGTCCTCGATGCGGCTCTTGGTCTCCTTGAGCTCGGACTCGGTGGCAGCACCGACCTTCAGGACGGCAACGCCGCCGGACAGCTTGGCCATGCGCTCCTGGAGCTTCTCGCGGTCGAAGTCGGACTCGGTGCGGTCGAGCTCGGCCTTGATCTGCTCGATGCGGGCGTCGATCTGGGCCTTGTCGCCGGCGCCGTCGACGATGAGGGTGTTGTCCTTGGTGACCTTGACGCTCTTGGCGGTGCCCATCATGTCGATGGTGACGTCAGCCAAAGTCATGCCGAAGTCCTTGGCGATGACCTGGCCGCCGGTGACGATGGCGATGTCCTCGAGGATGCGCTTGCGGCGATCGCCGAAGCCGGGGGCCTTGATGGCGACGCAGTTGAAGGTGCCGCGGATCTTGTTCAGCAAGATGGTGGCCAAGGCCTCGCCCTCGACGTCCTCGGCAACGAGCAGCAGCGGGCGGCCGGAGCGCATGATCTCCTCCAGCAGCGGGACGAAGTCCTGGATGTTGGAGACCTTCTGGTCGGTCAGCATGATGTAGGGGTTCTTGAGGTCGGCCTCCATGCGCTCCATGTCGGTAGCCATGTAGGGGCTGATGTAGCCGCGGTCGTACTGCATGCCCTCGACAATCTCGATGTCCATGCCGAAGGTCTGGGACTCCTCGACGGAGATGGCGCCGTCCTTGCCCACAGCCTCCATGGCCTGGGCGATCTTCTCGCCGATCTGGGCGTCGCCGGCGGAGATGGTGCCGACGTTGGCGATCTGGGAGGTCGTGGAAACCTCGGTGGCGTCGGTCTTGATGGCCTCGACAACGGCGTCGGTGGCCTTTTGGATGCCGCGGCGAATGCCGAGCGCGTCGGCGCCGGCGGTCACGTTGCGCAGGCCCTCGGAGACGATGACGTCGGCGAGCAGGGTCGCGGTGGTGGTGCCGTCGCCGGCAACGTCGTTGGTCTTGACGGCAACTTCTTTGACCAGCTGGGCGCCCATGTTCTCGATGGGGTCCTTGAGCTCGACCTCGCGGGCGACGGTCACGCCGTCGTTGGTGATGGTCGGAGCGCCGTAGGACTTCTCCAGGGCAACGTAGCGGCCCTTGGGGCCGAGCGTCACCTTGACGGCGTCGGCCAGCTTCTTGACGCCGGCGGCCAAGCCAGCGCGAGCGTCAGACTCGAACTTGATTTCCTTTGCCATGGTATGGCTCCTTTCGGATGTCGGTAGGTAGGGGCAACATCAGGCGGTTGCCCTCGCTCGGACGCGGGACGTTCGTCCTCGGCGTCCGCTTCGCCCGCCCGCCCCCGAGTTAGAAGGGGCGCGCAAGCTCGAGGCCCGGCAGACAGCGCTTCGACTCGCAAAGCCTCAGCGGGCTGGCAGGCCGGCCGGACCCTAGGCGAACACGCCGTACAGGTCGTCGGCGCGCAGGATCAGGTAGTCCTGGCCGTCGAGGTCGATCTCGGTTCCGCCGTACTTGCCGAACACAACGCGGTCGCCGACCTTCACGGGAACGGGAACCAGGTTGCCGTCCTTGTCCAGCTTGCCTTCGCCCACGGCGACGATCTCGCCGGTCTGGGGCTTCTCCTTGGTCTCCTTGGCGATGTAGAGGCCAGATGCGGTGGTGGTCTCGACGGCGTCAGCCTTGACGATGACGCGGTCGCCCAGCGGCTTCAAATTCATGACAGCCTTCCTTTCAACACAAATCTACACAGGTCGTAACCTTTTGTTACCAAACAAAAAGGACGAGCAGCGTCGCCCTGGGGGTTTTAGCACTCAAAAACCGAGAGTGCTAAACACAGTTCGTAACTATAGCATCCGCAAAATCGATTGCAAGCAGCGCGCAAAAAATCTACGTCCCCGCCGCTCAAGTTTGCACGCTTTCCCCACAATTGGCGCGCATAGGCTCATTCGGGCCGTAGTTCCACGGTTGCCGCCGGCGACGTCTGAGAGCAGCTTTTTCACGCACCTGCAACGCGAGCGAAACACCGGACGTATATAGTGGACGCGCAGACATCGCCTTCGGGAAAGGGTTGCTCATGACTCCTGCAGAGCTCTACAAAGTATGCGTCGACGGGCTGGCCGGCTACGTCCGCGAAGCCGGTTTTTCCGACGTGGTCATCGGGTTGTCGGGCGGCATCGACTCGAGCCTCGTGGCTGTCATGTGCGTCGAGGCCTTCGGAGCCGAGCATGTGCACGGCGTTTTGCTGCCGGGGCCCTATTCGACCGACCATTCTGTCAGCGACGCGCAGGACCTTGCGCGCAACCTCGGCATCGAGGCCCAGACCATATCGATCTGCGAGCCGTTCGAAGCGTTCGAGAAGGTCATGCGCAAGCCCTGCGGCGGCGACATGCGCGGACTCGCAGCCGAGAACACCCAGGCCCGTTGCCGCATGGTGGTCTTGATGGCGCTGTCGAACAACTACGGGTGGATGCTCGTGAACACGGGCAACAAATCCGAGGCGTGCATGGGCTACTCGACCCTTTACGGCGACACAGCCGGAGCCTTCGCTCCGCTCGGATGCATCTACAAGACCGACGTGTTCGCGATCAGCCGCTGGCTGAACGAGCGGGCCCTCGACGAGGGAAGGCCCGCGCCCATCCCCGAGCACGTCATCACCAAGCCCCCGTCGGCAGAGCTCTCGCCCGACCAGGAGGACGAGCGCTCGATGGGAGTCGACTACGCAACGCTCGACAAGATCTTGGTACGCTATGTCGAGCGCGGCGAGGGCGTCGACGAGATCGCCGCGGCTGGGTTCGACCGGGCGCTGGTCGAGCGCATCGCCCACACGACCGACGGCTATGCCTTCAAGCGCGCCGTAGAGCCGCCCTACCCCGCGGGGTCGCTGTACTAGCGCGGCGACAGCCGTCTCGCGGAGCCCCTCAAAACAAGCAGGGTGCGGACGAAACGTCGTCCGCACCCTGTCTTTTATCTGCAAACTCGCAGGTCGCAGGCCTCGAACGCCTACGCCTGGCGGACGCGTTCGGCAAGCCAGCTCGCCCATTCCTCGACGCCTTGGCCCTTGGTGGCCGCGATGGGGAAGATGGGGGCGGTCGGGTTGAGGTTGGTCACAGCCTCGCGGAACGCCGCCTCGTCGAAGTCGAACACGGGCATCGTGTCGACCTTGTTGAGGATGACGGCCTGGCTCGCTTGGAAGACGCCGGGGTACTTCAGGGGCTTGTCGTCGCCCTCGGGCACCGACAAGATCATGACCTTGACGTTCTCGCCGAGGTCGAAGTCGGTCGGGCAGACGAGGTTGCCGACGTTCTCGATGATGATGAGGTCGAGGCGCTCGAGGTCGAGCACGTCGATGGCGCGCTTGAGCATGGCGCTCTCGAGGTGGCATGCGCCGCCGGTGTTGATCTGGACGGCGGGAATGCCCTGGGCGGAGATCTTCGCAGCGTCGACGTTGCTCGCGATGTCGCCCTCGATGACCGCGATGTTGAACTCGTCGCGCAGGGCATCTATGGTCGCGAGGATGGTGCTGGTCTTGCCCGAGCCGGGGCTCGCAAGCAGGTCGACGACGTAGACGTGGTTCTCGGCGAAGCGCGCGCGCAGCTCTGCGGCCAGCTTGTCGTTCTTGTCCAAAATCGGTTGATGCAAATCGATTTTCATAGCGTTTCCTCCGTTTTCTCTGGGCAATCCGAGAGTGCGCCGCAATGCGGGGCTAGTCCTCGTCGGGAAGGTCGACTTCCATCGACTCGATGTGCAGCTCGCGCCCGCGCAAAAGCTCGGTGAACGCGCTGCCGCACTCCGGGCAAAGCATGTGGAACCGATCGTGCTCGTATTCGGCGCCGCACTCAGCGCACCGGCTCAGCGGCTTGATCATGTTGACATGGAGCTCTGCGTCTGCGACCAGGGGATATGTTTCCTGCAAGACCTCGAACGCGAAAAACAGCGCATCGGGGATCGCTTCGGTCATCTCCCCCACTTCGAGGTTGATGCCGAGGACCTTCGTCGCCCCCGCATCACGCGCGGCGCGGTCGACCGCCTCGACAACGCCCGTCATAATTCCCAGCTCGTGCACGCTATTCGTCCTTCTTGCGCCGTCCGAGCAAGCCCTGCTTCTCCTCGGGGGCCATGGAGTCCCTGAGCTTTTGAACGCGGCCCTCGTCGACCTCGTCCTCGGCTTCCTCCTCCTGCTTCTTGATGCGCTTGCGCAAGACCACGCGCGCGATGAGGAGGCTCGCCTCGTAGAGCACCGCCATCGCCGCGAACATCAGCAACATCGTCACGGGGCTGGCGTCGGGGGTGACCATCGCGGAGATCACGAGGAGGCCGACGTAGACGCCGCGCCATGCGCCGCGGAGCTTCTTGTACGGCACAACATCGAATATGACCAGGTAGAACACGATCAGGGGAAGCTCGAAGGCAAAGCCGAAGCCGAGCTCGAACTTGATGATGATGTCGATGTAGGTCTCCGCGCGGGCGGTCAGCGAGGCGAACCCGGTCGCCTGGTCGGTGAGCCACTGGAACGCGGGATGGAGGATGATGAGGTAGCAGAAAACCGTGCCGAACATGAACAGCGCGACGGCCGCCGCGAAGGTCGGCACGAACCACTTGCGCTCCTTCGGCTTGAGGGCCGGGAGGAAGAACGCGAGGAGCTGCCAGAGGATGACGGGGGACGTCGCGACGATCGCCGTCCAAAGCGCGATGATGAAGCGCACGCCGAATCCCTCGAACGGGTCGAGCACCGTCAGCTGGGCCAAGCCGTTCTCGTCAGCCGGCAAAAAGTCGGCGATGGGGGCGAGCAGGAACTGCGAGACCGTGGGGGTTGCAAGGTAGAACACGCAGATCGCGACGAGCAAGACGACCACGATGCGCACGAGGCGCATGCGCAGCTCGCCGAGGTGCTCGAGAAGGGGCATTCGCGCAGGTCCGATGGGCATCGCTACTCACCTTCCCTCTCGGATTCGGCGGATTTCGCAGACTCGGCAGCTGCAGCCGCGGCAGCCGCGGCCTTCTCGCGCTCGGCGCGCTGGCGCTCGTAGGCGGCTTTGCGCTCGGAAAAGGACATCGGCTTGGCAGGCTGTTGGGCCGCGGAGCCGTCGTTAGACGCTGGGGCGGCGGACGTCGCGTTGTCGACGCGGGTGACCTTGACCTGGCGTGCGGGCTTGGGGTCGTCGGTCGACTCGACGACGTTCGCGGACGCGGCCTCTTCGGCGGCGCGCTGCTCGGCAACGCGGGCGCGGCGCTCCTCGGCCTCGGCCTTGCGCTGGGCCTTGGCGGCCTCCTCCTTGATGGCGTCGGTCTCCTTCTTGATGGCTTCGTTCATCTCGTCTTGGGTCTCGCGGAACTTGGCGACCGCCTTGCCGAGGGTCTTCGCGATCTCGGGCAACCTGTCGGGCCCCACGATGAGGAACGCGAACAGCAAGATGATCAGAAGCTCGGTACCGCCTATTCCGAACACGCTATGCCCCCAGGTTCAAAACCGTCAAAGCCATGGTGGGGATGCCAAGCGCCAAAATCAGGATGACGCATACGATGACCGTGAAGATCTTCTTGGTGCGCTCGGCGGCCTTGCGCTTCGCCTCAGCGCGCTTCTCGCGCTCCTCGGCGGCCTTGATGCGCTCGGCACGCTGGGCCGCCGTGAGCTTCTTTTGTCCTGCGGTGGTGTTTCCGCTTCCCATAGACTACTTCCTCAGCTTCTCGCGAATCTTGTTGATGGTCTCGGTCGCCTCCTCGTGGGAGATGCCCACCTCGAAGCGGTCGTTTTCGTACAGGACCTTGCCGTCGACCATGGTGAGGACGACGTCGTTGCCCGAGCAGGAGTGGGCGACCGCGGAGGCCGGGTACTTCGTCGGGGACTGGCCCTTGCCGTCGAGGCTGACGGCGATGATGTCTGCGCGCTTGCCGATCTCGAGGGAGCCGATCTCGTCGTCCATGCGCAAAGCGCGCGCAGCGCCCAGCGTCGCCATCTCGAGGGCCTTCTCGCTGGAGAGGAAGCTCTTGCTCGTGGCGCGGGAGATGAGCATGCCGAGGCGCATCTCGGTCAGGAGGTCGGCGGAATCCGTCGCGGCGGGCGAGTCGGTGCCGAAGCCGATGCGGATGTTGGCCTTGAGGTACTCGTCGATCGGGACGACGCCCATGCCGAGCTGTGCGTTGCTGCGCGGGCATGCCGCGACGGAGACGTCGTGCTTGCGCATGATCTTGATGTCGGTCTCGTCGACGTGGGTGCCGTGGACGACCATGACGTTGGGAGACTCGAAGGCGTCCCAGTTCAGGGCGTATTGGATCGGGGAGACGCCGGTGGGCAGCCACGGCGGAATCTCGACGTACCCGCGCTCTGCGCGGCTGACACTGAACAGGGAGGAGCCGTGCTTCACGAACGCGACCTCCTCGCGGCTGCCGGCGAGGTGCATCGCGACGGGCAGGTTCTCGCGCGTCGCGTACTCGGAGACCTGGCGCATGACCTCGGGATGGCAGTCGAACACATGCGCGGGGGCGATGCCGATCGAGGTCAGCGTGCCGGCGGCCTGCTCGCGCCATGCGCTGATCTCGCGGTCGACCGTCTTCATCGCATAGCCGATGCGCGACTTGTCCATGGCGCCGACCTCGCGGTAGATGACGGAGCGCATGCCGAGGCGCAACGCGGTCTGCAGGGCCGAGCCGTTGATGGAGACGTCCGCAACCGTCGTCACGCCGTTGGCAAGCGTCTGCATGCCTCCGACGAGGGCGGATGCGGCCCAGTCCTTTGCGTCGAGCTTGTCGGCCTGGATGTACTTCGTGGTTGCCCATTGCGCATAGGGAACGTCGTGGACGACGCCGCGCAGCGCCGCGTTCTCGAGGTGGGTGTGGAGGTCGACGAGGCCCGGCATGAGAACCGCGTCCCCGAGCTCCTTGACCTCCTCGCCGGGATAGCGGAGCCGCAGGGACTCGGCGTCTCCCATGTCCTTGATCTCGCCCTCCTGCACCAAGATGGCGCCGTTGAACAGCGGATCGGAAGCGACGGGCAAAATGTAGTCAGCGCACAAAAGCATGAGGGCACCCCATAATCTCCAAAGGAACACAGAGCCACACGTGCCGGGGCACGCGTAGCGTCATATGATAGCACCCCGCGTTCCCCGAGACGGGAAGCCGCGGCAAACTGGCACAAAACATTCGACCACCGCCCGCACGGCGCGTCGGCGCAGTCGCTCAGGGAACCCAGATGTTGAGGTCGACGGCAGCGGGCACCCCCGCCACGACCCCGTCGCTCGCGTACTGCCAGACGGCGAAGTCGCAGGGGCTCTCGGGATTGCCCTCGGTGTACTGCGCAAGCCAAACGGGCCACCTCGCGCACGCCTCCTCGCCGAACAGCACGAGGTCTCCTCGGTTGCCGTAGAGCATCGGGCGATAGCCGCACGACTCGACGTATTCGCAGAAGGCGTCGGCGGCCTCTGCCATCGCGTCCGAGGACATGCCGAGCGTGCGCCCCGAGACGGGCTCGAGGTCGTAGGCGAGGTAGCATCCGGCCAAGCCGTTGTCCGCCGCCGTGTCGACGGCGAACGCAGCCTCCTCGGCGGCCTCGTCCGCAGTGGTCGCCTGGCTGAAGAAGTAGGCATGCACCTCCAACCCGGCGGCCCGAGCGCCCTCGAGGTTGTAGGAGACGTAGTTGTCGAGGAAGAGGTTGCCCTCGGTGTTGCCCCGGTTGCCGAGGCGGACGAACGCGAAGTCCACGCCGTCGGAGGCGACGGCGTCCCAGTCGATGATCCCCTGGTGCTCGGAGACGTCGAGGCCGGTGCGCGCGACCTTGCCCCAGGGCCGGTAGCTGGCGCGCCCGCCCTCGAAGCTCAGCGCGGACCCGTCGAGCCGCGTCGAGCAATCGCCCCAAGACGAACCCCGCACGCCCGAGCCCGAGCACCCCGCGAGCACCGCGGCGCCGGCAAGGCCGGCCAAGGCCGCCGCAGACGCCAAAAGCGCCCGGCGGGACATCGGCGCCGAAAAGGCCCCCGACCAGCCGCGCCCCTTCTCCGGAGCTTCGCAGGCCCGTTCAGCCGCATCCCGCCCCCGCAGGAGAGGGCGTTTGGCGCCGTCCCCGAGAATCCCGTTCGCCCGGCCCACGCAGACCCTCCGCTACTGGGGCTTTTTCGCGACGTGGACCGCCGCGATGCCGCCCGTGTAGTTTTTCCAGGAGATGTCCGCGAACCCGGCGTCCTCCATGAGCTTGGCGAGGCCCTCTTGGTTGGGAAACGCCTTGATCGACTTCGAGAGGTAGACGAACCCGTCGCGCTCGCCCGTGATCAGCCCCCCCCAAACCGGAATCATCACCCGCAGGTAGAAATGGTACAGGGCGCGCCACGCGGGGTTGGGCGGGGTCGAGAACTCGAGGCAGACGAGCTCGCCGCCCGGGCGCAGGACGCGGAACATCTCCGCGAGCGCCTTCTCGCGCTCGGGCATGTTGCGGATGCCGTAGGCCATGGTCAGGACGTCGAAGCTCTCGTCCTCAAACGGCATGTCCTGGGCGTCGACCACCTGGAAGTCGACCGGCACGCCGTCGGAGGCGCCGTCGGCGTAATGGGCGCGCGCGACGTCGAGCATCTCCGGAACCAAGTCGGAGCAGAGTATGTGCTTGGGGTGCTTTGCGCGGGCCACCGTGAACGAGACGTCGCCCGTGCCGCCCGCCACGTCGAGCACCTCGGCCGACGCGGGGATGTCGGCTTGCCGCATCATGCCCCGCAGCCAGCTCTTGTAGGCGCCGAAGCTCGAGAACGCGTTGAAGCGCTCGTATTTTTTGGCTATCGAGCTGAAGATGTCCTTGACGCGCTCGCTCGAGAGCTCGGGGGGCGCCTCTTTTCCTGTTGCGGTGTCGATGCTCATAGGTTGCCTCTTGGAGGGCGAAAGCCGAGCTCCCGCCCCGTCTGTACACGTGGTCTCGTCAGCCCCCTCGCTCGGGGCAGCGCGGAAACCGCTCCGCGCAAGTACGAAAGTGTACCGTACCTTTCCCCCCGATGCGGCGAATCGGGGAAAACTTGGCAAAACGCCCGTTCTTTGAGGTAGACTTGACGGATATTTTTTCAAAAAAGGGAAGTGGTCACGTGAGCAACGAAGCGACAACACGGGAAAACGAAGAAAAGAGGATCGACGTCGTGAACGCCATCGTCATCGACGACGGGCGCCTGCTGGCGATGCAGCGAGGGTTCGGCTCGCAAGCCGGCGGTTGGGAGTTTCCCGGCGGCAAGGTCGAGGACGGCGAGGACCCCGAGGCGGCGCTCGTGCGCTCCATCGGCGAGAAGCTCGACGTCCCGATCGAGGTCAACGAGTTCGCCTTCAGCGTCGAGGTCGAGCACGACGGCATCGCGATGCATACCCGCAGCTACCTTTGCCACATCCCCCAGGGCAAGCACCCCCACCTCCAAGAGCACACGGCTGCGCGCTGGCTCGAACGCGAGTCCCTCCACAACGTCGGGTGGCTGCCGTCGGACGCGCGCATCGTCGAGGTCATCGTGGAGCGGGGCATCCTCTAGCGTCCGCGTCCGCCCCGAAAGGCCGCGTCGCCCAAGTTTTGCGCCCTCGCCTGCTGCAAGGGCGCTATTCTTTTTGCCCGTGAGGAAAAGAGGAGGGATTCCGCGGTGGGCAAGGACAGGAAACCGAACACGCCGAAGCTTTGGACACCGGTGTTCGTCGTCATCATAGCGCTGACGTTTTGCTGCTTCGTCATGGGCCAGGGCCTCAACTCCGGCACCAGCGTGTTCTTGACGGGCAAGGGCTACGGCGCCGCGTTGCCCGGCACGCTCGCGCTCGTCTTCTCGTTCGCCGCTGCGGGGACGAGGCTGTTGATCGGCCCGATCATCGACGGCGGCAAGTGCTCGCTCGTCATCCTCGTCGGCATCGCCGTGCTCGTGGCGGGGACGCTCCTGTCCGCGTTCGTCGAGGGGATTCCCCTGTTCACGATCAGCCGCCTCCTGCAGGGGGCGGGATTTGCCGCGGCGACGACGGCAGCTGCGACGGCGGCCGCCAACGTCCTGCCCGCCGAGAGGCTCGGCGAGGGCATCGGCTACCACGGCCTCGGCCAGGCGCTCGCCATGTCTGTCGGCCCCGCGTTCGCCCTGTTCCTCGTGGGCACCGACCCCGCATCCAACCTCTATGTCGGGCTCGCCCTCGTCGGCGTTGCCGGATTCGCCATAGCCCTCGGCGCCCGCTACGAGCGCCACCCCGAGCGCCTGCCCGAGTCGAGCGCCTTCCGCCGCCAATGGGAGAGGGGCCGCTCAGAATCCGAGGCCTGCGAGCCCGGGCGGCCCGCCGCGAGCCCGTCGGCCTCCCCCGAGCCCGACGGCACCGCGCAACCCGCCCGACCCGCGCAAAGCCCTCTCGCCGGGCTCTTCAGCATATTCGAGCCGCGCGCCCTGCCCGGGGCCATCCCCATGACGATCCTTTGCCCGACCTTTGGATTCGGCATCTTTTTCGCGGGGCTCTACGGAACGACCCTCGGGTACGCCAACGCGGGCCTCTTCTACACGATCTCCGCCGTCACCATGATCGCCGTACGCCTGTTGTCCAAGCGGTTCATGGACACCGTTCCCGCCATCAAGACGTTCACGGTCGCCGTGGCCTTCGGCGTCATCGGCTTCGTCATGCTGTTCTTCGCTGCGGAGAGCGAGGCCCTGTTCCTCGCGTCCGGGCTCTTCTACGGCCTCGTGCTCGGCATCAGCCTCCCGCTCAACCAATCGGTTGCCGTCAAGAACACCCCTCCCGAGCGGTGGGGCGCCACCAACGCGCTGTTCCTGTTGTTCAACGACCTCGGCATCGGGCTCGCCAGCGCGATATGGGGAGCAGTCAACGACGCCTTCGGGTTCCAGTTCAGCATCCTCGCCGTCATCGCGTGCCAGCTGCTCGCATACGTCGCCGCATGGGTCTTCTATCCCGCCGACCAGAAGAGGTGGCGCTAGGCCGGCTCGTCCGCCGTCAGCGTGACGTGGCCCTCAACAGGGCAAAACAGGTCGAACCGGGGAAAGAGGCCGTCGACGAAGCGGATGATCGCGCCGACGATGAGCGCGGCCATGATCGTCCCCTCGCGCACGCCGTACAGCCCTCCCATCATCACGAGCGACATGATCGCCCCCGTCGTGATGAGCGAGACGTCAAACGCGATCTTGGTCTTTCCGAAGTCGCGGTGGAACACGGCGCTGATGGTTTGGACGATGCCGTCGCCGGGCAACATGATGAGCGCCGCCTTCTTCTGGAGCCAGACGCCCACCGCGATGGAACAGCAGCTCAAGAAGCTAAAAAGCAGGCGCACCGGGTAGACCGGCATCGGAAACATCGCCGTGACCGGCACGAAAAGGTCGATCAGGGCCGAAAAATAGAACAGGAAGGGAATGCTCAGGAGCTGGAGCGGCTTGTACTTGCGGCGCAACAGCGCAATCTGGGACAGGGCCAACAGGACGTTGAACACGAACGTGATGGTGCCGAGGGTGAGCCCAGTCGCGTAGTTGAGGACGCCGGGGATGCACGAGATCGCGGAGATGCCGAGGTCGGTCGCGCGGGAGAGGGCGATGCCGAACGAGACGAACGCGATGCCCGCGAGCATGACGACCGCGCGCCACACGAGGTTGGGCGCGTCTTTGTCAAAGAAGTCGTGCCAACGTTGCGCGACGCCCATCCGACGCCTCCTCTCGATTTCCTCCATCGGCGGATTTTTGCGACCCCCCAGGGGACGCCAGCCGCAGCGCGTCGCGTTGCGCCGAACGCGACGACACGCGACCGCTCCACCCTGCTAAAGTCGCACAGGCCGTTATTCTAGCGCTCGACGCTCGCGCATTCGAGCAAAACGATAGCTCAAAACGTTATACCGGCTGTGACGCGAGAGCGCCTAGTAGGGCTCGTCGAGGTCGGCGTGGGCCTGCGCATCGGCCGAGAGCGGGAAGAACTTTCCCGCACGGTAGCGGTCGAGCGCGACGAGCGCGATCATCGCCGCGTTGTCGGTGCAAGCGCTCATCGGGGGCATCGTCAGGCGCACGCCCAGGTCGTCGCAGAGGCGCTCGTACGCCGCGCGCAGGCTCGGATTGGCCGCGACGCCGCCGCCGAGGCAGAACTCGCGGGCGCCGGTCTGCTCGAGGGCGGTGCGGGCCTTGGCGACCTGGACGTCCACGACCGCGGCCGTGAAGCTCGCGCAGACGTCGGGCACGTTGAGCTCGCGCCCCGCCTCGCGCTCCTGGTTGATGTAGGTGGTGACCGCGGTCTTGAGCCCGCTCAGGCTGAAGCGCAGGTCGCCCGAGTGCATCATCGCGCGCGGGAACGGGATGGCGCGCTCGTCGCCCTCGGCCGCCATGCGGGAGATGATGGGGCCTCCGGGATAGCCCAGGCCGAGCGCCTTGGCGACCTTGTCGAACGCCTCGCCCACCGCGTCGTCGATCGTGTAGCCGAGCGTCTCGTAGACCCCCCAGTCCCTCATGTGGACGAGCAGCGTGTTGCCGCCGCTGACCAGCGAGACAACAGCGGGGGGCGCGAAATCGGGACGCCCGATCTTGTTCGCGTAGAGGTGGCCCTCGAGGTGGTTGACGCCGATGAACGGCTTGTCGGCCGCCCATGCCGCGCCCTTCGCGAACGCGACGCCGACGACGAGCGCGCCGAGCAGGCCCGGCGCATAGGTAACCGCGACTGCGTCGACGTCTTGCCAGGTCAAAGAGCCCCCAGCGAGGCCGAGCGACTCTGCGGCGACGTCGAAGCACTCGTCGCACACGCCGCATATCGCCTCGATGTGCTTGCGGCTCGCGATCTCGGGCACGACCCCGCCGAAGCGAGCATGGAAGTCTATCTGGCTCGCGACGACGCTCGCCAGGACCCGCCCCTCGCCGTCGACGATGGACGCCGCGGTCTCGTCGCAGCTGCTCTCGATGGCGAACACGAGGGGCCGCGCAACGCACGGCGATCCGTCTCGGCCGCAACCCGCGCCCCGCTCGCCGAAGCCGGCCCCCTCGGCGCCTGCCGGCGACCCGCCCTCAGGAAGGT
>R18__coassemble_1438_pt1 | contig 30134 bp, 21 predicted proteins | sample R18__metabat2_low_PE_019 | metagenome-assembled genome bin R18
TGCTCTCCTTCCTCGCCAGGCTTCCTGCCGCAAGGCGCTGGGAAGGCGATGCCGCTTGTCGCGGAAGAGGACGCAAAAATCGTGCCCCTTGCAATTGGGTCCCCCAGGGGGTGGCGAGCTTCTCCCAGCGAAGCGCCCAAAACCGCGTTTCCCGCAGTTGGGCGTTGGGGAGATGGCGACGTCTGTCCGGCGAAGCGCGCAAAAACCGTGCTTTACATCCGCCTGAGATTGCGCTTGCAATCGCAGGCGGGGCTCTAGCGTCCACCCGCCCCTTTCCCCGAAAGAACGAAGCTGAATCGTGCGACGCGCAGCGAACTCAGGCGTCCACCCGCCCCTTTTCCCGAAAGAACGAAGCTGAATCGTGCGACGCGCAGCGAATGCGGCGTGTCGCGACGCGCGTTCAGGCCTGCTCGTTGCCTTTGCCCCCAGGTTCTAAGGCGGGAATTTCGGCCTGCAACTCTGGTTTGGGTTCTCCTCGGCGATTCTTTATACTTGGGGGCGACTTTGTCTTCTGGACTGTTCGAAGGGGTCGGTATGGGCATTCGGTTTGGCGCGGCGAAGGCCGTGGGCGCGGTCTTGACGTGGGGATTGCGCGATGTGCTGCACAGGAACGGCCGCAACACGCCCGGCAAGATCGCCCTCTACGTCGACCCCGACCTCGTCGGCCACCTCGCGCCCAAGGTCAAGCACTCGATTGTCGTTGTGGGCACCAACGGAAAGACCACGGTCAACAACATGATCGCCGACGTCCTCGAGGCTGCGGGCAAGACCGTCATCTGCAACCGCGACGGCGCGAACCTCGACAGCGGCGTCTCCACGGCGCTCCTGCAGGGCAAGCCCGCCGAGTGGGGCGTGTTCGAGAGCGACGAGCTGTGGCTCATGAAGACCCTGCCCCAGCTGCAGGCCGACTACGTCCTCTTGCTCAACCTGTTCCGCGACCAGCTCGACCGCTGCGGCGAGATCGACCACATCCAAACCGTCATCGCCGAGGCCCTGCGCAAAAGCCCCGGCTCCACGCTCATCTACAACGGCGACGACCCGCAGTGCGCCATCATCGCCGACAAGGTGGACAACCCGAAGTTCGCCTTCGGCATCAACGAGGACCTGCGGCTTCCGCAAAACACCGTGAGCGACGCGCAGATGTGCCAGCTTTGCGAGGGCATCATGGAGTACGGTTGGCGCCAATACGGCCAGCTCGGCTCCTTTTCCTGTCCGAAGTGCGGCTTCTCCCGGCCGGCCATCGACTTCGCGGTCACCGACGTAGAGATGGGCGAGCGGGGCAGCTCGTTCCTGCTCGAGGGAAAGACCGCGCAGGCCGGCGAGTCGTGGAGGCTCTCCTCTTCGGTGGGCGCCGCCTACATGGTGTACAACCTGGCGGCGGTCGGCGCTGTCGCGCAGCTCACGGGGTGCGGCATCAACGCCACCCAGCGCACCATCGACACGTTCGCCCCGAACAACGGCCGTTTGCAGAAGCTGGTGGTTAGGGGGCGGGACACCCTTTTGAACCTCGCGAAGAACCCCACGGGGTTCAACCAGAACCTCAAGCTCGTGACCCAGGGCGAGGGCCCGCGCGCCGTTGCGTTTTTCATCAACGACAAGGAAGCCGACGGCCACGACATTTCGTGGCTGTGGGACATCGACTTCGAGGAGCTGGCCGCCAAGGACAACCTGACGGTGTTCGCGGGGGGCATGCGCGCCAACGACATGCAGGTGCGCTTGCGCTACGCCGGCATCGAGGCATCCATCGTCTCCGATGCGGCCGACCTGTTCGACAAGATCGAGGGCGCTCCGCAGGACATGCGTGTGTTCCTGATAGCGAACTACACTGCGTTGCCCGAGGTCAAGCGCAAGCTCGAGGCCCTGGCGGCCGAAGGCGGGGCCGCGTCTCCCGCTCGAGGCGGGGGCGGCGTCTGCATGTCGGCGGCTATTCCGGTTCCCGAGCCGGCTGACCAGCCGCCCGTGCGCATCGCCCACCTCTTCCCCGACCTGCTGAACCTTTACGGTGACGGCGGAAACGTGACGGTGCTGCAGCGGAGGCTCCAGTGGCGCGGTGTGCCCGTCGAGGTGGTCGCGGTCCCCCACGGCGAGCGCATCGACCTGTCGACCGTCGACCTCGTGTTCCTGGGCGGGGGCCCCGACCGCGAGCAGCGCATGGCCAGCCTCGACCTCCTCGCGATGGCCGACGACCTGCGCGCCTACGTAGAGGAGGGAGGGCCGCTCCTGGCCATCTGCGGCGGCTACCAGATTCTCGGGCGCACGTGGCTTCTGGGCGACGAGGAGATCGCGGGCCTCGATATCCTGGGGATTCGCACCGGCCGCGCCGAGGGCGGCTCGACGAACCGCCTCATCGAGAACATCGCGCTGTCCTCGCCAATCGCCTCCCATCCCGTCGTCGGATTCGAGAACCACGCCGGGCGCACCTACCTTGACCAGGGGGTCGAGCCGTTCGGGCGCGTGGTCAGCGGCGTCGGTCACGGCAACAACGACGACGACAAGGCGGACGGGGCACGCCGCAACAACGTCATCGGCACCTACCTGCACGGCCCTCTTTTGGGCAAAAACCCCGAGGTTGCGGACTTCTTGCTCCAAAGGGCCCTCGAGCGCTGCGCTGCGAGAAACGGCGTCGACCTCGGCGAGCTTGCCCCCCTTGACGACGCCGTCGAGCTTGCGGCGAACCGGGTCATGGCAGACCGCCTGCGCGCATAACGCGAACGGGGGGCCCGATGCGCGGCCGGCGGTCTATAATGGCCCAAGCGCCGCTTTCCCGAGCGGGGCTCTTTCGGGCGGACGGTTCGCCTCCGCATGCGGGTAGGAAGAAGTCGCTATGCGCACAAGCCAAGACAAGATGTTGGATTTCCTCGGTCAAGAGGGCGTCCGCTTCACGGTTCCCCATTACCAACGCCCCTACGCCTGGACGGAGACTCAGTGCGAGGAGCTCATGTGGGACATCCTCCGCGCGGGCAGGGCGGGCACGTCCCACTTCATGAGCATGGTGTTGTTCCTCGAGTCCCCGGCCGGGGCCGAGGGAGGCGTGCGCGAGCTCGACGTCATCGACGGCCAACAGCGCATCGCGTCGGCCACGTTGCTCCTTGCGGCCCTCGAAACGGCGCTGCGCACGTCGGGGAAAGAAGTGGGGGGACTGGACGCCGACGCCGTCCGCAGGCGTTTCCTCCTGGCGGACGACGGCGCCTGCAAGGTCCGCCTCCAGGGCCTCGACCAACGCACGCTCGACGCACTGGTGTTGGGTGCGGAGAGCCCCGAGCGCCCTTCCGCGCGCATCGTCGACAACCACCGCTATTTCGCGAGCCGCCTCGCGGAGGAGGGATTTGACTTCGACCTGTTCTGGCGCGGGCTCAACCGACTGTTCCTGATCGACGTCGAACTCGATGACGGCGACAAGGCCCAGCATATCTTCGAGGGCGTCAACACCAAGGGCATGCCGCTCGCGACCGCCGACTTGGTGCGCAACTACCTTTTGGTGGGGGAGACGCGCGAGGAGCAGGAGCGCCTGTACCGGGAGTACTGGAACCCCATCGAGCTCATGTTCGGCAACGACCCTGGGTGCCTCAAGCTCAACGCGGGCATCCGCATGTGGCTGTCCATTCGCTTCCGCCGCATCCGCATCCGCGACAAGTCCCAGACCTACAACGTGTTCAAGGCCTACATGACCGAGGAGTACGAGGGCACGACCGAGGAACTGCTCGAGGAGCTGCGCGGCTTTTGCCTCATGTGGTCGGAAAACTACAAGTTCAACGAGGTTAAGGAGTTCCGGAGCATGGACTGGGTCAAGGGCAAGACCAAGACCCTGCTTCCAGGCTGGGGCCACCTGAGCGGATTCTAGGGGGTTGCCCCGGCTGGTCGACGCTCTGGTTTTTCCATGGTTTCTCTTGCGCCGACGGGGTCCGTTACGGCACAATTAAACGCTACGAGCGTCTTTGTGCGCTCGTTTGCATTGTAGGACCCTTGCGCGGGTGCTCTTCGCTCCGCCCGAAACGACCAGACGCGTTCTCGCCGGTTGCCCTTGCGCCGCCCTCTTGAAAGCGGTGCGACCGCCGATCGCGAAGGAAGAACATGGCACACTCAGACAACAGGAAGCCCACGCGACGCGCCCCAGGCGAGACCTCGTACGAGGCGACGTCCCGGTACGCGTCGAAGTACTCCCGCTCAAGCGACAGCACGTCTCGGGAATACACGCCGCTCCAGTCCAACCCCAACGCCTACAGCCGCTACAGCCGCGACGCCTACGGCTCGGCGGGCCGATCAAACGGCAGCGCCTCGGCGGGTTCCCGCAAGAGCGTCAACCGGCGCGGCGGTTGGAAAAAGAAGCTCGCCATCGCGTTGGTCATCGTCGCGGTCCTCGCTGCAGTCGGCGCCGTTGCGGCATATGCGTATCTGAACAGCGTTGACGAGAAGCTGCAGAACGGCGTCGACGACGAGCTGCTCGCCCAGCTTCAACAATCCGAATACACCGGCGATCCCTTCTACGTGCTCCTTTTGGGAGTCGACCGAGACGAGGAGCGCCAAAACTCCGCCGAGTTCGGCAAAGGCTACCAAGGCTACCGCACCGACAGCATGATGTTGGCCCGCGTCGACCCCGTGAACAAGAACGCGACCCTGATCTCGCTTCCCCGCGACACGATGGTCGACATGGGCGAGTACGGCACGCAGAAGCTCAACGCCGCCTACTCCCTCGGCGGCCCCGCATACGCGGTCGAGGTCGTGACCAAGCTCGCAGGCGTTCCCATCTCCCACTACGCCGAAGTCGACTTCGACGGCTTCTGCAGCGTCGTCGACGCGCTCGGGGGAATCGAGGTCGAGGTCCCGATCACCATCGACGACGACGATGCGGGCGGGCGCGTCGAGGCGGGCTACCAGACCCTCAACGGCACGCAGGCGATGATCGTCTGCCGCTCGCGCCACACCTACGACGACGTCGGCGCGGGCGACCTGTACCGCGCGGCCAACCAGCGCATGATCCTCTCGGCCGTTGCCAAGAAGATTTTGAACTCCGACCCCGTGACCATGGTCAACGTCGTCAACACGGCGGCGAACGCGGTCACGACCGACCTCAAGACCACCGACCTTTTGGGCATCGCATACTCCATGCGCGGCCTCGACCCCTCGACCGACATCTACACGTGCTGCATGCCGACTACGTCCAAGTACATCGACGACGTCTGGTACGAGGTCATCAACGAGAGCGAGTGGACGACCATGATGTCGCGCGTCGACCGCGGTCTGTCCCCCACGACCGAGACGGTCGTCGACGAGACGACGGGAACCATCCTGTCTTCGTCGGGTGACGGCTCGACGGCGGGATCCTACCAGGAGGGCGAGACCTCCCTGGACGACCTCAAGGCGTCCGGCACCGTCGCCGTCCGCAACGGCAGCTCTACTTCCGGCGTTGCACAAAAGGCCGCCGACATCTTGACCGAGAAGGGCTTCACGACCGACGTCGGCAACGCGGACGCCGAAAACTACGCCACCACGCTCGTTATCTACTCCAACACGACCCAGGCCGACATGGCCGCCCTCATCGTCAAGACGCTCGGCGTCGGCAAGACCGAGATGAACGATGGGACCTACTCGTTTACTGCCAACTACCTGGTCGTGATCGGCGCGGACTACACGTCGTAGGGGCTTAGCGTGAGGACCAGCGACTTCGACTACGAGCTCCCCGAGGAGCTCATCGCCCAAGAGCCGGCGGCGGTGCGCGATGCGTGCCGCCTGCTCGTGATGGACCGCGCTTCGGGCGCGCTGTGCGACCGCATCTTCCGCGACGTCGTCGACTACCTGCGTCCGGGGGACCTGCTCGTTGCCAACGAGACGCGCGTGAGGCCGGCGCGATTGCTTGGCAACAAGCGGGGCACCGGCGGAGCGGCCGAGGTGTTCTTGCTCCGCCAGGCGAAGGTCGGCGGCGTTCCGAGCAACAAGGAGGCGTATTGGGAGGCCCTTGTTCGCCCCGGCAAGCGCTTGAAGCCGGGCGCGGTCGTTGACTTCGCGGGCCCCGACGGCTCGGTCGCCATGAGCGCCGAGGTTGTCGGATTCGTCGGCGAGGAGGGCAAAGGCAAGGGCGAGCGCGTCGTCCGCCTGGCCACCGAGATGCCCTCGCTCGACGAGGCCCTCCACGCCGTCGGCAACACGCCGCTGCCTCCCTACATCAAGGACTACACGGGCGACAAGGAGATGTACCAGACGGTGTACTCCCGCAACGAGTCGAGCGCCGCCGCTCCGACCGCCGGCCTCCACTTCACGCCCGAGCTGATCGACCGGGTGCGAGGGCTCGGAGTCGGGTGGGAGACGGTCGAGCTCGAAGTGGGCCTCGACACGTTTCGCCTGGTAGACGAGGACGACCCGACGCAGCACAAGATCCACACCGAGTTCTTCTCCGTTCCGCAAAGCACGGTCGACGCAGTCAACGCGACGCACGGGCGCGGCGGACGCGTCGTCGCCGTGGGCACGACGAGCGTGCGCAGCCTTGAAAGCGCGTGGGATTCCGAGGCGGGCGGCCTTCGGGCTCGCGACCGCGAGGCGACGAGCCTCTACATCTTGCCCGGGTACGAGTACCACGTCGTCGACGGCCTCATCACGAACTTCCACGTCCCCAAGTCGACCCTCATGATGCTGGTGAGTGCCTTCAGCTCGCGCGAGAACCTCATGCGCGCCTACGCCCACGCCATCGAGGAACGGTATCGCTTCTTCAGCTTCGGCGACGCCATGCTCGTCATCTAGCCCTCAGTCGGGCTTCGCGCTGCTCCGGCGCCGAGGCGGCGGCTATTCCCTCTGCTCGCGCATAGCCTTCAGGATCGCGCGCTTGCGGGCCTGCTTCTCGTTGTAGGCGCGTCGCTCGGCGCGCTTCGCCTGGCGCTCGGCTTCTGCGGCGGCGCGCTCTTCGGCGTGGGCCTCTGCCTCGGCCGCCTTTGCCCTCGCGCGCCGGGCTTTGCGCTGGGCTCGTTCGGCTTGGGCCTCGAGGTCGCTGATGCGGCAGCCGCAGTTGTTCTGGCGGTACATGCCGCGGGCCCGGCTGCGGCGCGTCGCCTCGTCGTAGAAGGGGCGATAGTCCTCGAAGCAGGGGGCGAGGCCCGCCTTTGCGGCAGCGCGCTCGACCTCCTCGCGAATGACCTCCGTGTACTGGTAGGGGCTGACGGACAGCGTCGTCCCGATCGCCGTGAACCCGTTCTCGGCCGCGTAGGCCGCGGCCGCTTCGAGGCGCGCGCGGTAGCAGAGACGGCATCGCGTCTCGCGCAGCGCGGGGTCGACCGCGAGCGTGACGGCGGCTTCGGGATCAGCCCCACCCTCGATCGCCTCGCGGTATGCCGCAACGCGGAGGGCTTCTTCGTCCGTCAAGCCCCGGGGCTCCGGCAAGGAGCCGCCCCCCTCGTCCTTCCGCTTGTATGGGCGCGTCGCCGTCCCGCTCGGCCCAGCCGGGCCGTCTGCGCCGGCGGCGTTTCCGCCCTCCGCGCGGGCGATGAGCTCGCGTGCCTGGTCAATTGCACGGTCTCCGATCGCTCCGGAGACCTGCTCCAATGCGGCTGGGTCATAGGCTCCCTCGACGACGGGGATCGGCGCGACGATGGCGGGGTCGTCGCTTGCGGCCCACTCCCTCAGCGTCGCAAGGCGGCGCGCATACTCGGCGGCGGGGTGGATGTTGCCGTTCTCGTAGAAGATCGCGGGGTTGGCGCCGCGCTCCTGCAGCACCCGTACGGGCTCCATGCTGCACGGTCCGCAGCATGCGTGCAAAAGCAGGCGGTCGGGAAGGCCGCCTTGCTCCGCGCCGCGTTTTGCCGCCTGTTTTTCAACATTGTCGCCCATGCGGCTTATACTAGCATGACGAAAACGAGCAACCCCGAAACCGGAGGCGATCCCCATGACCGATGTTTGCGCTAATTCGAGCCGCCAGGGCCTTTCGCAGAGGCGGTATCGAGCCGTCTGCTTCGACCTCGACGGCACGCTCCTGCCGATGGACCTCGACGCGTTCCTGTCGGAGTACTACACGCAGCTCGGCCGCTTCATGGTGAGTCGCGGACTGGACGCCGCAACGTTCAAGAAATCCCTGAACAGCGGCGTGAAGGCGATGGTCGCACACGAGTCGACGGTGACGAACTGCGTCGTTTTCTGTGGCGGCTTCTTCGAGGCTGTGCGGGAGTACTGGGCCGTCGCGCGCAGCTCGTTCATCTCGACGTCCGTCCCCATGGAGGAGATTTCCCAGGACGAGATGCGAGCCCTGTTCGAGGAGTTCTACGACCGCCGTTTCGGCGCCATCGGGCGCGACGTCGTGCCCGACCGAAACATGGTGCGGGCGGTCGCGACCCTGCGCGAGAAGGGCTACCCGATCGTCCTCGCGACCATGCCGCTGTTTCCGCCGCGCGCGCTCGAGCACCGCTGCGAGTGGTCGGGCCTGAGCCTGGGCGATTTCGTCCGCGCGACGAACTACGAGAACTCGACTGCCGCGAAGCCCAGCTTGCGCTACTACGCCGAGAACCTCGCGGCGCTCGGCGTCGGGGGCTCCGACGTCTTGATGGTGGGCAACAACACCGTCGAGGACCTGGCGTTCGCGCAGCTCGGCGCCGACACGTACCTGGTGACCGACCACCTGCTCAACCCCATCGACTTGGACCTGTCCGCGACGCGCCACGGCACGACGGCCGACTTCTGCGCATGGGTCAGCGAGTTCCCCGACTGCGAGGACCCCGTCGCAAAGGTCGAGACCGGTGCGATCGACCCGGCTTTGACCATCCGCTACCTCGAGGCGAACCTCGTGGCGACCCCCGAGGAGCTCGCCCGCGCGAAGGAGAACGAGGCACGCAGCCGCGCCGCCAACGACCGCACGGGAGATGCGGTGTCGGCGCGCGCCGAGTCCGCCCAGGGGGTCGTGCCGGGCGACGTCCCGGCGGGCTACGTTCCCGTCGGGATGGAGGAGGCCCTCGGGACCTCCCTCTCCGAGGGGGCGTAGGCCATGGCCCTGTTCGACTACACGGTCGAGGCGACGAGCGGCCATGCCCGCGCCGGCGCGTTCGAGACGGCGCACGGCGTTGCGCGCACCCCGATGTTCATGCCCGTCGGCACGAGCGCGACCGTCAAGGGCATCACCGTCGACCAGCTCCACGACCTGCGAGCCCAAGTCGTCCTCGCCAACACCTACCACCTCTCCCAAAGGCCCGGTGCCGACCTCGTAGCCGAGGCGGGCGGCCTCCACAGGTTCATGAACTGGGACGGCCCCATCCTCACCGACTCGGGCGGGTTCCAGGTGTTCAGCCTCGCCGACACGCTCAAGCTCCACGACGACGGCCTCGCCTTCCGCTCGATCTACGACGGGGCGAAGCTCTTCTGGACGCCCGAGGAGAACATGGACATCCAGCAAAAGCTCGGCGCGGACATCGTCATGCAGCTCGACCAGTGCACGCCCTACCCCTGCGAGCGCAAGGTCGTCGAACGAGCCGTCGACCTGTCTGCGAGCTGGGCGAAGCGCTGCCTTGCGGCCCATACGCGCGAGGACCAGACGCTGTTCGGCATCGTCCAGGGCGGCATGCACCTCGACCTGCGCCTCGAGTCGATCCGCCGCCTGCTCGAAATCGACGAGGAGAGCGCCGCCTCGGGCGGCCAGCGCTTCGGCGGCTTCGGCATCGGCGGCTACTCGGTCGGCGAGGACCACGAGACGATGTTCGAGACGCTCGGCCAGGTCGCCCGGGCTTTGCCGGAGGGCCGCCCCCGCTACCTCATGGGCGTGGGCAACCCCACGACGCTCGTCCGCGCGGTGGGGGAGGGCGTCGACATGTTCGACTGCGTCCTGCCGACGCGCACGGCCCGCATGGGCACGGCGTTCAGCCATACCGGCCGCATGAACATGCGCAATGCGAAATACACGCACGACTTCGGCCCTCTCGACTCCGAGTGCACGTGCTCGACCTGCAAAAACTACAGCCGCGCCTACCTGCGCCACCTCGTGAAGCAAAAGGAGATGCTCGGGGCGATCCTGCTGTCGGTCCACAACATCCACTTCCTCATCGACCTCATGTCCCGGGCTCGCGAGGCCGTCCTCGCCGGGCGCTACCAGGAGTTCCTCGACGAGTGGATGGCCAGCCCGGCGGCGAAGGATTACTAGGCCGTCGCCTGCGGGGTCTGAACCTCGGCGGGCCCGGAGCCCGAGGCCGCTCCAGGGGGTCGTTGGCCGTGGCCGAGCGCGGTGCAAGATATCCTGAAAGCAGAATAAATGTGCATTTTGAGGTATACCCCTTACTTTTCTTGTGGCACAATGGGACAGTTACTGTCGCCCTGCTGCATGCAGGGCAGTCCTAGGTAAAAGAGAAAGCACGAAATCACATGGCAATAGACGAGAACAAGAACGACAAGATGGCCAACCTCTTCGAGGACGAGCTCGGCTCCGAGGAGATCGATCCCGAGGTCGGGGAGCCCGCTGCTAGCGAGGCGCCGGCGGAGCCCGAGGAGCCCGTCGAGGACGAGGCGCCGGCAGAGTCCGAAAGCGCGTCGGAAGAACCCGCGGACAAGCCCGCCGAGGAACCTGCGGACAAGCCGCTCAGGGCCTCCCAGCGCACTAAGTCCAACGCGGCGTCCCTGTCGCGCGGCAAGAAGGTCCACGTCCAGGGCAAGGCGACTGCGTCCAAGCGCGACAGCGCGAAGGCGAGCTCGTCCAAGGCCCCGAAGCCGTCGAAGAAGAGCTCCTCTGCCACGCCGGAGCGCCGCAATGTATGGCTGCTCGTCCTGGCTGCGCTGCTCGTCATCGTTTCCGTTGCGCTGTTCATGCCTCCCCAGGAGCGCATCAACCAAGGCCTCGACATCCAAGGCGGCCTGTCGGTTGTCCTCTCCGCGAAGAACGACGACGGCACCGCCGTCTCCTCCGACGACATGGAGAAGAGCCGCGCCATCATCGAGAACCGCGTCAACGCCCTCGGCGCCAACGAGGCGACCGTCCAGGTCCAGGGCAGCAACCAGATCCTGGTCCAGATTCCCGGCCTCTCCGACACGCAGGAGGCCCTCGACACCATCGGCAAGACGGGCAAGCTCGAGTTCGCCCGCCTCGACACCTTCACCGACGAGGACGTTGTGACGGCCATCGAGAACGGCCAGTACGCTTCCGCCGGCACGGTCACCGACGAGTTCGGCAACACGTTCTCCAGCGGCACGACCCAGCACCTCGAGGTCAAGGAGGGCACCTACACCCCGCTCATCACCGGCGACAACATCTCCCAGGTCACCGTCGGCCAGGCGAGCCAGGCCTCGGCGTACTACTCCGTCAACCTGCGCCTCGACTCCGAGGGCACCAGCGCCTTCGCCCAGGCGACCAAGGACCTCGTCTCCACCAACGGCCAGATCGTCATCATCCTCGACGGCGAGGTGCAGTCCGCTCCCGCCGTCCAGTCTGAGATCTTGACCGGCGAGGTCTCCATCACGGGCAACTACACGCTCGACGAGGCGCAGAGCCTCCAGACCATTCTCGAGAGCGGCTCGCTGCCCGTCAGCTTCAAGTACGAGCAGAGCCAGGTCGTCGGCCCGACGTTGGGCCAGGGCGCTTTGGCCGCCGGCGTCGTCGTCGCGCTCATCGGCTTGCTGCTCGTCATGCTCTACCTGCTCTTCTTCTACGAGGGCCTGGGCCTGGTCACCGCCGCGTCCATGCTCGTGTTCTCCTGCATGTACCTCGGCATCCTCGCGGGCCTGTCGCTGCTCGGCCAGTTCAGCCTCACCATGGCGGGCCTCGCGGGCATCGTGTTGACCATCGGCATGGCAGCCGACTCCTCGATCCTCACCCTCGAGCGCTTCCGCGAGGAGATTCGCATGGGCCGCTCGGTGAAGGCCGCGTCGCTCTCCGGCGTCAAGCACGGCATCATGACCTCCATCGACGCCGACGTCGTCACCCTCGTCTCCGCCGTCACCCTCTTCTTCCTGGCATCCGCCTCGGTCAAGGGCTTCGGCATGACGCTTGCGCTCGGCATCATCTGCGACATCGTCATGATGCTCACCTTCAAGGCTCCGATCATCCGCGTCCTTGCGCCGATCTCCATTGCGAAGCACCCCGGCTTCTGGGGCATCAAGGACGGCATCGTCGCCGCTCCCTACTTCACGGGCGAGAAGACCGCTGAGTCCAAGTCCGAGATCAAGGGCCGCTTCATCAAGCGCGACTTCAACGTCCTGCAGTACCGCAAGGTCTTCCTGATCGTCGCAGCGGTCGCCGTCATCGCGGTTGTCGGCATCGCCGGCCTGCGCGGCGTCAACCTCGGCATCGAGTTCGTCGGCGGCACGTCCGTCACGTTCCACAACACCGGCGACGTGACGACCGAGCAGGTGCGGGACGCCTTCGCCGATGCGGGTGAGACCAACATCACCATCCAGACGACGAGCACCAACGGCGAGCCCGGCTTCCTCGTTCGCTCCACCACCAACGCCGCCGAGGACGCAAACGCTGCGGCGACGGCCGTTGCCAGCGAGTTCAACTGGTCCACCTCCGACTGGGAGGTCGAGACGATCGGACCCGACTGGGGCGCCTCGGTCATCCAGAGCTCGCTCATCGCGTTCCTGGTGTCCCTGCTGCTGATCATCCTCTACATCTCGATTCGCTTCCGCGACTACAAGATGGGCGTCACCGCGGTCGTCACGCTTATCCACGACCTCGCGATTGTTATCGGCGTATACGCCATCATCGGCCACGAGTTCACTCCGAACACGGTCGCCGCGCTGCTCACGATCTTGGGCTACTCCCTCTACGACACTGTCGTCGTGTTCCACCGCATCAACGAGAACATGAGCGGCGATGACGTCAAGTGCACGTTCGCAACGATGGCGAACCACTCCGTCAACGAGGTCCTCGTCCGCTCGATGAACACCTCCATCACCTCGCTCATCCCGGTCTTGGCGATGCTCATCTTCGGCGGCGAGACGCTCCAGGACTTCGCGTTGCCCATGGTCATCGGCCTGATCGTCGGCTGCTACTCCTCTTACCTGGTCGCCAGCCCGATGTACACGATCTGGAAGAGCCACGAGGAGAAGTTCGTCAAGCTCACGAAGAAGTACGGCGACGAGATCCAGCTGTTCTTCCTCAACCGCCTGCCCCAGGCGAAGGCGGCTGTCGCGACCGCTGTCGCTGCCGGCGCTTCCGCGGAAGCCGTCGCCTCCGCAACCGCCGCCCCCGTCCAGGGGAATGCCGCCAAGCCGGCGAGCGAGTGGGACAACATGACCACGTCCCAGCGCAAGAAGGCTGCCGCCAAGAAAAAGAAGCAGCAGTAACCCGCCGCTTCGCGTTTGCAGGGAGGGCCTTCGGGCCCTCCCTTTTTTTGCGCCCGCGTCCGAGCGTGTTGCGCGGGCTGCGCTCCCGTGCCAGCCTTCGCCCCTCTCTTTTTGCGCCCGCGTCCGCCGTGGTATCCTTTGCGGGCCTGCGGTTTTCCGACGATGCGCAGGCCCGGTTGGGAATTCGGCGGGAGAGCGAGAGAGGGGGAGCGCCCATGAGATATCGCCTGCTCATCGTTTTGGCGACCGTCATCTGGGGCAGCTCCTTCGTCATCGTGAAGGACGTCACGGGGTTTCTCGACCCCGCGTGGCTCTTGGCGTTCAGGTTCGGCGTGGCTGCCGTCTTGCTCGCGGCCGCGTTCGCGCCGAAGAGGCGGGAGTTGTTCCTCCGACGCGATCACGTCCTCGTCGGCCTGCTCTTCGGCGCCGCGCTGTTTCTCGCCTACTTTCTGCAAACCATCGGGATCATGTACACGACGCCGGGAAAAAACGCGTTTTTGACCGGGACATACTGTGTCCTCGTCCCCTTCTTCGCATGGTTTGCGACCCGCAGGCGCCCCACCGCCTTCAATCTTGTCGCAGCGGTCCTCTGCATCGTCGGCATCGGGCTTGTGAGCTTGGGCAACGTCGACGGCGTCAACGTTGGCGACCTGTTGACCTTGGCCTGCGCGGTGTTCTACGCCATCCACATCGTTCTCGTCTCCCGGTTCTCCGAGGGGCGCGACATCTACGTCCTGACGACGTGGCAGTTTGCGGGCGTTGCGCTGCTCAGCGTCGTTGCGGCGCTTGCCTCGGGGGCCGACGGAGCGTGCTTCGCGACGTTGGGACCCTCGCAGTGGGGCCAGCTTCTCTACCTCGCCGTGTGCTGCACGGCGTTGGCGTTGCTTTTCCAAAACGTCGGCCAGGCCAACATCCCCCCTGCGTCCGCCAGCTTGCTGCTCAGCCTCGAGTCTCCCTTCGGAGTCGCCTTCAGCGTCGCGCTTGGAGCGGAGTCGCTGACCGCCAAGGTCTTGCTGGGGTTCGCCCTCATATTCGCCGCCATCGTCGTTTCCGAGGTGTTGCCCGAGCGCATGGCGGGCAAGCGGTAGGCCCGGTTTACAGCCCGGCTCGAGCCCGGCGCCGGACGCTTGGCGTGCGCGTGAAATAATTTTGTGCAAGGTGGAAGAAGCCGCCGTTGCCGCGGGGGTGGCGTGCTAAACTGATACGGCTTGCGCTAAGGTGGCGCAAGCCGAGTAACTGTAGGCCCCCGAGACATGTTTGGCGCGGCTCGCCGCGCATGCGAACGTGAATATGTAAGCAAGCAATCATGGCGAAGGGTCCCCCGTTTTTTGAAAGGGGTCCGTTTTGACCGAAATCAAGAACACTTCCGTAATCGACTTCACCGACATCGATGACGACCAGATGAATGCCATGATCGACGGCACTCTGACCGACTTCGACGAGGGCGACCTCGTTGACGGCACCGTCGTCAAGATCGAGCACGACGAAGTCCTGGTGGACATCGGGTTCAAGAGCGAGGGCGTCATCCCGGCTCGCGAGCTGTCCATCCGCAAGGACGCCGATCCGAGCGAGATCGTCTCCATGGGCGACAAGCTCGAGGCCCTTGTTCTCCAGAAGGAAGACAAGGACGGTCGCCTGATTCTGTCCAAGAAGCGCGCCGAGTACGAGCGCGCATGGATCAGCGTCGAGGAGAAGTTCAAGGCCGGCGAGGTCGTCACCGGCGAGGTCATCGAGGTCGTCAAGGGCGGCCTGATCCTCGACATCGGCCTGCGCGGCTTCCTGCCTGCCTCCCTCGTTGACCTCCGTCGCGTGAAGGACCTCGACATGTACCTCGGCACCGAGGTCGAGGCCCGCGTCATCGAGATGGATCGCAACCGCAACAACGTCGTCCTCTCCCGTCGCGTCCTGCTCGAGGAAGGTCGCCGCAACGAGCGCGCAGAGATCCTCTCCAAGCTCACCAAGGGCATGCGCCTGAAGGGCTCCGTTTCCTCCATCGTCGACTTCGGCGCGTTCGTCGACCTCGGCGGCATCGACGGTCTGGTCCACATCTCCGAGCTCTCTTGGAACCACGTCAACCATCCCTCCGAGGTCGTCAAGGTCGGCGACGAGGTTGAGGTCGAGGTTCTCGACGTCGATCTCCAGCGCGAGCGCATCAGCCTCGGCCTGAAGCAGACCACCGAGGATCCGTGGGTCAAGCTCGTCGAGTCCTACCCGGTCGGCTCCATCGTCGACGGCAAGATCACCAAGGTCGTCCCCTTCGGCGCGTTCGTCGCCCTGGGCTCCTCCATCGAGGGCCTGGTCCACATCTCCGAGATGGCCGCCAAGCACATCGACACCCCTGCCCAGGTCGTCAAGGTCGGCGACGAGGTCAAGGTCAAGGTCATGGACGTCAACCCCGAGCGTCGTCGCATCAGCCTGTCCATGAAGGCCGCTGCTGCCGAGCTCGGCATCGAGATCGCCGTTGACGAGAGCATCCAGCCCGAGGAGAAGCCGGCTCGCCGCAAGAACGACCGCCGCGAGAAGAAGGCCGACGAGGCCGAGGCTCCTGCTGAGGCTCCCGCCGAGGCCGCAGCCGAGGAGACCGCCGAGTAGGCTGACTCCCGAAAAGGCGGCAGGCCCCTCCGGTCGGCCGCTTCGCCTCCGATAGCGAGCACAGGGACCCTCCGAAAGGAGGGTCCCTTTTTGCGTCGTCTGCACCAACTCGGGGCGTAATCGCCCAGGGGGCTTTTGCTGACAAGAGGAGCATCTTCTTGCGAAGGGCTGGAGGCTGTTTGGTACCATGCGAAATGTATGTTTCCAAGGGTGAGCTATGCAACGGGTATGACTCTGGGTTCGAGGTTTATTCCACGGCTTTGCTGGTCAACAAGGGCGACATCGTGCTGCGTCCGGGCCTGCTGTTGAACTACGGCACCGTCGACAACGCCAAGGTCGGTGCCCACGTCTATTCGGCCGCTTCGCCCGACGCCATCATCCCCATCGAGCCCGATCCTGCGGCTCCGACGGTTGTGACGAAGCGCATCACACGCAATCCCCCCGATACGAGCACGGTTGAAAACCACGGTATGATGATCAACAGCGCCAAGGTCGCATCCGCCTCGGTTGAGCTCTTGGACAACACGGCGTTCGGGGCGTTGACCTCTCCGGGAGATTCCCCAGAATTGTTCGACTTCAAGAACTACGGCGTTTCGGGCGATCACCTCGATCAAGTCCGCGGATTACAAGCTTGGCGATGTGAACAACAACAGCTCCGTTAACATCGTCGACGCCCAGATCGTGTTCGATATGGCATGTGGCAAATGGGATGTCGAGGGTGCGCCAGGCGCTTACGGCAAGCTGCTCGAAGCGCTTTCGAAGGCAGGCACCGAATGGAACCTTGCGACGCTTGAGGCCGCGGCCGACGTGAACGTCGACAATAGCGTCGATGCGATTGACGCGCGTGCGATACAGGCATATGCCCACGCAGGGGCTTTTGCATAAGGCATGATGTTGCAAAAATAATGAATATTTTTATAAAAAACGACAAATTTAATGCATAAAACTGATTGATTCCCTACAATAGGCGGGATAGTTTTCCGAACTGTTCCGGGGTTCGCCCCAGACGCAAGGCAGGGATCATCATGGCCAAGAAAATCAAACCGCTGTTCAGCGGCGGGTCGGACGAGGAACTCGTCGGGCTCGCCAAGACCGAGGGGGGATGCACCGCCGCGAAGGGATTCTCCGCAACGGGTATCCACGCGGGTTTCCGCAAGGACCCGACGCGCCTCGACTTCGCGCTCGTCGTCGCCGACGAGCCTTGTCCCGCGGCGGCGACGTTCACCCAAAACGTTTTCTGCGCGGCTCCGGTCGTCGTCTCGCGCGAGCACCTCGACGACGTCCAATACGGCCAGGCGCGCGCAATCATCATAAACTCCGGCAACGCCAACGCCGCCACCGGGTCCATCGGCCTCGACAACGCCCGCCGCTCTGCGTCGATCGCCGCAGATGTCGTGGGGTGTACGGCTGACGAGGTCCTCGTCGCGTCGACCGGCGTCATCGGGATGCACTTGCCGATGGGCCCCTTCGAGTCGGGCGTTCCCGCGGCGAAGGAGGCCCTGTCCCCGGACCTGGAGGGCGGCCACCTCGCAGCGCGGGCGATCATGACGACCGACACCGTTGCGAAGGAGTGCGCCTACACGTTCGAGGTCGACGACCCCGCGTACGGAGGCGCCACGTTCACCGTCGGCGGCATGTCGAAGGGATCGGGCATGATCATGCCCAACATGGCCACCATGATCAGCGTCATCACGACCGACGCGCCGGTAGCGGCCATCGACTTGCGCGCGGCGCTCTCCGCGGCCGTGAAGGACAGTTTCAACAAGATCACGGTCGATTCCGACACCTCCACCAACGACAGCTGCTTCCTGCTGGCCAGCGGTGCGGCGGCGCCCGGCGCGCCCGCGATGGCTGCGGGAACCCCCGCCTTCGAGCGGTTCTCCGCCGCGCTCAACGCGGTCTGCAACGACCTTGCGCGCAAGATGGCCGCAGACGGCGAGGGCGCGACGCGTCTCGTGACGGTTCGCGTGACCGGCGCGGCGAGCGACGAGGATGCGGACAGGGCGGCGAGGACCATCGCGAACAGCCCGCTTGTCAAGACGGCGATCTACGGGCACGACTGCAACTGGGGACGCATCGCGGCCGCCGCAGGCCGATCGGGCGCCCGCTTCAGGCAGGGGGATGTCGCCATCGACATCATGGGCCTGCCGGTTTGCCGCCAGGGGCTGACGGTCGAGTTCGACGAGGACGAGGCCCTGCGACGATTCGAGGAGCCCGAGATAGCCATCGACATCGACCTCGGTGCCGGCGACGCGGCCACGCGGATGTGGACGTGCGACTTCTCCCACGACTACGTCACCATCAACGGAGACTACCGGACGTAGGGCCCCAGCCCCGCCTCCAAGCACCCCAACCGAAAACCAACCGACCAGCGAGCGAAAAGGAAAAGAGAAACATGCGCTACAGCAAGGAAACCCGCCCCGACGGCGTCTCGAGCCTCACGGCCGACGTCTTGGTGGAGGCGATGCCCTGGATCAAGAACGTCACCGGCAAGACCATCGTCATCAAGTACGGCGGCGCGGCCATGGTCGACGACGAGCTTCGCGCCGACGTGATGGCCGACATCGTCCTCTTGAAGATCATCGGCGTCAATCCCGTCATCGTCCACGGCGGCGGCAAGGCCATCTCCCAGGCGATGCGCGACGCGAACCTTCCCGTCGAGTTCGTCGACGGCCAGCGCGTCACAACCCCCGAGGCGATGGACCTGGTCCGCGAGGTCTTGGTCGGCACCGTCAACCAGCAGCTCGTTCAGGAGATGAACGAGCACGGCAACCTCGCAGTCGGCCTCTCCGGCGCCGACGCGGGCACGCTCATCGCCGAGCAGATGGACGACGTCCACGGTCGCGTGGGCAACGTCACCCAAGTGAACACCCAGCTCATCGACAACCTCGTGCAAGCCGACTTCATACCCGTCATCGCCTCCATCGCGATGGGCAACGACGGCGGCGCCTACAACGTCAACGCGGACGTGGTCGCCGGCCACGTTGCCGCTGCCATCGGCGCGCACAAGGTCGTGTTCCTGAGCGACGTCGACGGCCTCTACCGCGACTTCGAGGACAAGGAGTCCCTGATCTCGCGCCTCTCCCTCGAGGAGTGCGAGGCCATGGTCGAGAACGGCGAGGTCTCCACAGGCATGATTCCCAAGCTGGGCTCGTGCGCCCACGCGCTGCGCAACGGCGTGCACCGCGCCCACATGATCAACGGCACCATCCCCCATGCGCTGCTCCTCGAGCTGCTCACCGACAAGGGCATCGGGACGATGGTCTCCGGCAACGACGACCAAGGCGAATCCCAGGCGGTAAGCAGCTTCGCCCAGCGCCTCGTGTCGCGCGGCAGCGTCGACCAGCAACAGTAGAAGCAAAACAGGCGCCGCGGCGCTCAGGAAGAAAGGAGCGGGGCTATGTCTTTGGCCACGCAGCAAGAACTTGAATCTCGTTACGTCATGGGAACCTTCGCTCGCAAGCCGGTCGAGTTCGTCTCCGGCAAGGGCATGGTGCTCAAGGACGATGCGGGCCGCGAGTACCTCGACTTCATCGGCGGCATCGGCGCCGACAGCCTCGGCCATTGCCCCGAGGCGGTCGTCAACGCGATCGAGGACCAGGCGAAAACCCTGATTCACGTCAGTAACTACTACTACATCGAGAAGCGCGGCGAGGTCGCGAAGATGGTCTCCGACATGCTCAACGAGGGCGGTACGGAGCCCCAGGATTGGAAGAGCTTCTTCGCGAACTCCGGCGCCGAGGCCAACGAGTGCTCGATCAAGCTCGCGCGCCTCTATGCGCGCCGCAAGTGGGTCGAGGCGGGCAACGAGCCCCTCACGAGCCCCCGCACCATCGTCGTCTTGGAAAAGAGCTTCCACGGCCGCACGCTCGCGACGCTCGCCGCGACGGCCCAGCAGGTCAAGCAGGAGTGGTTCCAGCCTTTGCCGAGCGGGTTCGTCACGACCCCGGTCAACGACATCGAGGCCCTCGAGAAGCTGTTTGACGAGATGGGCGACCAGATTTGCGGCATGCTGCTCGAGGTTATCCAGGGCGAGTCCGGCGTCAACCCCTGCACGCCCGAGTTCCTCGCGGCGGTGCGCCGCCTGACCGAGGAGCACGGTGCGATGATGATCTGCGACGAGGTCCAATGCGGCATCTACCGCACGGGCACCTACCCGTTCGCCTTCCAGCACTACGGCATCACCCCCGACATCGTGTCCATCGCCAAGGGCATCGGCGGCGGGTTCCCCTGCGGCATGAGCGCGGCGCGCGCGGAGATAGCTGCGGCCTACGAGCCCGGCGACCACGGCTCCACGTTCGGCGGCAGCAACCTCGCCGTCGCGGCCATCCACGCCACCTTGTCCGAGATCCAAGCCCGTGGCATCGCCGACCAGGTCACCCGCGTCGGCGACTACATGCGCGGAAAGCTCGAGGCGATGCCTCAGGCGAAGGTCGTTCGCGGCAAGGGCCTCATGTTGGCGATAGACTTGGCGGACGACGTCGAGACGAGCGCTCCTGACGCGGTCTTGGCCGGCCTCGAGGCGGGGCTCGTCCTCAACTACACCGGCCCGCGCACGATGCGGTTCCTGCCGCCGCTGATCTGCACCGAGGCGGACGTCGACGTCCTCGTCGACAAGCTCGACAAGCTCCTCGCCTAACCCGCGCCTGTTTCCGATGTCCGACGTGAAAGCGGTTTGCCCATGAGAAAACGCCACCAGCGCCATGACGCGATTCGCAACATCATCCGCGCCTATCCCGTGAAGACCCAGAAGGATCTCGCAGAGCAGCTGCGCATCGCCGGGTACGATTGCACCCAGGCGACGATTTCCCGCGATGTGCTCGAGCTCGGGCTCGTGAAGTCTCGCGAGGGGGTCTACGTCCTCCCCGAGGAGCAGCGTCTTGCGCGTTTGGTGGCCGACCTGGTCGTCAGCGTCCAAGCAGCGTGCAACCTCGTGGTTGTGAAGACGAGGCCTGGCGCGGCGCAGGGCGTGTCGGCTGCATTGGACGACGCCTCGCTCAAGGGCGCGCTCGGCACGGTCGCGGGCGACGACACGATCATGATCGCAGCCGAGTCGTTCGAGGCGGCCGAGGAGCTCGGCGCCCATCTTTCCGGCTTGCGCGAGGCATAAGTTCGCGCTCTTTCCACCTTGGCAAAACAGGGGCGGCTCACCAGGGCCGCCCCTGCTGTTTTTTGCTCTCGCCGTCCGCGTTCGCCGGTCGCGCAAGCGCAGGCCCGCCTTGCGAAGATGGAAGGATTGCGGTGTTGGTCCCGTCGGGGGAGCCCTCTTGTTTTCGAGGGTGTACAATTGCGGAACGTATGCAGACGCTAGCGGGAGGTGACATGGCTCGTTCGACCAGGGGATCGCACGTGCGCGTCGACGACGCGCGCCCCCAGCAGCGGCAAAGCCAGTACAGCCGCTCTCAGTACAAGAGCTCCGAGCAATATGTCAAGGCGCAGGCCAAGCGCAAGCGCGGCAAGCTGCGCGTCGTCATTCCGGCGGTGCTTCTCTTTCTCGTCCTCGCCGCCATCGCGGCGGCGGTCGCGGTGACCCTCTACTGGACGCGCGACCTTCCCGAGTGCGACACCGCGGAGGACTTCAACGTCAGCTCTCCGACCCAAGTCTACGCTTCCGACGGCACGACGCTCCTCGCGAGCTTCAGCCTCCAGTACCGCGTTCCCCTGACCGACCTCTCGGACGCTGGCTACTCTGCGAAGTGGGCGACCGTCGCCGTCGAGGACGAGCGTTTTTACGAACACGGGGCCATCGACGTCGTCGGCATCGCCCGCGCCCTGGTCAACAACATCACCGGCGGCGATCTCGAAGGCGCCTCCACCATCACCCAACAGCTCGCCCGCAACACCGTCTTGTCGGACGAGATGAGCGAGATCTCGGTCAAGCGCAAGCTGCGCGAGGCTGCTGTCGCCGTCAAGATGGAAGAGCTGTTCTCCAAAGACGAGATCTTGCTCATGTACATGAACACGGTCAACTACGGGTCGGGCGCCTACGGCATCGAGGCCGCTGCCCAACGCTATTTCTCGAAGTCGGCAAAGGACCTGACCCTCGGAGAGGCCGCGCTTTTGGCCGGCATCCCCCAATCGCCGACGTACAACAACCCCATCGACTATCCCGACAACGCCGTGAGCCGCCGCAACGCCGTCCTCGACCGCATGGTGGCCAACGGGTTCGTTTCCTCCGCAGACGCCGCCGCCGCGAAGGCGGAGCCCCTCGCCCTCGACATCACCGACATCTCCACCGACGGCATCGAGAAATATCCCTACTTCGCGAGCTATGTTCGCGACCAGCTGCTCGACTCCTACGACCTGTCGACGGCCGAGTTATTCGAAGGCGGCTTGCCCGTCTACACGACCCTCGACCCCGAGATCCAGCAATACGCCGAGGCGGCCGTTGCCGAGAAACTCGACGCCGTGGGGGACACCTACGAGTGCGCCCTGACCGCCATCGACCCCGAGACCGGCTACATCAAGGCAATGGTCGGCGGCCGCGACTTCTACGAGAACCAGTACAACCTCGCGGCGCAGGCAAAGCGGTCGCCGGGCTCGTCGTTCAAGACCTTCACGCTGGTCGCCGCCATTGAGGACGGCATCTCCCCCCAGACCAATGTGAGCTGCTCCTCCTACGTCAAGATCAACGACTGGGAGGTGAAGAACTACGGTTCGACGGACTACGGCACGCGCACCATCGCCTCCGCCTTCGCGGTGTCTTCCAACACGGCCTTCGCGCGCCTCATTGCGGCGGTCGGCGTCGACAAGGTGATCGACGTGGCCAACCGCATGGGCATCACCTCGGATCTCGACGAGGTGCTCGGGCTGACGCTGGGCGTCTCCAGCGTCACGACGTTGGAGATGGCGGACGCGTATGCCACGATCGCGAACGGGGGCACCCACTACGACGCGGTCTGCGTGACGAAGGTCGTCGATCGCAAGGGCAACGTCGTCGTCGACAACACCTCCCCCAAGGGCACCCGGGCCATCTCGCCTTCGGTCGCTTATGCGGCTACACAGGTGATGAAGGGAGTCGTGACCAGCGGCACGGGTACGGCGGCGCGGTTGAGCAACGGCCAAGACGCCGCCGGCAAGACAGGCACCTCCGAGTACGAGTACGACAGCTGGTTCTGCGGCATCACGCCCCAGCTCTCCGTCGCCATCTGGCTCGGCGACCCCGACAACGAGACGGCGAACCGGTCGACTGCGGCGAGCGTGTTCTCGTCGTTCATGAACGAGGTGCTCGACGGGCAAGATCCCGTCGAGTTCCCCACGGCGGACGAGCCCACGTACACGAAGAAGTTCAACAACACCGACCTCGACGTCACCATCTCCTCCTCATGGTCGTACTCTAAGGACTGGGATAGCGAAGACGACGACGACAGAACCGGACGCAACAGCGCGAACAACGCGAGCAACGAGAGCGATGCGAGCTCTAACACGGGTTCCGGGGTCGATTCGTCGGGGAGCGCGACAGACTGGTCCGGGTCGAGCGAATCGAGCGGCTCGGCGAGCGATTACGGCGGCGGTGCGTCGGGCGGCGCCTCCTCGCAGGGCGGCTCGGGCGCGGACGGTGCCGCCGACTCGGGCGGTATGGGCGCAGGCGAGTAGGAGGCGCGCGGCTTTCGGCGAAAAGATGTGGCAAGCTTGTCGTTTTTCGCCCTTCGCGGTGTCCAACCGCGCGTTTGTATCGTAGAGTTGCTACCCATCGAACGGTTTTGTCCATGAGAAAGCGAACGCAACCCATGAAGAAGGTTTCCAAAACGATAGCCGCATCCGTCGCAGCCCTTGCCCTTTGCGGGGCCCTTGCGGGCTGTTCCTCGGACGTCCTCGGAACGACGAACACCGCGGACAACACGGCTGCCACCGGGAGCAGCACGTACATGTCCCAGGTCAACCAGGCGGTTTCGGATCTTGACTCCCGACTGGACGGCTTTGTCGACGCGGTTTCGCGCGGCGATGTCGTGAGCATGCGCACCCAGGTCGCCAGCGCCCTCAAGGACGTCGACACGCTCACCTCCCTCGAGGCCCCCGACGAGGTCGCCGACGTCAAGGCGAAGTACGATGAGGGGTGCACGGCCCTGAAGGAGGCGCTCAACTCCTACGTCGATCTCTACACGAGCGGCGCGGAGGTGACCCAGGAGGCGCTCGCCGACATCCAGGCACGCTACGACGCTGGCGTTGCGGCGCTTACCGAGGCTGACAAGCTCGCATCCGAAAAGGAGTAGCGGTCCAGCCGAACATCCCGCAAGCTCAGGTTTCCAAAAAAAGCACGGCCGCCGGGAGATTCCGGCGGCCGTGCTTTTTCTCGTTGCGGCGGGGCGCTAGTCGAGGCCGTTCGCCGCCACGTACTCTTCCCAGTTCAGGTAGACGCCGGTGTCGGCGGAGTTGGTGGTCGTGCCGGTCGTGCCCGTGGTCGTGCCGGTTGCGTCCGTCGTCGTGGTGGTTGTCGTGGTCGTGTTCGTGGTCGTGGTGGAGCTGCCGACGCCGTGGGCGGAGTTGTAGGGGCTGTCGTAGGTGGGCGATGCCGCGGTGTCGAAGTCGCGGGTGGCCTGGCCCTGCAGGGCCAGCGTCATGAAGTTCTTCCAGAGGGTCTTGCACCAGTTCGCCTCCGACATCTGGCGCTCGGGATCGGCGCCCGCCCAAACCGCGCAGGACAGCTGCGGCGTGTAGCCGCAATACCACAGGTCGCGCCAGTTTTCGGAGGTGCCGGTCTTGCCGGCGGAGACCTGGCCGTTGTCGAGCTTGGCGGCGGTGCCGGTGCCCTGGGTCACGACGCCTTCGAGGACCTGCGTGACCGCGTAGGAGACCTCCTTGGAGATGACCTGCGTGCCGACGGGCTCGGTGTGGTCGATGACGGCGTTGCCGTTTTGGTCGACGACCTTCTTGATGCACGTTGCCTCGACGCGGATGCCGTTGTTGGCGAACACGCCGTAGGCGCTTGCCATCTTGAGGGTGTTGACCTGGGCGACTCCGAGGGTCAAGGCGGGGTAGGCTCCGAAGCCCTGCGTGCCGGAGACGCCGAGCCGGTTGGCCATCTCGAGGACGCTGGCGGGGGTGACGCCGTTCGCGTCGGTGACGAGGTGGGCGAAGCCCGTGTTGGAAGACACCCACAGCGCAGACTCGATGGAGCGCGTGCCGTAGTCGGTGCCCGCGTAGTTCTCGACGCTCCACCCGTTGATGGTGTCACGCGCGGAGCAGTCGACCGTCGCCTTCGGGCTGATGCCCTGCTCGATGGCCGCGGCCAGCGTGAACACCTTGAAGCTCGATCCCGCTTGGCGACCGGACTCGCTTGTGGCGAGGTTGAACTGATTGGAGTAGTAGTCCTTGCCGCCGATCATGCAGAGCACGTAGCCCGTGCTCGGATCGACGCAGGTCAGCGACATGTAGATGTCGTCCTCGAGGGTCGAGTCCACGTCGGCGTACGCTTGGTCGGCGTAGCCCTGCATCGTGAGGTCGAGGGTGGTGTAGACGGTCAGTCCGCCGTTGAACACGGTCTCGTAGGAGAGCTCGTCGAGCAGCGTGTCGCGCACGTAGCTCGTGAAGTAGGGGTACGCGTAGATGCCGTCGTCGGGTTTCGCGGGGGCAACGTTGAGGTTGAGCTCGGAGTTGCGCGCTGCGTCGTACTCGCTTTGCGTGATGCACCCGTAGGACAGCATGCGGTCGAGCACGGTGTTGCGGCGCTTGAGGCAGTTGTCGGGGTAGTTCACGGGGTTGTTGTACGTAGGCGACTGGGGGATGCCGATCAGGGTCGCAGCCTGGGCCAGGGTCAGGTCTTTCGCGGACGTCTGGAAGTAGTGCTGGGCTGCGGCCTCGATGCCGTAGCACCCGTCTCCGTAGTTGATGGTGTTCAGGTACATCATCAAGATTTCGTCTTTGGAGTACGCCTCCTCCATCTGCAGGGCGAGGTCAGCTTCGCGGATCTTGCGCTTGAGGGAGATGTCGTTGGCCTCGTCGGACAGGAGCGTGTTGCGCACGAGCTGCTGGGTGATGGTCGAAGCGCCCTCGAGGTCGCCTCCGATCACGTTGTTGACGAGGGCGCGGGCGATGCCCATCATGTCGACGCCGTTGTGTTCGTAGAAGCGCTCGTCCTCGGTGGCAACCGTCCCGGCAAGAACGTAGTTGCAGACCTGGTTGATGGCGACGGGCTGCTGGTCCTGCAGGTAGAACTCCGCGAGCAGGGTCGTGCCGTCGCCGGCGTAGACCCTCGTTTTGGCGCTGTACTCGAACGCCGTCGTGTCGGTGATGCTGGGAAGGTCTTGGAGCCATTCGTCGATGGATGTGCGGATGCTGTTGACGGCGGTGTAGGTGATGAAACACACCGACAGCAGCGCGCAGATCAAAACCCACCGAATTGCGTGGGGATGGGCGTGACGTTGTTTTCTACGTATCTTCATAAGCGTTTATACTACTACATTTATACGGGGGATTACCTTTGAGAGAGGCTCACACCATAATGAATCAACATATTGAGCTTTTGGCTCCGGCGGGCAACGTCGCCTCGCTGCATGCGGCGGTGTCGTCCGGCGCGGACGCCGTCTACTTGGGGCTCGGCTCGTTCAACGCGAGGCGCAACGCCGACAACTTCACCTACGAGACCCTGGCGGACGCTTGCCGCTACGCGCACCTGCGGGGCGTCAGGGTGTACGTCGCCCTGAACACCGAGATCATGCCGGGGGAGGTGGGCGAGGCCCTGGAGTGCGCGCGCCAAGCGTGGCGTGCGGGAGCCGACGCGTTCATCGTGCAAGACATCGGCCTCGCCTCCGAGCTCCACCGCACCCTTCCCCAAGCGGACCTCCACGCATCCACCCAGATGAACATCCACAACGCATCGGGCCTCGAGGTTGCGGCCCTGCTCGGATGCAAGCGCGCAACCCTCGCGCGCGAGCTGTCCCTCGAGGAGATCGCCTACCTGTGCGACGTCGCGTCCCAGCTCGGGATGGAGGTCGAGGTGTTCGCGCACGGCGCCCTCTGCGTGTGCTATTCGGGGCAGTGCCTCATGTCGTCCATGATCGGGGGGCGCTCCGCCAACCGCGGGACCTGCGCCCAGCCCTGCCGTCTGCCCTACCAGCTGATGCGCGAGGGCCAGGACAAGCCCCTCAAGGCGCCGGGCGAGCACCTGCTCTCGCCGCGCGACCTCTGCTCGGTCGGCCTTTTGCCCCAGCTTGCGTCGGCGGGCGTCGCCTCGCTCAAGATCGAGGGGCGCATGAAGTCGGCAGACTACGTCGCCGCGGTGGTGGGGGTGTACCGCGCGGTCCTCGACCGCTTCGAGGCCGGGGGGGACCCTGCTGTGACGCGCGACGAGATGCAGACGCTCTCCGAGGCGTTCTCGCGCGGGTTCTCGACGGCCTACCTCGAGAACGTCCGCGACAACGAGATGATGAGCTACCAGAGGCCCAACAACCGCGGCGTTCCCGCGGGTCGCATAGAGCGCGTGGGCAAGACGGCCGTGTTCGTGAAACCCTCCCTCGCCCTCGAGAAAGGGGACGTGCTGGAGGTTTGGACCGGCAAGGGCCGCGCGATCTTCGAGCTCTCCGACCCCGACTACGACCGCAAGGGCCTCCTCGTCCTCCCCTTCGACGAGCGCAACCGGGATGCCCGCGCTGTCCGCGCCGGGGACCGCGTGTTCCGCGTGCGCAGCGCGAGCGCCTCGTTCGAGGACGACGGCCTCGAGCCGCGCATCCCGATCCGCGGCTCGGTGCGGGCGCGCATCGGCGAACCCCTCGAGATGACGTTCGAGCTTGCCGACAGTCGCATCCGCCGGCGCTTGGGGCCGGCGGGGGAGGCTGTGGCTTCGGCGGCCGGGCCCGTTGTGGAGCCGGCCCGCACCAAGGCCGTCGCTCGCGAAGACGTGGCCGCCCACGTCGACCGGCTTGGGTCGACGCCGTTCGAGCTCGTCGCGCTTGACGTCGACCTCGACGAGGGGGCGGGCATGGGCTTCTCGACGGTGCACCATGTCCGGGCAGAGGCTCTCGAACGGCTGGCCGAGGCGATCGGCGGCGGTGCGGAGAAGCGCGTTTTGCCGAAAGTGGAGCCTCGCGAGGAGGTTTTCCCCGTCAAGTTCCCGAAATGCCAGGTTGCCGCCCTGGTCTCCAACCCCGCGTGCGCACGTGCTGCGCGTCGGGCGGGGGCGGACGTCGTCTACATCCACGCGCTCAGCTACAAGCGCGGTGCCGGCATGGTCGCAGGCAGGGCCGTCGAGTCGGTCGACCAGGCGGGCTACCCGCGCCAATGCGCCCTGGCCCTTCCCGCCGTCGCCCACGAGCAGCTCGGCGCCACGCGGGAGGCGCTGCGCGGCGTCGACGTGTGGGAAAGCGTCAAGGAGGGCCTTGTCGTCCTCGCCGACAGCGCCGGCGCGTTGGTGAGGGCGGACGACATGGGGGCGTTGGCCGAGGTCGGCCCCCATGTCCCCGTGACGAACCGCCTGAGCCTCGAGAAGGTAGCTTCGTGGGGCGCGCGTCGCGTCTGGCTTTCGCCGGAGCTCACGTTGCGCCAGATAAGGGAGCTGACCGAGGGCGGTTCGCCGGTTCCCGTGGGCCTCTTCATCATCGGGGCCCAGGAGCTGATGGTCACCGAGCACTGCCTGCTCATGTCCCAGGCGCCCTGCAACGAGGACTGCGCGCAGTGCCCCCGTCGCCGCGCCGCCCATAGGCTCAGGGACCGCAAGGGCTTCGAGTTTCCCGTGCTCACGGATCCGATGGGGCGCTCCCACATATACAACAGCGTGCCCCTCGACGTCGCGGCGGCCGTCCCCGAGCTGATCGAGGCGGGCGTCTCGGCCTTCATGGTCGACGCAACCCTCATGACGGTCGAGGAGACCGCGCAATCGGTCGGGCGCGCGGTGCGTGCCCGCGACATCGGCGCGCGCGACGGCAACGCGGTTGCGAAGGCGGGCAACGCGACGACGGGCCACCTCTTCCGGGGGGTTCAGTGACGCGAGCGGCGTAGCGGGCTGCGTGACGCGCCGGCGAAGGCCGCCCCGTCGCGGCCTTGCCGCTTTTGCCGAACGCGGACTTTGTTTGCGCGCCCTATCGACAAGCGGGTATAATCCCGACCACTTGCAAAGACGAAAACAGGAGACAAACCACGATGCTTTCACCTGAAGAACAGCTGCACATCATCAAATCCGGCGCCATGCAGATCGTTCCCGAGGCGGCGCTTTTGGAGAAGCTCAAGAAGGGCACGCCGCTCAACGTCAAGCTCGGCGTCGATCCCACCGCCCCCGACATCCACCTCGGCCACGCCGTTCCCCTGCGCAAGCTCCGCCAGTTCCAAGACCTCGGCCACCAGGTGACGCTCATCATCGGCGACGGCACGGCGCTCATCGGCGACCCCTCGGGTCGCAACTCGACGCGCCCCCAGCTGACCTACGAGCAGATCAAGGCCAACGCCCAGACCTACGTAGACCAGGCGTTCAAGGTCCTCGACCCCGACAAGACCACCCTGCGCTACAACTCCGAGTGGATCTTCGAGCTCAACATGGAGGGCCTGCTCAAGCTCACGAGCAACTTCACGGTCGCCCGCATCCTCGAGCGCGACGACTTCCACAAGCGCTATACGGGCAACCTCCCCATCAGCCTCCACGAGTTCCTCTACCCCGTCATGCAGGCCTATGACTCCGTCGTCATCAAGGCCGACGTCGAGCTCGGCGGCAACGACCAGCTCTTCAACCTGCTTGCGGGCCGCGAGCTGATGGAGAAGATGGGGATGGAGCCCCAGGTCTGCCTGACGCTTCCCCTGCTCGAGGGCACCGACGGCGTCAAGAAGATGTCCAAGAGCTACGGCAACTACATCGGCCTGACCGACGAGCCCAACGACATGTTCGGCAAGGTCATGTCCATCCCCGACGGGCTCATGGTCCGCTACTACCGCCTTGCCTCCACCGAGGAGGTCGCCAAGGTGGACGAGATCGAGAAGGGCCTTGCCGAGGATGCGCTCCATCCGAACAAGGTGAAGAGGGCGCTCGCCCGCAACATCGTCGCGGCATACTACGACGAGGCTGCCGCCGAAGAGGCCGAGGCCCACTTCGACGCGGTTTTCAAATCCCATGAGATTCCGGACGACATCCCCGAGTACACAGCAGACCTGACTCCCAACGACGAGGGCAAGGTGTATGTGGCCAAGCTTCTGGTCGACGCCAAGATGGCGTCTAGCGCCGGAGACGCCCGACGCCTCATCGACGGCGGCGGCGTCAAGGTGAACGGAGAGGCGCTGGCTCCGAAGGAATACAACGTCGATCCTGCAGTGCTCGCGGGGGCGGTCATCCAGGTCGGAAAGCGCAAGTTCGTTCGCCTGGCGTAGGGCCGGGGGTGGACGCGGGT
>R18__coassemble_1472_pt1 | contig 28427 bp, 21 predicted proteins | sample R18__metabat2_low_PE_019 | metagenome-assembled genome bin R18
AACCCTCGACACGCGGATTTTCAGTCCGCTGCTCTACCAACTGAGCTACCTGACCATAGGCGTTACGAATAACGCGAGTTGTTATTCTAACCGCTCAATCCAAGGTGGTCAATACCCTTTTGGGAGAATTAGAACTCCAACGCCTCGAGGCGCTTGAACACCTCGTCCTTGCGCGTGAGGAACGCCCAGGGGTCAAAGATCGCGTCGAGCTGTTCCTTCGTGAGGGTCGCCTCGGGATCGGCTTCGAGGCGCTCGCGGTAGGTCGGCCCGTCAACGGCCTGCTGGATGTCCTCCCACACCGCCATTGCGTTGCGCTGGACGATGACGTAGGCGTCCTCGCGGGTGATGCCGGTCTGGACAAGCGCGAGCAGGACCTTGCTGGAGAAGATGAGCCCCTTGGTGCGCCAAAGGTTGTGCTCCATCTTGTTCGGGTAGGTTTGCAGGCCGTCGAGCATCCACTGCATCTTGCCGAACATGTAGTCGAGGGCGGTGAAGCTGTCCGCAAGGGCGACGCGCTCGGTGCCGCTGTGGGAGATGTCGCGCTCGTACCACAGGGCGACGTTGTCCAAGGCCACCTGGGCGTTCGCCTTGACGACGCGGGCGAGGCCGCACACGCGCTCGGCGGTGATGGGGTTGCGCTTGTGGGGCATCGCGCTGGAGCCCTTCTGGCCCTTGGTGAACGGCTCCTCGGCCTCGATGACGTCGGATTGCTGGAGCAAACGCACCTGCATGGCGATGCTCTCGAGGGTGGCGGCGGTAACGGCGAGGGCGGTCATGACCTGCGCGTGGCGATCGCGCGCCAGAACCTGCGTGGACAACGGGTCGGGGGTAAGGCCCATCTTCTCGCATACATACTGCTCGACGAAGGGATCGATGCTGCTGTAGGTCCCGACTGCGCCGGAGATGGCTCCACACGCGGCGACGCGGCGAGCGTCGAGCATGCGCTCCTCGGCGCGCTTGAGCGCCCAAGCCCAGCTGCCGAACTTCATGCCAAAGGTCATCGGCTCGGCGTGGATGCCATGGGTGCGGCCGACGCAGAGGGTGTCCTTGAACTCGAAGGCGCGCCTCTTGCACGTCTCCCCGAGCAGGCGGATGTCCTTCAAGATGATGTCGATGGCCTGGGTGATTTGGTAGGACAAAGCCGTGTCGCCCAAATCGCTCGAGGTCATGCCGTAGTGCACCCAACGGCTGGGCTTCTCGCTCCCCTCGGGCACCTCCGCGTCGATGTACTTCGCCATGCACGTCGTGAAGGCGATGACGTCGTGGTTCGTGACCTTCTCGATCTCGTCGATCTCCTCGACGGTGAAATCGGCATGTCCACGAATCCAAGCGGCCTCTTCCCGCGTGATGCCCGCGGCCCCGAGCTCGGCCTGCGCCTCGCACGCCAAGACCTCGATCTCCTTCCAAACCGCGAACTTGTTCTGCAGGGTGAATATGTTGCCCATCTCAGGGCGCGTGTAACGATTGATCATCGTGGTTCCCTCTCCGCTCGAAAACTGCAAGCACGTTGATTCTACCAGTCAAAGCCCCCTCGGGGAGCCATGCGCTACAGAGAGCGCAGCAAAGCCCTGACCTCGGGCATGACTTCCTTGTCGGCGGCGATGATCGCCTTGTCGCCCGGCATGAGCATCGTCTCGTCGCCGACGACGTTGACCTCCTCGCGCGACGATGAGACCGCCACGATCAGGCTTCCCTCCGGCAACGCGAGGTCTTGGACGAGCATGCCCTCCGGATAGCGCTTCATCCTGACGACGATCTCGGATAGCGCCACGTTGCCGTGGGCGAGCGACGTCGCAACGCTCATGCCTCCGAGCAGGGCCTCCTCCTCGATGAGGTTGGCGATGAGCGGCGTGCTCGACACGCATTCGATGCCGAGCGCGCGGAAGATGCGCTGGTTCTTGGGGTTGTTGACTCGGGCGATCGCGCGGCCGATTTGGAAAATGCGCTGGGCGATCTCGCAGGCCACGAGGTTGACGTCGTCGTGGCCGGTAACCGCGACGAGGACGTCGGCGCGGCGGATCCCCGCGTCCTCCTGGTAGCGGGAGTCGCACCCGTCGCCTTGGATGACGATGTAGTCGCCCTCGAGCTCGATCGAGATCAAGTCGGCCGTCTCGCGGTCCTGCTCGATGATGGCAATCTCGTTGCCCGACCTCAACATCGTCTGGGCAAGGTACAGGCCGACCATTCCTCCGCCGACAATGACTACATACATAGGGAGAATCCTTCCGACGCCGTGACGGCCCGCAGGCCGCTAGTCTTGGATGTACCTCGAGAAACGCTCGACGAGATCGTGGCGCACGCACGCCAAAACAGAATCGCCGTGGAACAAAACCGAATCGTGGGAGGGGATGGAGCTCGCGGTTCCGTCCCGACGCTCGAACGCGATGATCCGGATGCCGTGGTCGCGCTCGAGGTCGCGCACCGGGACGCTCGAAAGCTCAAACCCGTTCAGGTTCAACGTGAATCGCAGAATCTCGAAGTCGCCGAACGTGTCGACGTGGGCTCCGTGGCCCGACATGATCTTCGAGAAGATGTCCTCGGCGACAAGCGACGTGCCGCAAACGTAGTCGAGGCCGAGCTGCATGTACGCTCTCTCGTGGTCGGGGTTGTAGAGGCGGGCGATGACATGGGGCACGTCGAACAACCTGCTGGCAACCTCGGCTGCCATGAGGTTCGCGTTGTCGTATTGGGTGACGGCTGCCAAGACGTCGCACTCCTCGATGCCCGCGCGGATCAAAACCGTCTCGTCGAAGCCGACGCCCTGGATCGTCGTCCCGTTGAAGCCTCGCCCGAGGTTGGCGAAAGCGTCGGCCGACCTGTCCACGACGCAGACGTTGTCGCCGTTGTTGGACAGGAGATTTGCGAGCTGGGACCCGACTCGTCCGCACCCGACCACGATGACGTTGCTCACGTTGCCCTCCCCGATTCCCTCGAAGCGCAAAAGCGCGACTGCGCCTGTTCGGCGATTCCTAAAGGATACTGCAATCTAGGGGAAACGGAGCCGCGAAGCTACATCGAGGCGATTTGCGCGAGAACCGTGGGGTACCACACCGCGTAGTTCGGCGGGCAGTACTTCTGGGCTCCGCTGTAGGTGAGGCTGTAGCCGTAGCCGTCGGCCAATCCCTTGACGTGCGCGGCGATGGCCTCCTCCCAGCTGTCCCAGCCCGTGCTGCCCCAGCCCCATGCGTTGTGGGAGAGGAAGCAGTTCGATGCGCGGCCGCTCTCCATGAAGGAAATCGCGGGCGAGAAACGCGGGTCGATGCTGTTGTCCCAGGCGTTTTCCGCAAAGACCGTTCCGTAGCCCTCGAGGTTCGACCCGCTCAGGAACGCGTCGATGCGCGCGCCCCATTCCTCGACGAACTCGGCCTTGCTCATGCTCCAATCAACCGTGTCAACGCCTTCGGCGTGGTCGGAGGCGGCAAGCCATTCGGCGCGCCTTTCGAGGGCCTTTTCGCGGCACGCGACCTCAGCGGCCCTGTCCGCCTCCTCCTTGGCGATGCGCTCCCTCTCCTGGCGCGCCTCGACGCGCGTTGCCGCGGCGGTGACGTCGAACCCCATAGAGGAAGCCTGGACGGAAGCCTCATGCGCCTCGATGTCGAGGTCGAAGTCGGCCGCCTCGGATCCGGATGGCGCCCCGGATGCCTCGTCCTGGGCAAAGTCGAGCTGGCCGACCGCGGAGGTGGCGGAAGAGAGCTCCGCAAGGCCGAAATCATCAGCCGAGGCGGAGGACCTGTCGGCGGAGGCGAGGCCGAAGCCGAAGCATCCGACGGCGCACGCGGTCACGACGGCCACGGCGCACATAGCCGCAGCGCCCGTTGCCCTTCCGCGCGAGCCGCTCCTCGAGCTCGTATTTGCTCTTCTTCTCTCCACTCAACACCCTTCCGAGGCAACGCGTAGCGCAAACCACCGAGCACGGTGGCGGCAAGCAGATATCGGGAGTGGGTTTTAGAAGCGCGTTTGCTGATTCGATGCTGCCGAGCCAAACGTTGATATGTCAAAGCCCGTTCATTATACAGAACCGCCCGACGGCAAGCAAATTGCCGGAGATCCTAGCCTGTTTTCCGCCTTTCGCGGCGCAACCGCGCACGTTCGCCTTGGGCTGGTCGGGCGTCAGTAGTACCGATAGTACGCCGCGCAGCTGCCTTCGCTGGACACCATGCACGGCCCAACGGGGTTTTCCGGCGTGCAAACGCGTCGGAAAAGAGGGCACTCGCTCGGCGCCATATGCGCCCGCAACACGTCTCCGCACCGACACCCCTTCGGATCCTGGGTCGGCTCGACCTCGGGGGAGAGCTTTGCCAAAGCGTCGAACGCTCGGTACTCCTCGCGGATGCGGTACCCCGACCCGGGAATCTCGCCGAGGCCTCGCCACGTAGACGAGCACGTCTCGAACACCTCGTCGATGGCCTTGCAGGCGACGGGGTTGCCCTCCCTCATGACGCCGCGGGAATACGCGATCTCGATCTCCGCCCTGCCCTCGTGGAGCTGGCGCATGATCATCGCGATGCCCTGCAGGACGTCTACCGGCTCGAACCCCGTGATGACGCCGGGGATCCCGTACTCCTCGGCGAGGAACTCGTAGGGGCGTGACCCGATGATGGTGCTGACGTGGCCGGGCAATATCAACGCGTCCACGCTCAGGTCGGGATCGTTGACGATCTGCTCGAGGGCCCCCGGCATGTTCTTGTGGGCCGCGAAGACGCTGAAGTTCCCGAGGCCCAAAGCCGCGGCTCGCTTGACCGCCATGGCCACCAGCGGCGTCGTCGTCTCGAACCCGACTCCGACAAAGACGACTTCGCGGTCAGGGTTGTCCTCTGCCAGCTTTATTGCGTCAAGCGGGGAGTAGACGATTCGCACGTCCCTCCCCGCGGCCTGCTCCGCCAAAAGGCTCGACGTCGATCCGGGAACGCGCGTCATGTCGCCGAACGTTGCGATCGTCACGTTCGGAACGCGAGCCAGCGCGATGACGGTGTCGATGTCCTTGTTCGACGTCACACAGACAGGGCACCCCGGGCCGCTCGCAAGCCTCACGCCCTCGGGCATGAGGCTCCGGATGCCGTTGCGGGCGATGGCGACGGTGTGGGTGCCGCACACCTCCATAAGGGTGCAGCTCTCCGGGGAAAGCTTTTCGATCGAGCGAATCAGGCCCTGCGCGAGGGCCGGATCGCGAAACGCTCCGAGGTCCATCACGACGCCGCCGCCACGAGCTCGTCGGAGACCAGCTCCGGGAAATCCTTGATGAGGTCGATGGTTTCCTGGGCATACTGGGCGTCCACGACCTCGATGGCAAAACCGGCGTGCACCAAGACGTAATCCCCCACCTGGGCAGACGGGGTCAGGTCGACGGAGGCTGTGCGGCTCACCCCCATGATGTCGACGGTAGCCAGATTGTCATCGCCCAACGCGACTATCTTCGCAGGTATTGCCAAGCACATAACGCTCCCCCTGTCGCCTATCTCTCTCGGCTCAATACTACTACAGCCTGCCCCAGCGAGACAGCTCCGTCGTTCGGCGGAAGATCCCTGCCCACCGCGACGACGAACCCGAGGGCGAAAAGCTCCTCGACAACGTGCTCGACGAGGTAGCGGTTCATGAACACTCCTCCCGCCAAAACGACGGTGTCGATGCCGTACACGGCCTTCACGAGCTGCGCCGACTGCACGACGGCGCCGACGACGGCCTTGTGGAACCTTCTCGCTATCGTCCCCGTCGCGACTCCTGCGGCCACGTCGTCGAGCATCGCCTCGAAAACCGGCCTCGCGTCGAGCAAGACGACGGACGTGTCTCTGGCGGTGCTGCTCTCGGACGCGGTGTTCTTCACGATTCCGACCGCATAGCGGCCGAGGCATTCCTCGTCGTCGCACCCGGTCTCGTCCTCGTCCGCGATGGCCGCCTCGAGGAGGACGGCGCCCTCCCCCTGGTAGGAAGGCGCCACGCAGACGCCCAGCAACGCAGAGGCCGCGTCAAACAACCGACCGACGGAGGACGTGTAGGGCGTGTTGATGCCCTTCTCGATCATCTGTCCGAGGAGGACGGCGTCGTCTCCGAGACGCTCGAGCACCCCCGCCGCGCCGGGGTGTTCGAGCAGATCGCAATCCCAAAGCACGCCGTAGGCCATGCGCAGGGGGTTTCTCACCGCAGCGGCTCCCCCCGGCATGGGGACGTACGAGAAATTGGCAAAGCGCTCGAAGTCCCCGCGGTTGCTGAGCAAGACCTCGCCGCCCCAAACGGCTCCGTCGACGCCGTAGCCCGTCCCGTCGAAGGCTATTCCGCACACAGCCTCCTCGAGCCCGTTTTCCGCCATGACGGACACGATGTGCGCATGGTGGTGCTGGACCTTCTCCACGCGCACCCCGCGGCTCTCCGCCCATTGCGTCGACAGGTAGCCCGGATGCATGTCCGCGGCGACGACCGTCTCCTCGAGCCGGAACAGCTCGGACATCCTGCGCCTCGCCTCGACCCAGGCGTCGAAAACGTCGCCGTCTTCGAGGTCGCCGACATGCTGCGAGACGAACGCGCGCCCGTCGCGCAGATACGCGAACGTGTTCTTCTGCTCGGGCCCGGCGGCGAACACCGTCGGAGCCCCCTCCCCCGTTCCGACGGCTATCGGAGCGGGGGCGAATCCGCGCGCACGGCGAACCATCTGGACGAACTTCCCCGCGGCTCCTGCGTTCACCACGCGCAAGACGGAGTCGTCGTACCTGCTCAAGATCGCGCGGTTGTTTCCAAGGATCGCGTCTGCGATTCCGGAGAACTTCACCGCAGCCGCCTCGTCGTCGACGACGATGGGTTCGTCGTGGAGGTTGCCCGAGGTCATGACGAGCATCCGCCCTCCCGCCTCGACGAAGTCCCTCATCAGAAGCATCTGGACGGGCGTCGAGGGCAACATGACCCCCAGCTCGCTCAACCGGTCGGCAACGCCTCTCCCTATCGAGGCGCCGGGGCGTTTTCTCAACAAGACGATCGGCCGCTGAGGCGAACGCAGCTGGGCCGCCTCCTCGTCGTCGACGAGACACACGCAACGCGCCGCATCGACATCGGGCACCATGACCGCGAACGCCTTCCCGTCGCGGCGCTTCCGCTCGCGCAGCCTTGCGACCGCCTCGGCGTTGTCTGCGTCGCAGGCCAAGTGGAATCCCCCGAGCCCCTTGACCGCCACAATGCCGCCCGAGGCGAGCAAGCTTACCGTCTCGGCCAGGATCTCGTCGGATGCTTCACGTGAAACACCCCACCTGACCTCGCAGGTCTTCGAATCAACCTCTTCCGGCCCCGAGAAGCCGAGCCTCTGGAAGGACAGGGAGGGACCGCACTCGAAGCACGCGTCGGGCTGCGCATGAAACCGCCTGTCGGCGGGGTCGCCGTACTCACGCGCGCAATCCGCGCACATCTCGAACGGCTCCATCGACGTCGCGTTCCGGTCGTACGGCAGCGACCTGATGATCGTGAAGCGCGGGCCGCAGTTCGTGCAGTTTATGAACGGGTAGCGGTAGCGGCGGTTCTCCGGGTCGAACAGCTCCCGCTCGCACTCTCCGCACGTCGCTATGTCGGGCGAGACAAGCGTCACGAGCTCGGCGGGCTCGTCTTCGGAAAACCTGATCTCGAACCCCTCGAACCCCTCGACGGGACACTCCTCTATCGACACCTCCGCAACGCGGGCGGCCTCGGGGGCGTCGTCTGCAAGGGCGAGCGCAAACCGGTCGAGGTCGCCGCCGTCCCCCTCGGCGTGAACGTGGACGCCGTCTATTGCGTTCAACACCCATCCCGCAACATGGTGTCTTAGGGCCATACGATAGACGAAGGGGCGGAAACCCACCCCTTGCACCAAGCCTTTGACATGCAGGTTCAAAGCCTCCGTGGAGATCACTTCCCCATCATGATGTTCACGATGAGCTGGGAAAGCGCCCGCAACGTCACGCCCGAGTTGTCCGGCAGGTGCAGGTGCACGCACCGCCTGTCGCGGGATGCGAGAACGCGCCAGTCGCCGACCGCCTGGGCCTTGGCAAGGTTGCCGAGGCTGCGGGCGTCCTCGTGCAGCGGGATGTCCTTGAGCTCGTCTGCGGACAAGATCAGGAACACGCCCTTGTTGGGGCCGCCCTTTTGAAGCTGGCCGGTGGAGTGGAGGTATCGGGGGCCGACCTCGAGGCAGGACACGACGCCGGCGTTCTCGGCGACGACGTGGCGCACGGTCTCGAGAACCTCGCGTCGAGTCTCGCCCGTGAACGGCAGGAACGCGTTGGTCGCGAAAAAGTCACCGGGCTTGATGCTGCCGAGCAGGGCGCGCAACGCCTCCTCTATGGTCGTGCACTCGCCGAGGCAGGGAGCAACGCGGACCTCCGCCGTGCCCATGTCGACGTCACCGAGGAACTTCTCCTCGAACGACGGCTCGGGCATGCCGTCCTTGATGATGGCCAGCACCTCGGTCTTCGCAGACTGCACGTCGGGTTGGTCGAACGGGCAAACCCTCATGAGGTAGCCGCACATCGCGACAGCATACTCCCAGAGAACGAAGTGCTCGGCGCACTCCTCCACCGACTCGATGCGGTAGTTGAGGCGCGGGATGGCCTGGTCGACGTACGCCAAGCTCATCTCGAAGTTCTTGCGCTCGTCCCAAAGGTCGTTCTTCGTCTGATACATGATGACGCTGCGGTCGCCGGGGTCTTTGGAGAGCACGAGCGCGTCGACCTCGATGTTGGGGAGGATTCCGTATCCCTGCTTGCCCAGGCTCTCGGCGACGAGCTGCTCGATCCAAAGGCCGAGGACGCGGCCGCGCTTCGGCGTCAGGAAGCTGAACTTGTCGCGCCCGAGCACGTAGTTGTCGTACAGGAAGGCCGCAAGCATGATCGCGGGGTTGTCGACGGAGTCCTCGCTGCAGGCGACCTCCGCGTCGTACGCGTGGGCCATGAACGAGTCGAGGCGAATGCCCGCCAAGGCGGCAGGCAGCAACCCGAAGACGGAAAGCGCGCTGAAGCGGCCTCCGACGGTCGGCTCGCCGGAGAAGACGGCAAGCCATCCCTCCCGCTTGGCCTGGGCCTCAAGGTCAGAGCCCGGGTCCGTGATCGCCACCAAGTGCTTTACGATCTCCTCCTCGGGCATGGTCTGGCCCATGATGTCGCGCATCGCGCTCAACATCATGCGCGGCTCAAGCGTGCCGCCGCTCTTGGAGGAGACGAGGATCAAGGCGTGCTCGAACGTCTCGCCGACGACGGCGCCGCGCAGGCGAACGGGCGAATCAGAGTCGAGCGTCTTGAAGTCGACGCGGTTCGAGTCGATTTTGTTGTACTTAGTCATCGTCATGGGCGCTTGGGTGCTGCCGCCCTGGCCGATCAGGTACACGGTCTTGACGCCGCCCTCCACCACGTCGTCGGCGAACTTCTGGATCTGCTCGATAGGCGTGGGCGGGTTCCCCGCGAGGTCGGTCCATCCCATGAAGTTGCGGGCGAACTCCTGGGCGTTCTCGTCGAAGTCGTACAGGGTGTCGTCCTTCGCGTTGAGCCTGCTTGCCACGCAGTCGCGGACCAGCACCTTTGCCGAGGGGTACAGTTTTTCCATGTTTGCTGTGATCATCGGTTTTCCTTTTTTCGAAACCTGGGACTTTTAAACAAGAAGGGCGCCGCAACGCCCTTCGCTTGCCTTTTTACCAAAGGTTAGATTCCGAGAGCACGCTTGAGCGAGGATACGCGCCTTCTTGAAACCGGAATCTTCTCCTCGACGGAATCGAGCGTCAGCAAAAGGGTGCCGCCGGAAACGGGCTCGACCTCCTCGACCATCGAGAGGTTGACGAGGTAGCCGCGGTGGACGCGGAAGAACCCATGGCCCTCGAGACGCTTCTCGAGCTGGGCCAAGCTCACCGTGCTGAAATAGCGGTCGGTGTCCGTCTGGAGGTACGCGTAGTCGTCACGCGCCATGACGAACCGGATCTTGTCGATGCCGACGAGAATTTTCTTCCCGCCCTTCTCGACCGGGATGCGCTCGGAGCGCTGGGCCTTCGCATGAAGGGAAACGTACTCGGACACGCGGGCGATCGCCTGGGACAAGCGGTCGCTCTCGACGGGCTTCACAAGGTAGTCGACAGCGTTGACCTTGAACGCCTCGAGGGCAAACTCGCTGTAGGCAGTCACGAAGACGACCGCAGGGGGGCACTTGAGGTGGCAAAGCGCGTCGGCGAGCTGCAACCCCGTCGCCTCGGGCATGTTTACGTCGAGAAACATAACGTCGCAGGGATACTCCTTGAGTTTCTCGACCGCCTCGCGCACGCTCGCAGCCTCGGCTACAACATCGACCTTGCCCAGTTCATCAAGCAAAAACTTCAGCTCAGAACGCGCAGGAGCCTCATCGTCAACAATTATGGCTTTGAGCAACGCTGCATCCAAACCCATGTCTCTTCTCCTCATGATTAGCTAGTATCCCTGATAGGCGATTATAGAGCAGCGTCTCGCCTTTTTTCAATCTAATCGAACCGCAAAATTAAATCCCTCGGGATAATCGCCCTTTTAGCGCTATAATCTCTAACGCTCAAAAAGCGGGTGTCGCCAAGTGGTAAGGCCCGAGCTTCCCAAGCTCGTATTCGCGGGTTCGAGTCCCGTCACCCGCTCCATACGAAAAACAAGCTCCTCATCGGGGCTTTTCTTTTTCATCGCGAAATAATCTTTCCGAGCGGCAGGTCGTGCGGCTCCCGAGGAACGCGCTCCACGCGCTGCTCGTCGAACGCGACGCCCACGGCTTTGCTTCCAAGGGCCATCCCGCCTAGGAACCCGTCGTAGTTTCCGCCGCCGTAGCCGAGCCTGCCCCCCTCTGCGTCGAACGCCACCAAGGGCACCACCGCGAAATCGATCTCGGACGGTTCGACGAACCGAAAGCCAGCCGCGAGGAGATGCGCCTCGGAAACCGATCGGGAGGGATGCGCCAAAAACTCCGCATCCCTGGCAAGCGCGACCTCCGCGGGCACCGCCACGAACCTCATGCACGGCTTCTCGGCCCCCGCGTCCCCCACCATAGCGGGAAGGCAGATGCGGTATCCCGCGCCTGCAAGGGCCTCCGTCAAAGGGGAAAGCTCGACCTCCGAGCCGAACGACGAAAACAGCGCAACCATCGCCGGCTTTCCCGCGATGCCGTCAAAACCTGCCTCCACCTCGGCAAACACCAAATCGCAAATCTCCCGGCTTTTGCACAGGCGCTCATCCGCAGCCATCGCGTTCCTCCGGCGCAAGACCTCTTTGCGCATATGCGCCTTGTCCTCGGCAACGCCCACGCAGATCGCCCCCTACAACAAAAAAAAGCCCGCCGAGGCGAGCGAGGTTTTAAGTGGTGCGCCGTGAGGGATTCGAACCCCCGACGTACTGATTCGTAGTCAGTCCCTCTATCCAGCTGAGGTAACGGCGCGTTGCTAAACAGCAAAAGGTATATTCGCGCTAACCGATTCCGTTGTCAAGGATGAATTTGAAAATAATTCCTCTTCCTCCCTCTGCCGCGCACGGAGAACGAAAAAAGGCGGCCCAGAGGCCGCCTTTTGAACCCGCGGGGGGCTAGATCGTGCGGAGAAGCTCCATGACGCACTCGACGTTTGCCTCGAGGGTCTGCTCGTCGATGGATTCGATAACGTCGTTGTCCTGGGCAAACAGCGCAGGTTTGCCACCCGCCTCCCCGACGAGGTGCATTGCGTTGAACCCGTGGGAGTTCGCATAGGAGGCGGCGCTGTCGTTCCAATCGAAATGGGCGGAAGAGCAAGTGATCCCCGTAGCCTGCGCAACCTTGCGCATGTATCTCTTCATGCGAGAGGAAGTGGGCACCTTCTTGAGGGACCCCTCCGTCTCGACCAGGCTCAACCTGCCTTCGCCGAGGGCATCGAGCTCGATGATGATCGACCCGCGCAGCTCCGAGGCGTGCTCGCTCAGGAAGGCTCGCATGCCGGCGTTTCCAGCAAGCTCGCTTCCGAGGGCGACGAACCACACCTCAGCGTTGACGAACGGGTTGCGGAACGCCTGGATCTGAGGCATCTCCTCAGGCTGGCCTTCAGCCGCCTCCGCCTCGACGGCAACGGAATCTTGCTGATGAGCTTGACGCTGCTCCTCCTCGAATTTGGCGCGAGGGCTCGAGTCGTATCCGAAGTCCGCATCATCCACCATGCTCGAGAACCGACCGCGGCGGCGACCCTCCGGAGCCGCGGGCTCGACGGAATCTCCCGCCGCATCCTCGGCGTTTTCGCGTCGAACCCTCCCGGCGGCTCCTTGCGCCTTGTCGGCCACGCCGTGCGCAGCCTGGCTCGCCTTGTCGCCCACCGTGCTCGCCGCGTTCTTGAGCGCCGACAGGGCACCGCCGTTCCACTTCCCGGTGCCGTCGTCATAGGCGTCGTCGTAGGCGTACTCGTCGTTGAGCTGCGAGCTGTCCCAGGCCATGGTGCTGTCGGGGTCGTCGCCGTACTCGTCGTACGCGTCGTCCCACTGCGCGTCGTCGTACATCGCAACCTGCTTCGGCTCGGCGTCCTTGCGATGGAAAATCTTGTCGAAGAAGCTCCTGACCGGGGACTTCGGCATCTCAACGTAATCAGGGCCGGCAAACGCACCGCTCTCGGTGAAGTTCTCCTGGTAGTCGGAGTCGTCGGCGTCCTCGATGAAGAGATCCTCGTCGGAGGACTTCGCAGCCTTGACGAGGTCGTCTGTCACCGGGGCAAACACACCCGTCGCTCCGGCGGAGCCCGTGTTCGGCTGGGTCGACGTCACCGCGGTGATGGAGCCGGACATAGTCGGAAGGGTCATCCTCAGGGCGCCCAGGTCTCGTCCCGCGCCCTCAGACGGCGACGTGGTGTCGATGGAGGGAAGCATGCTGAGCAAGCTCTGCGCCGTGCCCTTCGAGGTCGAGTCGGCCAAGGGGGCACGCTGTTGCTGGATGTCGCTGATCGCCTTGAAGGACCCTGTCGTCTCCGGCAAGACGACAGGCAACCGCTTGGAAAGCGACGGGGAATCCTGCTCCTCGGGGGAGACGGGCGCAAAGTCAGAGGTAATCTGGCCGACGAAGTCGGAAACCGGCTCGACCGGCTCGACGGACTTCAGGGGCAGGTCGAACGGGTCCCTTGCCTTGGCGGTTTCCTCGGGGACCTCGGGCTCTGCTGCCTCGGCGAACGCGTCGACCGAAACACGCTCGTCCGCAGCCCGTACGGGCTCCATGGGGCGGGTAAAACGCTCATCCTCCAAGAATGAGGGCATTGCCATGTTGAACTCAGCCGTCGTGTCCTCGATGGATTCGACGACTCCGGAGAGAATGTCGTTGTCCGCGCGGCCGACGACCGGCTCGGCGATGGCCGCCGCTTCCTCGTCGGCAGACGCAGATTCGCTGGCAGCCCCAGCGGCAAGCTGCGTCGGCTCTGCTTCGAATCCGGGAGCCGGAACCGCGACTATGCCGTCGTTGAGTTGGCTTATCTGGTCGTCCATCCCCGTGAGCGCTTGCTGGTTTGCCGCCTCGAAGTGAGCCGAGCTGGCGGAGACGGCAGCGTCGAGGGCGTCGGCGTAGCGGGACCTCTTGACGTTCTTGGCTTCGGCCGCGGGCTTGTTCGCCTTGGCCCTCGCCTGGGCGGCAGCGAACCAGTCGGGCACCGAAGGAGCGCTCGGCTGGGCGGTCGAGAACGCAAACGGCTGCTCCTCTGCGGCTTCGGAAACCGCGTCGACGGCCTCAGCCGGCGCGGCAACCTCCTCCGCCACGGCGTTCGCCGCAGAATCAGCGGCCTTGGCGGCGGAAGCGGTCGCAGAGACCTCTTCGTTGCCCACGTACGCCGTAGAGCTGACTGCGGCGCCCGTCATGGCGGCGATGGCAGCCTTTGCCGCCATGAGCCTGCCGGCCGCAGAATCCTCGTCGTATGAAGCCGAAACCTCCTCCGGAGAGAGCGTCGGGGTCGCGGGCACGTATGCCGCCGCTTCCTCGACGGTCGGCTCGGCCTCATAGCGAATCTCCGCATCCTCGGGAACGACGCCTGCGGCGATCGCCGCAGCTTCGCCGTGAATTTCAGGCTGGTCCACCAGGTCGCCGTTCTCGTCGACCTGCTCGTACTGGTTGAGGAACGCGATCTCCTCCTCGCTCATACGGCCTCGGCCGACGCGGCCCGCCACCTCCATCATGACTGCGACGCCTGCGGCGTTGGCGTTCGCCGCCTCGTTGTACGGAGACACCTTGTGCAGCAGCGTCAAGACGACGGGGATGAGCGAGAGAATCACGCCGACGACGACCAAGAAGGCGAAGACAGAGCCGAGGGCGCCGGTGTCGCCGCCCAAAAGGATCGACCGGATGAAGACCAGGACGAACAACGCCGGGACAGACCAAAACGACACCCTTTGAACGATGGGGAGCGCCTTGACCATCGCCGGCGACAGCTCGTTGCGGACCTTGCCGGAATCGTAGCGCGAGACGATCACGATCTTGCGCTTTCGGCCGCGGCCCTCGTCGAAGATGAAGCTGGGCTCGTACTTCGCCACAACGTTTTGACTCGCACCTCGCGACAGGAGCTTGGAGATGAGGGGCTTGTCGAAGAACTCCGCTATCAGCAAAGCGGAGACGATGGCGAGCAGGATGATTGCCGGGATGCCGAAAACGGGAGAGAACAGGCTAAACACGCCGGCAACGACGGCGACGCCCATGCAGATAGCATGGGGGGCGTCGTTTCCGGCAGGCGCGTTGAAATCCTCGACGGACGCCTCGAGACCCGAGCCGTGCTCGATCTGCGACGCGATGTACTCGGCAGCCTGGCGCTCTTCCTCGGTTCCCGCAGGTCGCGGGCCGATTTCCCTGGACAGATGATTTATATACCCGATTGTCTCAGACATGGGGTGCCTTCCGTTGTATTCGCTTTACAAATGCCTGTTGCAAGGCATATTTAATTGATTATACGCTATTTGAGGTCGCCAGCTGCATAGTCTCTCAGGTATTCATCGGCGACCGCAACTTTCGAGCGGGCTTCCTCGTACCTTTCGATGGATTCTGCAGCGGAGCTTTTGTATGCAGAGAGCACCGGGGCCTTGACGTCGCTGATCTCCGAAGCCTTCTGGCGGGCTTTTTCCTCTGCTTCCTCATATTGAGACTGGAGCGTTCTCGCCTCTTGGGTGTTTCCGTCGATCACGGCCTCGACCGCCTCGAGCTCGAAGCCCAGCGCCTCGGTCCTGAGCGAGACAAACTCCCTTACCAGAGACAGATCGGCTTCGGGACACGCCGCAGCCGCCTCCTCCACCTTCGACGAAGACTCGCCAAGCTTCGCGATGCTTTCCCGCATGAGCTCAGCGGCCTTCTCCAAAGCCTCATCGGACGCTTGGGACACCAGAGACGCTGCCGACCGGGCCGAAGAATCGGATTCCTCGACGAGGTTCCACGCCTCCTCGAGCGATGTGAAGGCCGAGAGGGCCCCGTCCAGCTCTTCTAAGACGGCGAGCCCGCTCGTCAGCATGTCCTTTCGCGCGTCTATATCGCGTTGCGCTTGGGTTGCAACCTCGGCATCGTCCGATGACGCAGCCTTGCCCTTGGCTTCCTCGAGATTGCCTTGTGCCTGCTCAAGGGCCTTTTTCGACGCTTCTGCGCTTTGCTTTGCCGAAACGGCGCTCTCTTCCGCCTTCTCGGCCGTGGGATCGGAAAGGACCTCGTTCAGGGGCACCAGGGAAGAATCCGACACCTCGATATCGGAGATGACGGTCCGAATCGTCGCGTCAAAGGCGCTTCTTTGAGCCAGCACCCCCTGCACTCCGAAGGCAACGCACACGGCGACTACGGCAACCACAGCGACAACGGCCGCCGCTCGCATTCCTCTCTTGAACCGGCGCACCGCCTTCTTTCTCGCGACTTCGTACTCATACGACCGGGAGTCTCCAAATGCGATAGACCCATTCGAGCCGACCGCGACCGAGGGCTGCGCGAGGGGAATATCCGCGACAGCGTCAGCGCCGGACTGGGGGCTTTGCGACGGCGCGGCCTTTTCTACGCCCGCAGCTCCGCGTAAGACCTCCCCCTCCCGTCCGCTGAAGCTCAGGACCTGATAGTCGGGCTCCTGCTCTCCCGTGAACAGGTCGATCTTGCCTAGCTGCTGGATGCGGCGCGCTTCGCCGTGGCGCTCGTCCATCGTCATCTTCGCGGCGTCAAGCACGCTGAACGATATCTCGTTGGAGGTGCCGTGCGTGTTCCTCTTGATATGAGCAGCGCGTGACAGCTTGTCTTTGCGGAAGGCCACGGACAAATCCTACCGGTTAGAGGCGATGTCTTCTGCGATTTCGCGACAGGTCATCACCTTGATGTTCTTGCTCGGCAACGCGTTCAGGAACGACTTGCCGTAGCTCTTCGACAAAAGGCGATGGTCTGCCAAGATGAGGCATCCCCTGTCCGTCGCGGTCCTGATGAGGCGGCCTGCTGCCTGTTTCATCTCGATGATCGCCGCAGGAAGCACGTAGTGGCGCCAAGCAGCGTCATCCCGCGAGGCGCGTTCGCAATACAGGGGGTCGGTGGGTTTCGAGAAGGGCAACCTCGGGATCACCACGCCCTTCAAAGTCGCCCCGGGAGCGTCGAACCCCTCCCAGAAGCTCTTCAACGCAAACAGCGACAGATGCTCGTTCGTTAGAAACTCATCCCGCAAGCCCTTGGTCGAGACCCCCCACTTCTGGCAAACGACGCGAAGGTCGTCTTCTTTGAGGGCCTCGGAGACCGTCGCATGGCACCTCTCCATCTCGCGGCGGTTGGTAAACAGCGACAACATCGAGCCTTCCTGAGCACGGTGCACTCCCACCAAGAGATTCTCGAGGGCGCTGAGGTAGGCGAGCTCGTTGGGGTCGGGCATGTCCTTCGCCACGTACACCGTCATGTTGCGGTCGAAATCGAAGCACGACTCCAGGCAAAGCTCCCGAGCCCTCGTCCCCTCTCCGCAATTCAGCCCCAAAGGCTGCTCGAAAGAGGAGAAGTCGCCGTTGACAGCGATGGTGGCAGACGCGAAAACGACCGAATGGGTTCGCTCGAACAACGTCTCGGCAAGCTTGGGACCCATGTCGACGACCAGCGCCTCGAGCTTCTCGGTGTTGCGGTCTTTCTTGCGGTTGAGGGTCGCCGAATACGCATAGGCGTCGCTGGCGGGCCCCAACACGACGTCGGCCGCCTTGAGCATCTCCTTGAGCGTCATGGCCAGCGACGCCACCTCGCGCTGGACATCGCTCGCATTCGGATAGTCCTCCAAAAACGCCACAAGATCCTGGGATGCGGAAACCAGCTTCTCGGCTTCGGAGCAAAGCGCCCGCCCGTACTGTCCGATGACTCTGAAGGCAAGGCTGTCCCTTACCTCCGGGCTCATCCAAAGCTCGAAGTACTCGTAGGATCTCCCGCGCTTAGCGGTGTCGAAATACAGCAAATCCTTCATATGGCCGACGAATTCCTGTCCCGCAAGGGCAAACGACTGGCCGGCCTTTTTCCCTTTCGCGGTCAACGAGTACAAAAGCGCCGCCGTGTCCTCGCTTTCCGCCGTGACGCGACGTTGCGCCCTGACGAACGGATTGCGCGACGCCTCGCCCGAGGCGAGCTTGTTGGCGAGACGAATGACGTCCTCGGCCTCTATGGACAAAGAGAACGCCTTGCGGGCCTCTGCCTCTGCCCCGTGGGCCTCGTCGATAATCCAGTGGCGGCTTTTTGGCAAAAGGCCGCCGTCCGCTGCCAAATCGCAGAACAGCAAGGCGTGGTTGGTCACCACGATATGGGATCCCTCCGCCTGACGACGCGCACCGTGAACGAAGCACGATGTTCCGAAAAACGGGCATTTTCTCCTGAGACAGTCGTGGCTCGTCGTCGTGATGGACCATCTCGGCACGGCGCGGTAGTCGATTTTGAGCGTGTCGAGGTCGTCGTACTCGCTTTGCTCGATGTAGGACAAAAGCCCCGCGATAGACGGCGCCTGCGAGACCTCTTTGCCCGCGATGTCTTTCATCTGGGCGCCCGCTGAGAGCAACGCTTCGACGCGATGGAGGCATATATAGTGCGAGAAGCCCTTGAGAGCCGAATAGGACAAACCTCCCAAAGCGTTGGAGAGGGCTGGGAGCTCGTGGTACATGAGCTGGTCGAGCAAGGCGTTGGTCTTAGTCGCCACGCCCACGGTGATGTTGTTCTTCTTCGCCAGCAACGCCGCAGGGACAAGGTATGCCATGGACTTTCCCACGCCCGTGCCGGCCTCGACGGCCAGGTTCTCCCCGGCTTCGAAGGCGGCGCGAACAGCTTGGGCCATAGCCGCCTGCTGGGGCCTTTCCTCGTATTGATCGTACAAGAAAGACATCAACCCATCCGAGGAAAACGCAGCGGCGATTTCGTCTTCGGTCGGAAAGGACATGTCGGCCTGGGGGTCCTGGGCAATTGCCTCGGCATCCCTCTTCTCAACGCGCTCGATGGACTTAACATGGGCAGCCCTCGCCCTCCTGAGAGAGAAGGGGGGAACCCTGCATCCCTCTGCATCGCCTTCTGCGGCGACAGCCGCCAACTCCTCGTTTTTCCTGTCGGCAAAGTATCGGAACACCACTTGGGTCGACCATTGCTCAGGCGTCGCGAGTTCGGCGATTGCGCAAACGAGGTCGGCAGGCATCGCATCCACCGCAGCAAGCAGAATCCTCAGAACCGCACAGGTAGACGCAACGTCGTCGTCTGCCCGATGGGTGGAAATCGGACAGCTGAACGCCCTGACGAGGTCGAGCAGCCGGTGCGAGGTCAACCGCGGCAACGCGATGCGCGCCAAATCGAGTGAGTCGATCCACGTGCGCTCGAGCAGGGGATACCCGCCCGGATATTTGGTGGTGAACGTCTTGTCGAAGGAAACGTTGTGTGCGACCACGTAGGACTCCCCCACGAAGGAGCAGAGGCCCTCAAGGGCTTCGTCGGGCCCAGGCGCGTCGGCAACGTCGCCGTTCGTTATGCCTGTGAGGTGCACGATTTCCTCCGGAATTTCCTTTCCGGGGTTGACGAACGTCACGTACCAATCAACCACCTGACCGCCCTTTACACGCGCGGCCGCTATCTGAATCAGCTCGTCATGCGTGAAGGACAAACCGGTTGCCTCGGTGTCGACCACAACGACGTCGTCGTCGAAAGCGCCATAGCTCGCAGACTCAGCCGCCGATTTCAGCGAGGCATAACGGCTTATCACAAAACCCGGAGTCCCGTCGCTGATAAAGGCGTCGAGCTCGGCTGTGGGTGTTGTCTCAAGCTTTTCCATGTTCACCTGTCATTCGCTTATAATTTGGTAGCTCTATAGGATACACGCTAAACCTACCTCCAAGAACTAGGAGTCACGAATGTCTGACATGCGCTATTTCGGCTCATACGCTCGTTTTTCTACGAAGAACAAGAGCGAAGGAGCCCTTCTTGTGGGAGCCGATCACCTTGTCGGAATGGAATACTCTGTCGATTTTGTCGTAGAAAACGGAAAGACGACCGCTTGGGCAAAGAATCGCTACGGCAAAAACATAGGATTCTTCGATGACCAGGTAACCTATCGACTCGACGTCATGAGGGGAAGAGGGTGGAGCATGTTCGCTGTGCTTTCCGCCGTCGGGTTCACCGACCCCTCCGATGAAGTCGACGAGGGTTTCTACTGGGGAGAAGTAGCCCTTTTCGCCTGTCCTCCTCGCTACGAAGAGGAAACGCGGGCCTTTATGGGTCGCGTCGCGGAATCCCTTATAAAGGGAAAGCGTCCCAACGTGGACTTGTCGAGCTCCTCTATCGATGCGATGCTCGCAGCAAAGGGGGATTGGCTGCCCGAGCAGATGCTCCCCACGCCGAAAAAGGAGAAGGGCACCGCAATCCTCAAATCAAGCCAAACCCTTTCCGAAAAGCTCATAGAGCAAGGTCGCGCAGGCAACAAAGGGTGCTACGTTGTAAGCTATGCGTTCATCGCGATAGTCGTCGTTGCGATTTTGCTGATTGCAAAAGCGCTGCTGGGCTTTTAGCTTCTGAATTTTTTTGCCGTAATAGTGGGCTGAGCCGAAAGCTGCTGTCCCCTTTACTCGAGAGCAAACTCGATCAGCATAGTGCAAAGCTCGCTGAAGGAAATTCCCTCGACGCGCGCCGCATCAGGCAAAAGGGACGTCTTGGTCATACCGGGAAGAGAGTTCGTCTCGATTACCCAGCACGTCCCATCTTCTTCGACGATGAAATCGGTCCGAGATACCCCTGAGCAGTCAAGCGCCTTGTGGGCCGATACCGCAAGGTTTTTCAGCTTCGCAGTAAGTTCGTCGGAGAGGGGTGCGGGACAGATGTGGACGGATCCGCCGGGGGTGTATTTCGCCTCGAAATCATAGAATCCGTCCTTCGGAACGATTTTGATGATAGGCAAGGCCCTGGGCGAAGTAGTGCCAATCACCGCAATGGTGTACTCATCTCCCGTTACGAATTTTTCCACGATGACTTCGTCGTCGTATCGGAACGCCTCGCGAATCTGCGGCTCTATATCGCTCTCTTTTTCCGCGATGTAGATGCCGATCGTGCTTCCCTCGGAAGCTGCTTTGACGACGCAGTGCTCGCTGACCTTCTCGACTATGGCAGGCACATCGATCTTCTCGCCCTTGCGAAGGCGAACCATCGGCGGAGTCGGCAGCCCTGCAAGCTCATAATGGACTTTGCTGTTGGCCTTGTTGATGGAAAGGGCGCTCGACCACACACCAGAGCCGGTGTATGGGAGGTCTATAAGCTCAAGCAAGCCCTGGAGGGTTCCGTCTTCGCCGTATTTGCCGTGCATGCAGAGGAACGCGACATCGAAGTCTCCCTCTATCAACGCCACAAGATCCTTCTTTGACGCGGGATCGATTCTTGTGACAGGGAAACCGGCTTCTTCAAGGGCCGCTTGCGCACCGTCAGCCGACTTCAACGAGATATCTCTCTCGTCACTGCGGCCTCCACACAGCAAAGCCACTTTGCACTGCTTGGGGTCAACAACCTTGCTCATGAATACGGCCCTCCTCTGCGGCTTCAACATTGCGCTCAGTATACCTTATGCAAGCTTCCAGAGTTTTATATAATGAGCGCATGGCTAAACCTATCAAACAATGCAACCTTGCTGAGCTGTCCGAGATTGTCTCCGCCTGCAAGCTGCCCGCTTTCAGGAAGAAGCAACTTCTCGAGTGGCTCTATCGTCGCCAAGTCTCAAGCTACAGCCAGATTTCAAACCTTCCTGCTTCCTTCATTTCCTATCTTTCGGAAAATCACCCCCTTGTCGCTCCGACTATCTTCAACAAGCAGGTTTCGAAAGATGGCACACGCAAGTACCTCATAACCCTAAGCGACGGAAGCTTGGTCGAGACGGTAGCAATACCCTCTTCTTCAGGAAAACGACGGTTGACTGTCTGTTTTTCCACCCAGGTCGGGTGCCCTATGAAATGCTCCTTTTGCGCAACGGGTCATGAGGGCTTTACGCGAAACCTGGGCATGGGAGAAATCATCGACCAAATCGCCGTTGTTCAATCTGATTTCAACGAGCGTGTCACAAACCTTGTCGGCATGGGGCAAGGCGAACCGTTTCTCAACATCGAAAATACCCTCGATGCGCTGTCGATATTGAACAACGAGAAGTTCTTCAACATCGGTGCGCGCCATATAACCGTTTCTACCTGCGGTGTGATTCCCGGTATAGCGAGATTCGGAGAAGACACACACCAATACACCCTTGCCGTATCCCTTCATTCGGCGATTCAATCGACCCGTGACGAGATCATGCCGATGGTCTCTTCGTTTCCTCTCGCTGATTTGAAAAGTTCTCTAGAAGATTACCTTGCAGCCACTAATCGCCGTGTCACCTTCGAATACCTGCTCATCAAAGGAGTCAATGATTCTTCCGACCATCTTGACGCGCTGATTTCCTACACAAGCGATCTTCTTTGCCACGTGAACCTCCTCAACATGAACAGCATCGGCGATTCACCTTACAAATCTTGCAGTTCTTCAACCGTAGATACATGGCTTCGTTCTCTCCAGAGAGCCGGAGTTGAGACCTCCATCCGAATCTCCCGTGGCTCCGACATCTACGGCGCTTGCGGCCAATTAAAAAATTCCATCATGTAATTGCAAGAAACACCTAGATTTCGAAAGCAATCGGCCAACCATTTTGCTCATGTTTCACGTGAAACAGCTCACAAGCAAATCCATATCTCATCTACAAAAATGAGGGTTGTTTCACGTGAAACAACCCTCATTTTTTTATTAGCTATGTTTTAAGGTTTGCTATGAGGAGCCAATCGCCTTCCTATCCTCTCTTTATGCTTCCTCTGAAGTTTCAGGCTGCTTTTCCTCAACCGGCTCGTTCATCATGACCTTGAAAATCCTTTGAAGATCTTCCTCGTCCTTGAACTCAATCTCTATCTTGTTCTTTCCCTGGACGTTCTTGACGCGAACCCGGGTGTCAAAATGCTTTCTCAAGTTTCGCGCGACGACTTTGTATGCCTTCGGCATAGGAGCTCGCTTGTTAGCCGAAGGAGACGGCCTGTTCTCTATCAACCTCGCAAGATTCTCGGTTTCTCTTACGGAAAGCTTTTCCGTCACAAGCTTTTCGGTGAGCTTCTGTCTGCCCTCGCTGGAGGAAACAGACAAGATAGCCCTCGCATGGCCTGCGGTAATCTTGTCTTCAAACAACAACTGCTGAGCGTCTTCGGGAAGCTCGAGGAGTCTCAGGGTATTGGCAATGGTCGAACGTCCCTTCGACATCATTTGCGCAAGCTCCGACTGAGTCAGCTTTTGGCGCTCCATAATTCGCTTGTAGCCATATGCTTCTTCGATGGGATTGAGGTCTGACCTCTGAATGTTCTCGATCAAAGCAAGCTCGATAGCCTTGTTGTCTGTCGCCTCTTTGATGCGAGCGGGAACCGTCTTCAATCCGATAGACTTGCAAGCCTGCCAACGGCGTTCACCGGCAATAATCTGATATTTCCCCGAATCCATTTTCCTGACAAGGATAGGCTGAAGCAATCCATCGCGTTCAATGGAGGAAGCAAGCTCTTCCAGCTCTTCCTTCTTGAAATTAGTTCGAGGTTGCTCGGGATTGGGCTCGATGAGGGTTATGTCAATCTCATCGGTGATTTTCACCGGCTCCGGAGCGGTACGCATTGACACCGCTTCCTTGCGAGCAACTTCCTTTTTGGGAAGAGGCTCGGGGCGCGACGGTGCAGCCGCCCTGGAAGACACTGATTTTATAGTGACGTTATCTTCACCGACGACCTGCTCTTTCGAGTCAATGATTTTTCTATCAACAGGAGCTTCAACCGGCTGTTGCTCATCGGATTTCATGCTCGAGGAAGGCGTCTCCTTCGGCTTTTCTTCTTGTTTAGGCTTGGTTGTATCTTCATAGGTACCGCCGAGGAGAGCGTTGAGTCCACGGCCGAGCCCGCTTCTAGTTTTGGTTGCCACGTTGAATCACTTCCTCTGCAAGGCTGGTATAGGCAATAGCTCCCTTTCCAGCAGGATCAAATTGGGTAATAGGCTGTCCGAAGCTCGGTGCTTCTGAAAGTCTCACCGAACGGGGAATCACTGTTTCAAAAACAAGATTGCCAAAGAAATTACGCACTTCATCTGCAACCTGTTTGGCCAGATTGGTTCGCTTGTCATACATGGTGAGAAGAACCCCGAAGATGTCCAGCGACGGATTGAGGCGCGCTTTGACAAGTTTTACCGATTCAAGGAGTTTTGTCACACCCTCCAGAGCGTAGAACTCAGTTTGGATGGGAATGAGCAAGCTATCAGCAGCTACAAACGAGTTAATAGTCAACAGTCCAAGTGATGGTGGGCAATCGATGAAAATATAGTCGTATTTCCCCCTGAAGCGACCCACGGCATCCTTGAGCCTGTTCTCTCTCGCCATAGCGGAAACCAGCTCCACTTCCGCTCCAGCAAGGTTAATCGTAGCCGGAACCAAATCAAGACGAGTGCAGACATCGGGAATGATGATTTCCTCTAGAGGAACATCGTTGAGCAAAGCATCATAGACGCAGTTTTTAACCTGACTTTTCTCTATACCAAGTCCACTCGAAGCGTTACCCTGCGGGTCGAGGTCGACAAGGAGCACCGACTTGCCCATCTCGCCTAGGCACGCAGAAAGATTAACCGCAGTTGTAGATTTGCCGACTCCGCCCTTTTGATTGATAACAGCGATGATTCGAGTCGTTCCTATGACATGGTCAACAGGATTTTTCTCGCTATATGGTTTGATGGTCTTGTAGATGGGTAGGTCAATGTCCTCTTGATCTTCTTCAGAAGTTTCAATCTCGACAGCGACTTCTCCAGCGCTCTCCTGCGTTTCAACCGGGCTTTCAAAAATCGTTTCTGTTTCAGGTTGCTGTTCCTCGGACACAACCTCCGCCGTCAGATTGTCGGCATAGGATGACTGCAGAGACTTGTCATAGTCTTTGCGTTGGGAAAGCGAATCTTGGCTGTTCGACTTCTTGTCGCGTCGAAACCCATCAAACAAACCCACAAAGGACTCCTTTCATGCTGTGTTTGCGGTGCTTTTATATAGGTAAGGCTTGAGCCTCTGTGTGTTTCGGGTCGAATGAAAGTATAGAGTAGCCAAAATCAATCTTCAACAAAACTTTGCCCAGCGAGCATGATAATCCGCATAATTCTTCCCTTATCTTCGGGTAAGAATTCATAGAAACAAATAGAACGTGTAAAACAAGGAAGGATGTTTCACGTGAAACATCCTTCCTTCTACAAAGGTTTCTTTTGAGCAAACCCGACGTGGCGCGGGAGCTTTATATCAGGGTTCTTGTATTTCTCGAAAACAATCACCCTCCGGAAAGTCTCATTATCGCTAAGGTAAAACTCTCTATCAGAAATCAATCTCAACCCAAGCTTGCTCTCGAGCTCCAAGGAATGATTGATTTCCTCTTCCTCAATGTGCGATTTATAACAAATCAACATCCCCCCTTTTCTCAAAAGAGGGCTGCTGAGTTCCATAAGAGAGCCTAACTTCGACAATGCACGAGCAGTTAAAACAGAGAAGCCTCCACGTTTCTCTTGAGAGAGATCTTCAATCCTCCCGCTATATACCTCTACATTTTCCAATCCCAACTCACTGATGAAATTCCTCAGAATATCGGCTTTTTTTCCAACCGACTCGACTAGAACAGTCCTTCTGCCGGTTTCTATAGCAATGGGTATGCCGGGAAAACCTGCACCTGAGCCCAGATCTCCATATAAGCCACGCGGCGCCTTGTTGACTTCATCCAATCCGGATAAAGAATCTTCGACATGAAGAAGCATCCCTTCTTCAAACGACGAGATGCGAGTGATATTGGTTGTCTTGTTCGCCTCTATGACGAGATTGAGGTGTTGCTCGAGAAGCTCGTTGTTCAAAAGAAAACTCTCCTATATAAAAAGGGTCCAGCTGATGCTGGACCCCAACATTAAAGCTCCCAGAAGTATATCGAATACTAAAGGGGAATGACTACGACGTGACGGGCGCTTCCCTCTCCCTCAGAAGCGGTCTCAACCCTGCTATCCTCTCGAAGCGCAATGTGAACAATCCTGCGCTCGTAGGGAGTCATCGGACGCAGCTTTACGCTGCGATGGGTAGTTGAGGCCTTCTTCGCAGCATTGCGTGCAATTGACTCAAGCTTCTGACGCTGTCGGGATTTGTATCCTTCCACGTCCACGACAACCGGATAGCGGAATCCGATCTTTCGCATCGTGATAGCAGAGACAAGAAACTGAAGGGATTCAAGAGTCTTGCCATGGCGACCAATCAGAACCGCGAGATCATCACCGGTGATGTCGAGAATCAGTTCCCCCTCATCGCCTTCATACTCGTCGATAACAACTTCACCGACATCGAAATGCTTCAAGATATCCTGCAAAGTGTCAATAGCGCTATCGGCAATCTCATCGATTTCCTCATCAGTGAGATTGGTGATGTCCTTTTTTACCTCTTTTGCTTCCGACTCCTCGGAGACCTCTTCAGGCTCCTCGGAAATCTCGTTGATTTCTTCAGACATATGCATATCTCCTATTTGAGTCCCATGATCTAACGCTTCTTGTGCTGACGCTTTTTCTTGGGCTTGCGGTCAACTTCGATATCAAGGCTTTTGACGGGCTTAGCTTCTTCGATAGCCTTGTCTTGCCGCTTGACGATAGCGAGAGAGCCCTGCTGCTGGATGATTGCAAGGATGGAGGAAGCACCCCAGAAAAGCAAAACGCCAGCGGGAGAAGACCAACCGATGAACAGCATCATGATAGTCATGAGCACCATCATAATCATCATGGTGTTGCGTTGCTGCGCATCCTGGTTCTTCATGGTGAGAAGAGACGGGATAAACGTGCAGAACGCAAAGATTGCAACCAGAAGGAAGTAGGGGAGAGCACCCATAATTCCAGTGGTTGCAATAGAATCCATTGCATTTGCCGGAGTTTGCGTCAAATCAGGAACAAGGTTGAGGAACGTAATATCCGATCCGCCTTGCATGTTGACGATATAGTCGTGAAAACGAAGGATCGTATCGTTTTCGTTGCTGCCTGCACCGGACATTCCGCGAAGAACCTGGAACAGCAGAATGAACACAGGCATCTGAATCAACATGGGGATGCAGCTGGCGAGGGGATTGAACTTCGCCTCCGCATACATCTTCTGGGTTTCCTGGTTCATCCTGACCGGATCGTCTGCAAAACGCTCCTGGATGAGCTTGATTTTAGGTTGAAGCTTTTGCGTCTTGTACGTCGCCTTGGACTGGGAATACATCAGCGGAGTGATTGCCAAGCGGAATATCAACGTAATAACGAGGATAGCCAGGCCCCAGTCAAGGAAGACGTCATGGAAGAACGCAATGCAGTAGAACACTGCATTTTGGAGTAATTCCCAAAAATTACCTGCTTCCATCTGCCTTTCCTTTCCTTTTTCTTACCTTCTATGTCCAAAGAGGACCCTTGATCTTCCTCATCAAGGGACGGGATCATACCCGTGCGGTCCTCCTGGCCTACAACGAGCAATACGCTTTGCAGTCAAGGTAAAACCCTTGATGAAACCGTATTTTTTAAATGCTTCAAGCCCGTACTGGGAACAAGTGGGCTCGAAGCGACAACATCCTGCTAGCTGGGGAGAAATGACAATCCGATAGAAGTAGATGATAAAAATAGCTATATACGTGGGAATTCTCTTGATGAAACCCCATATCTTCTTCAACACCGAAAGAAATCTATCCACAATTATCGTTTCCCGTCAGCGAGCTGAGGGCGCGTCCGCAAGAGGAAACCATATCGTCGAAAGAGGCGTCGACCACCTTTCTCTTTGCAAGAAAGACGACGTCGTACCCTTCAGCTTGGCCTCCAAGCTGCCTGCAGACCTCCCTCATTCTCCGTTTGGCCCTATTGCGCCACACTGCGTTGCCAAGTTTTTTTCCCGCAATAAACGCAACGCGACCGCCCGAACAAGTCGCGCGGTCGTTATGCGATAACACAATGAGCGTAAAGTATGGCGTATGAATACGCCGGCCCTGTGAAAACAAGTTCGAGATCTCAGCGCTGGACTTTATTACATCCAACACAAAATCCTTGCTTAGACAGTCAGCTTCTTGCGGCCCTTAGCACGACGGGCAGACAGAACGGCGCGACCACCGCGGGTTGCCATACGAGAACGGAAGCCGTGGCACTTCGCACGCTTGCGTTTGTTCGGTTGATAAGTGCGTTTCATTTTTCCTACCTATTGCCTTTCTAGTAAAAAGAGTAGCTGTAAAAGAGTACTACAACGCTTTCATTAGTCAATTCTTATTTTTGAAGACAATAAACTCTCTACAAATCGAACAGATATTCATTCTGTTCGACGGTTGGAAAATGTGGAAAACGTTGAAAACCCCGCTATTTCGCCTGAATCGAATGTGGAAAACTAAAAATTCAAGACTTTTAGAAAACTTTACTCAGTTTTTCTAAATCAGGGATAAAAACAATATGTTTCTTAAAAAGTATAATCTTCACCTGGGATTTCTTTATTATTTTCTTCTTTAAAAATTTTTTGAGAATATTTTTTATCGTCTGCCAGCTACTTAAATTTGAAAAATTTTTCCTTTAAAAATTTTTTATTGGATCCGAAGGGAGTCATTTAGTTTTCAACGATTTTCATATTCATAGTTTTCAGAGTTTTCCACAATTCATGAACAAGATGTGGAAAATAATGAAAACAGCGGTAGAATCCTTGTGAAAATTGAAATTCATTTACTTTTCTTATGAAAATGAACTGAATTTCACAGATTGAATTCATTAGTGATTCAATAAGCTTTGAAAAATTCTTGAATAGTGTCGAATCATATTTTTCAACATTAATCAAGACTTTTAATACGATTTTTGTAGCTCAAACGAACTAGGACCATCATATGGGTGAAGAATCGAAGCCAGAATCGAATGATCTTTCCTCAAGAACGGGAAGCGCTTTCGACTACTCGTACGTGGAGACGGTTGCCAGGATCGCGGTATACGAC
>R18__coassemble_1525_pt1 | contig 26066 bp, 12 predicted proteins | sample R18__metabat2_low_PE_019 | metagenome-assembled genome bin R18
GGTCGGCGGACCGCCACGGCGTCGTCTCCACCTGCAGCTACGAGGCCCGCAGGTTCGGCGTGCGCTCGGCCATGCCCGCATCCCAGGCGCGCTCGCTTTGCCCCGACGCGATATGGACCCCCGGCGACCACCGGCGCTACAAGGCCGTCTCCGACGAGATCATGGCCATCCTGCGCGATGAGACGCCCCGCATGCAGCAGGTCAGCATCGACGAGGCGTTTCTCGACGTCACCAACACGCGCGTGAACACCGAGCACCCCGTCGCCGTCGCGTCGCGCATCCAGCGGCGCGTCCGCGAGGAGCAGGGGGTCACGTGCTCGGTCGGCGTCGGCACGTCCAAGACGGTCGCGAAGATCGCGAGCGACGTCGACAAGCCCCACGGCCTCACGGTCGTCCCGCCCGGGCGCGAGCGGGAGTTTCTCGACCCGTTGCCGATCCGCGCGATGAGCGGCATCGGAAGTGCCTCCGAGGACCGGCTGCGCAAGTTCGGCGTCAAGACGCTACGGGACCTCGCGAACGCCGAGGAGACCCTGCTGCGCGAGGTGTTCGGCAAGAACGCCGACAAGATGCGGCGGCGCGCACTGGGCCTCGATCACTCTCCCGTCGAGAAGGATGACGCGGTGAAGTCCGTCTCGTCTGAGACGACGTTTGCGGAATGCCTCGTCGAGAGGGTCGACGTCGAAGCCGCCGTGTCTGCCATGGCGTCCAAGGTGGGCAGGCGCTTGCGCAAGAAGGGCCTCGTCGGCTCTACGGCGGTGCTCAAGGTCCGGTTCAGGAGCCGCGCCGTGAAGAGCATCCAGCGTCCCCTCGCCGTTGCGACCGACGACGACCTCGTGTTCGGACCCGTGCTTTGCGAGGCGCTCGGCGAGATATGGCGCGAGGGCGACCCCGTGAGGCTGGTCGGCGTCGGCCTCACCCACATCTGCCCGAAGGAAGAGGCCCAGGCCGCGCCCCGGCAAGACTCGCTCTTCGACCTGATCGCCAGAGGGGGAGCGAACGCTCCGACCGGCGCTTCCGCATCGGCCCCGTCGCGCGACGGGCTCGAAGGCTCCCAGCCTGCACAGCCCGATGGCTCGTCGGAGCTCGACTCGTTCTCTTCCGCCGAGAAGCGCGAGACGCTCCTCGCAGCCGCAGACGCCATCCGCGACCGTTTCGGCAACGACTCGCTCAGCTTCGGCTTCGAGCTGCGCAACGCCGGCAACACCACCGGCACCATCCCGAAATAGCGAAAACCGAATCCGCACGAAAAACGCCCCTGCCTCGATTCGGGGCAGGGGCGCGCTAACGCACCTGGCAAAAAGATCGAAAACCGGGAACCGCTAGTTCTTGCTCGTCGCCATATAGAACAATGCGACGGTGCCGGGGCCGGCATGCGCTCCGATGACGGGGTCGATGTAATTCGTCACGATCTCGACGCCCGCCCACTTCTCGCGGATCTTGCCCGCGACATACTCGACGTCCTCGGGGCAGTCGCCGTGGGAGATCATGACGACCGGGTACTCCTCGGGGCCGAGGTAGGTCTTCTCCATGTGGCTGACGAGTGCGTTGAGGCTCTTCTTGCGGCCGCGGACCTTCTCCATGGGGATGAGCTTGCCCTCGTCGTCGACGTGGAGGACGGGCTTGATGTTGAGCAGGTTGCCGGCCCAAGCGCTCGAGCGGGAGACGCGGCCGCCGCGGAACAGGTAGATGAGGTCCTCGACGGTGAACCAGTGGGCGAGGTTCTGCTTGTGGTCCTCGACCCACTGGGCGACCTCCTCGATGGAGGCGCCGGATTTCGCGAGCTTGCAGGCGTAGTAGACCAAGAGGCCCTGGCCCATGGAGGCGGCGTAGGTGTTGACGGAGATGAGCTTGCGCTCGGGGTACTGGCCCTGGAACTGGGCCATGAGCAGCTGGGTGGCTTGGCACGTTCCCGAGATGCCGCTCGAGAAGCCGAGGTAGAGGATGTCGCGGCCCTGGTCGAGGAGGCCCTTCAGGACGTTCGTCGTGACCTCGAGGCTCGGGAGCGAGGTCGTGTAGACCTTGCCTGCGCGCATGTTGTCGTAGAACGCCTTGAGCTCGCCGCTCTTGTCGACGCCCTTCTCGTAGCTGACGTTCTGGTTGCCGTCCTCGTCCATGAAGGTCAGCGAGAGGATGTGCAGGCCGAGCTCGTCGATCATGCTGCCGGGGAGGTTGCAACCGGTATCCGTTACTATCTCGTAGTTCACCGTAGTCCCTTTCTGCAAAGGCGAATCATTAGAAGCAAGCGAAAACGCCCGCGGGCGAATATCACAAGTGCGCAAATTATAGCGGTTACGGTCACGCTCATAACCCAGAATTAAAAGCATATCGGCAGAGGTTTATTTAAAATCAAGCCAAAAAGCCATGCCGAGAAACGATGCCTCCGATGGGGCAATTGGACGCAAGCCCGTATTCGCTATTGGGTTGAGCGGGGAGTTTCGCTATACTTAACCAGTTTGAACAAAGAACATGCGAGCCCGGCCGTCCGAAGGCGGGCCCGACGAGGATACGGAACAGAAACGAGGATGATCTTTCGTGGGCAACAGCTACAAGCAGACAATGAATCTGCCTGAAACCGACTTCTCCATGCGCGCGAACCTCCCGTCCAACGAGCCCCTCCGCCTGGCTCGTTGGGAGGAAGAGGGGCTGTACGAGAAGATGCAGTCCAAAAACGAGGGCAACGAGCCCTTCGTCCTGCACGACGGCCCTCCCTACGCGAACGGCCCCATCCACATCGGCCATGCGTTCAACAAGATCCTCAAGGACATCATCGTCAAGAACAAGGCGCTCAAGGGCTACTACGCTCCCTACGTGCCGGGTTGGGACTGCCACGGGCTGCCGATCGAGAACAAGGTCGAGGACCAGCTCGGACCCGAGAAGATGAAGGAGGTCGACACGCCCACCTTCCGCAAGATCTGCCGCGAGTACGCCACCAAGCAGCTCGACGGCCAGCGCAAGGGCTTCAAGCGCCTCGGCGTCCTCGGCGAGTGGGACAACCCCTACCTGACCTACCTGCCCGAGTACGAGGCCGGCAACATCGAGATCTTCAAGAAGCTCTACCTCGACGGCTCGGTCTACCGCGGGCGCAAGCCGATCCACTGGTGCAGCCACTGCCACACGGCGCTCGCCGAGGCCGAGATCGAGTACTCTGACGAGTCGAGCCCCTCCATCTACGTGCGCTTCTTCTTTACGGAGATGCCCGTCGCGTTCAAGGACGCCGCCGTAGCCGCAGGCCTCGGAGACGCGAAGAGCGCCGTCGTCATCTGGACGACGACCCCCTGGACGCTGCCTGCCAACCAAGTCGTCTGCCTCTCCGCCGACGCAGACTACGTCGTCGCGGTCGTCGACGGCCAGCTGCTCGTCATGGCCCAGGAGCTCGCCGGCGCCGTTGCGGACATCGCCGGCTGGGGCGAGCTCGAGTTCCTCCAAAAGGACGGCGAGACCCTGACCGTCAAGGGCACTGAGCTCGTCGGGTGCGAGTACGTCCACCCGATCGACGAGGGTGACCGCGGCTCCATCCTGACGGGCTCCCACGTCACGCTCGACACGGGCACCGGCGCCGTCCACACGGCTCCCGGCCACGGCGTCGACGACTACAAGGTGTGCCTCGCGAACGGCATCCGCGACATCAAGATGCCCGTTGACGACGAGGGCCGCTTCTACGAGGGCAGCTGCCCCTGGGGCGGGCGCAGCGCCGTCGAGTCCAACTCCGACATCATCGAGTTCCTGCGCGAGCGCGGCAGCCTCGTCGCGCACGTCGACATCGACCACAGCTACCCGCACTGCTGGCGTTGCCACGAACCCGTGATCTTCCGCGCGACGACCCAGTGGTTCGTCTCCATGGACGACACGGGGCTGCGCGAGAAGGCCTCCGACGCCATCGAGAACGACGTCACCTGGTATCCGGGCTGGGCGTCCAACCGCATCGGCGCCATGGTCGCCGACCGTCCCGACTGGTGCATCAGCCGCCAGCGCCTCTGGGGCGTGCCGATCCCGGTGTTCAAGTGCGAGTCGTGCGGGGAGACCGTCGCCGACGAGGCGACGTTCGACGCCGTCATCGACCTGTTCAAGACCGAGGGCGCGGACTCCTGGTACTCCAAGGTGCCCGCCGACTTCCTGCCCGCCGACACGAAGTGCCCCCATTGCGGCGCCGGCGTCGACAAGCTGAGCTCCGAGATGGACGTGCTCGACGTGTGGTGGGAGTCCGGCGTGAGCCACACGAGCGTGTGCGAGGCGCGCGACTACCTGCGCCGCCCCGCCGACGTCTACCTTGAGGGCTCCGACCAGCACCGCGGCTGGTTCCAGTCGTCCCTTTTGACCAGCGTCGCCGCTTATGGCATCCCGCCCTACAAAAACGTCGTGTCCTGCGGCTTCACGCTCGACGAGAACGGCCGAAAGATGAGCAAGAGCCTCGGCAACGTCATCGACCCGGCCGACGTCTGCGACAAGTACGGCGCCGACGTCTTGCGCCTTTGGGTCGCAAGCGTCGACTACTCCGTCGACGTCAGCATCGGCCAGGACATCCTCAAACAGGTCTCCGACGCCTACCGCAAGTTCCGCAACAGCTTCCGCTTCCTGCTCGCCAACCTCAACGACTTCGACGACGAGAAGGACGCCGTGGCCGATTGGAGCGCGCTCGAGCCCATCGACCGGTATATGATGGTCCAGACGGCAAAGCTGCTCGAAGACGTTGACTGCGCCTACGACGAGTTCCGCTTCAACGGCGTCTACCGCGCGGTCTACGACTTCATCAACGACGTTTCCGCCGTCTACCTCGACGTCGCCAAGGACCGCCTCTACTCCGAGGCCCCGGACTCGCCGCGCCGCCGCGCCGTCCAGACCGTCCTCATGAACATCCTCGAGGTGCTCGTGCGCGTGCTCGCGCCCATCCTGTCCTTCACGACCGACGAGGTGTGGGAGCACTACCCGAAGGCAGCTCGCAGCCGCGAGGGGCGTCCGGAGAGCGTGATGCTCGCTGATTGGCCCACCGCCGACGATTTCAAGCCCGCGCTGCCCGGCGACGCAAAGGACCAGGTGGCTGAGTTCTCCGACCTCATGTCCGTCCGCGAAGCCGTCACGAAGGCCCTCGAGGAGGCACGCGGCGCGAAGGTAGTCAACAAGAGCCAGGAGGCGGCCGTCGTGGTCTTCGCCCCCGCCGACGTCGTCGAGAAGGCCGGTAAGTTCGACGCAGCCGTGTTCGAGGAGCTCTACATCGTGTCCGGCGTGGAGTTCAGGGTCGCCGACGAGCTGTCCGTCGAGGTCAAGGTCGCCGAGGGCGAGAAGTGCCCGCGTTGCTGGAACGTCCGCGAGCTCGGCGGCAACCCCGCCCATGCCGACGTCTGCAAACGCTGCGGCGACGTCCTCGACGCAATCGGCTACGAGGGCTAGGGGCTCGTCCTTGACGGGCGCTTCCGCGAAAAACGAGCCGACCAAGGTGAGGCGCAACGCCGCCGTCGCGGCGTGCATTGCGCTGGTTTGGATCGTCGCCGACTTCGCGACCAAGCGCTTCTTCGACAGCGGTGCCTTCTCCCTCGGCGAAGACATAGCGGGGCCGTTCCTCGGCCTCTTCAGGTTCACGCTCGTCCACAACACGGGCGCGGCATGGGGCATCTTCTCGGACGCCACCTTCGCGCTCGGCGTGTTCTCGGTCGCGATGTGCATAGCGCTCGCCGCCTACCTCGTCGTCCTCGACAAGAACGCGAGCCTCGCGACCTCGATCGGCGTCGGGCTCGTCATCGGCGGCGGGATAGGCAACGCCATCGACCGCTTCGCGGGCAGCTACGTCGTCGACTTCATCGACTTCACGTTCATGGACTTTCCCGTGTTCAACGTTGCCGATATCGGGGTGACCTGCGGCGTTGCGATCTTCATCGTCGCCATGGTCGCCTCCATGCTCAAAGAGGAGAGGGACTCGCGCGCCAAAGACCGCAAAGGCGGCGAGGCGGAGCGAGAGGGGGAGCGCGAATGACCCAGCGCCTATACGTCGCAGTTGCCCAAGATGGCGGACAAAGGCTCGACGCGGTGTGCGCGGCGGCCGGCCTCTACCCGAGCCGCAGCGCTGCAGCAAAGGCGATCGAGGCCGGATCCGTCCTCGTGAACGGCAAGCCGGCTGCGAAGAGGACGGGCGTCAAGCAGGGCGACGCGATAGTCTACGAGGTTCCCGAGGAGACCGCCTTCGAGCTCGTCGGCGAGGACATCCCCCTCGACATCCGCTACGAGGACGACGACCTCCTCGTCCTCTCGAAGCAGGTCGGGCTCGTCTGCCACCCGTCGGTCGACCACCTCGACGGCACGCTCGTAAACGCCCTGCTCCACCACTGCGGCGCAGGCAACCTCTGCAACGTGCAGGGGGAGGACGACGACCGCCTCGGCATCGTCCACCGCCTCGACCGCGACACGAGCGGCCTCATGCTCGCAGCGAAAAGCGACTTCGCAGGCAGGGAGCTCATGGAGGCCATCCGCGCCCGCGCCGTCGACCGCCACTACCTCGCCCTCGTCCACGGCATCGTCGCCGCAGATTCGGGGATGATCGACGCGCCGATCACGCGCCACCCCAAGGAGCGCCTGCGCATGGCCGTCCGGGACGTCGACTACGCGCGCGACGCCATGACCACGTTCCGCGTCCTCGAGCGCTTCGAGGCGCACCAGAGGGACGACGGCTACACCCTCGTCGACTGCAAGCTGTTCACCGGGCGCACCCACCAGATCCGCGTGCACATGGAATATGCCAAGCATCCCCTGGTCGGCGACCCCGTCTACGTCAACCACGGGCCGAAGACCCCTGCGGCGAACCTGCGGCTGGAGCGTCAGTTCCTCCACTCGTACCGGCTCGCGTTCGACCACCCGGCGACGGGGGAGCGCCTCGCGTTCTCCGACAACCCGCCCGACGACCTCGCCGCCGCCCTCGAGGTGCTCGCCGACCGCAGCCGCGGGCGCACGGAAGCGGGAGACGAGGTCTTCGAGCTGTTGGCGAGAAGCCCCCGACCGAGCGTCATAGGCGAGGTCCCCGCCTTCTGAATACGTTGAAAAAAGGCTCAGCCCCGGCCTAGCCGATACGCTCGAGCTGGGACACGAGCTCGCGAATCTGACTCTCGACCTGCATCTTGCCGAGCGAAGCGCTGTATCCCGCATGGTCGAGCACCAGAAGGACGCGCTCCTCGCAAAGCCGCACGAACGACGGCTCCATCGCCTCGAAGAGCTCGAAGGTGTTGCCGTAGCGAGCCAACACCGCGCGCTTGCCCTTTTGCACGACGAGGCTCTGGTCGGTGCTCATCGTCGCGTTGAGGGGGATGAAGTGATGGCTGTCTCCCATCGCCATCCAGTCTAGGACGGCACGGAGGTGGCGGGCATATGTCTCGGGGCTGTGCGCCGGACACCTCTCGGCGGGAACGCCGGATATGAGCAGCGGCACCTCGCCGCGAACGACCTGGGAGGGGGAGCAGACGCGGCTCATGACGATCCCGTCGAGGCCCTTTGCGCCGTCATAGCCGCGAAATCCCTCGAGGAGCGACATGGCGCGCTCGCACACCATTGGGTCTTTTGAGACGGCGAGCACCTCCTCGAGGTTCTCCGTCGGCATGATCTCGGTCGGCAGGACGTTTCGCATGCTCAGGCTCTTGTGGGAGATACCGTCGCGCATGAGCGCGTCGAAACGCTCGTAGGCTGCTTTTCCGCTGTAGAGCTCGACGGCGGGCAGGCACATCGCCGCATATGACTTGATCATGTCAGTGACGCTCGAGGTCAGGCTGCCCCCGACGTCGACGATGCAGGGGGTACCGCCTGCGTCGGCAACCCCGATCGACATGAGGGACACCTTGCCCTCCATCGCCAGCAGAAACCCCCTGAAAACGTTGTCGCGGAATCTCGGGTAGTACAGCGGCGTCACGCGCCCGCTCGTGTAGAGCGGTATCGACTCGCTCACGAAGTCGAAGTAGCGGCTGACGTTCGTGGGCGGCAGGATATGGTACGCCTCGAACCCGCGCTCCACGAGCCGACCGAACGTCCCCAACACCATGTTCAGAAAGTCAGCGTCGTCGAAGAGCCAGAGGGCGTCCTCATCGACGCTCAGGTAGACGGTTCCGGGCTCCTCGATCGCGAGGAGGTGGGAGAGCACGTCGCGCAGGGCCTGCTTCTTGCCCTGGTCCCCGTAGTACATCAGCGTCTGCTCGTCGAGCAGCGCGGGGGAGAACTGCGCTTGGGGCATGGCGGCCAGGTAGGCCCCCCGCTCTATCATGTCGAGGGTGGCATGGGGGACCCGAGACTCACCCTTGAGCCACGCGAGGATCTGGGACGCCGCGACCACCTCGTCCTCAGAGGTCACGACGAGCTCGCCCTCGGAGAAGTTCGCAAGCGCCCGCCTCGTCGCGTCGTCGCGTAAAACGCTTGCGAAGCAGCTGGCCAGGGCGTCCAGGTTTCCCGTCTTGCGGGGATGGGCCCGCTTGCCCGTCTTGTACAGGCTGATGGTGGACTCCGGGATGCCGGTCCTGCGGGAGAGCTCTTTGCCCTTGATGCCGCTCACGCGGATGAGAATGCCGAGCTTGTCCTTGAAATCCACGGTTGCCCCCTGTAGGCCCTCTGTCGGTATGCGGTCAAGTATAGGACAATTAAATTTGCAAAATATCAAGAAACGCAAACTCAACGCGGGCGGACACGTCATCACCGTTCCGAATCACGCCACGACAAGGTTTCGCGATTGACGCTCCCAAAAAAAGCTCCGCCTATCGTGCGAAAGCCCGCGCAACGAGGAAGGCTGGCCGGCAACGGCCGCCGCGTTTTCCAGGCCTCGAGATAGCCGTCGCTACAGGATGGTCGAGAAAGCGAGGGCCACGGCATGCGAGAAGGCCAAGATGCCGACGAGGGCGGTCACAACCGATCCCCGCGCGCAGACAAGGAACCCCGCGAACTCGCGGAGAAACGCGTTGGGCCAGAAGTACCACCTCGTCTCGACCCCCATGCCCTCGGCGTCGAGGCCGGCTTCGAGGGCGAAGTGGCCGCTGCGGAACACATGGTAGTTCGTGGTCGAGAACGCGACCCGGGGGGCCCTCCCCGACGCTTGCACGACGCAGGGAGACGCAACGGCGTCGTGCCCGCAAGCGGCGCCGTGGCCCAGCGCAACGCCGGACGCCCCGGCCGGAGCCTCGTCGCAAGCGCCATCGGCGACGGCCCCCTCGGCCTGCAGCGTAGCCGAGAACGCCTCGTCGACCACGCGCTTGGAGAACGCCATGTTCTCGCGCGTGCTCGTCGAGCGGTCCTCGAGCAACACGATGTCGGAAGGCGCGCCGAGCTTGCCGAGGTAGGTCGCCATGCACTGCGCCTCGGACACCGCCTCGTCGGGACCTTGGCCGCCCGAGCACACGATGAGCGCCTGCTTTTCCGTCGCCGCGAGCTGGTCTTGGACGAAACGCCATGCGCGCTCGGTGCGACGGGCGAGCAGGGGGGTGGGGGAGCCGTCCTTGCGCATGCCGCATCCGAGGACGATGACGAAGTCCTTGTCGAAGGCGGGCCTGTTGCGCGAGGCGAGGAAGCCGCAGACCATGATGGCGAGAAACACCATCCCGAGGTAGACGATGAAGTAGGAGATGCCGGCGCACACGCCTATGCCGACCGGGCTTTGGGCGGACCAGAGCATCACCTCGCAAACGGAGATCGCTGCGTATCCTGCCGCCGCGAGCACGCCGGCCGCGATGCCGAGCATGTTGCGGGGGCGGAAGCCCTCATGGGCGAGAAGAAAGACGTTGCTCACCACCAGGAAGAGGCAGATCAGAGCCATGAGGGGAGCGGAGACGACGGCGTAGAGGAGCGAGAGGCTGTTCAAGAGCATGAGGAACAAAGACACGCTGTAGCTGCCGCCGTCGGCGACCGCGAGGTAGAGCTCGAGTCCGATGAAACACGCGCCGAGGAACGCGAAGAGGAAGAACGCGAGGTAGGCGACCGTCTGGTACGTGCAGAGGAGCCGGTGGCGGACGCGCCAGACGAACCCCGCCATCAATCCCGCGGAAAGCAACACGAGGTAGGCCGCGGTAAAGGCAAGCAACGCCTCGCCGTCCGACCCCATCAGGAGCACGGCGCACGAAACCGCCGCGAACAAGATCGCGAGCAGCGCATACGCAATCGCGGCTTTCCTCATCGTCACGGGGAAGTCCTTTCCGGTGGTCGCCGAGGGTATCGCAGACGTCCGAGCCGCTAGGCGGAGTAGACCACTTCGCCGTCGACGATCGTTGCGACGAGCTTGGACGCACCCACCCGCTCGATGTCGTCGAGCAGGAAGTCGCTGTCGAAGACGGTGAGGTTGGCGACGTAGCCGGGAGCGATCATGCCGATCTCGTCCTCCTGCCACATGCTGTAGGCGGCCTCGCTGGTCAGCGCGGCAAGAGACTGCTCGCGCGATATGCGCTCGGAGGGCAGGTGAACGCCCGCCTCGCCGAACTCGGGGGTGGTGCGGAGCACGGCGCAGTAGACCGAACGCGGAACGTCCATGTCGGTGGAGACGGGGTAGTCGGTGTGGAAGGTCACGGGGGCGCCGCAGTCGACGAACGACCTGATGGGATACATAGCCGCCGCCCGCTGCGCGCCGATCCACTCGACGGCCTGCGGGTAGTAGAGCGGATGCACCGGCACCCAAAGCGGGGCTACGACGGGCGATATGCGCAGGTCGGCCATGCGGCGCACGTCCTCGGAACGCACGACCTGGAGGTGGCAGAGCGCATGGCGCGCGGAGAAGTTGCCGGTCCTCTTCTCGGCAGCCTCGATGCAGTCGACGGCGAACTTGACGGCGCCGTCGCCGATCGTGTGGGCGTGGACGAACATGCCCGCCTCGCCGGCCGCAGCGTAGAGGTCGCTGACGCGGTCGAAGTCGCACATGCGCTTGACGCCGGTGTTGTCCGGGTCATCCTCGTACCCCTCGCACATCCACGCGGTGTGGGCCTCGACGACGCCGTCCATGAAGATCTTGATGCCGACGACCTTGAAGTGCTCGCTGTTGTACCTCTCGGCGAGCTCCTTCGCGACGCGGACCTGGTCGACGTAGTCCTCGACGTGCTCGTCGACCATGAAGACGCCGTACGTGCGGATCTTGAGCTTGCCGGATTTCTCGAGGCGCTCGTAGATCCTGCACGTGCTCTCGGTGATGCCCGCGTGAAGGCACGCGGTCAGGCCGTGCTCGAACGCGAAGTCCTGCCATGCGAGGTATGCAGCGTCTCGCTGGTCGTCCGTGTAGCTCGCGCTCATGGTGATCTTGTTGACGGGTCCCTCGGAGATGTAGCCGGTGGGGGAGCCGTCCTCGCCCAGGCGGATGATGTCAGTGCCCCAATACTCTGCGGCCGCGGCGTCGATGCCGTACTTGGCCATGCCGGGGGTGTTGAGCCACATGGAGTGACCGTCGACCGATTGGAGGACGACGGGCACGTCGGGGCATATCGCGTCGAGCATCGCCGCGGTCGGCTTGCACTCGCGCTCGCACCATCCGGCGCCGCGGTACTCGTCGAGCCCCGGGTTCTGCGCGATAAAGCCGGCCATCATCTCGACGTACTCGGGCATGCTCTCGCCGGCTGTCAGGTCGGCTTGCCATTTGATGCGCGAGCCGGCCATGTCGGGGTGGCAATGGCCCTCGACGATGCCGGGGTAGACGAAGCTGCCGCGGTAGTCGAGCACCTCGGTCGCCTCGCCGCAAAGGGCCCGTGCGGTCTCCTCGGACCCGGCGAACTGGATGCGCCCGTCCTTGACGGTCAGGGCCTCGGCTCTGGGGTGCCCCGGCTCCATGGTGATGATGTCGCCCAAGATGAGCTTGTCTGCTGACATATGCGCTGCCTTTCTCGAAGGGACGGCCTCTGGTCCGGCGGGAGGACGGGGCGCCTGCGCACTCCGGCCCCCGCGCCGCTCGCGAGCTTTTTGCATGCCCCAAAGTCTACAGCAACGACGATGCAGACGAGACCCGAGAGCCGCGCCCCGAGACGACTAAGGAGCGAACTGTCGCGGGGGCTGCCGAGCGCGCCCCCTCGCTGTGAATTTTCTTTCAGGTAGAAGCTTCCGACGCGCGGCGAGACCCCTACGACAAGCTATACTCAACGTGTGGTTAACTGCAACCGAACGAGGAGCGATCCATGATCAAAGGTTTGGAATTCGTCAAGGACGGCATGAGCTTCCAGGAGATGATCGACGAGGCCGACAAGAGCGCCGTCTCGCGCCGCGCGTTCGTCTCCGCGGTGGGAGCGGCCCTGGCTGCGGGAGTAGCGCTCAAGCCCGACGAGGCTTATGCGTGGAACAGCTACAACTCCAAGATCTCCGGCCCCGCCTACAGCTTCGGCGGCCTTGCCGACTGCGTGCACGAGGACATCACCCAGATCGCCTACGCCTACGCGCTGCACAAGATCTGCAAGGACAAAGGCACGCGTACGATCGACAAGAAAAGACGCAACGGCAGCACCTACGAAATGAAGGTCCCCGACTTCCCGGGCGGCCTGCTCAACCCCTGGCGGCCCCACAGCGAAGGCCCCAACGGACAAGCACCGTGCTTCCAGGAAGAAGACCTGGAAGGCGACGGCATGAACAACTACGACCCGCTTCCGAACTCCATGTACGCCGAGAACGTGGCGTTTTTGCGCATGGGCGCCTTCTGGAACGACTCCGCCTGCGACAGCATCGCGGACTTCATGTACAACTACGCGCGCAAGGACAACATCGAGCAACCCGACAAAAAGACCTACGACAACGTCTACGACGTCGCCTGCCACATGCTGAAGGACCAGAAGAAGGAGAGCGAATGGATGCAGGGCTCGGCCCTCATCAGGTTCTCCATGGGCGAGCGCGCGAGCTTCATCCACGCCATGCAGGCCTTCCAACCCGACGCCACCACGCCGTTGCCGCAGGGCCTTTGCCGCCAGATGATGCTGCAGTGGCTGGGCGTGGCATGGGAGTACGCCCGCACCGGAAACCCCGACGGCATCGCCGTCGAGGGCTTGCGCCAGGATCAATGCCGCACCATCTTCGACGCCTTCATCGACATCTACCACCAGTGCTACAAGACCTGGGGTTGGAAGGACTCGCACAACGACGAGGACCTCGTCTGCGAGAACTGGCCGCTCGAAGACCTGTTGGCCAAGCACGGCAACAAGGGCGACTACCAAAAATACGGCCACCCCGGATCCCTGAAGCAAAAGGAGCACTACGGGTACGGCGGCCCGAACCCGCTCAACATCCGCGAGATGGAATGCCGCTCCATTCCGCTCCCCGAGCGCTTCTTGCGCCTGCGCGCCCTGGGCATGTTCGCGCACACCATCGAGGACTCCTGGTGCGCGTCGCATTGCTCGCGCACCTATCCGACCGCTGACGACAAGAGCCTGAAGTACCAGATCGTCGGCTTCAACTACTACTACCGCCAAAAGGGCTCCGGCAGCGGCAGCAAGAACCGCCATTCGCCCTACGACCAGGTGTGCGAGGTCGACCTGAAGAACAAGTCCTGGGCCAACTCGGATTTCGAGAACAAGAACAACCTGCGCCAGATCCTCACCTACAACCCTGAGGACCCCTGGTACAAGAAATGGGACTTCTGCGACTGGTTCCCGTCGAGGTACTTCTTCTACCGCGGCACGAACAAGCTCTACAACATCGCGCCGGGCGAATACATTTCCAACTACAAGACCGACGAGCGCACGTACAAGGAGCCCGAGCACGGGATCGAATACGAGATCTTCAGCACCTGGGACGATCGCGACAACTACCGCAACGTGGAGACTTTGAAGAGCAACTTCAACGTCAGCATTCCCGTCGGCCACGACAACATGCTCTACGACTTCAAGACGCTCGGCCTGTCCGAGGCCGTCAACACGATGGCAGCCCTGTTCCGCATGTTCATGGAGGACACGCCTTGGTCCGAGGTCAGAGAATGGCTCCTGCGCAACACGTTGAAGTGCGCCTTCAAGGACGACGACGAGGACCTGTACAACAACAAGTCCTACGACGTCACGACTGACAAAGCCCTCAACGCATCGTCTTGGATCTGCACCGGCGGGCGGCGCTCGCTCGACTCCGGCCGCTTGCTGCTCGGCAACGTGAAGAAGCTCACGAAGCAATACGGAAGGCTGGACCTGGCCGACTTCAAGACGTTGACGTTGAAGTACGGCCTGACAAACCCGGAATTCCCCATCCAAAACTACATCAACTGGGAAGATTGGGCCGCCAAGTTCTTCAACGAGTACAACGACGGCACTGCGCAGTGCAAGCCGGTGGACAAGGAAAAGGACAGCTTCTCCGAAGAGGAGGGCATGGAGTTCGTCAAGAAATCCTACAACAGCCTCGCAGCGTGCCTGAAGCAAGCGGAGGCCGTCAAGGGCAAAGACGAGGTCGTCAAAATCGTCGGAACGTCCGAGATGATGGCGCTCCAACAGGTCCTCGAGGATCTGGCCGGCGTCTACAACGAGTTCGTCATCCAGAAAACGGGCGCGTTCCCGACGAGCGAGAACAGCCTCTCGACAGCGTCCGCCTCGGGCGAGCATGAGGACGCTATTGCGATGCTCGCAGACGGGGAAACCCTTCTTTCCGACGGCATCCCGACCGACCTGCAGTCCCTGTTCGCCGCAGCCTCCGACAGCGAAAACGAGGAGGGCGTCAAAGTCAAGAAGCTGCTCGTTTCCACCCAGGCCATCGGCACGCCCCAGGCCATGGACCTCGAAACGAGCATCTCCCCCGAAGAGGACGCGGTCAAATTCCGCCCGTACATATTTACCGACATGGAGTCGCTCCAGCCCTTCCAAGCCTGGGCCGAGGTCGACTCCGACGCCGACAAGAAGCTCATGGGATACGGGGAAAAGGCCGCGGGCGTCTACTGCACCTTCAGCTTCTTCACCGACAACGTGTACGGCGCCGACTATGAGTGCGTCGTCGGCGACGTCGAGTACCTCAAGGAGACCGACAAGGGCTACCGCGTCTTCGGCGAGGTCGTGTCCTTTGACTCGACCAGCTTGACGTTGAGCATCAAGACCCTGAACGTCGACGGCGAGTTCACCGAGGTCACCGAGACCTTCCCTCTGTCGGAAGCCGAATCCGGTTTGGAGCTCGGCCTTGAGCAGGGCGATCTGGTGAACGTTTTGCTCATGCAATCCGCGGGCTCCGACCAGCGCGTCGTCACCGCGTTCGACGCCATCGACAACGTTGTCTTCAAAGATGGCGACTCGACAGAGGGCGAAGACGGCGCGGAGGACTTCTTCTCCGAGCTGACGTACTCGAACATCGTCAACGCGCCGGTGTACGACGTGTTCTCCAACTCCGTCTCGCTCGTCTCGGGCGAGATCGACCCCGCCGACAGCGGCTCGATCCAGCTGCCCCACGCCTACGCCTACTACCAGGAGGGCGGCAACGAGAGCACGAAGTACGAGGAGAAGTACGCTACGCGGTACAGCGACGTCAAGGGCGAATACGTCCAGGTCATGGCCAAGTACGACGAGGAAACCGGCACCTACGAGGAAGCCGAGTGGGACGACGATAAGGGCGAATACGTCGACACGACGGGCTACGAGCCGCTTGCCTACTACCAGGAAGCCCAAACCACGACCTTCACCCTCGTCTCGACGGTGTCCTTCGAGCAGGGCATCATGTGCGACATCCCGATGCAGTGCGACGATCCCGCAGAGGTCGAAGACGGCGGGGAGTACCGCCCCGAAGACGACTACGACGTGTCCACCGCCTACACCATGAGCGCGCTTGTCTACCAGGACAGCACCATCCAGGACACGAAGAACATGACGCACAAGACGCACTTCACCAAGGGCGCTCCCTCCGAGGACGCCGAGGAGCCGCAGTTCGAGAAGGTGGAGCAGTACAACGACCCGCTCTACCTGTCCTACCTCGCCGTCGGCATGGCGGACAACCATGCCGACGTCTGCACGCTGCCGCATCACTGCGTCTCCGACGGCGCGGGCAAGCACGCCGTGCTGTGCGACGACTACATCGTCCACGGAGTCGAGGACTGCGTCGACGAGGACGGCAACCTCTGCACGGAGAGCTGCAAGCCCTGCGTGAAGTGCGGGTACCAGGTAGGCGGCGCGCCGGTCTACCGCCTGTACAACCCCGCGTCCTCCGAGCACCTCTGGACCACGAGCGCCAACGAGTACCACGAGCTCACGACCCACCAGAGCTGGACCGGCGAGGGCACAGCTTGGATCTCGCCCCTGAGCGGCGACGAGGGCACCGTCGGCGTGTACCGCATGTACAACCGCACGCTCGGCACCCACCATTACACGGCCAGCGAGAACGAGGCCAAGACCCTCTTCGAGCACGAGGAGTGGCAATACGACCACTACGCGGATCCGCTCTTCTGGGCGTACCCGAAGACCTCCGACCTCGGCCGTCCGGTCTACCGCCTGTACAACGAGGCCCTGGCCCAGCACCACCTCACCGTCAGCGACAACGAGCGCAAGACGCTCGCCACGCTCGGCTGGACCGACGAGGGCATCGCCTTCCGCGTCCTGGAGTAGGGGAGTCGACGCAAGCAAAAACGCAAAGGGGGAGAGCGTCTCGGTCGGGACGCTCTCCCTTTTTCATCTGCGCAAACAAGCCATAAAAACCCGTCGGCTACATCTAAAGTTTTTACCCCTGAATAGCACGTTCGGTTTAGCAAGAGGGGTATACTGAAACGGTTGTTACGACTACTTTCTTAGGAGCTAACATGAGTGCAGGTTTGGAATTCATCAAACAAGGCATGACGTTTCAGGAGATAATCGACAAGGCTGGCGAGAACCCGGTTTCTCGCCGCGCCCTCTTCGCGGCCATGGGCGTGGCCTTTGCTGCGGGTGTTGCCTTGAAGCCCGACGAGGCGCTTGCCTGGAACAGCTATAACTCGAAATTCTCCGGTGTCGTTGTCACCAAGTGGCAGGGCATGGCCGACTGCGTGCACGAGGACATCACCCAGATGGCGTACGCCTACGCAACGTTCAAGATGTGCCACGAGGCCATCGAGAACAAGTCTACCGAAAATGTTTATCAGTGCCACGGTAGGGGAAACATGGCGCTCAAGGTGCAAAATATTCCCGGCGGATTGCTGAATCCCTTCAATCCCACCAAAGACGGCCCCAACAGCTCCAAGGCCAGCTATACCGTGGATGAGCTCAGGGCAGCTTTCGACCCTGAGAAAAAATTCAACTACGAGATTCCTTCTCCCGACGTGACCTACGGCGAGAACATTGCTTACTTGCGCACAGGTGCATTCTGGAACGATTCCGCTTCCAACAGCATCGCAGACTTCCTCTGGAACTACGAACGCAAAGACAAGCTTGCTTCATGGGACAAGGGCAAATACGAAAGCGTCAACGATGTCGCGCTCCATATGCTTGTGGACGATAAATACTGGAACGATAGGGAAACTTTAAAAGATTCCGCGCTCGTCAAATTCTCCATGGGCGAGCGCGCAAGCTTCCTGCATGCCATGCAGTGCTTCCAACCGGATGCCGCGACCAAGCTCACGCAGGGCCAATCCCGTGCCTTCATGCTGCAATGGCTGGGCGTGGCGTGGGAATACGCCCGAACCGGCGACCCGAACAACATCGAGGTCGAGGACCTGAGCAAAACCGAATGCCGCAACATCTTCGACGCCTTCATCGATTCTTATCATCAGACGTATCCATGTTCAATGTATTATGAAGAGAAAAGTTCGGCCGATTACAGCAAGCCTTATGTCCAGAACCAGCCCTACAACCAACTTTTGAATGTGTATCACGATCACCTGCTTCTGTGGGGTTTGGATCCGGCGACGAAATATGAAGATCCGAATTGGGACGATGGTTACGATCCGCTTGATATCCATGCTGCCACTTATAGCCCTCGCACGTTCCCGATGACTCCCCGGCAGCAGCGTCTGCGCGCTCTTGGCATGTTCTGCCACACCATCGAGGACTCCTGGTGCGCCGCGCATTGCTCGCGTACCTATCCCAACGACAACTCCAATGACCTGAAATACAAGATCGTCGGCTTCAACCACTACTACCGCCAAAAGTCAGAGGGCCTTACCGGCGACAACCGCCACAAGCCCTACGACCAGGTGTGCCAGAAGGACACCTCGGCGAAGATCCCCGGCGGCGAGAACAACAACCTGCGCCTCACGCTCATCTGCAACCCGGTGGAGAGGAAATGGGACTTCCTGGATTGGTTCCAGGACAGGTACGCGAAGCGCGGCACCAACAACCTGAACAACTTCGTTCATCAATACGATGGAAGCGATAAGGACACATGGTCGGCACCCTCAGACGCCGTCGAGTACAAGATCCTGAAGAAGTGGCTTTTGGCCGACAGGTCCTGCTACAAGACCAACGCGCCGTTCGACAAGGGATGGAACAACAAGTGCGGCACGCCCTGGAACCCCGCTTATCCTTGCAACCCCACGCTGGACTACAGCACGTTTAAAACCTCCGAGCTGACCCAGCTGCCTGACCAGAAGATCGATGACTACAGCGGCAATCGCCTCGGCTTCAACACGCTCGGCATGAGCGAGGCCATCAACACCATGGCGGCGCTCTTCGAGATGTTCTACCGGGGCTACTCGTGGAATGGCAACGGCAGCGCTACGGACGTGTCGGTGAGGGACTTCATCCTGAATCGCGTCATCTGCTGTGCGTTCAAGGACGACGACCTGAAGGCCGACCCGCAAAGCGACGCCGCCAAGAAGGCCGACACGTACATCTGCGGCGGCGGCCGTCGTTCGCTCAACTCCGCCGACCTGCTCGTGGCCTACCTCAAGCCCCTTTCGAAGAAGTACGAGGACCTCGGCCTGTACAACAAGAAGAGGGCGGGCCAGGGCGACTACGGCTCCGACGGCTGGATCAAGGGCTGCGGCGATCCGATGGTCCCCCTCAAGAAGTTCGTGAAATGGCAAGATTGGTGGGAAACGTACTTCAACAAGTGGAACGATGCCTCGGACGGCAGGAACACCGCGGAATGCCAGAAGGTTCAAGACGGCAGCAAGACGAAGGGCTACACCGAGCAAGAGGGCCTCGAGATGGTCGACGAGGCGTACAAGCTCCTCGTTGCCGACATGAACAAGGCCGTGGAACTTGCCGAGGGAAGCGACGTAGCGGCGCGGCGCAACAAGGTGGCGTCCACCGTCGGCGCGACCGGCATGAAGCAGGTCAGGTCCGTCATGGAAGACCTCTGCGGCATCCACAACGAGTTCAAGATTCAACTTACCGGCAAGCTGCCGAACTAACAGGAAGGGCAGAGGTGAAGCTATGAACGAGGAAACCATCTCCACGCTTGAAGAGGGCACCGACTGGACCGCTTGGGACAACTCCGACTTCGACGACCTGTTCGACGTGAACGACGACGAAAACGGCCAAACCGTCGTGGAGCTCCTGGTCACCATCCAAGCCATCGGCACCAACGAGGAAGTCGACTTCGTCGTGGACTCTGACACGAAGTGGCGCCCCTACATGTTCTGCAACGAGGAGAACATGGAGCCCTTCAGCGCTTGGGTCGAGGCGGATTCGCCCATCGACAAGGCGCTGATAGGATACGGCGAGAAGGCTGCGCACATATTCGGAACCTTCCGCTTTTTCAGCGACAAGGTCTACGGCAACGCCTACGAGTGCACCGTCGACAGCATCAGCGTGGCCGACGCAGGCGACAAGGCGTATCGCGTTTTCGGCATGATCTCGGCCATCTCCAAGGGCAACCTGACGTTGGACGTGTACACAGTCGACGCGAGCACGTGCACCCCGATCACCTATCCCATGACGTTTGCCTTCAGCGAGTCCTACACACCGGAGGAATACGCCGACCTCGACGTGGGCGACTACGTCAACCTGCTTCTCTACCGCACCGCAAGCGAAGAGAAAGAGGGCAAAGACCCGACGATTCTCGGCATCGTCTCCATCTACGACGAGAGCGAGGCGGCCAGCGCCGCCGAGGCCATCTCGGACGGCGACGCCGAAGCCGAGTACTTCAACAAGATCAAGTTCACGAAGCTGAGCCAGGCGCCGCTCTACAGCGTGTTCTCGAACAACCTCACCGCCGTCACGGGCGTCTACGACCTTTCCAGCGACGACTACAAGATGGACGGCGCAGCGCCCTACTACGAGGAGGGCGGCGCCGCCGACGGCTCGTTCGACGGCGATTACTCGCTCATCTCGACCATCGAGTACGACCAGGGCGTCCTCTGCGACATCCCCGGCCAAAACGAGATGTATGACGAGGAGGCCGAAAAGGACAAGAGTATCTCGGCTTGGGTATACCAGGACGGCACCATCCAAGACGTCCAGAACCGCGAATACTACATGCCCATCATCAACAACATTTCCCAGACGCTGGACGAGGGCGGCGAGGGCATGCGCAACTTCATCGACCCGCTGTACCACTCCTACCTGGCCGTCGGCATGTCCGACAACCACTACAGCGACTGCGAGCTGACGAAGCACTACACCAGCAACGGCAACGGCACGCATGTCGTGATGTGCGACGACTACATCGTCCACGACCTCGCCGAGGAATGCTGCGACGAGGACGGCGAGTCTCCCGCCTTCAGCGGCAAGCCCTGCCAGTACTGCGGCTACACGCCCAACGGTCTCGACGTCCTGCGCCTGTACAACCCCGCGACCTCCGAGCACCTTTGGACCACGAGCCACACCGAGTACCGCGAGCTCTCGACCAACCAGGGCTGGGACGGCGAGAAAGTCGCATGGGTCGCGGTGCCCAGCGACGACGAGAACGCCGTCGGCGTGTACCGCCTGTACAACGCAGGCCTCGGCGTGCACCACTACACGGCCAGCGAGAACGAGGCGAGGACCCTCGTCGAGCGCGAGGGGTGGGCCTACGACCACCACGGCGAGCCGATCTTCTGGGCGTACCCGAAGGACTCCGAGCTGGGCCGCCCGGTCTACCGCCTGTACAACGAGGGCCTGCGCCAGCACCACCTCACCGTCAGCGAGAACGAGAGCAAGACGCTCTCGAAGCTCGACTGGGTCGAGGAGGGCGTCGCCTTCCGCGTCCAGGAGTAGGGGAGCACAAGGCACATTCAACGCTTGAACGGGAGCGCCCTTCGGGGCGCTCCCTTGTTTTACGCAACGCAAGCGTCGAAGCTCATGGCAGCGCAAGCGATGGGATTTTCGACTGCGCAAGCGACGTGAGTCATGGCTCTCGACAACCCAAACGATGGAATTCATGGTTGTGTCTTTGTCTGACATCTTCGCCCGCTGAACGCGCTTTGAGGTCGAGGCGAGGGCTATACTGAGCTCGTTGTTACGACCACTTCCTTAGGAGCCGACATGACTGTAGGTTTGGAGTTCATCAAAGAGGACATGACCTTCCAGGAGATGATCGAGGAGGCGGACAAGAGCGCTGTCTCGCGTCGCGCGTTCATCGCCGCTGTCGGCATGGCCCTTTCCGCAGGCGTCGTCCTGAAACCCGACGAGGCGCTCGCCTGGAACAGCTTCAACTCCAAGATCTCCGGCCCGGCCTACACCTTCGGAGGGTATGCGGACTGCGTGCACGAGGACATCACGCAGATCGCCTATGCGTACGCGCTCCACAGGATGTACCGCAGCAACGACATGGTAGAGGTAGAAAAGAGAAGCCGCGACGGCTCAACCTACAAAATCAACGTGCCGGACATCCCCGGCGGGCTGCTCAACCCCTGGAGGCCCCACGACGGCGGCGCGAACGGCCAGGCGCCGAGCTTCAGCGACACCGACCTCTCCAAGTACAACAACTACGACCCGCAGCCCAACTCAATGTAAGCCGAGAACGTGCCGTTCTTGCGCATGGGCGCCTTCTGGAACGACTCAGCCTGCGACACCATCGCCGACTTCATGTTCAACTACGCGCGCAAAGACCAGATTTATCGGTACCCCATGCCCTACGACGACGTTGCCGATGTCGCCAGCCACATCCTGGGCGACCAGGAAAACGAGAACCTCTACTTTCTGGGGTCGGCGCTCATCAAGTTTTCCATGGGCGAGCGCGCAAGCTTCATCCATTCCATGCAGGCGTTCCTGTCCGACGGCACCACACCGCTTCCCCAGGGCAAATGCCGCCAGATGATGATGCAGTGGCTAGGCGTGGCTTGGGAGTTCGCGCGCACCGGCGACCCCAACAACATCGAGGTCGAGGGCCTTTCCAAAGACGATTGCCGCACCATCTTCGACGCCTTCATCGACCTGTACCATCAATGCTACAAAGGATGGAACATCCGCGACGAGCGAGATAAATGCAACACGCCTGTTTGCGAGAACATGCCGCTCGAGGACCTGTTCGACGTCCACGGAGATGGCGACAAATTCGTCAACTACGGCCATCCGGAAGGCGTAGACAAATCCAAAAACGACGGATACGGCGGGCCGAACCCGCTCAACATCCGCGATATGAAGTGCCGCTCCATCCCGATGTCAAATCGCTCCATGCGCCTGCGCGCCCTGGGGATGTTCGCCCACACCATCGAGGACTCCTGGTGCCCGTCGCACTGCTCGCGCGCCTATCCGATAGAGGACACGCAGGTGGCGCATGAGACCCCGAAGCTGAAGCACCAGATACTCGCGTTCAACCACTACTACCGCCAAAAGGGGTCGGGCAGCGCCAGCAAGAATCGCCATTCGCCCTACGACCAGGTGTGCAAGGTGGACCTTGACAGCAAGCCCTGGAAGGGCACGACGTTCGACAACAAGAACAACCTTCGCCAGATCCTCACCTACAACCCCGACACGCCCTGGTACAAGTTCTGGGACTTCTGCGACTGGTTCCCCGACAGGTACAACTTCGGCCGCGGCACGAACAAGCTCTACAACTTCGCGCCGGGGGAGACGAACGGCCACAAGTACAGGGACCCTTCGAAGGGCATCGAGTACGAGGTTCTCGACCATTGGTATTTCCTCGAGACGTTGGGCGTCACCAGGGACCTATGGACCGACTTCAGCGCAGCCGGCCCCGTGCGCCACGACGACGCGAAGTTCGACTTCAAGACGCTGGGCATGTCCGAGGCCATCAACACCATGGCCGCCCTGTTCCAGTTCTTCATGGAGGACAGGCCCTGGAACGGCAAGCAAAACGAAGAGGGCGTGTACGAGAAGGGCGTCCGCGACTGGATCCTCGAGTACCCGTTGAAGTGCGCCTTCAGGGACGACGACCCCGATATGTACAACGGGACCTACCCCATCAAGATCGACTCCGGGAAGGCCCTCAAGGCAACGTCTTGGATCTGCACCGGGGGGCGACGCTCGCTCGACTCCGGGCGCTTGCTGCTCGGCAACGTGGCGACTCTCGCGAAGAAGTACGGGGATTTGGGCTTGGCCGACAAAAACGGCATGAAGTACGGCCTGGTGGACCCCGTCGGCCCGTTGCAGTGCTACGTCCTTTGGGAAGATTGGGCGGCGAAGTTCTTCAACGAGTACAACGACGGCACGGCACAGTGCAAGCAACACGACCGGAAAGGGTACGTCGAGGACGCGGGCATGGGGTTCGTCAGAAACGCGTACAAGAGCCTCACCGCTTGCTTGGACAAGGCCATCGAGATCAACGGCGAGGAGAAGGTCGTCAAGGTGATCGGCAACTCCGAGGTGTTGGCGCTGCGCCAGGTCCTCACCGACTTGGCGGGCGTGTACAACGAGTTCCTCATCCAGCAGACCGACGAGCTGCCGACCGACGAAGCCAGCCTGTCCACGCTGTCGTTGTCCGCGGGTGCGGGCTCCGACGCGCTCTCCAACCTCGCCGACGGCGAAACCCCGCTGACCGAAGCCATCCCCAGCTCTTTGCAGGGGCTTTTCGACGACATCGACGACGAGGAAGAGGCGACGGTCGACTTGTTCGTCTCCATCCAAGCCATCGGCTCGCCCCAGCTCATGGACCTCGAAACGAACATCGAAGCGGACGATGACGCGGACGAGTACCGCCCCTACATGTTCACCAACCAGGAGACGCTCTCGCCCTTCAGCGCATGGGCGAAGGTCGGATCCGCCACAGACGACCAGCTCCTCACCTACGGCGAGAAGGGCGACGGCATCACCGTGACGCTGCGCTTCTTCGAGGACAACGTCTACGGCGCCGACTACGAGTGCGAGGTCGTCGGCGTTGACAACAAGCGAAGCGAGGACAACGCCTACCGCGTCTTCGGCCAGGTGGTCTCGACCGACGACAGCGGCCTCACTCTCAACATCCACACGCTCAACACCGACGGCGAGCACGTGACCGACGTCTACGAGACGTTCCCCTACTTCGAGGGCTTCGACCTCGAGGGCATCAAGGAGCTCGAAGAGGGCAGCTACGTCAACCTGCTTTTGCGCAAGACCCCCGAAGACGACGAGAAGGGGATCCAGGGCTTCGTCCCGATCGTCAACGTCGCCACCGACGTCGACAGCGGCGACGGCGACGACTTCTTCGACGAGCTGAAGTTCACCAACATCATCAACGCCCCGATCTACGACGTGTTCTCGAACTCCGTCTCGCTCGTCTCGGGCGAGATCGACCCCGCCGACGGCTCGATCGCGTCGCCGCACGCCTACGCGTACTACCAAGAGGGCAGCAACGAGGACACGGAGTACACCACGAAGTACGCCGTTCGGTACAGCGAGCCGAAGGACGAGTACGTCCAGGTCATGGCCAAATACGACGAGGAAACCGGCACGTATGTCGAAGCCGAGTGGGACGACGAGGCGGGCGATTACGTCGACACGACCGGATACGAGCCCCTTGCCTACTACGAGGAAGCCAAAAACTCCTCGTTTACCCTCGTCTCGACCGTGTCCTACGAGCAGGGCATCATGTGCGACATCCCGCTGCAATGCGAAACGTACGACGAAGAGGTCGGCAGCGGCTACACGATGAGCGCCCTGGTCTACCAGGACAGCACCATCCAAGACACCGAGAACATGTCCTACAAGACGCACTTCACCAAGGGCAACCCGTCCGAAGACGCCGACGAGCCGCAGTTTGAGGAGGTCGAGCAGTTCAACGACCCGCTGTACCTGTCCTACCTGGCTGTGGGCATGTGCGACGACCACGCTGACGCCTGCGAGCTGCCCCAGCATAGCGTGAGCGACGGCATGGGCAAGCATTACGTGCTGTGCGACGACTTCATCGTCCACGGCACCGAGGACTGCACCGACGAGGACGGCAACCTCTGCAACGAGAGCGGCAAGCCCTGCGTGAAGTGCGGATACCAGATGCCCGGGGGGACCGGACTCGAGGTGTACCGCCTGTACAACCCCGCGACCTCCGCGCACCTTTGGACCACGAGCCACACCGAATACCGCGCGCTCTCGATCAACCAGGGCTGGACGCCCGAGAAGGTCGCCTGGTACGCCGTCAGCAGCAGCGACGAGAACGCCGTCGGCGTGTACCGCCTGTACAACGCCGTCCTCGGCACGCATCACTACACGGCCAGCGAGAACGAGGCGAGGACGCTTGTCGAGCGCGAGGGGTGGACCTACGACCACCACGGCGAGCCGATCTTCTGGGCGTACCCGAAGGACTCCGAGCTGGGCCGCCCGGTCTACCGCCTGTACAACGAGGGCCTGCGCCAGCACCACCTCACCATCAGCGAGAACGAGAGCAAGACGCTCGGCGACTTCGGCTGGGCCGAGGAGGGCGTCGCCTTCCGCGTCCAGGAGTAGCGACCCGCCGCCGGTCGCGAGGCCGACGAGCGCATACAGGAGCGGAGAGCCGCGTCTGGTCGCAAGGCCGACGAGCGCATGCTGGAGCAGGGAGCCGCCACCGGTCGCGAGGCCGTCGAGCGCATGCTGGAGCAGGGAGCCGCCGCCCCTGGTCGAGCGCACGATCAGACGTCACGCAAACGGCGAGCGCTCCCGAAGCGACATGCTCGGGAGTGTTCGCCGTTGCTGTCCTTGAAAAGCCATATGCAGACTTGAATCCGTTCACGGCTCGGCGTTTTGTGTTCCCTAGGATTTGAAAGAGCACAAAACACCGAGCTGTGAACGAATGGGGAAGCGGGTGTATGCCTTGCGGCCTTAGCGCGCGAAACGCTATTGACCGCATGCAAGCGATTGAAGCGCTATCGCAAACACAGGACGCTACGAGCGCTCGGTCAGGGAGATGGCACCGTCGCCTGAGACGGTAACGTCGTATGTGATGGCGGCTCCGTCGGAGGA
>R18__coassemble_1533_pt1 | contig 25569 bp, 24 predicted proteins | sample R18__metabat2_low_PE_019 | metagenome-assembled genome bin R18
GTCGGAGGCGGCCGGCCGGTCGCGCTTCGAGGCGCCGCGCTTTCGCTTCCCCGGGTCAAAACGAGGTCTGGTGTAGGATAATCGGGTCGCCGAAAGGCATCCACGACACGAGAGGAGCCTGAATGCTCGAGCGAGACTATCTGACGCGTTTGTTCGCGGTGTTGGCGGCGGCCATTCGCCGCAGCATCTTCATGGAGAAAAACGACCCGCGCGGCGCGGCTGACACGCTCGAGGAGGCGATCAGCGCCGCAACCGACATCGACGGCGCCATCTTGCTGTCCTTGGCGCCCGAGTCCATGTCCTCGGTGCTCCAGGTGTCGGGCGTCGATCCGAAGGTGTGCGGATACATCGCCCACACGCTCCTTTTGGAGTCCCAATACCTCGAGGAGGCCAAAGACGAGGGTCTCGCCGGCCTGCGCCGCCAGCAGGCCGAGGCGATCGCCGAAGCGTACGGGGTTGACCTCGACACGAGCGAAGCGGAGATCGACGACCTCGTCAACCGCCACGGGGACGACGAGGTCGACTAGCCGGCACGCGCCTGCGGCGGGCTCGGCGGAAACGCCGCGCATTTGCCGTTGCGCTGGCTGATGCGTCAACTTTCTCGAAAACTTTCGAATTTGCAAACTATTATTCTCGAAATGTAATATAGTATCCGTGGCTCACGAAGTGGGGGCCATGCTGTTTTCCTGCAGCATAGAGCACGTTTCCCCGAAGGGTCGGGGAAGGAAAAGAGGAAAAATAATGGCAGAAGGTACCGTTAAGTGGTTTAACCCCGAAAAGGGCTACGGCTTCATCTCCCAGAAGGACGGCGAGGATCTCTTCGTCCACTTCTCCGAGATCAAGATGGATGGCTTCAAGACGTTGGATGAGGGCCAGGCCGTATCCTTCGACATCACCACGGGCCAGAACGGCAAGCTCCAGGCGAGCAACGTAGTTAAGCTGTAATCGCCATAGATCATCGCTTAACCTCCAAGCCCCGCGCGTATCCCGCGCGGGGCTTTTTTCGTCGCAGGCCGTCGCCCAGACGGCGCGCTCCGCTTCTTCGACCTCGTGCCCGACATGAGAAAGGTCTGCGCAACCCCAGCCGTTCCTCCCCGAAAACCGCGCACTCATCAGCGGGGAACCTGTTCGGGGGTAGTATCATCTTTCCCGGAACCCGAAAGGAGAAGGAAGGTCCGATGAGCGATTTGAGAACCCCCGAAGTCGACGACCTCTTGAAGGTGCTCGCCCGCATAGACGACGAGGACACGGTTTTCGCCCTGCTCGAGGACTTGTTCACCGTGCGCGAGATCCGCGAGACGTCCCAGCGCCTCCAAGTCGCGGGGATGCTCTCGAAGGGCATGTCCTACAACGCCATCGAGGACGCGACGGGCGCGTCCGCCACGACGATCGCCCGCGTCTCGAAGTGCCTCAGCTACGGCGCCGGCGGTTACGTGGCGGCCCTCGACATCTTGCGCGAGGGCGAGTAGCGGCGGTCGGGCGCGGGCCGCGTGTCCCGCCGGTACCTGTTTTTTCGCGAGGAGGCCGCCATGTTGGTGGGAATCATCTCCGATACCCATGCGACGTTGCCGATCGCCGCCGAGGCGGCTTTGGCCGACTGCGACCACATCATCCACGCAGGGGACATCTGCGCCCCCGACATCCTTCCCGCTTTGCGCGCATACGCCCCGGTGACGGCGGTGCTCGGAAACAACGACTACCCCGAGTACGGCGACGATGTGCGGCGTTTCGCAAACGTCGAGATCGGCGGCGTCCGCTTTCTCGTGGCGCATTACCCCCGAGACGTCGCCCCGAGCGCCCATGGCACGCGTGCGCTTGCCCCCGGGGACCCCTTGCCCGACGTCAGCGTCCACGGCCATACCCACGTCCCCCGCATCGTCGACGGACGTGAAGCCGGTCCGGCGCGCCTGCTCATCTGTCCCGGGTCGTGCACCCGGCCCCGCGGCGGGTTTCCCGCAACGGTTGCCAAGATCGCCATCGAGGACGGGAGGCCACAGCGCGCATGGGTTGAGGAGCTCAAGGGCGGCAAGGTCCTCATGGAATGGCGCGCGGCTGGACTACAATAGGGGAGTCAAGCAACGCGCGAGAGCGCGAACGGTCCACAACAGATTGGAACAGCCATGGAACGCGAGAACGCATGGAAGGGCCTCGACGCCGCCCAGCTTGCAGAGCTGGAAACGCTGGCCGCGAGCTACATCGACTTCATCTCCGACAACAAGACCGAGCGCGAGTGCGCGGCCACCGCGATCAAACTCGCCGAGGAGGCGGGATACGAGCCGCTCGAAAAGGCGATAGCGGAGGGTAGGAAGCTCGTCTGCGGGGACAAGGTTTGGGCACACACCCACGGCAAAGCCGTGATTTTCGCCCACATCGGCAAAAATCCCCTGGTCGAGGGCTTCAACATCCTCGGAGCGCACATCGACAGCCCGCGCCTCGACCTGAAGCAGAACCCGCTGTACGAGAGCGCCGACCTGGTGCTGCTCGACACGCACTACTACGGCGGGATCAAAAAGTACCAATGGGTCACGGTGCCCTTGGCGCTGCACGGCGTGGTTTGCAAGACGGACGGCACGACGGTGCCGGTCGTCATCGGCGAGGACCCGGCCGACCCGGTGTTTTGCGTGACCGACATCTTGCCGCACCTGGGCTACAACCAGGCGAAGCGCGAGGCTAACAAGATCGTCGAGGGCGAGGACCTCGACCTGTTGGTCGGCGGTCGCCCGCTCGTGGTCCCCGAGGAGGACGCGGAGGAGACGCCGTGGAACGAGGCCGCCAAGAAGGAGCCGGCCCGTGCGTTCGTCATCAGGTTGCTCGACGAGAAGTACGGCATCTCCGAGGAGGACTTCCTCTCCGCCGAGCTCGAGGTCGTTCCCGCGGGTCGCGCGCGCGACCTGGGGTTTGACCGCAGCATGGTCCTCGGCTACGGCCAAGACGACCGCGTGTGCGCCTACACCAGCCTCGTCGCCCAGCTCGCAGTCGACACGCCCGACCGCACGGCGGTCTGCGTGCTCGTCGACAAGGAGGAGATCGGCAGCGTGGGCGCCAGCGGCATGGAGAGCCTGTTCTTCGAGAACACGGTCGCCGAGATCATGGAGCTCGCGGGCGAGGGCGGCGCCCTTGCGCTGCGCCGTGCGCTCGCCGCCAGCCGCATGCTCTCCTCGGACGTGTCCGCGGGGTTCGACCCGCTGTACGCGAGCGAGTTCGAGAAGAAGAACTCCGCGTTCTTGGGGCGCGGCCTCGTGTTCAACAAGTACACGGGGGCCCGCGGCAAGAGCGGCTCCAACGACGCCTCGGCCGAGTTCGTGGCGCGCGTGCGTCGCGTGATGGACGATGCGAACGTGAGCTTCCAAACTGCTGAGCTGGGCAAAGTCGACGCGGGCGGCGGCGGCACCATCGCGTTCATCCCCGCGCGCTACGACATGGACGTCATCGACTCCGGCGTACCGGTCCTGTCGATGCACGCGCCGTGGGAGGTCACCAGCAAGGTCGACGTCTACATGGCCCGCCTGGGCTACGAGGCGTTCCTGCTCAACGCGTAAAGCTTTCCGTCCCGCCGCGGAATGCGCGCGCGGCGGGACGGTTTTCTTCTTAGGGGGTGCGCGTGAAAAAGGGGCTGCTGCTGATACTGGGCATCGTCGCCGTGGCGTTCCTCATCGGCAATGCCGACTACATCAGCAACTTCGTGGACACGCTCCAGACGGGCGCGCTCGTGCCGCTGCTCGTCGCGATCGCGCTCATGGTCGCGCGCCACATCGTGCAGGCGCAAAGCTACGTCGCGGCGTTCGAGGCGGTGGGCCACCACCCGACGTTGCGCCACGAGATCGTCTTGATTTTCTCACTCGTGTTCATCAACACGTTTTGCCTGTTCAGCGGCGCAACAGGCGTGGTGTTCATCGTGGACGACGCCCGTCGAGACGGCGCCGACGCCGGCACGAGCACCAGCGGCGCCTTCCTCTCCCAGATCGGCTATTTCGCAGCGGTGCTGGTCATCACCGTCATCGGCTTCGTCACGATGTTGCTCACCGGCTCCGTCAACACGGTGTTCCTCGTCGGCGGCTTGGCGTTGGCCGGCGTTTTGCTGGGCCTTTCGAGCCTGTTCCTCGTGGGGTATTACAAGCCGGGCCTGCTGCGGCGGTTCTTCGCCTTGCTGGAGCGCGTGCTGAACAAGGTGATGGGCGTAGTCAAGCGCAGCCTCAAGCCCGACTGGGCGCAGGTCACGGCCTTGTCGTTCATCGAGAACGCCCAGATGCTCGCGAAAAACCCCATGGGCACGTTCCTCACGGTGGCGTGGGCGTCGTTCTCGGCCATCCTCAACATGGCGTGTCTCGTGGCCATCGGCTACGCGTTCGATTTCGAACAGATCGCCCCGCTCATGGCCGCTTTTGCGCTTGCCGCGGTGTCGGTCATCATCAGCCCCACGCCCCAGGGCGTGGGCGTGGTCGAGGCCGCCATCATCATGATCTTGACCGCGGGCGGGTGCGCGGTCTCCACGGCGACGGCCATCGCGCTGGTCTACCGCGGCATCATGTTCTGGATCCCGTTCTGCTTCGGGGCAATCATGCTGACGCAGTCGGGGTTCTTCAAGACGAAGAAGGACGCCACCCAAGAGCAAAAGGACAAGGACACCGCGTGGGTGTCCGGCGTCTTGGTCGGCGTCATCGGCGTCGTGAACATCGTCATCAACGTCGCGAGCTCGCTTTTGCAGCCCTACCTCATGGCGACGCAGCTGGTCGACCTCGGCCCCATCCTCCCCGGATGGGCGCTTATTCCTGGCGGCCTGTTCCTCGTGTTGCTCGCGTTCGGCCTCATCGGGCGCATGCGCGTCGCATGGGCCGTCACGTTGACCATCATGTGCTTGCTTGCGGGCGCGAACTTCCTGTTCGCGGGAACCATCTTGCCCGCGGTGTTCATGGTGGGGGTCGCGGTGTGGCTGTTCGTCAAGCGCGACGCGTTCGACCAGCCGCTCCACCTGCCCCACCTGCGCAAACGTCTCGAGGAGCGCAGCCAAGACGACCCCGAGATAGTCGATGCCGCGCGCGTCGTCGAGGGCGTCATGCGCGATGCCGAGCAATTCGCGGCGGCCCAACAGGTCCGCCAGGCGGGGGACTCCGAAGCCTCCGGCGACGGGGCGGATCCCCGATAGGGCCGGCGGCTGGGGCGGGTCTTGCCGCCGACCGCAGTCTCCGCGTTGCCGGGGCTTGCCGCATGCGCTTCTCGGGGCCGTTGCGCGGCCGTCGCCGCGGCGTTTGCGTATAATGGGCGCATGGACAGTCTTTTCGCGGACATAGAGGCCGAGGCGAAGCGGGCGGTGGCGCCGCTCGCCGTGCGCATGCGCCCCCGCACGCTCGACGAGCTCGTGGGCCAGACCGAGGCCGTCGGCCCGGGCAGCTGGCTGCGCACCGCCATCGAGAACGATTGCCTGAGCTCCATCATCCTGTTCGGGCCCGCGGGAACGGGCAAGACGAGCCTGGCCCACGTCATCGCCGAGAGCACGAAGGCCACCTTCGTCGAGGTGTCGGCGATCGGCGGCACGGTGTCCGACCTGCGCCGCGAGATCGCCGCCGCGGAAAAGCGCCTGGCCGACAGCGGCCAGCGCACCATCTTGTTCGTCGACGAGATCCACCGTTTCAACCGCAGCCAGCAGGACGCACTGCTCCACGCGGTGGAGGACCGCATCGTCGTGTTGGTGGGCGCCACGACCGAAAACCCCTACTTCGAGGTGAACACGGCGCTCAACTCGCGCAGCCGCATCATCGAGCTGAGCTCGCTCACCGACGACGAGATCGGCGACCTGATCGACCGCGCGCTCGTCGACCCGCGCGGCTTGAACGGCGCCTACGAGCTGGCCCCGGCGGCCCGCGAGCACATCATCTTGCTGGCCGGCGGCGACGGACGCAGCGCGCTCACCACCCTCGAGCTCGCCGCGGGCATGAAGGCCCCGGGCAACAGCGCGAAGAAGCCGGTCATCGGCGTGAAGGACGTGCGCGCCGCGGTGCCTCACCGCGCCTTGCCCTACGACAAGAACAAGGACCAGCACTACGACATCATCAGCGCGTTCATCAAGAGCATGCGCGGCAGCGACCCCGACGCGGCGCTGTACTACCTCGCCCGCATGATCGAGGGCGGCGAGGACCCGAAGTTCATCGCGCGCCGCATGTTCATCCTGGCCAGTGAGGACATCGGCAACGCCGATCCGCAGGCCCTGCTCATAGCCGAGGCCGCGTTCAAGAGCGCCGAGGTCATCGGCTACCCGGAGTGCCGCATCAACCTGGCCCAGGCGGCCACCTACCTGGCGCTCGCCCCCAAGAGCAACGCCGCCGAAGCCGGCATCGACGCCGCTTTGAGCGAGGTGCGCCACGGGCCCGCCCGCGCGGTGCCCGACTACCTGCGCGACCGCCACCGTCCCGGCTCGGACTCCTACGGCGAGTACCGCTACCCCCACAACTACCCCGGCGGGTGGGTTGACCAGCGCTACCTGCCCGAGGGGCTCGAGCGCGGGTGCTTCTACCACCCCAGCGAGCGCGGGTGGGAGGCCTACCGCACCGAGGCCGTCGAGCGCGACCGCGCGCGCCGCAAGCGCGGCTGACGGCGGGGTTTTTGCCCGAAGGGAAGGCGCGGGCGAAGCGATCTCCGCAAGGCGAATCGCCGCCGCTCAGGGTACCAATGTCGGCTTGCCCGTGGTATAGTGACTTGATTACACCCTGAAGGAGGTTTGCATGGATATCGCCGAGATCTTGAACATCGCGCTCCCCGTCGTCTTCATCATCGTGGGCATCGCCCTCATCGTGTTCATCGTCGAGCTCATCAAGACGATGCGCAACGTCAACAAGACGGTCACCGACGTCAAGGCCCAGCTCGAGCCCACGCTCCAGAGCGTCCAGAACATCACGGCCCAGCTCGAGCCCACCGTCCAGCGAATCGACCCGATCGTCGCCAAGCTCGAGCCCACCATCGACCGCATCGACCCCATCGTCGCGAAGGTGGACCCGATGATGGACCGCGTGTCCCTGACCATCGACGCCGCGAACCTCGAGATCATGCGCGTCGACGGCATCCTCGAGAACGTCGGCGAGATCACCTCGACCGCCAACTCCGCGGTCGGCGCCGTCGACAAGATCACGAACGCCCCGATCAACGTCGTGAACAGCGCGACCTCCGCCATCTACAACACGCTCAAGGGACGCAGCGCAAGCGACGAGTCCAAGACCCTCGGCAGCAAGGACGCCAAGGAGCAAAAGGCCGCCAAGACCTCGGACGGGGCCGCAGGCGAGTAGCCTGGCTTTCGGCCTAGGGACAAGGGGACCGCAAGCGGTGGACAAGCTCGAGAAAACCGACGAGAGGCTGAGCCGGGCAAAGCTCTGGTTCTACACGGTGTGGGCCGTCGGCGGCGTCATCGTGTTGCTCGTCATGCTCTCGTACGCCCTCAACATCCTGTCGATTCCCGTCGGCGTCCTCATCTGGACGGTCATCTTCGTGTTCTGCCTGCGCGGCGTCGTGTCCGGGCTCGAGAAGCGCAACATCAACCGCGCCCTCGGCACGACCATCGCCTACGTCATCATGGCGTTGGTCATCGCGTTCATCGTGTTTCTCATGGTCTCGCCGTCCATCGGCCTCGGCGGCCAGTTCGCCAGCCTCGCGCAAAGCGCGCCCGGCTATGCGAACCAGGTCATCGACTGGGCGACCGACCTCTACAACCAGTATTCCTACTACTTCAACGACGACACCGTCCGCAGCTACATCCAACAGGCCTCCTCGGCGCTCGGATCGGCTGCCCAAGAGCTTGCGAGGACGAGCGCCAACGGGGTCTTCTCGTTCGGCAGCGGCGTTGCCAACACCCTCATGATCATCGGCTTTGCCCTGGTCATCGCGTTTTGGATCCTCATGGAGCTCCCCTCCATCGGCCGCGAGTGCAACCGCCTCATCGCCGGCAGCAAGCACGAGGAGGACCTCCGCATGCTCCACCTCACGACGACACGCGTGATGGGCGGCTACATCAAGGCGACCCTGCTCCAATGCGCCGTCATCGCGTTTGCGTGCGCGGTGCTGTTCTTCTTCGCGGGCATCCCCAACTTCGCCGCCGTCGCGGTCATCACCGGCGTGCTCAACATCATCCCCGTCGTGGGCCCTTGGCTCGGCGGCGCCATCGCGGCCCTGCTCGGGTTGTTCACGAGCCCGATCGTGGCGGTCGTGTCCCTGGTGGGCACCATCGTCATCCAGCAGTTCGTGTACACGTTCATCAGCCCCAACATCATGAAGGACTCCGTCGACATCCACCCGGCGCTGACGTTGATCTGCTTGCTCGTCGGCTCGTCGCTGGGCGGCTCGATGAGCGGCTTGGCGGGGTCGATCCTCGGCATGCTGATCGCGATCCCCGCCGCGGCCGTCATCAAGTCCGCGTTCGTGTACTACTTCGAGAAGAACACGGGAAAGGAGCTCGTTGCCCCCGACGGCGTGTTCTTCCAGGGAACGCCGAGCGAGGGGGAGGGCGTCGACCCGATGGCCGACGCGGTGTCCCCCCACCCCGGCACGACCGCCAAGTTCAAGAAGATCGGCCCCGTCGGGTACGAGGCTATGGTGGACAAGAAGAACCGCCAAGCCGCCGTCGAGGAGCACAAGGCCCGCATCGAGGAGCACAAGGCCGCCGTCGAGGCGGGCACCGAGTCCCGCACGCCCGTCGAGGGGATTCGCTCGATGCTCGGGGGCCGGTCGGCGAGCACCAAGCAAGAGGGAACCACCGGGGGCGAGGAGGATTCCTCCAACCCGTTCAGTAATGGCCAACGAAAGTAGAAAGTGTCCAAGTCCATGCGCTATATGACCACAGCGGAGATCCGCGAAGCGTACCTGAAGTTCTTCGAGGAGAAGGGGTGCAAGCGCCTGCCTTCGTCCTCCCTCATCCCCGACGATCCGAGCCTGCTCCTGACGAGCGCCGGCATGGTCCAGTTCAAGCCCTACTTCCTGCATGTCGCCGAGTTCGACGACGCCTACGAGGGAGCCACGACCGTCCAGAAGTGCGTCCGCACCAACGACATCGAGAACATCGGCGTCACCGGCCGTCACCTGTCGTTCTTCGAGATGCTGGGCAACTTCAGCTTCGGCAAGTACTTCAAGAAGGAGATGTGCGCGTGGGCCTACGAGTTCTCCACGCGCGAGGATTGCCTCGGGCTCCCGCCCGAGCGCCTGTACTTCACGGTGTTCGAGGACGACGACGAGACCATCGAGATCTGGAAGAGCCTCGGCGTCCCCGAGAGCCACATCAGCCGCCTCGGCGAGGACGACAACTTCTGGCGCGCCGGCCCGACCGGCCCCTGCGGCCCCTGCTCCGAGATCTACTACGACCAGGGCGAGGAGGTCGGCTGCGGCAGCCCCGACTGCAAGCCGGGCTGCGACTGCGACCGCTTCCTCGAGTATTGGAACTGCGTGTTCACCCAGTACGACGGCCAAGAGGACGGCACGCTCAAGCCGTTGATCACCAAGAACATCGACACGGGCATGGGCCTCGAGCGCATGGCGGCCATCATGCAGGGCGTCACCAACAACTTCGACACCGACGTGCTGCGCAGCCTGATCGGAGTGGGCGAGCGCCTGGCCGGCGTCGAGTACAAGACCGACCCGAAGATCGACAAGTCCCTGCGCATCATGGCCGACCACACGCGCGCCATCACGTTCATGATCGGCGACGGCATCCTGCCCTCCAACGAGGGCCGCGGCTACGTCTTGCGCCGCCTGCTGCGCCGCGCCGTCATGAAGGGCCACCTGCTCGGCATCGAAGGCCTGTTCATCAACGAGTACGTCGACGAGATCGTCAACCTCATGGGCCATGTGTATCCCGAGGTCGTCGAGAACCGCGAGACCATCCGCATGATGATCGAGGCAGAGGAGAAGCGCTTCGGCCGCACGCTCGTCCAAGGCCAGCTGTACCTCGACGAGGCCCTCGAGGGCCTCGAGGGCGCGCTGCCCGGCGGCATCGCCTTCAAGCTGCATGACACCTACGGCTTCCCGATCGAGGTCACCCAGGAGATCTGCGAGGACCGCGGCGTCGAAGTCGACATGGAGGGCTTCGAGAAGTGCATGGCCGAGCAAAAGGAGCGCGCGCGTCAGGCCACGAAGGGCGATGCGGAGGCCGCTTGGTCCACCTACGGCAGCGTCCACTCCGAGCTCTTGAAGGAGCTCGGCACGACGAAGTTCGTCGGATACGACGCCATCTCTGCGAGCGCGAAGGTGTTGGCGCTGGTCCGCAACGGCGAGCGCGTAGACAGCCTGTCCGACGGCGAGGACGGCGAGGTCGTCCTCGACCAGACGCCGATGTATGCCGAGATGGGCGGCGAGGTCGGCGACACGGGCACCATCGCGGGCCCGTTGGCCAAGCTGACCGTCGTCGACACGAAGGCCCCCGAGAAGGGCCTCCACGCGCACCGCGTCCACGTTGACGAGGGCGTGCTCTCCGTCGGCGACGCGGTCGAGGTCTCCGTCGACGCCATGCGCCGCGCGCGCATCACGCGCAACCACACGGCGACCCACCTGCTCCACGCGGCCCTGCGCGAGGTGCTCGGCGACCATGTTGCCCAAAAGGGCAGCTACGTCGGCCCCGACCGCCTGCGCTTCGACTTCACCCACTTCCAGGCGATGACGCCCGAAGAGATCGCGAAGGTCGAAGAGGTCGCCAACCTCCACGTCGCCAAGGCGATCGCCACCAACATCTACGAGACGAGCCTCGACGAGGCCCGCGCCAACGGCGTCACGGCCCTGTTCGGCGAGAAGTACGGCGACGTCGTCCGCGTCGTCGAGGCCGGCGAGTTCAGCCGCGAGCTGTGCGGCGGGTGCCATGTCAAGAACACCGCCGAGATCGGCCTCATCAAAATCACGACCGAGACCAGCGTCGCCGCCGGCGTCCGCCGCATCGAGGCCGTGACCAGCCTGGGCGTTCTCGAGTACCTCAACAAGGTCGAGGCCGAGCTGAAGCAGGCCGCCGACGTCCTGCGCGTCCCGATGTTCGATGTCGCCGAGCGCACGGCCGCCAACCAAAAGGCCGCAAGAGAGGCCCTCGCCGCCGCCAAGAAGGCCAAGGGCGCGGTTTCCGCCGACGCTGTAACGTCGCTGGTCGACTCCGCCGTCCAGGCCAAGGGCGGCTATCCGGTGATCATCGCGAAGACCGCCGTCGAGAACGGCGGCGCGATGCGCCAGGTATGGGACGTCCTGCGCGCCCGCCTGAGCGCGCCGGGCGCTGCTGTTCTGCTCGGCGAGGCGGACGGCAAGGTCATCATGATGGCCGCCGGCACCGACGAGGCGGTCGCTGCGGGCTTCAACGCCGGCGACGTCATCAAGGCCATCGCCCCGGCCGTCAAGGGCGGCGGCGGCGGCAAGCCGTCCATGGCCCAGGCAGGCGGCAAAGATCCTGCGGGCATCCCCGCCGCGCTCGACGCAGCGCGCGAGATGTTGCTGTAGGCCTCGGGCTTTTCCAGCGCACGGGTCCTCCCGAGCCGACTCGCGCCGTCCTTCGGCCAGCGCGGGGCGCGTGGGTGAAATTTGGGATAGGGACTCGTGCGCTGTCGCTCTTGCCGTCTGACGACGTCGGCGGGTGCGGGAGCCTGATGGGGAACGGAAGGACGTACCATGCGCGTTTTGGCGCTTGACATAGGTGAGAAGCGGGTCGGCATAGCCGTGTGCGATCCGGCGATGCGCGTCGCGAGCCCTGTCTGCGTCCTCGCTGCGAGCGAGGTCTTGTCCAACGCGCGTCCGTTCCGCACCGTTCTCGAGGATTGGGAGCCCGAGCTTTTGCTGTGCGGCTTGCCCTACACGATGGCGGGCGAGGAGGGGCCGCAGGCCGCCCGCATCCGAGAAGTCGCCTCGCGCGTCGCCAAGCAGTGCGGTTTGCCTGTAGAATTTACCGATGAGCGCCTGAGCTCCCGCGAGGCCAAGCGGATTTTGCGCGAAGAGGGCAAGTCCGAGAAGCAGATGCGCGGCAAAGTGGATATGATTGCAGCGAGCCTGTTCCTGCAGGCTTGGCTCGATTCGAGAAAGTAACGGCCCCGACCGCAGGCTTTTGCGGGGGTCGAGGAGGGCGGAGAACATGCCTATCAGGAGGAACACCACCTACTCAAGCCGTTCGACGCATGCGTCGCGCGCGGCCCATGCGCGCGGCGACCGGCAGTTCCGCACCTACGACACGAGCTACATCCAGCCTCGCAAGAGCAAGGCGCCCGTCGTCGTCGCCGTCGTGATCGCGATCGTCGTGGTCGTCGGCATCGTCTTCGGCGTCGCGACCGCGTTCAACAGCTGCTCGAGCAACGCCCTCGTAGCCGAGGGCACCAGCGTCGAATTCACCGTCAACGCGGGAGAGGGCGGCGGCTCGGTCGCCGACAACCTCGTCAAGGCGGGCCTCATCTCGAACTCGTCTGATTTCAAGAACAAGCTGTCGTCCATGAACGCCGAGCAGTCGATCAAGCCCGGCACCTACACCATCGTGGGCGGCACCTCCGTCGAAAAGATCATCAGCCAGCTCGTCGCCGGCCCCGTCGTCAACGGCATCTCGTTCGTCGTGCCCGAGGGCTACACCCTCGACAGCATCGCCGGCGCCTTGTCCTACGCCTCCAACGGCCGCATCTCCAACGACGCCTTCAAGGCCGCCGCGGCCAACGTCGACGCCTACCGCGACGCCTACTCCTTCATCGGGGACGCGACGTCCCTCGAGGGCTTCCTCTTCCCGAAGACCTACGCCCTGACCGAGGAGGACACGGCCGACTCGATGATTCGCAAGATGCTCGACCAATACCAGCTCGAAACGGCTTCGCTCGACTTCAGCTTCGCGGAGAACAAGGGCCTGACCAAGTACGAGGCGCTCATCCTCGCGTCCATCGTCGAGAAGGAGTCCGACGACTCGACCCGCACCCAGGTCGCGGGCATCTTCTACAACCGCCTCCTGACCGACGGCGACCCGAGCTACGGCTACCTCCAGTCCGACGCGACGACGGCCTACGAGGTCGGCCACGACCCGACGGCCGACGAGGTCCACGCGGACTCCCCGTACTCGACCTACACCAACACCGGCCTGCCCCCGACGCCGATTTGCAACCCGGGCCTCGAGGCGATCAAGGCGGTGTGCTCGCCCGACCAGGACATCATCAACGACGGGTACTACTTCTTCTACTTCGCCAAGGACGACAGCGGCAAGATGCAGTACTACTTCAGCAAGACGCTCGACGAGCACAACGCCGTCATCGCAGCGCACTAGCGAGCTTGCCGGCGCCCCGCTCCGAGCGGGGCGCTGCCTTTTTCGACGGGAGCTTTCGTGGCGTTGTTGAGACCTGAGAGATACTTCGAGCGGCTGTCCTGCATCGACGTGCAGCGCGACCTGGTCGATTGCGGCATCACGCGGGCCCTGCTCGACGTGGACAACACGGTGCGCAGCCGTGCCGACGACGAGATTCCGCAACCCGTGCGCGCGTGGGTCGCGGACGCACGCGGGGCCGGGATAGAGATGTGCCTGTTCTCCAACAGCTGGCACGATACGACGTTGCGGTTCGGGCGCGAGCTGGGCCTGCCCGTCGTGATGCGCAGCGTCAAGCCCCTGCCCGTCGGGACGATTCGCGCCCTGCGCGCCGTCGGGGGGAGCCGTCGCAACACGGTCGTCATCGGCGACCAGGTATTGACCGACGTGCTGTCGGCCCATGTGGCGGGCATGCGCGCCTACCTCGTCGTTCCCCTGAGCGACGTCAACATCAAGTCCGCCCTCTGGCAACGCCGCGTCGAGGAGCGCGTCTTGGCGGGAATGGAGCCCGAGGCGTAAGATGGGCTCGCCGGAGCGCGCGGTTCGAGCTCGCGCGGCCCAGCGCGCCCCGTCGGCCCACGCGTCGAGAGAAAGGTCGGTCCTTTGGAGAAGCTGTACGTTTTGGGGACGCCCGTCGCCCACTCGAAGAGCCCCGCGATGCACAACGCGCTCTACCGCGAGCTCGGGCTCGATTGGGCCTACGAGCTCATGGACTGCCCTGACGAGGCCGACGCGCTCGCGTTTTTGAGCATGGGTGATTTTTTGGGCATCAACATAACGATGCCGTACAAGCCCCGCGCGTTTCGCCGCGCAGACCGGGCGGATTCCTCGGCGGTCTTGGCGCAAGGCGCCAACGTCTTGGTTTGGGAGCCCGGGGAGGGCGGCCTGGGTGAAAAACAGCTTGCTGCCTACAACATGGACGGCTACGGGTGCGTGCGCTATCTCGAGCGCGAGGGCGTGTCGTTCGGCGGCGCGCGCGTCGTCGTCTGCGGGACGGGGCCGACGAGCCTTGCCATCCTGCATGCGTCGATCGTCGCCGGCGCCTCGTCGGTCGCGCTGCTCGGCCGCGATGCCGAGCGGACCCGCCGCGTGTACGAAGGATGGGCGAGCCGCGCCGCACAAACCGCCGACGGTGATGCGGTTGCGCGGGTGGACGCCGTCGCGACGAGCTACGGCGAGGCCGCCGGCGCGATCGCAGATGCGACCTTGATCGTCGACGCCACGCCTCTCGGCATGAAGCCGGGCGATCCCGCGCCCTTCGACACCTCCCTCCTCAAGGGCGAGGCGACCGTGTTCGACGTCGTGTACGGCCACGGCGAGACCGCGCTGGCTGCCGCGGCACGCGAGGCGGGGTGTGCGTTCCTCAACGGCGAGGGCATGCTCGTCGGCCAAGCCGTGCTCGGAGCGGAGAAGTTCCTCGCTGCGGGCGGGGCCCTCCCCGAGGGCGACCTCGACTTCGACCGCGCCTTCCGGACCATGGCCCGCGCCGCAGGTTTCACGTGCGCATAAGATGAAAGCTCTCATAACGTGGGCCGCGAGGGCTTCCATGAGCTCTACAAGCAGGCTGGGCGGGCGGCTACAGGACGACGAGGTCGTGGGTGGACTGGGTGAACACGTCGAAGCCGGTTTCCGTGACGACGCCGAAGTCCTCGAGGCGCATGCCGAATTTGCCGGGCAGGTAGATGCCGGGCTCGACGGTGACGACGTTGCCGGCCTCGAGCGGTTGGCGGTTGCGCGTGTTGAGGCAGGGCTCCTCGTGGATGTCGAGGCCGACGCCGTGGCCGAGGCCGTGTCCCATTTTTCCCGCAAAGCCGCCCTCGGCGAGCACGTCCTCGGCGTGTTGGTGCATGTCGACGCCGGTGACGCCGGGGCGGATGAGCGCCTCGACCTCCTCGTTGGCGCGCCGCATCGTCTCCCAGGCGCGCAGCATCTCGCCGTCGGGTTGGCCCAAAAAGACGGTGCGGGTCATGTCGCTGCAGTAGCCGCCGGCCTTCGCGCCGAAGTCCATGACGACGCAGTGGCCCGCCTCGAGGCGCGTCTCGCCGGGAATCGCGTGGGGGCTGGCGCCGTGGGGGCCGGTTGCGATGATCGTGGAAAACGCCAGGTCGTCGGCGCCGTGGGTCAACATGAAGTTGTCGAGCTCGAGCTGGACCTCGCGCTCGGCCATGCCGGGGCGGATGAACTCGACGATGTGGGAGAACCCGGCGTCGGTGATCGCCTGGGTCGCGCGCATGCGGGCGATCTCTGCCGCGTCCTTCACGGCGCGCAGGTTGAAGACGAAGTTGGTCGTCTGGGCAAAGCCGGGCGCGGACTCCATGGCCTTTTGCCAATCGGCTGCGGACTCGTCGTCGCCGAGCCCGAAGCACGCGCGCAGGCTGTTGTAGTCCGCGAGCGTCATCGAGTCCTCGATGCCGAGCTGGCCGCGAAATCCCTCGGCCGGGTCGCTTGCCCCGGCGCAGTCGCGCGTCCAAAGGCGTTGGGCAATCTCGCCGTGCCTGCATCGGTCGGCGCCGACGGCGACGGGGAAGCCGTCGATGCGCGCCGCCTCGCGCTCGCAGGCCGTGATGTAGCGCGAGTCAGTGTGGAGCTCGGCGGCGGACGGCGTCACCATGAGCGCGTGGGCCTGCTCGGAGTCGAAGACGCCCTCGAATCCCGTGAGCCATTGGATGTTGGTCGTGCTGCGGACGTAGAACGCGTCGAGCCCCGCGGCTCGGATCGCCTCGCGCAGCCGCGCGAGCCTCGCTTCGCAAACGCTTGCCATAGCGGTTACCCTCCTAGAACGTGCCGCCGACGATGACCTGGCCGGACGTCTTCTTGTCGTATCCCTCCCCGAGGCGGGTCGACCACCCCGCGACGAGGCCGTCGAGCGCCTCGACATAGCCTTGGGGCCCATGTCCCTTTATTTGGGCAACGCAGGCGGGTGCGACGACGCTGACCGCGCGAAACGGCTCGCGTGCGTCGACGTCGGAGATGTGCACCTCGACGACCGGCGTCGCAATCGATCCGACGGCGTCGCGGATGGCGTAGGAGTAATGCGTGTGGGCGCCGGGGTTGTACACGACGCCGTCGTAGGCGGTGTGGGCGCTGTGGATCTTTTCGACGAGGGCTCCCTCGTAGTTGCTTTGAAAGCACTCCACCTCGACGCCGAGCTCGGCGGCGCGCTCGAGGACGAGCGCCTCGATGGTGGCGAGGGTGGTCGTGCCGTAGACCTCGGGCTCGCGGATGCCGAGCATGTCGAGGTTCGGCCCGTTCAGGAGCAGATACTTCTTTTTCGTCTTCGTCATCCCCGGTCGGTCCTTTCGGTCGAGGTCTTTCCTGAAAAAAACAACGCGTCTGGCGGCAGCGCTTATCGGAACCCGCCGCAGCCGCCCTCCTACAGGCGCTTGGAGGAGGCCCACTCCTGGAGCGCGCCGATGATCTCGGCATCTTCGAGCGCGTGGATGTCCCATGCGCCGAGGTCGCTTGCCAAGACGAAGCGGACCTCGCCGCCGCGCGTCTTCTTGTCGCGCTTCATCGTCTTGAGTATCTCTATGGGGGCTCCGGCCCAGTCGAGCGGGCGCAGCCCGAGCTCGTCGAGCAGGTCGGACTGCGCCGCTATGAGCTCGGGGGAGGTGGAGGCGTACTTGCCGCCCAAGAGCATCGCGAAGCGCATGCCCTCGGCGACGGCGGCTCCGTGGGAGTATGTGCCGTAGCCGGCGAGCACCTCGATGGCGTGGGCGAGCGTGTGGCCGTAGTTGAGGCACTCGCGCACGCCGCGGCTCTCGGTTTGGTCTTGGGCGACGACGCCGGCCTTGAACACGACGCAGCGCGCGATGGCCTCGGCGGTCGCCTCGGCGTTGCGCATGGCGAGCGCGCGGGCGTTGTCCGAGAGCCAGAAGAAGAAGTCGTCGCCCCCGATCACGGCGCTCTTCGCGACCTCGCCGAGCCCGCAGGCCCACTCGCGTGCGTCGAGCGTGCGCAGGGCGGACGTGTCGGCGCAGACGAACGCGGGCTGTTTGAAGGCGCCGACGAGGTTCTTGCCCGCCGAGAGGTTGAACCCGGTCTTGCCGCCCACCGACGAGTCGACCATCGCCAAGAGGGTGGTCGGAACCTGGACCACCTCGACGCCGCGCATGTAGGTGGCGGCGACGAACCCGGCCATGTCGCCGACGACGCCTCCGCCGAGCGCCACGACCACGCAGTCCCGTCCGAGGGACAGCCCCGCCATCGCCTCCCATATCTCACCTATGACCTGGATGTTTTTCGACTCCTCGCCCGCTGGGACCGTGATGTCGTTGACGCGGAACCCCTCGGAGGCCAGCGCCTCCTTGGCTTGGTCGAGGTACAGGGGGCCGACGTTGGAGTCGGTGATGACGAGGGCGCGCTTGGCCTTCTCGAGGGAGGGCACGCGGCGCATGCTCCGGCCGAGGTCGTCGAGCACGCCGGCGCCGATGCGCACGTCGTAGGGGTCGAGCCCGGGAATGTTCACTTCAATCTTCGTCGCGCACATGGCGTGCCTTTCTTCGTCGGCGCCGCAAAGGGGCGGCGCGCTCTCCTCGGGAAGGGGTCCGGCCTGCCGAGCCGGCGCGGGCCGGGGGTCTGCGGGCCCTTTTCCCTATTGCGTCGGAACCTCCCGCAAGACGCCGCGCCTGCGCAGCTCGCGCTTCACCTCGCGCGCGATGGCGCCGACGTTCTTGCCGGCGGTGTCTACCTCGATGTCGGCGACCTCGAGGTAGAGCGGCAGCCTCTCCTGGTTGCGCCGCTCGGCGTCGTCGAGCTGGTTGAACAGCGGGCGCGTCGAGAGGTCGGAGATGCGGCCCTTCGCCTCGCGGGCAGTCACCCGCAAAAACACGACGCATCCGCCCTCTTTCAGGATCTCGCGGTTCTCGGGGGTCGTCACGACGCCTCCGCCGCACCCGACGAGCATGGGGTTGCCCTCGGAGAGCCTGCGCAGGACGCGCGTCTCGATCGCGCGGAACCCCGCCTCGCCGTCCTCCGCGAAGATCTGGGAGACGGTGCGGCCCTCGTCGCGCTCGATGTAGGTGTCCATGTCGACCGCCGCCAATCCGCAGGTCCGCGCGAGCTTGCGCGAGACGCTCGTCTTGCCGGCGCCCATGAACCCCACGAAGAACACGGACTCGGTCAGCTCGAGCCGCGTCTGCGGGGTTGCGGCGGCGCCTTTCCGCTCGCTCATCGCGAAACCGTCCTCAGGCGCTTCTCGTATTGGCGGATGTTCTCCTTGATGTCGGCCATGTTGGCGTTGCCGAACATGTCGAGGTAGGCCTGGGCCAAGACGAAGGCGACCTCGCCCTCGGCGACCACCGCGGCGGCGGGCACGGCGCAGGTGTCGCTGCGCTCTTTGCTCGCAAGCTCCGGTTGGAGCGTGTCGAGGTTGACGGTGCGCAGGGGGGTCATGAGCGTCGGAATCGGCTTCATGGCCGCTTGGATGACGAGGGGCATGCCGTTGGTCATGCCGCCCTCGAGGCCGCCCGCGTTGTTGCTCGTGCGCGTGAACCCGAGGGGCCCCAGCTCGATGGGGTCGTGGACGAGGGAGCCGATGCGCTTGGCGCCGCGGAACCCGAGGCCGAACTCGACGCCCTTGATGGCGGGGATGCCGAAGACGGCGGCCGCGAGCTTCGAGGTCAAGCGGTCGGGGCCGGAGGCATAGCTGCCGAGGCCGGGGACGAGGCCGGTCGCGACGACGCGGAAGGTGCCGCCGAGGCTCTCGCCCTTGGCCTTCGCGTTGTCGATCTCCTCCTTCATGTTGTCGGAGATGCGCGGGTCGGGGCAGCGCACCTCGGAGAACTCGATGTCCATCGCGCTGTAGGAGGTGGCTTGGGCCATGGGGTCGGCCTCGACCATCTGGACGCCGCCGATGCCCGTGACGTAGCTGTAGACTTCGACGCCGAGCTCGGCGAGAAACTCGCGGGCTATGCCGGCGGCCGCGACGCGTGCGGCCGTCTCGCGGGCGCTCGCGCGCTCGAGGATGTCGCGGCAGTCGTCGGTGTTGGTCTTGAGCGCGCCGACGAGGTCCGCGTGTCCCGGCCGCGGCGTCACCTCGCGCTTGAGGTCGAGCGGCTTCTGGCCCGCCGGCGCCATGCGGTCGGTCCAGTTCTGCCAGTCGCGATTGCCTACGATCAAGGTGATGGGGGAGCCGAGGGTGCGTCCGAACCGCACGCCGCTCGCTATCTGGACCGTGTCGGTCTCGATGGCCTGGCGTCCGCCGCGGCCATAGCCTGATTGGCGGCGGGCGAGATCGGAGTTGATCGTCTTCTCGGAGACGGGCAGCCCGGCGGGGACGCCGCTGACGATGGCGGTGAGCTGGGGGCCGTGGCTCTCTCCTGCGGTGATGTATTCCATGCGATGCCTTCGGTGACGGCGGGCGCGTCGCCCGCGGGTTTTTGTCCGCACCATTGTATACCAGCCGCTGGCAGGCGGCATGCGGGGGAGGGACGCGGAGTCGCCGACGGCCCGCAGACCGGGGTGCGTCCGGCGCGTGCTCGCGGTTGGGCGGTTTTTCGGCTTGGCCGCCGCCCCTTGCCCTCCGGCGTCCAGCCCCTGCCTTTTGACACCCCGCCTCGCCGAGGCGGACCGGGACTCGCGGCGAGAACCCCCGTCGGCGCAAGATTCGCGGATTTTGCCGCCGATGTGGAAGTTACGCTTCCCCGGGCGCCCGCATCGCCTGCGCCGCTCGGTCGTGGTATCCTTGTTGCAACTTTAGCCACATGCGGCCTTGGGCGGTTGCGCTCGATTTCCAAGGGGTTTCGGCGAGGAAGCGCCCGGTCGCGCAAGGGTAGTTCTAAGGATGTGCGCATGGCAACCTACAAGCGATTGGGCGACCTTCTCATCGACGCCGGCATGATCGACGAGGACCAGCTCGAAAAAGCGCTCCAGACCCAGAAGAGCGACGCCCGCCACCGCCGCCTCGGCGACGTGCTCGTCGGCGACGGCTACATCACCGAGAACGACCTCATCGAGGCCCTGCGCATGCAGCTCGGCATCGACTTCGTCGACCTCACCAACTACGCCATCCCGCCCGAGCTCTCGCGCACGATCTCCAAGAACATCGCGCGCAACTACTCGGTCGTGCCCATCAAGGAGACCCCCGACGAGGTCTACCTGGCCATGGCCGACCCCCTGAACTTCATGGCGGTCGAGGCCGTCAAGACCGCGACGCGCAAGCAGGTCGTCCCCGTCCTTTCGACCGGCAACGCGATCCAGCGCGCCATCATGACCCTCTACGGCAACGAGGGCGCCGCCCGCGCCATCGAGGACATGCGCCGCAACGCGCGCGCCACCCAGGCCGAGGAATCGGTCCCCGCCACCGCCTCCACCAACACGATCGACGACGACGAGGCCAACGCGGCTCCGACGATTCGCCTGGTCAACAACATCATCGAGCGCGGCGTGGTCGAGCGCGCCTCCGACATCCATCTCGAGCCGCGCGAAGAGGAGCTCCACGTCCGCATGCGCATCGACGGCGTTCTCCGCACGATCCTGACCGTGCCGGGCGAACTGCAGTCCAGCGTCATCTCCCGCGTCAAAATCATGGGCAACATGAACGTCTCCGAGCGCCGCGTGCCGCAGGACGGCCGCGCGAACGTCCGCATCAAGGGCCACGACGTCGACCTGCGCATCTCGACCTTGCCGACGGTGTACGGCGAGACGGTCGTCATCCGATTGCTCGAGCGTGACACGGACCTGTTCACCGCCGAGCACATCGGCCTCTCCGGCAAGGGCCTCGAGGACTACCGCCGCGCCATCCGCGCGAGCGCGGGCATGGTCTTGATCGTCGGCCCCACCGGGTCGGGCAAGAGCTCCACCATGAGCACCATCATCCGCGAGCTCAACCAGGAGACCGTCAACCTCGTCACCCTCGAGGACCCCGTCGAGTACAACGTCGCCGGCGTCAACCAGGTCCAGATCAACGAGAAGACCGGCATGACCTTCGCGAGCGGTCTGCGCTCTATCCTGCGCCAGGACCCCGACATCATCTCCGTCGGCGAGATCCGTGACGGCGAGACCGCCGAGATCGCCATTCGCGCCGCCATCACCGGCCACCTCGTCCTCTCGACGATCCACACCAACGACGCCGTCTCGACCGTCGACCGCCTCGTCGACATCGGCGTGCAGCCCTACCTGATATCCACCGGCCTCAACGCGGTCATCTCCCAGCGCCTCGTGCGCAGGATTTGCCCGCATTGCCGCCGCCAGCACGAGGCGACGCCCGAGGAGCTCGCGCTGCTCGAGCTGCCCAGCGTCGACCCTGCGACCGGCAAGCCCTTCGTCCTGTACTCGGGCGAGGGGTGCCCGGAGTGCTTCAACGCGGGCTACCGCGGGCGCATCGGCGTCTTCGAGGTGTTTACGCTCGACAACGAGCTGCGCGCCGCGATCAGCAGGGGAGCCCGCCGCGAGGAGCTCATGCCCATCGTCGCGAGCCGCCCCGGATACCGCAGCCTCGCCGACAACGCGCGCGACCTAGTATTGCAAGGCGTCACGACCGTCGAAGAGGCCGCCAAGGTGATGCACTCCATGGGTTGGTAGGCCCAGGGGGATCAGCGTTTTTGCCAACACGACAGGAAGCAGGGTGAGAGCAACATGACGATCTCGGTTGACCAGCTTGTGGCGGACGCCCACGCAGCGGGTGCGTCCGACCTCCACCTCGTGTGCGGGTTGCCGCCGAAGTTCCGCGTCGACGGCGCCTTGCGTGACGGCTACGACTGGAGCCTGACCCACGACGACTGCGAGGACATCGCGTTCCAGCTTGCCGGCGAGGCCGCCGAGGCGATACGCACCTGCGGCGAGCTCGACCTCGCCCGCACGTTCGGCGGCGTCCGCGTCCGCATCAACATCTTCCGCAGCCAAGGCCACGCCCATGCGGCCCTGCGCTTGCTCGCCGACACCATCCCGCCGCTCTCGGTCCTCGGCCTGCCCTCGGCGGTCATGGGCTTTCCCAAGCTCAACCGCGGCATCGTGCTCGTGACGGGCGAGACCGGGTCGGGCAAGTCGACCACGCTTGCCGCGTTGATCAACGAGATCAACCAAACCCGCGCGGAGAACATCATCACCATGGAGGACCCCATCGAGTACGTCCACAAGCCGGCGCTCTCGATCGTCAGCCAGCGCGAGATCGGCCAGGACTCCGCGAGCTACAACGACGCCCTGCGCGCGGTCCTGCGCGAGGACCCCGACATCATCCTCTTGGGCGAGATGCGCGACCTCGACACGATCTCGACGGCGCTCACCGCTGCCGAGACCGGCCACCTCGTGTTCGCGACGCTCCACACGAAGAGCGCCGCCGAGTCCATCGACCGCATCGTCGACGTGTTCCCGGAGGGCCTGCAGAAGCAGACGCGCATGCAGCTCTCCACGACGCTCGTCGCGGTCTTGTCCCAACAGCTCCTGCCGCGCCGCGACTCCGGCCGCGCGCTTGCCGCCGAGCTCATGATGGTGACCCCGGCCATACGCAACCTCATCCGCGAGGGCAAGACCCCCCAGATTCAAACCGCCCTGGCCACGAGCGCGGCCGAGGGGTCTGTGACCATGGACAACGCGCTCATCAACCTGGTGCGCCAACGCGCCGTCGACGCCGAGACGGCGATCGGCGCCGCGATCGACGGCGACTACGTGAGAAGGAACGCCTACTAATGCCTACTTTCAACTACACCGGCATCTCCTCCTCGGGCGAGCGCGTCGAGGGCGTCGTCGAGGCCTTCGACGACATCGAGGCCATGGAGGCCGCCCGCGCTCGGTGCGAGATCGTTTCCGAGGTCCACCTTGTCAAAAAGACGGGCTCGTTCCTGCACGGCGACATCGGCAAGCCCCGCCTCAAGGCCAACGACCTCTCGATCATGTGCAGCCAGTTCGCGATCATCCTGCGCGCGGGCATGCCCATCGGCGGCGCCATGCGCATCGTCGCAGACCAATCGACCAACAAGTACCTCAAGCAGGTCCTGACCGATGTCGCCGAGGACGTTCAAGCCGGCCACGGCCTTGCCTACAGCTTCGAGGCCAAGGGCGAGTACCTCCCGCGCGTGTTCATCGAGACCATCCGCGCCGGCGAGGAGTCGGGCCACCTCGCCGAGGGCTTCGAGCGCATGAAGGACTACTTCGACAAGCAGGCCAAGACCAAGAACAAGGTAAAGGGCGCCCTGACCTACCCGATCTTCGTCGCGGTCATCGCGGTCATCGTCGTCATCGTCATGATGGTGCTCGTCATCCCGACCCTGACCGACATGATCGTCTCGCTCGGCTCCGAGATTCCCTGGATGACCCAGGTCATGATCAGCTGCTCCGACTTCGTCCGAGAGAACATCGTCGCGATCGTCGTCGTCATCGCGTTGCTCGTCGTCGCCTACAAGCTCTACGCGCGCACCGACTCCGGCAAGCTCAACATCGCGCGCCTCCAGCTCAAGATCCCCGTCATCGGCCCGATTGTGCGCTACGGCGCCGCCGCCCAGTTCGCGAACACGATGACGATGCTGACGGCGGCGGGCCTGCCGATCACGCGCTCCGTCCACGTCACCTCCAGCGTCATCGACAACTACCACGTCAGCAAGCAGGTCGGTCGCCTCGAGAGCCGCCTCGAGGAGGGCGTCGCGCTCGGCGACTGCGTGCGTGATTGCGACTCCTTGCCCCCGGCGCTGATCGAGATGGTCAACGTCGGCGAGCGCTCGGGCGAGCTCGAGGACACGCTCGCGGTCATGGGCAAGTTCTACGACGACGAGACCCAGCGCGTCACCGATGCGGCGCTCGCCATGATGGAGCCCGCGTTGCTCGTCGTGATGGCCGTGTTCGCCGGCTTCATCGTCATCGCGCTGTACCTGCCGATGTTCCAGGTATACGCGGCGATGTCCTAGCCGGGCGGACGTCGGGATGGGACGCAGCCACGCATACGCAAGCCGCGCGAAGGCGGGGCTTTGCGGGCTTCGCGCCGATTGCGCGGGCCTGACCAGGATCGAGGCGCTGGTCGTCGCGGCGATCGTCGTCATCGCGGTGGCGGTTGCCGTCCCCCTCGGCTCGGACTTCCTCCACAAGGCGCAGGACGACCGCGAGATTTCCTACGCGCGCTCGCTGTACGCCGACCTGCAGGCCGACTACCTGGACAACGCGTATGCAAGCGTCTACACGGGCTCCGTCGCCCCGACCGAGTCGTCGCGCGGCGCCGGCGTCTCGGGCAACGTCGTCAGGTTCTCGAGCGGCGAGACCGGCTCCATCGTCAACGGCGCGATCACGACGCGCTTCACCGAGGGCGGCGGCTGGACCGTCACCTGGACCCCCGACTACGGGTGCCGCTTCAGCGAGCAGACCGTCTACGACTACTCGATGGACTCCGCTGGCTACTAGGCTTGCGCAAGGCCGATTCGGCCGGGTCTTTGGGTCATTCTGGTTCGGGCCGAGCAAGGCCGAAGCGGGGGCTGTCGGCATAAGGTGCTTTGCGATAGCCCGCAAGCCCGGATTGCCTTGGGATATGCGTCAATGGCCTTGCCGCGAGAGCCTCCCGACGTGCTCCGCGGTTTGAACAGATGGAGGATTTCACCTGGTGACAACACGAAAGCGAGGGCACACGCGGATGTGCGTCCTCGCTTTTTGATTGCGTATGAAACGCGCCCGCGTCGCTGTCGTCGGGCGGGTCGGACCTAGGCTAGGCGTAGGGGTTGACGAAGGCCTCGGGGCACTCCTCGCGGTATTGGTCGACGCTCATGACGCCCTTTGCGCGCATGGCGGCGGGGAGGATCTTCTCGTTGCAGGCGGCGGCGATCTTGTCACGGTTCACGTACCCTGCGACGCCGATTCCTGCTGCGGCGGCGCCGAACACGGCGTACTTGATGAGGCGGCGGGCAAGCTTGGTCATGGCGTGCTCCCTTCGAGCGGTGCGGTCGGTTGCGCCCATTGTACCGCCTCGTCGCCCCGAAGGCCTCCGCAATCGCGTTTTCCGCCGCTGGGCGAGCGGCCGACGTTCGAGCCGGCGGTCTTTTAAATAAAAATCAGTCGAGAGAGCATGAATAGAATTTTCATGCAAAAAAATGGAGCAAAGTGCATGCAGATGTGTTTTTAATGGAGGCAAACGGTCTAATTAAGTGCATTTTTGTAAAACTTGTTGTCGCTTCAATTTCGCAAAGGTATCATTCGAGTTGTCTAGACAGACGGTCGGCCTGTTGAACGCCGACCAAAGCTCCTTAAGGAAAGGACAAATTATGATGAAGGAACAGATTAAGAAGATGCGTGAGGAAAACGGTGGTTTTACTCTTGCTGAGCTCCTGATCGTCGTTGCGATCATCGCCGTCCTGGTCGCCATCGCGATTCCGGTATTCACCTCCGCGCTC